>ERZ724525.559-NODE-559-length-21363-cov-16.266332_pt1 | contig 21363 bp, 17 predicted proteins | sample MGYA00376058_ERZ724525 | MGnify/ENA primary metagenome ERZ724525 (study PRJEB28724, sample SAMN07190888) | wastewater metagenome | isolation source: influent of sewage treatment plant in Hong Hong | place: USA: Christiansburg, Virginia | collected 2016-03-01 ... | reverse complement strand
CAACCTTGCCAAGGTTGAGGTCGAGAGTTCGAGACTCTTCTGCCGCTCCAGATTTTCTGCATTTCACCTGGCTCACCAAGTCGGTGGTTTTAACTCTCGGTAATCATGAGAGTCAGATGTAAGGTGGGCGTCCCCATCGTTTGCGTGATTCAGCCCATGTAGCTCAGTGGCAGAGCACTCCCTTGGTAAGGGAGAGGTCGGCAGTTCAATCCTGCCCATGGGCACCACCGAACCCTGTAGTTCTTCGGTCCATTCCCGGTTATTTCTTCGCTGTGCGCTGCTGCGATACCAGGCCCCGATGATCATCCGTGACCGCCCCACCGGCCCCCACCTGTTCTTCATCGTCAAGGGCTCGATCCTCAAGCGCATCCTGGTCCCGCTGGCCGGCAACGCGCTTACGGCGATCCTCGTCACCCTCGCCCACGGCGAACTCCTCAATCACAAGATCGTCGTTACCACCGCCCCTTTTTCGCTGATCGGGCTGGCACTGGCCATCTTCCTGGGTTTTCGCAACAGCGCGGCCTTCGACCGTTACTGGGAAGCACGCAAGCTGTGGGGCGAGCTCATCCACCGCAGCCGCAGCCTGTCCCGCCAGGTGCTGTCGATGGTGCAGGAGAACGGCCCGGCGCTGGCCTCGAATGGCCTGACCGATGTACGGGTGCGCTTCATCTACCGGGCCATTGCCCTCGCCCACGCATCGCGGCATTACCTGCGCGGCACACCTCCCGGCCCCGACACCAAGCCCTTCCTGCAACCCGAAGAGTGGGAGGCCATGCAGAAGAGCACCAACCCACCGGATTACCTGCTGCAACGCATGGGTACCGACCTGCGCCTGTGTCTCGACACCGGCCGCATCGACACCAATATCGCCTGCGGCATCGACCAGACCCTGTCGTCCCTTGCCGCGGCCGTCGCCGGCTGCGAGCGGATCAAGGGCACGCCGATCCCCTTCCCCTACGCGCTGCTGCTGCACCGCACCGCCTACCTGTACTGCTTCCTGCTGCCCTTCGGGCTGGTGGACACCCTCGGCGCCACCACGCCCTTCGTGGTGACCTTCGTGGCTTACACCTTCTTCGGGCTGGATGCGGTCGGCGACGCCATCGAGCAGCCCTTCGGCAGCGGACCGGACGATTTGCCCCTCAACGCCCTGTGCCGGCATATTGAAGTGAATCTCCGCGAAGCGCTCGTGGACACCAACATCCCGCCACTGCTGGAACCGGTGGATTACTGCCTGAACTGAGGCCCGGATGCGCGCCCGGTACGTCCCCCGGCGCAGCCCGGACAGCTGACTCCAGCGCCCCGAGCCCGACCTGATCGGCGACCACCGCGCGGTACAGCACCGCGCAACGCGGCCCCATGGAAACCCGCAGATCACTTCGGGCTTGTTCGGGCCCTTAAAAATACCAAGTGGAATATCGACACTGGCGGGAAGGATTTCGGCCATGCGAAGCTGTGCCGAAGCGGAGGCGCTTTTACCTGGATAGCCAACAAAAAGGCCCGTCTTTGATGAAAAACGCCCTGAAAAACACAGATTTCGCTGCCGTTCCAGCAGTCCACGCCCTCCATCTTTATATTTTCAACATCTACGGGTAGTACATTCGACTTTCCTTTCCCCCCGGGGCACCCGTTCGACAGGCACTGAAGGCAACGGATGAGGAGATAGTCGTTTGCTGCATCGCAACAAGGGGACTATCCTCTGGTCTACGGCACCCACATTTTGAAGCGAGAATCAGCGTGAGCGAAATTGATCTGAAACGGTTTTTCCTCGAACAGGTCCGTCTGTTCGAAAGCTTTCCGGCCGACAAGGTCGAGGAAATCGTCCGTCAGGGCCACCTTGCCACCTACGAGGGGAACGAGGCCATTCTCGAAACCGGTGATGAAGGCAAGTTCATCGGCGTGATGATCACCGGCCACTCGGAGATTTCCGTCACCGACAACACGGGCACCCGCTCCGTGATCAGCCAGCTCGGACCAGGCGATGTCTTCGGCGTGATGTCCACCCTCACCGGTGACCGCGTGACCGCCGACGTGATCGCCGGCAACCGCTGCTTCGTGCTGCTGATCCCGTTGAGCGTCTTCAACGCCCAGATCCTGACCAACCCCAAGGCCGTCGGCTATCTGTCGCGCCTGCTCCTCGACCGCATGCGGACGATGTCGGTGGATCTCGTCGCCGGCCAGAGCAGCGCCATGAGCAAGTCCGACGACCCCTACGCCCTGTCCCTGCACACCGACACCCCGGGCAAGGTGCTGGTGCTCAATGTCGGTCTCAGCCAGATTCACTTCGGCATCTACGACACCCAGGACCTCGGCTCCGATGTGCACGGCATCATCGACAATTCGGACGACTGCGTTTCCCGCATCAGCGTGGTGGTGGGCACCCAGACCAAGATCCTGACCTGTGATCCCTTCCCGCTCTCCGAGCTGTTCCGGGTCATCCACGACGCCACCAGCCTGCTCGGCGACGGCTTCATCTTCCACCCGGAAGACGTCTCCTCCGTCGGCCACCGGGTCGTGCATGGCGGCAGCAAATTCTCCAGCGCCGTGGTCATCACCCCGACGGTGATTGCCGACATCGAAGCCCTGTCGGTGTTTGCGCCGCTGCACAACCCGGTCAACGTGGAAGGCATCCGCGAGGCCATGAAGCAGCTGCCTGACGTGCCCCACGTGGCCGTCTTCGACACCGCCTTCCACCAGACCCTGCCGCCCTACGCCTACCTGTACGGCCTGCCCTACGACCTCTACAAGCAGGACGGCATCCGTCGCTACGGTTTCCACGGCACCTCCCACCGCTACGTCTCGCTGAAGTCGGCCGAAGTGCTCAAGCGCCAACTGGGCGAACTGGAAATCGTCTCCTGCCACCTGGGCATCGGCGCCTCCCTGTGCGCCATCGACCACGGTCGCTCGGTGGACACCAGCATGGGCATGACGCCCACCGACGGCCTGATCATGCCGAGCCGCTCCGGCAGCATCGACCCGGCAGTCATGATCCACCTGCTCGAACATCACAAGATGTCCCCGGATGCGCTGTCCAACCTGATCAATACCGAGAGCGGCCTGAAGGGCATCTCCGGCATCTCCAGCAACATCCACGACATCGAGAACGCCGCCAGCGACGGCCATCACCGTGCCCTGCTGGCCCACAAGGCCTTCTGCTACCAGGTACGCAAGAACATCGGCGCCTACGTGGCGGCGATGGGCGGCATCGACGTGCTGGCCTTCACCGGCGACATCGGTGAAACCAGCGCCACCGTACGCAGCCTGGCCTGCCAGGGTCTCGGCTACATGGGCATCAAGCTCGACGAGGAAAAGAACCGCAACCTCGGCCCCGTAAGCTCCCACGCCATCATCTCGGCGGACGACTCGCCGGTCACCATCCTGGTCATTGCCAACGACGACGAGCGCCTGGTGGCCTGGGAAACCCTGCGGGCCATCGAGCGCAACCAGCTCATCATGGCGATGAAGGAAGAAGAAGCCGAGGCGCCGATTCCGATCGAGATCTCGGCCCACCACATCCACCTGTGCCAGGCCGACGTGGAAAAGCTGTTTGGCCCCGGCCACCAGCTGACCCCCGAACACGAGCTGTCCCAGCCCGGCCAGTTCGCCTGTGCCGAGAAGGTGCACCTGGTCGGCCCCAAGGGACGCATCGCCAACGTTCGCGTGCTTGGCCCGACGCGCAAGGAGACGCAGGTCGAGATCGCCATGACCGAGCAGTTCAAGGTCGGCATCCAGCCGCCGATCCGCGAATCCGGCGACCTGGTCAACACGCCGGGCATCACCCTCGAAGGGCCGGCCGGCAGCACCACCATCGAGCGGGGCGTGATCTGCGCCCAGCGCCACATCCACATGACGCCGGAAGACGCCAAGCGCTTCCGCGTGCGCGACAAGTACATCGTGCGCGTGCGGGTCGAAGGCGAGCGGGAACTGATCTTCGGCGACGTGGTGGTACGGGTCAATCCGGCCTACCGGCTGGCCATGCACATCGATACGGACGAAGGCAACGCCGCCAGTATCCGCACCGGCATGCTCGGCTACATCGAGGAAATCCAGAGCCGCCTCTGAAGGCGGGCAACCGGGCTCAGTCCATCTCGGCCCGGTTGCGCCCCTTTTCCTTGGCCAGATACAAGTGGGCATCCGCGCGGCGGAACAGCTGCACCAGCTTGCCGTCGGCGCGCAGCACGTGCGCGCCCCCCACCGACAGCGTCACGCAGCCCCAGCCGGCATTGCTCTGATGGGGAATCCCCAGGGCGTGCACCGCTGCCACCAGGCTGGCGCCCAGCCCGGCATGGGCAGCCGCCGAACAGCGGGGAATCAGCACCGCAAACTCCTCGCCGCCGTAACGGGCCGCAAAGGCATCCCGGACCAGCCCGGCGGCATTGGCCTTCGCCACCACCTCCGCCAGTGTCGCCGCAATGGCCCGCAGACAGTCGTCGCCAGCCAGATGCCCATAGCCATCGTTGTATTTCTTGAAGTTATCCACGTCGAGCATCAGCAAGCCGAAAGGCGCGCCCACGCGGCAGGCCTCCGCCCATTGATGATCGAGACGCAAATCCATGTAGCGCCGGTTACAGAGACCGGTGAGTCCGTCCTGACGGGCCAGCGCCTCCAGCTTGCCGTTGGCGTGAGCCAGCTCGGCACGCAAACTGGCAATACGCGACATGGCTTTCATCTTGGCCTGGAGCACGGCTTCCGGCACCGTTTTGGCGATGAAATCGTCGCCCCCCGCCTCAATCGCGGTCACCAGATTCTCCGGCGTGTCCGAAGCGGTCAGAAAAATGATCGGCGTCCATGCCCAGTCCTGCGTGGCCTCCAGCGCACGAATCCGCTGGGCTGCCTCGAAACCGTTCATCACCGGCATCTCGATGTCCATCAGCACCAGATCAGGCAGCGCCTCCCGAAAGCGCGCCAGCGCCACCTCCCCGTTCTCGGCAACCGTCACCTCGTGGCCGATCACCTCCAGGCGTGCGCCAATCACCGCAGCCACCGCCCGCGAATCGTCCACAAGCAAAATCCGCATAGTCCTGTTCCTGTTTGCTGATAACCGAAGTGTTACTAACGCAGTAAAACCCCAAAACTTGAGGGGACTTTTCGGTGCCGCCCGATGCACAGGAAATTGGGACAGATCAAGGCCGTACAAGGCCACGCCGGTGACACTGCACGCATGGATACCTCCCCCGACACATCGCCCCCGCACAGCGGCCCCGCCGCCTCCCCCCCCGGCGACCTGGCGATCTGGTTCTTCATCCTCGCCGAACTGCTCGCCTTCGGGGTGTTTTTTGGCGCCTACGCTTTCGGCCGGGCCCACAACGTCGAACTCTTCAACGAGATGCAGCAAACCCTCGACCGCCAGGCCGGAGCCTTCAACACCGTCCTGCTGATCACCGGCAGCTGGTGCGTGGCCCGCGCCGTCGAAGCCGTCGGGCGCAGCCGCTCCGCCACCGGCGCCCGCTGGCTACTGGCCGGCATCGCCTGCGGCGGTGGCTTCCTGGTGGTCAAGGGCTTCGAGTACGCCGACAAGTTCGGGGCCGGCATCAACCTGTCCACCAACACCTTCTACATGTTCTATCTGTCGCTGACCTTCTTCCATTTCATGCACGTCATCCTCGGCATGGTCATCCTCGTCGTCCTGTGGGTAAAAACCCGCCAGGGCGCCTACGGGCCGGCCGACATGAACAGCATCGAAAGCGGCGCGGCCTACTGGCACATGGTGGATCTGGTGTGGATCGTCCTCTTCCCGCTTGTTTACGTGATGAGGTGAGGTCATGAATACCCGTCAGCTCAACATCGCGTGGGTCATCCTGATCCTCGCCACCCTGGCCACCTTCGCCATTGGCGAAATCGGCGACAGCCTCGGCATCGCCGGCCCGCTGGCCATGGCCAGCCTCCTCGTCATCAGCTTCATCAAGGGCCGTCTCGTGGCACTGGACTTCATGGGCCTGCGCGGGGTCAAATTCTTCTGGCGCGGCCTGCTCCTCGGCTGGCTGCTCCTCGTCTCGTCCCTGATTGCCATCGCCTACTGGATCGCCCTCAAATGAACGCCCCCATGGAAACCAACATTCCCTTCTACGAAGCGTCCGGCAACGAGATGGAAGTCTTCGAGCAGGCCTGGAAAAACCGCCTGCCGCTGCTCATCAAGGGCCCCACCGGGGTCGGCAAGACCCGCTTTGTCGCCCACATGGCGGCCCGCCTCGGACTGCCGCTGTTCACCGTGGCCTGCCACGACGACCTGACCGCCGCCGACCTGGTCGGCCGCCACCTGCTCGGCGACGGGCAAACGGTATGGTGCGACGGCCCGCTGACCCGCGCCGTGCGCGAAGGCGGCATCTGCTACCTCGACGAAGTCGTCGAAGCCCGCCGCGACACCACCGTCGTCATCCACCCGCTGGCCGACGACCGCCGCGTGCTGCCCATCGAGCGCACCGGCGAACTCCTCCACGCGCCAGACCGTTTCATGCTGGTGATGTCCTACAACCCGGGCTACCAGAACTTTCTCAAGGGCCTCAAGCCATCCACCCGCCAGCGCTTCATCAGCCTGCGCTTCGACTTCCCGAGTGCCGCCCGCGAAGAAACCATCCTCATCGGCGAAGCCGCCTGCGACCCGATGCTCGCCAAGCAGCTCGTCTCCATCGCCGGACGCCTGCGCAGCCTGAAGGATGTGGACCTGGAAGAAGTGGTGTCGACGCGCCTGCTGGTCTACGCGGCCAAGCTGGTCAAGGTCGGCCTCGATCCGGTGGAAGCCTGCCGCTCGGCGCTGGTGGAAAGCCTGACCGACGACGTGGAAGTGGCCGATGCGCTGCTGGAGGTCGTGCGGGCAACCTTCGGGCGCTGAGACGCCCCCCACTGGGCTCCGGCGGCGAAACTTTACCCCTCGCGCACGACGCTTTTTGTGTCGCTGGCGACCCAAGTACCGTCGACAGCGACACTTTGTGCGTCGCTGGCGAAGCAAGCCCCCTCGCAAGCGACGCTTTTTGCCTCGCAAGCGAAGCTTTTTTCGACGACAGCGACGCTTTTTGGCTCGCAAGCGAAGCTTTTTCTGACGGTGGCGACGCCCTCCCCTTCGCCTGCAAGGCTTTCAGCGTCGCGACCGTCGCTCGAAGTGTCGCCACCGCCCCACGCGGCCTCGGCGACCGCATAAAAAGAGCCGCCCGCAGGCGGCTCCCGTACAACACAGGCCCAGGCTGGCCGCTTACAGCAGCGGCGCCAGCCAGCGAGCCGCTTCCTCCACCGTCATCCCGGTGCGCCTGGCCCAGTCTTCCAGCTGGTCACGCCCGATCTTGCTGACCGCAAAGTAATGCGCGTCGGGGTGGGCAAAGTAGAAACCGCTCACTGCGGCGGCCGGCGTCATCGCAAAGCTTTCGGTGAGTTCCATGCCGGTGTTGGCAGTGACGTCGAGCAGCTTGAAAACGTCGCCCTTCACGGTGTGGTCCGGGCAGGCCGGATAACCGGGGGCCGGACGGATGCCCTGGTAGGCTTCCTTGACGAGGTCTTCGCAGCTCAGGGTTTCCTCGGCGGCATAGCCCCAGAATTCCTTGCGCACGCGGGCGTGCAGCCACTCGGCAGTCGCTTCGGCGAAGCGGTCGGCCAGGGACTTGAGCATGATCGCCCGATAGTCGTCGTGGGTGCGCTCGTAGGCGGCCAGGCGGGCTTCGATGCCGAGGCCGGCAGTCACCGCAAAGGCGCCGACGTAGTCGGGCACGCCGCTGTCCTTCGTCGCGATGAAGTCGGCCAGGCAGTAGTTGGGCTTGCCGGCCGGGCGTTCGTGCTGCTGGCGCAGGCCATGCCAGGTCATCAGCACTTCGCTGCGGGTTTCGTCGGCGTAGATCTCGATGTCGTCACCCACCGCGTTGGCCGGGAACAGGCCATACACCGCGCGGGCCTTGACCCACGGGTTGGTGTCCTGCTCGGCGATCATGCGGGCGAGCATCACTTCGGCGTCGGACTTCAGCTCACGGGCGGTTTCGCCGACGATCTCGTCGTGGAGGATCTTCGGGTAGCTGCCGGCCAGATCCCAGGTCTGGAAGAAGGGGCCCCAGTCGATGTAATCGACCAGCTCGGCCAGATCCACGTCGATGGCGTGCACACCCAGCTGGGCGGGCACCGGCGGCACGTAGGCGGCGTCGGCGTTCCACTTGAAGGGGTTGGCGCGGGCCTGGTTGAGGCTGACCATCGCCACGCCCTTCTTCTGGGCATGCTGGGCGCGCAGATTGTCGTAGTCGGCCGCCACTTCGGCGGCAAAGCTGACGCTCTGGCCTTCGGAGAGCAGCTTGGTGACCACACCGACGGCGCGGGACGCATCCGGCACGTAGATTACCGGGCCACTGTAATGGGGGGCGATCTTGATCGCCGTGTGGGCGCGGCTGGTGGTAGCGCCGCCAATCAGCAGCGGAATACCCGCGCCGTCGGCAAAGCCGAGGCGCTGCATTTCGGCCGCCACGTGGCTCATCTCTTCGAGCGACGGGGTGATCAGGCCGGACAGGCCGATGGCCTGCGCGCCGTGATCGCGAGCGGCGTTGAGGATCTTGTCGCAGGACACCATCACACCCAGGTCCACCACGTCGTAGCCGTTGCAGCCGAGCACCACGCCGACGATGTTCTTGCCGATGTCGTGCACGTCGCCCTTCACCGTGGCCATGATGATCTTGCCCTTGCTGGTGGCACCGGTGCGCAGCTTTTCCGCCTCGATGTAGGGAATCAGGTGGGCCACGGCCTGCTTCATCACGCGGGCCGACTTGACCACCTGGGGCAGGAACATCTTGCCGGCGCCAAACAGGTCGCCGACCACGTTCATGCCGGCCATCAGCGGGCCTTCGATCACCGACAGGGGCGGCTTGCCTTCGGCTTCGAGCTTGGCGCGCACCTCCTCGGTGTCCACCACCACGAAGTCGGTGATGCCCTTGACCAGCGCGTGACTCAGGCGGGCCTCGACAGGCTGCTCGCGCCAGGAAAGATCGGGGCCGCTGTCCTTGGCCTTGCCTTCCTTCACCGTCACGGCAAATTCCACCAGTGCCTCGCCGGCACCCGGGTTGCGGTTGAGCACGACGTCCTCGACCTTGTCGCGCAGCACCGGGTCGAGGTCATCGTAAACACCGAGCATGCCGGCGTTGACGATGCCCATGCTCATGCCGGCCTTGATGGCGTGGAACAGGAAGACCGTGTGGATGGCCTCGCGCACCGCGTCGTTGCCGCGGAAGCTGAAGGACACGTTGGAGACGCCGCCGCTGATCTTGGCGTAGGGCAGGTTCTGCTTGATCCACGCCACGGCGTTGATGAAGTCCACGGCGTAGTTGTCGTGTTCCTCGATGCCGGTGGCGATGGCGAAAATGTTCGGGTCGAAGATGATGTCTTCGGGCGGAAAGCCGATGCCGACCAGCAGTTGGTAGGCCTTGGCGCAGATTTCGGTCTTGCGGGCAAAGGTGTCGGCCTGGCCCTTCTCGTCGAAGGCCATGACGATCACCGCGGCGCCGTAATGGCGGCACAGGCGCGCCTGACGCAGAAACTCGGGCTCGCCTTCCTTCATGGAGATCGAGTTGACCACGCCCTTGCCCTGGATGCACTTCAGGCCGGCCTCGATGACGCTCCACTTGGACGAGTCGATCATGATCGGCACGCGGGAAATATCCGGCTCGGAGGCGATCAGCTGGAGGAACTTCTCCATCGCCGCCATGGAGTCGAGCATGGCCTCGTCCATGTTGATGTCGATGACCTGGGCGCCGTTTTCCACCTGCTGACGGGCCACCGCCAGGGCGTCGTCGAAGCGGCCTTCGAGAATCATCCTGGCGAAGGCGCGCGAGCCGGTGACGTTGGTACGCTCACCGACGTTCACGAACAGCGACTCGGGGCCGACGTTGAAGGGCTCCAGGCCCGACAGGCGCAGCTTCTTCTCGATGGTCGGCACCGTGCGCGGAGTGACCAGCGAGACGGCCTCGGCAATTGCCTTGATGTGCGCCGGCGAGGTGCCGCAGCAACCGCCAACGATGTTCACCAGGCCCGAGCGGGCCCACTCGACGATGTCACCGGCCAGCTGCTCGGGCGTTTCGTCGTAGCCGGTGGGCGACAGGGGGTTGGGCAGGCCGGCATTGGGGTGGGCCGAAACGAAGGTGTCGCAGACATTCGACAGCTCATCCACGTAGGCGCGCAGCTCCTTGGCGCCCAACGCGCAGTTGAGGCCGAAGCTGATCGGCTGCGAGTGACTCAGGGAGTTCCAGAAGGCCTCGGCAGTCTGGCCCGACAGGGTGCGGCCGGAGGCGTCGGTAATGGTGCCGGAGATCATCACCGGCAGACGACGGCCGAGGTCGGCGTAGAGCTTCTCGACGGCAAAGACGGCGGCCTTGGCATTCAGCGTGTCGAAAATGGTTTCGATCAGCAGGATGTCGGCGCCGCCTTCCATCAGACCCCGGGCGGAGTCGTAGTAGTCATCGACGAGCGCATCGAAGGTGACGTTGCGAAAGCCCGGATCGTTCACGTCCGGCGAGATCGACAAGGTGCGCGAGGTCGGTCCGAGCACGCCGGCACAAAAGCGCGGCTTGGACGGGTTGGCGGCGGTGAATTCGTCGCACAGGTCGCGCACCAGCTTCGCGCCGGCCACGTTGAGCTCAAACGCCAGGTCGGACAGGTGGTAGTCGGCCTGCGACACGCGGGTGGCGTTGAAGGTGCAGGTCTCGATGATGTCGGCGCCGGCTTCCAGGTAGGCCCGGTGGATGCCGCCAACCACGTCGGGGCGGGTCAGCACCAGCAGGTCGTTGTTGCCCTTCAGGTCCCGCGGGTGATCCGCAAAGCGCGCGCCCCGATAGTCGGCCTCGCCAAGCTTGTGCTGCTGGATCATGGTGCCCATCGCGCCATCCAGGATCAGGATGCGGTGGGTCAGGAGGGACTGGAGTTCGGGCGTGCGGTCGGCTTGCATGGATCTACCTCAGTGGTGCGTATGTACACAGCCGGAAGGTGACGCAGCAGCGACGCAAAAGCGAACGGCGCGGCAAACCCGGCTGGAAAGGTTTGCGAGCGCCGTTGTGATTGCCGAGCCTGGCCTGTTGTATCGACAGGTCGCAACGCTCCTCGGCAAGGGGCGGATTTTACGGGGTTTTTACGGTTTCTGCCAAGATCGCGCCGATCAGGCCGCCGCCACGGCAGCCTTGTCGAACAGGGCCCGCGCATCCTCCCGCCACCCGTGCAGCGCCGTGTAATACCCCTCCCAAACACAGCCATTGCAGCCGCGGCCGCAGCAGGTGGTGGGCGGCGGAGGCGGATTGCGGTGTCCGATGGCCCGGCTGGCAAGAAGATCGCGAATGTCGGCGATCTGCGCCTCGGCCTCGGCGAGATTCGCCGGGCGACGGTCGAAGGGGCGGCAAAGCGAAGGGCTGAGGGACGGGTTCATGGCGCGATCTCCGGCGGGGTCGCGAACATACCATCGGAGCCGGTGGCAGGAAAGGCGCAAGTGTCACGACAGGCGTGCGCCGCCGCGCAACCAACCCGCTGTCATTGCCCGAATATTCCCCGCACCGCTAGAATCAGGCACCACCCCGCCGGAGCTGCATCGTGAACCCCGTTTTCAATGTCGTCTTCTTCGGCGAAACCCTTCCCGGCTACGATCGCGCAGTCGCCCGACAGCAATTGCAGGCCCTGCTGAAATGCTCGCCGGCAGCCCTGGAGCAGGTGTTTTCCGGACAGCGGGTCGGCCTGCGCAAAGGGCTCGACGCCGATGAGGCCAGGCTCTACCAGCTACGCCTCAAGGGCATCGGGCTGATCGTCGTGATCGAGCCGGCCGTTCAGCCCGCCGTCGCACAAATCCCGGCCCCGACAGTCGCCGAACCCACGCCAGCCAGCGTTCCCGACGAGACCGTAAGCTGCCCGAAGTGCGGCGAACAGCAACCCCGCCGCACCTTGTGCCGGGCGTGCGCCACCGACATGCCGCGCTTCCAGGCGGCGCTTGAAAATGCGGTGCGCGAGGTCCGGAAAGCCCCCGCGGAAGACGCGCAGGCACAGCCCCCTGCGCACGACGCCTTCGCCGAGCCGGGCAGCCGCCTGCTGGGCCTCGATTTCAAGGGACGCCTCGGGCGCCAGGCCTACTTTCTCGGCGCCACGCTCGGCTTTGCCGCCCTGCTGCTGGCCGGTCTGCTCTTCGTCAAAACCCAGAGCCTTATCCTTGGCGGTCTCGGCCTGCTGCTCTTCATCGTCTACAGCCTCCGCCTTTCCGTCCTGCGCTGCCATGACCTGGGCCGAAGCGGCTGGTGGAGCCTCGCGACAGGCATTCCCTACCTGGGGGCGATCGCCGGAATGATTCTGACCCTGATGCCGGGGCAAAAGGACGACAACAACTGGGGCGCCCAACCCCGCAGCCTGGGCTGGCCAGCGTTTGCGGGCGGCCTGGCCCTCGCCATCGCGTCCATCGCCGGCTTTGCGTCGATGTCTGCCGACCTCTACCGCCTGCCTGCCATGACCCGCCAGGTGCACAGCGGCAGCACGCCCGAGGCCGCCTTCAAAGCCCGCTACGATGCCGGCCGCGACCGGATTCTCATGTATTCCCTGTCCACCTGCGGCTACTGCGCCGAGAAGCGCCGCCTTTTCGACCGCCTGGGCGTGCGCTATACCGAGTACATGATCGACGAAGACCAGGCCGCCGAGGATCGTCTGACCAGCCGCATGCGCCAGGCCGGCATGCCCGTGGATGCCATCGGCACACCAATCATCGAGGTCAACGGCACGCTGCTCCCCAACAACCCGGACCTCGACGAGATCGCCCGGCACCTCACCCGGACCAGCAAGGGCTGAATCCGCACAGCCCGTATGCATGTCAGAATCGGCCCGTCCGCAAACCCACCCGTGCCGAAGATGATCAGCATCTACCAGCTCAAGCCCCGCTTCCAGGCCCTCCTCCGGCCCATCGTCGGCCGCCTTGCCGATGCCGGCGTCACGGCCAACCAGGTAACCCTGGCGGCGATGTGCGTTTCCATCGCCCTCGGCATCGGGCTGTTCCTTCACCCGGACAAACCCGCCGCCTTCCTGCTACTGCCCCTGTGGATGTTCCTGCGCATGGCCTTCAATGCCGTCGACGGCATGCTGGCACGGGAATTCGGCCAGCAATCGGCCCTCGGCGCCTATCTCAACGAGCTTTCCGACGTGATCTCCGACGCCGCGCTTTACCTGCCCTTCGTGTGGATTGCGCCCTTCGGCTGGGGCAGTGTGGGGGCGGTGGTCTTCCTCGCCGCCGTCTCCGAGATGGCCGGCGCGCTCGGCCCGATGGTGGGCAGCCCGCGCCAGTACGACGGCCCGATGGGCAAGAGCGACCGGGCCTTCCTGTTCGGCGTGCTGGGCCTGTGGCTGGGGCTGGCCGGCAGCCTGCCCGGCTGGGCCGTATGGATCATGCCGGCGGCTGTGCTGGCGATCCTGCTCAACACCTTCAACCGCATCCGGAGCGGCGTCCGCCAGGCCCGCGCCCCCCGCTGAGGCTTCACCGATGACCACTGCCCGCCCGGTTACCGAACTTCATTTCGAGACCCACGACGGGGTTTCCCTGTTCTATCGCCACTGGCCTGCCGCTGGCACGCCGCGCGGCGCAGTGGTGATGTTCCACCGGGGCCACGAGCACTCCGGGCGCATCGCCCATCTGGCCGACGAGCTGAACCTGCCGGATTTCGACTTCTTTGCCTGGGACGCCCGCGGCCACGGCCATTCGCCCGGTGTGCGCGGCTACTCGCCGAGCTTCGGCACCTCGGTGCGCGACGTGCAGACCTTTGTCGAACACATCCGCGACACCTACGGCATCGCCCTGGCCGACATGGCCGTGCTGGCGCAGAGCGTCGGTGCGGTGCTGGTGTCCACCTGGGCCCACGATTACGCCCCGCAAGTGCGCTGCCTGGTGCTCGCCTCGCCGGCCTTCAAGGTCAAGCTCTACGTGCCCCTGGCCCGCCCCGGGCTGGCCCTGATGGAAAAGCTGCGCGGCAATTTCTTCGTGAACAGCTACGTCAAGGCCAAGTTCCTGACCCACGACCCGGCCCGCCAGGCCAGCTACGACAGCGACCCACTGATTGCCCGGGCCATCTCGGTGAACATCCTGCTCGGCCTCTATGACGCCGCCGAACGGGTCGTCACCGACGCCCAGGCCATCACCCTGCCGACCCAGTTGCTCATTTCCGGCGCCGACTGGGTCGTTCATCACAAGCCCCAGCACCAGTTCTTCGAACGCCTCGGCAGCACGGTGAAGGAAAAGCACGTCCTCGACGGCTTCTACCACGACACCCTCGGCGAGAAAGACCGCCAGCTCGCCACCGACAAGGCCCGCGACTTCATCCTGCGCCAGTTCGCCAGCCCGCCCCAGCGCATCGGGCTGCTGCATGCCGACCTGCACGGCGCCACCAGGGACGAATCCGACGCCCTCGCCCGCCCGCTGCCGGCCTTGAGCCCGCGCGGCCTCTACTGGGCCGCCTACCGGGCCAGCATGAAGCTCGGCGGGCGGCTGTCCGCAGGCGTCGCGCTGGGCCACCGCACCGGCTTCGACTCGGGCAGCACCCTCGACTACGTTTATCGCAACACGCCCACCGGCGCCGGCCCCGTCGGCCGGGCCATCGACCGCAACTACCTCGACGCCATCGGCTGGCGCGGCATCCGCCAGCGCAAACGCCACCTCGAAGAACTCCTGCGCCTCGCCCTCGCCCGCCTGCACACCGAAGGCCAGCCGCTGCGCGTGCTCGACATCGCCGCCGGCCACGGCCGCTACGTGCTCGAAGCCCTGAGCGAAGCCCCGCGCCGGCCCGAATCCATCCTGCTGCGCGACTTCAGCGACATCAACGTGCGCGACGGCGGCGCCCTGATCCGCGAAAAGGGGCTCGAAGCCATCGCCCGCTTCGAGAAAGGCGACGCCTTCGACCGCGCCTCGGTGGCCGTGGTATGGCCCAAACCCACCATCGGCATCGTCTCCGGGCTCTACGAACTCTTCCCCGACAACAGCATGGTGCGCCGCTCCCTGGCCGGCATAGCCGACGCCATCGAGCCCGGCGGCGTGCTGCTGTACACCGGCCAGCCGTGGCACCCGCAACTCGAACTCATCGCCCGCGCCCTCACCAGCCACCGGAGTGGCCAGGCCTGGGTGATGCGCCGGCGCAGCCAGGCCGAGATGGACCAACTGGTCGACGAAGCCGGCTTCGACAAGCTTGAGCAGCGCATCGACGAATGGGGCATCTTCACCGTGTCCATGGCCCGGCGGCGCAGCCCATGAGGCAACCCGCGCCCGCCACCGAAACGGCCATTCCCTGGCAACGGGGCGTCGTCTGGCTGCTCTTCCTGGGCCCCTTCTTCTTCCTGAGCTACGGCTTTGCCAACAGCATGGCGGCCAGCTGGCAGGTGCGCGACGCGCTGGCTTACGACTGGGAGCGCCACATTCCCTTCGTGCCGTGGACCATCCTGCCCTACTGGTCCATCGACCTGTTCTACGGCCTGTCCTTCCTGCTGTGCCGCAACAACCAGCAGGTGGACCGCCACGCCCTGCGCCTGCTCAGCGCCCAGTTGGTGTCGGTTGCCTGCTTCCTGCTCTTCCCGCTGCACTTCAGTTTCGAGCGCCCCGCCACCGACGGCGTCTTCGGCGAACTTTTCAACGCCCTCGCAGGCTTCGACATGCCCTACAACCAGGCTCCGTCCCTGCACATCGGGCTGCTGGTGATCCTGTGGGTGCGCTTTGCGGCGGCCAGCCGCGGCTGGCTGCGCGTGGCGGTGGATGCCTGGGCGCTGCTCATTGCCGTTTCGGTGCTCACCACCTACCAGCACCACTTCATTGACATTCCCACCGGCGCACTGGTCGGCCTGCTGTGCCTGTGGCTATGGCCGGAGGCCGGGCCGACGCCCTTTGCCCGCGCGCGCCTGAGCCGCTCGCCGCGGCAGTGGCGGCTGACCGGCGCTTACCTGCTGGCCGCCCTCGGCGCTGGCGGGCTGGGCTACGTGCTCGGTGGCGCCGGACTGTGGCTGGTCTGGCTGGGCCTTGCCCTCGGCTTGGTGGCCCTCAATTACGCCCTCCTCGGCCCGGCCGGATTCCAGAAGCAGAATGGCCGTCACAGCCTCGGCGCCGCGCTGCTGCTGGCGCCCTACACCCTCGCCGCCTGGCTCAACTCGCGCCTGTGGACGCGGGCGCACCCCGCCCCCGACCTGATCGCCGACGGCGTGTGGCTGGGCCGTCTGCCCAACGCCGCGGCAATGGAAGCTGGCGGCTTCAAGGCCCTTCTCGACCTCACCGCCGAACTGCCGGCCCCCCGCGGCAACTGGGCCTACGCCGGCCTGCCGTGGCTGGATCTCGTCGCGCCAAGCGCGCAGCAGCTGGAACAGGCCGCCGCCTGTATCGACAGGCTGCGCCGCCACGGCCCGCTACTGGTGTGCTGCGCCCTCGGCTATTCGCGCAGCGCCAGTGCGGTGGCCGCATGGCTGGTCAGCAGCGGGCGGGCCGAATCGGTGGATGCAGCCATCGCCATCCTGCAAGGCGCCAGGCCGCACATCGTCCTCGGCGCCGCCCACCGGGACGCCCTCGCCCGCCTGAGTCCGCCGCCGGAGACCGTCGGTGGCGCCTGACACCCCCGAAACCCGCCAGGACGCGGCCACCGCAGCCCTCACCGCCGCCACCCTCGGCCAGGGCCGGCAGCTCGACCTTCTGAGCCTGGCCCTGCTGCTGCTCGCCCTCGCCACCCTGCTGCTGGCCACCACCGGCCTCACCGGGCACGGCCTCCTCGGCGTCAGCGTGACAGCCGGCCTCGTCCAGCGTTACTACGCCTTCCGCTGCGATCTCGACGCCCGTCTCTTTGCCCACTGGGCAGCCTGCTGGTCAGGCCTGTGGGCACCCGATCCGCAAGCAGATCTGGTCGCTTTCGATCACGCCCTGACGGGCGTTTTCGGCACCAGCGAGACACCGACACCGCCTCGTCCGCTGGCCGAGCGGGTGCGCGGCGCCCTGCGCCTGCTGCGCCATCAATCCATCGCGCTGGCCGTCCAGTTCAGCGCCCTCCTCGGCGCCATACTGTGGCACCTGAGCCACACAGGAAGCCCCTGATGTCCCTCGATCACCTCATCGCCTCCGGCCTGTGCGGATTTGCCAAGCTGCTCACCGGCGTGCGCGCCGTGTGGCTGGGCAGCGAACCGGACGCCCGCCCCCGCGTGTACTTCGCCAACCACCGCAGCCACGGCGACTTCGTGCTGATCTGGGCCTCGCTGCCGCCCCCTCTGCGCCACCGCACCCGGCCGGTGGCCGGCGCCGACTACTGGCTGACTACCGGCCTGCGGCGTTTCCTGATCAATCGCGTCTTTCGCGGCGTAACCATCGACCGCCGCCCCGACCGCCATGGCGCCAACCCTGTCGAGCAGATGGGCGCCGCCCTGGCCGCCGGTGAATCACTGATTCTCTTTCCCGAAGGGACCCGCAACCTGGGCGAGGGCGTGCAGGCCTTCAAGAGCGGCATCCACCACTTGGCCAAGGCCCACCCGGAGGCCGAGTTCATTCCCGTATGGATCGAAAACCTCGGCCGCGTAATGCCCAAGGGCAGCCTGATCCCGGTGCCCCTGCTGTGCACCCTGACCTTCGGGCCGGCGCTGGCGCTGATCGACGGCGAAAGCCGCGACGCCTTCCTGAACCGCGCCCGCAGCGCCCTCCTTGATCTCGCTCCCCCCGAAGACTGATTCGCCATGAACCTGACCCACGACCTCATCGCCGTCTTCGGCGGCATCTTCGGCCTGCTGGCCGTCTTCAGCGCCATCGGCGCGGTGCTCAAGTACCGGATTTCGCCGGGCGCGCCGCATGGTGTCATCGACAACCTCAACGCCCGCATCAAGGCCTGGTGGGCCATGATCGCCCTCATCGGCGGGGCCATCTGGATCGGCAAATGGGGCGTCATCGGCCTGTTCGGCTTCATCTCCTTCCAGAGCCTGCGCGAATTCGTGTCCCTCACCCACACCCGGCGCGGCGATCACCGGGCGCTGATCTGGAGCTTCTTCGTCTTTCTGCCGCTGCAGTACTACCTCATCGCCATCGACTGGTACGGCCTGTTCTCCATCCTCATCCCGGTATATGCCTTCCTGCTGCTGCCGATTTCCTCGTCGCTCGGCGCCGACACCACGCGCTTCCTGGAGCGTGCCGCCAAAGTCCAGTGGGGGCTGATGATCTGCGTGTATTGCCTGTCCCACGTGCCGGCCCTGCTGACTCTCCAGATCGCCGGTTATGAAGGTCGCAACGCCCTGCTGGTGGTCTTCCTGGTGCTCACCGTGCAATCCAGCGATGTGTTCCAGTACGTGTGGGGCAAGCTCCTCGGCAAGCACAAGGTATCGCCGGCCATCTCCCCATCGAAAACCGTCGAAGGCCTGGTCGGCGGCGTGCTCACCTCCACGGCGGTCGGCGCCGCCCTGTGGTGGATCACCCCCTTCTCGCCGCTCGAGGCCGGGCTGATCGCGCTGGTCATCAACATGATGGGTTTCTTTGGCGGCTTCGTGCTGTCGGCCATCAAGCGCGACCGGGGCGTGAAGGACTGGGGCGCCATGATCGAAGGCCACGGCGGCATGCTCGACCGGGTCGATTCGATCAGCTTCTCGGCGCCGATCTTCTTTCACATCGTACGTTACTGGTGGGTGGCCTGAGCCAAATGTTCGCCCCCCTTCCCGACTGGCTGGAAGAGTTCCGTGCTCACCTCGGCGCAGAAGTCATCGAAACCCACATTTCCTGGCTGCTCCTCGCCGACGGCTGTGCCTGGAAGCTGAAGAAGCCGCTCACCCTGCCCTTTCTCGACTATGGCACGCAGGAGAAGCGGCATTTCTTTTGCCAGGAAGAGCTGCGCCTCAACCGGCGCTTCGCCCCGGAGCTGTACCTGGGCCTGGATGAAGCCGGCAACAGCGGCGAATGGGCCGTCAAGATGCGCCGCTTTCCGGAAAGCCAGCGCCTCGACCGGGTGTGCGCCCGGGGCCAGCTGACGCGGGCCCACTTGTCCGAACTCGCCCAGGTCATTCATGCCCTGCATGCCGGCGCCGCCGTGGCCGGAGCGGACAGCCGCTTCGGCGAACCGGAGCAGGTGCTCGCCCCGGCCCTCGACAACTTCACCGAGTTGCTTCCCCTGCTGCCCGCCGAGTCTTCGCGTCTCGACCGCCTGGCGACATGGACGCAGGCCGAGTTCACCCGCATCCGCGGCCATCTGGCAGCCCGCAAGGCCACCGGCCGGGTGCGCGAATGCCACGGAGACCTGCACCTGGGCAATCTGGTGCTGCTCCACGGACAGGTCATCCCCTTTGACTGCATCGAGTTCAACGAGGATTTCCGCTGGATCGACGTCGCCTCCGAGCTGGCCTTCACCTACGTGGATCTGCTCGACCACCGCCGGCCCGACCTGGCCGCCTGGCTGCTCAACGAATGGCTCGCCGAATCGGGTGACTTCGACGCCGTGCCGGTGCTGCGCTTCTATGCCGTGTACAAGGCCATGGTGCGCGCCAAGGTCGCCGGCCTGTCAGGCACTGCCGAGGTGGCCACCGGCTATCTGGATCTGGCCGAAAGCCTGGCTACGCCGCCCGCCCCCCGGCTGCTCATCACCCACGGCCTGTCCGGTTCGGGCAAGACCACCTGCAGTGGCGAACTGCTGATGGCGGACCCCGTCGCATCGACGCTGCGCCTGCGGGCCGACGTCGAGCGCAAGCGCCTCCACGGCCTGCCACCACTGGCCCGCAGCCGCTCCGACCTGGCCGGCGGCATCTACACGCAGGAGGCCACCGTGCGCACTTATGCACGACTCGGCGAAGTGGCCGGGCTCATGCTCGATGCGGGCTGGTCGGTAATCATCGACGCGGCCTTCCTGAAGCACAGCGAACGGGCAAACTTCCACACGCTGGCCGACCAACACAACGCAGACTTCGCGATCCTCGCCTGTTCGGCGCCCTTCGACGAACTATGCCGCCGCCTGGAGGCACGCCGGGGCGATGCGTCCGAAGCCACCGTGGCGGTGCTCAAAAGGCAGCTCGACTGGGTCGAGCCCCTGACAGCGGACGAACTGCCTCTGGCAATCCACCCCGTTCAGCGTAGCGACCCCACGTAACGCTCGGTCGGGTGGGTAGCCTGGGGACGGATGGCCCGCAGGCGCTCGAGCAGCCCCGGGCCGGACTTCACCTCCACCTCCGGCGCGGCATCCAGTTCCATGGCCACACGCAGCCGGCCGCACAGTTCGGCCAGTTCCCCATTATCGGTGGCCAGTGCGATACGCACGATCTCGCGGGCGTAATCCTTGTTGACCCGCATGTATTCCACATCGGTGATGCGGTTGCCGACTCGTCGCATCAGCAGGTGAATGCGCCCAAGCAGGCCGTAGATGACTGAATCGGATTCCATACAGACTCCCGGTTTGCGGTTTGACAGGATGCGCCGCTCCTGAAGAGCGGATGTGCACCTGCAGCAAATCCCGTGCCGGGCAAAATTCCGTTAAAAACCGCTTCGCAGGCCCACCCCGTGCCCAGCAACAGCCCACGACTCTGGCATATGGCACCGTGCTGGTGCGCCTGGGGGCCACTGCCAAATGCGAAAAACCCGGCAACAGCCGGGTTTTTCGGTACGACTCAAGACTTCGCGGGAAGATCAGGCAGCCTTCGCCTTTTCATTACCCCCCACGAAGAAGCTGGCGATGTAGACCAGCAGGCCGATCAGGAACATCACGCCGGCACCTTCACGCAGCCAGTAGAAGATCGTCAGCTGATCCTGTGCGGCCATGAAGGGTATCGGGGTGGCGCTGTAACGTTGCAGCCACACCTGCAGGATGCCTGCTGCGGTCAGGAACAGGGTGATGAAGACCATCGCCACCGTCATCAACCAGAACGACCACATTTCCATCACCTGCGCCTTTTCACTGTTGGCGGCACGGCCACGCAGGATCGGCATGGCGTAGCTGATGATGGTGATGACGACCATGGCGTAGGCGCCATAGAAGGCCATGTGACCGTGCGCCGCGGTGATCTGCGTGCCGTGGGTGTAGTAGTTGACCGGAGCCAGGGTGTGCAGGAAGCCCCACACGCCAGCGCCCAGGAAGGACATCACACCGGTACCGAGGGCCCACAGGGTGGCGGCCTTGTTCGGATGTTCGCGACGGCGACGGTTCACCATGTTGAAGGCGAAGACGGTCATGGCGAAGAAGGGAATCGGCTCCAGCGCGGAGAACACGGAACCCCACCACTGCCAGTATTCCGGCGTACCGATCCAGAAGTAGTGGTGACCGGTTCCGATCAGGCCGCTGATGAGCGACAGGGTGATGATCACGTACAGCCACTTCTCGATCACTTCCCGGTCGACACCCGTCACCTTGATCAGCACGAAGGCCAGCAGGGCGCCAAGAATCAGTTCCCACACGCCTTCGACCCAAAGGTGCACAACCCACCACCAGA
>ERZ724525.555-NODE-555-length-21377-cov-11.676625_pt1 | contig 21377 bp, 22 predicted proteins | sample MGYA00376058_ERZ724525 | MGnify/ENA primary metagenome ERZ724525 (study PRJEB28724, sample SAMN07190888) | wastewater metagenome | isolation source: influent of sewage treatment plant in Hong Hong | place: USA: Christiansburg, Virginia | collected 2016-03-01 ... | reverse complement strand
GTGCCGGGACAGGGCTGCATCGACGTTACCGCAGCGGCCTCGGCCCGGTTGGCAACGGCGAGTTTGCGCAGGGCCTGCTGGACGTGGTTTTTGACGGTCAGGGGGCTCAGCCCCAGTTCCTGCGCGATCGCGCTGTTGGTCTTGCCGCTGCGAATCCCGGCCAGCACCTGGCTCTGACGCGGCGACAGGTGAGTGCCTGGCATGTCTTCTACCTCGCCCCTGTCGTGCAGACCGACAAAGGCGAGATACAGGTGCGGCAGCAGCAGATCCGTCAAGTAGTGCTCGCGGGGTGTCACTGCACTCGGCATCCCCATGAAAATGAAGAAACAGACGGGCAGGCGCGAGGCGAAATCGGCGCCATGAAACAGGACGTTCCCGCTGCCTGTTTCTGCGATCAGTTGGGCCAGCACAGGCAGACCTTCGAGATCGGGCCCGGCGCACGGCCGCCTGCCGTGACGCAACCAGTGAGACAGCAGCACAGCCCGCAGTCGGCCAGCCTCCGTGCGCAGGTGTGCTTCGGCATGGGGCGCCAGAATGCCGCGTGAAAACAGTTCGACACCCTGCGCCTCCAGCACTTCGCCCCACAGACACACCAGGGTTTCGTGGGGCAGAAAACTTTGCAGCGCCCCCTGGGCCCACAGGTAGAACTCGCTGCGGCTACGTATGCGGATGGCCCCGTCCAGGGTGACGGCCAGTCGCTCCAGCGCATATTGGTCAAAGGCTATGGCCTGCAGGGCGCTCATCGGGGCAAACGCCCAAGCTGCGCAGCAGCGCCATCGTCCGGCCGGAACAGCCAGTCGGCGTGCCGCGCCTCACCGGGCACGGCCGCCCCGCTATCGACCCAGCCCGGCAAGGCGCTGCGTCGCAGGGCCACCCGGGCAGAGCGGCTGCGGATGCCGACGATGCGCCCACCCTGCCGCTCGACCAGCCAGTCGGCCTGGCCGCTCATCGGATCCCGGTAAAGCTTGCGGAGATGGCGACGCACGAAGGGAAAGCGCGGATCGAGGAGCAGGTCTTCCAGTTCCTGCGGGCCGTCCCGGGTGGCTGCAGGGCCAGCCGCACGGTAACTGGCGATGGCCCGGGCGAACTCGCCGCCGATGAAGATCAGCTCGACCTCGCGCTCACGCTGGGCGGCGGTGGCCCACAAGCTGCCAAAGCGCGCCAGGCCGAGCCCAAGGGCCGCCACCGCGAACAGCATCAGGAGATAAGTGGCGCCAAGCTGGCGCCGGTGCGCGCTCATAGGGCGCTGAAAGGACGACCATCGCGGGCCGTGCCGGGGGCGCTGCTATGCAAATCCCACACCCCGCCGCTCTTCCCGTCCGGTGGCGGCACCAGCGTCCAGCCGTCCCGGCGGTCGGTGAGCGGGTCGAGCGGCACGGCGCGGAGGTAACGTGCGCTGACCAGTTCGTCGAGCTCCTGGGGGTAGCGGCCGGTATCCGCGCTGAACTTGTCGATGGCGTCGCGGGTAACCGCCAGGGTTTCAGTCAGCGCCGCCTCCCGCGCCCGCTCCAGGTGGCCGAAATAACGCGGCGCGGCAATCGACAGCAATAGCGCCACAATGGCCATCACCACCAGCAGTTCGACCAGTGTGAAGCCCCGACGACGACGCAGGCGATGCACCCTCATCACCATTCCCGGTAGGGCACGCCGTTGAGCCCGGTGCCCGACGCGCGGGAATACACATCAAAAACGTCCGCCCCTTCGGCGGGTGCATCCGCGGTGCTGGTGTAGCTGCGCAGCCCCCAGGTTTCGCTGGCCTCCAGCGCCGCATCGGTATTGAACGGGTCGCGCGGAATACGCCGCAGCAGGTAGATGTGCGCCCCGCCCGGCGACTTCGCATCGGGCACGCCCTGCACCAGATCCGCCAGTTTCGGTGGATAGCCACTGGCATCCGACGCCCGGGCAATGCGCCCCTCGTCGGCATAACGCTTGTAGGTATCGATACCCTCGCGAATCTGGCGCAAGGCCATGCGCAGCTCGCTCTCCCTGGCCCGCTGGGCGGAAAGCTGCACGACCGGCACGGCGATAGCGGCCAGCACCGCCACCACCGCCACGACGACGACCATCTCGATGAGCGTGAAGCCGCGGGATTTCATTCTTCAGGGTGCAATCTGCACGGATGCCGGAGCCGGCGTCGGCAGGCTCTGCACCTGCCCGCCGATCCGCGCCTGGGCCGACAACACGCTGAAACTCGTCGCCCCCGCAGCACCGGGCCGCGGCCGGAAGCGGGCCGTGATGCTGCCGGAAGCCCCCGCCGGCAGCGCCAGCGCGAGCGCATCGCCGCCCTCCCCCGGCTGGTCGAGGGGTTCGACGACGGCGGTATCGTAGGCCAGCAGCAGCGGCCCGCCCTCACCGGTGGCACCGGTCACATGAATGCTGACCGCGAAGGCTTCGCCCGGCAGCACCCGGGCCGGCACATCGAGGCTGAGTTCCGGCAGCGCCCCGTCACTCGCCACCGGGGCGACGGCGACGGGCAGCGGCGCCGTTGCCGTCACCCCACCGCCCACCCGCACGCTGGCCGGCAACGGGCCGAGCAGCAAGGGCGCCGCCCCCACCGAGGCCTCGGTGCCAGCCGACTGGGTGGCGCTGGCCAGCCCCGGCTGGATCACGTTGCGCACCACCCGCGGGGTAATCAGCAAGACGATCTCGGTTTTGTTCTCCACGTCGCGCTGGCTGCTGAAGAGGCGCCCCAGGCCCGGCAATTCGCCAAAACCCGGCAGGCGGTTGGCCGAGCTGCGCTCCTCGTCGCTGATCAGCCCGGCCAGCACCTGGGTCTCGCCGTCCTTCAGGCGCAGGGATGTCACCGCGCTGCGCGTCCCCACCTGGTAGGCCAGGGAATTCGCCGGCCCGAGCACTTCCTTGACGATACTGCTGACTTCCAGATTCACCTTGATCGCCACCTCGTCATCCAGATGCACCGACGGTTCCACTTCCAGCTTGAGGCCCACGTCGAGGTAATTGACCGACGCCGACACCCCCACGTTGGCCGTCGAGGTGGTGGTGAAGATGGGCAGCTTCTCGCCGATGTGGATGCGCGCCTTGTCGCGGTTTTTTACGCGGATGCGCGGGTTGGCGAGAATGTTGGAGGTGCCGTCCTGGTCCTTCAGGTTGAGCAGCAAACCCGGGTTGGCGACGAAGGGCACCACGCTGCCCGTCTCGCGCAGGTTGATGTTGCCGGCCAGCAGTTGCCCGCCCAGGTTCTGGGTCACCGTGGTGCCGGTGGTGGTGGACACCGCACTGGTCGTGGCCGGCTGCAGAATGCCGTAGCCGATCTGGTCGGGGAAACGCAGGCCCAGTTCGAGCAGCTTGTTGCGGCTGATCTCCATCACCTCCACCTCCAGCATCACCTCCGGCTCGGCCAGATCGAGGTTGGCGATGAGGCGTTCGGCCAGGCGCACGGCGTCGGGCGTGTCCTTCATGACCAGCAGGTTGAGCTTCTCCTCCACAAATACGTCCTTCGTCTTCACCATCTGCTTGATCATCGCCATCGCCTGCTTGGGGTCGGCATTGGCCAGGTAGAAGCTGCGCGTCACCAGTTCCTGGTAGTCCTTCTGCTTCGCCGGCGTGTTGGGATAGATGAGGATCGAGTTCTCGTTGAGGAGCTTGCGTTCAAGCTGCTGGGTGACCATCAGGAGTTTGAGCACGTCGTCGATGCTGCTTTTCCTCACGAAGATCGACACCTTGGTGTCCGGGCGTACCTCCTTGTCCAGCACGAAATTGAGGCCTGACTCGCGGGCCAGCACCTCCAGCACGCCACGCAACGGTGCATCGCGAAACTCCAGCGTCACCGGTTTGGCCAGCGGCCCCTTCAGTGCCGCCGGTTGCGGATCCCGCACCGCATGGCGCTCGTCGAGGCGCCGCATGACACTGCGCGCACCCGCATGACCCGACTCACCGGCCAGCACGCCGCGCGCCGCCGTTTCCGCACCGACCAAATCCCCCTTGCTCAGCAGCCTCTCCGCCTCAAGCGCCAGCAGATTGCGGCGCTTCTGAGCCGCGATGGCCTCCAGCCCGGCACTCACCCGCGGATGGCGCGGATCGTAGCGCCGGGCAATGGCAAGGGCCGCCTCGGCCTCGTCGAAGCGGCCGGCGGCGCGGGCCTGGTCGGCAATCGCCACCTGGCGCACGGTGAGCATGTCACGCTGACGCATGAAGTAGCTGCGCAGCTCCAGGTTGCGCGGGTCGGCGGCGACTTTCTCCTGCAATTCGAGCAGCGCCACTTCGGGGCTGCGGGTGGCGAAGGTCTGGCGGCTTTCTTCCAGGGCCTTGTTGCCGGCACAGGCAGCCAGGGCGGCGATCAGGGCAAGGGCCGCAAGGCTGCGCAGCCATCGCGAAAAAGGTCTGTCAGTCATGGCGTGGCCCCGGTCATCAGGCTTTGGCTTTCATTGAGGGGCAAGTAGAGGAAGTCGATGCGGCTGCGGCTGAGGGCAGTCACCCGATAGCGCCCGTCCAGCACATCGCCGGCGCGCACGGCGCGGAGCTGTTCGCCGCTGGCCAGCAAGGCCGCCGGCGCACCGCCGTCGTCCAGCATGCCGCTGTAGCGAAAGGGCAAGAGTGGTGCGACAGGCGCCAGGGCCGCAGCCGGTGGTGCCGGCGGCGGCAAAAAGCTGCGCACCGGGAAGAGATCCGGCGCGTCCTCCCGCGGGTCAGGCGGCGCGCGAACAACCCGCGTCAGGCCAGCCACGTCGAGCCGCACGGGCGCATCCCGCCGGATGGTTTTGCGGGCGACACGCCGCGGTGCCTGTTCGTCACCATCGTCGAGCCCGGCCGCCCACCAGGCCGCGCCCAGCGACAGCAACAGGGCACCGACCAGCACGTACGGATGCTTCATGCCGGCCGCCGCAGAAAGATCACGAAACGCACCCGCGCCTCCACGTCCGGCGATCCGATGTCGGCGCGCTTGAAGGACAGGCCGTCGAGGGCCACTTCCGGCATGGCCGCCAGCACATCCGTCAACCAGTTCCGGATTTCCGGATAGGCGCCGCGAACCGGCAACTCAAGGCTCACCTGTTCCAGCGGCGTACCGCTGATGGCCGCTGCCCGGTAGTCCGCCTTGTCCGTCGCCACGCCGCGCGCCAGGGCATGGCCGTGGAGGCGCAACAGCAGATCGGGCAGGCCGTCGGCAGAAGGGAATCCGGCATGAAAAGCCTCCAGCCGCTCGCGCTCCGAAAGCACCGGGGCGGCACGTTTGCGCAGACTCTTGCCGAGGCTGCGGCTCTGTCCGCGGAGGCTTTCGGCCTCGTCTTCCAGCGCACGGTTGCCGGTCATGTCGAAGGTCACCGCAAAAGCGGCCAATGCGACACCAACCACACCCGCCCAGCCGGCGGCGCGAAAAGTGCGCAGGCCCGACGCCCGCAGGCGGACGAGCCGCTTCATGGCGACGCCCCCCAGCGGGCCTGCACGTTGAAGGCAACCACCGGCATCGCCCCCTCGTTGCGCAAGGCATAGCCCGACAGGCGCACGTCACTCAACACACCGCCGGCCTCCAGGCGCTTCACGAAAGCAAATACCTCGGGCAGATTGCGGGCCTCGCCGGCCAGCTTGAGCAGTTCTTTCGCACCATCCTGTTCGACATCCAGCAGCGCCATGCCCGGATCGGCGGCGGCATTGCCGATGGTGGCCAGCAGCACCGGCCAGTCCCGGTTGAGCGCCCGTGCCACGGCCAGCGCCGGCTTGAGCTCCGCCTCCTTGAGCGGCATCCGCGGACGAGCCTGGGCGACACGGCCTCCCTCCACGTGGCGGCGGGCTCGGGCCAGCCCATGCGCCTCCTCGGCAACGCGGGTTTCGAGCACATCGTATTCATGCAGCGCGCCCGCCGAGGCGATCATGCCGAAGGCCAGCAGCAGCCAGCCGAGGGCACTCGGACGGCGCAGGCCAGCGGCAAAATCCAGGTCGGGAGGCACCGGCGCACGACGCGGACTCATCGCGTCTCCTCCACGCGGGCACAGGTCCACCCAGAGGGCAGAAGATCTGGCGCCGGCAGCCCTCCGGCAAGGTAGAGGGTGCCGCCTGACAGCCCCTCCTCCGGCGGCAAGCTCGCCAGCAGGGCCGCCAGACAAAGGGCAGCGGCGCCGGCATCGGCCTGCCCGACTGGCTGACTGCGCAGGGCCCGCCACTGACCGGCATGCCACACGCCGAGGGTTACCCGCCCGGCCTCCAGGCGTGCCAGGGCGCCATCACCCCTGAAGCGGCGGCAATGGCGCCGGTAGTCGGCCACGAAGGCCGGTTCAATCGATGCGATGCGCAGGCGACGCGCAGCAGCCCACGCGTTCAACGCCATCAACAGCGCGCCGGGCACTGCAGCGGCCAGGCAAACCCCGCCGAGTGCATCCCGATCAGCCAGCGTGACCCACGGGCCGGCGCCAAAGACGGTCTCAAAACGATGCGCAACAAAGGCCGCCCTCTCGGCCCGCTGAATGCCCTCCGGCCAGACCAGGCGCAGGTAGCGGGCATGCCGGTCGGCCACGGTGACGTGCACACGGGCAAAACGTGGCAGCGCCGCCACGGCCGCCAGGCTCTCCGCCCAGCCGCCAGCCACGCTCACCGGCGCGGCCCCGCCGCGACGCAGTTGCAGGGCGTCGGGCGCGATGTGCAGGGTAATCCGCTCAGGCCACAAAAGTGACACGGTTCAGCTCCTGCAAGGTGGTGAGGCCATCGCGAACCAAAGCCAGGCCGGCATCCCGCAGGCTCACGAAGCCGTGCCGGCGGGCGGCGTCCTTCAGCTGGCGCAGCGGCGCACGGCCGATGATCAGGTCGCGCAGTTCATCGTCGAGCAGCAGCACCTCGGCAATCGCCTTGCGTCCCCGGTAGCCGGTGCCACGACATTGGCCGCAGCCGCTGCCGGCCCGAAAGACGTAGCCGGTCGCCGCCCCCGGCGCAGCCAGGCCGGACTCGTGCAACAGGGCTGCGTCCGGGGTAACGTCGATGGCACAGGCCGCGCAGTTCACGCGGATCAGGCGCTGCGCCACCACACCGTTGAGGGCCGCCACCAGGTTGTAGGGATCGATGCCCATGTGCATGAAGCGGCCGATCACATCGAAGGCGTTGTTGGCGTGCACGGTGGTAAACACGAGGTGGCCGGTGAGCGCGGCCTGGATGGCAATTTCGGCGGTTTCCGGGTCGCGGATCTCGCCGACCATGATCTTGTCCGGGTCGTGGCGCAGGATGGAACGCAGGCCGCGCGCAAAGCCGAGGCCCTTCTTCTCGTTCACCGGAATCTGCAATACGCCGGGCAGCTGGTACTCGACCGGGTCTTCGATGGTGACGATCTTGTCCTGCCCGGTATTGGTTTCGGACAGCACCGCGTACAGGCTGGTGGTCTTGCCCGATCCAGTTGGGCCGGTGACCAGCAACATGCCGTAGGGCTCGCCGGCCATGCGCCGCAGTTGCGTGCGGGTGGCCGTATCGAAGCCGAGGGTTTCCAGCGACAGACCGGCCAGCTCGCGGGTCAGGTGTTCCTTGTCGAGGATGCGCAGCACCGCGTCCTCGCCGTGGATGCTCGGCATGATCGACACCCGGAAGTCGATGGCCCGCCCGCCGGCCTGCACCTTGAAACGCCCGTCCTGGGGCACCCGGCGTTCGGCGATGTCGAGTTCGGCCATCACCTTGAGGCGCGAGATCGCCTGCTCGGCCATCTCGCAGCCCTGCACGCCGCCAGCCCGCGCCAGCACGCCGTCCACCCGGTACTTGATGACCAGCCCGCCGGGTACGCACTCCAGGTGAATGTCGCTGGCGCCCTGCTGGATGGCGTCATAGAGAGTCGAGTTGACCAGCTTGACCACCGGGCTGGCGTCACCGGCGATGCGCCGCAGGGACAGATCCTCGCCCTCATCGCCGCGGGCGACGCCGTCGCGAGCGGTAAGCACGTCCGACACCACCCGGCGTGATTCATCATGACGCGCCAGGCAGGCCGCCAGATCGTCACGGCTGGCCAGGCGCAGCATGAAGGCTTCACCCAGCGTGGCACCAAGGCCGTCGAGCAGATCCGCATCGAAGGGATCGGCCAGGGCGACCAGCAAGCGGCCATCGGCGGCGCGGCCGGCAAACACTTCGCGGCGCAGCGCCATGTCGAAGGGAATCGCCTGGAAGTCCGGTGCCAGGGCGAAGAGTTCGGGGTGGGCGATGGGCGTCACTGGATGCTCTCCGCCACCTGGAAGATCGGCAGGTAGAGCATGACGAGGATCACCCCCACCGCCACGGCAATCACCAGCATCAGCAAGGGCCCGACCAGGCGGGTCAGCACGTCGAGCCAGCGGGCGCTCTCTTCTTCGTGGAACTCGGCGGCGCGTTCGAGCATTTCACCAAGGTTGCCAGCCCGCTCGCCCACCGCCAGCATGCGCAGGGCCACCGGCGTGGCGAGTCCGTGAGCCTGAAGGGTGGCCGCAAAACCCTGCCCTTCGCGCACTCCGGCAATCGTCCGCTCGAGGCCCGGGCGCAGTGCCGGCGACAGCAGGCCCTCGACCATGCCCATCGCCGCCACGGCGGGAATGCCCCCGCGCAGCAACATGCCGAGGGTGCGGTAAAAACGCGCCAGCTCAAAGACCCGCAGGCGCTCGCCGATACGCGGCAGACGCCAGGCCAGGCGCAGCGCCGCCGCCCGCGTTTGCGGCCGGCCCACAACGGCCACCACGCCGGCCAGCCCCGCCAGCAGCCCCAGACCGATCAGAGCGCCATGGGCCTGCATCAACACGCCCCAGTCGAGGAGCAGGCGCGACATCCACGACAACTCGCCGCCCACGCTCTCGAACACCTGGGCAAAACGTGGCACCACAAAGACCAGCAAGAACACCATCACGGCCCCGCCCACCAGCAACAGCAAGGCCGGGTAGATGGCCGCCGAAATCAGCTTGCCGCGAATCAGTTCCAGCTGGCGCTGATAGTCGATGTAACGGGACAGGGCCTGTTCGAGATCGCTGGTGCGCTCGGCGGCGCGAACCGTGGCCACGTAAAGCGGCGGAAAGGCCTGTGGCTGGGCCTCAAGAACCGCCGACAGGGTACGTCCCTCGCGCAAGCCGGCGCCGAGCGCGGCCAGCACGGCATGGACCGGCGGACGCACCTCCTTCTCGGCCAGCGCCGCCAGCGCGTCGGCCAGTGCAATGCCGGCCCGCAGCAGGGCGAAGAGCTCCTGGTTGAAGAGCATCAGCGGAAAACGGGCAGCCCGCCCCACCCCGCCACGCTGCGCCGCGACCGACAGCACGGCCAGGCCACGCCCGCAGACAAGATTCCGCGCCGCCGCCTCGTCGCCGGCATCCACGTCGATCTCCTGCACTTGAGAAGTGGCCCCGAGGGCCCGGACCCGAAAACGCACGGCCTACCAGTTGACGATGTCGGAAGCCTCACCGCTACCGCCGGGCTGGCCATCCTTGCCGAAGGAAAACAGGTCGAACTCGCCGTGCTCGCCGGGCTGGACGTACTGGTAGGGCTTGCCCCAGGGGTCGTCGGGAACGGCCTTCTTGAGATACGGACCCGACCAGCGGGCAGTGGCGTCGGCGGGCCGCTCGGTCAGGACCTGGAGGCCCTCCTCGGTCTCCGGATAGCGCCCCATGTCGAGGCGGAACTGATCGAGCGCCTTCTCCAGCCCGTCGATCTGCGCCCGCGCGGCCTTCACCTCGGACTTGCCGATGTGGGCAAAGAACTTCGGCCCCACGTAACCGGCCAGCAGGCCGATGATGGTCATCACGACCAGCAGTTCGAGAAGGGTGAAGCCGCGCGCAAGGCGTGAGGAATGGGTCAAAGGCATAGCCGCCCGAGGCTACGCATCGCCCATGACAGCCATTTAACAGGATCAAGGCATTCCGGTTGCAGCCGACCGGGCCAGGCCCGAAAATCCACGGCCACGACGCCAATCTTTGCATTTCCGTGTCAGCACCTGCGCCATTCGGACCAGTTCTTGCCGAATCCGCACCACGCAGGATGTAGCAAGCGCCCCCTAAAGTTTCGGGCTCGCCACTTTTTTCCGGAACCCGCCCATGCCCAGCCCCAATCGCCTCGCGGCAGCGCTCTGCGCTGCCGGCCTCCTGTCCGCCAGCGGCTTCGCCCTCGGCGCCGCCGACGTCGTGATCAGCCAGATCTATGGGGGCGGCGGCAACCTCTACAACGCCGACTACGTGGAACTGTTCAACCGCAGCAACACCCCCGTCAGCGTAGCCGGCTGGTCACTGCAATACGCCAGCGCCACCGGCACGGGCAACTTCAGCGGCAACGGCGTCACCGCACTCAGCGGCACGCTGCAACCCGGCCAGTACCTGCTGGTGAGACTGGCCGGCGCCACCGGTGGCAGCCCCCTGCCCGCAGCCGACGCCACCGGCAGCACCAACCTGTCGGCCAGCAACGGCAAGCTGATCCTCGCCAACGTGGCCATCGGCCTGGCCTGTAACGGCAGCAGCACGCCCTGCTCGCCAACCCAGAGCGCCCAGATCGTGGACCTGGTGGGCTACGGCACCGCCAACTTCAAGGAAGGCATGGCCACAGCGCCGGCCGCCAGCAACACCCTGGCCCTGTTCCGCACCAACGCCGGCTGTGCCGACACCGATCAGAACGGTAACGACTTCACCACCGGCACGCCGACGCCCCGCAATGGCAGCGCGCCGCTCAACCAATGCGCCGGAGCACCGGCGAATGCAGCCATCGTCCCCAGCTGCAGCCCGCTCGCCGTTCAGCAAGGCACGGCCGGCAACATCGTGCTGAGCGCCATCGACAGCGACAGCATCGTTAATGGCGCCGCCATCACCAGCGCCTCCGTACCGGGTATCAGCCTCGGCCCGGTAACGCAGGCCAGCGCCGACGGCAGCAGCGCCAGCGTGACCCTGCAGGTAAGCAGCGCGGTTGCTGCCGGCACCTACCCGGTGACCGTGCAATTCACCAACAACGAAGCCCAGAACGCCAGTTGCACGGTAGACGTCACCGTCGCCGCCACGGCAGCAAGCACACCGATCTACGAGATCCAGGGTGCGGGCAGCGCCAGCCCGCGCGTCGGCGAAACACTGACTACCGGCGGCGTGATCACCGCCGTGTTCCCCAACCTCAAGGGCTTCTACCTGCAGGACCCGAACGGCGACGGCAACCCGGCCACCTCGGACGGCCTCTTCGTCTACGTGAACGCCGCCCTGCCCGCCAGCGTGGTCGTCGGTAACCGCATCACCGTAAAGGGCACCGTGGCCGAATTCAACGGCCTCACCGAACTGACCGCCCCCAACAGCATCACCGTACTGGCCACCGGCGAGCAGATCTCCCCCGTCGACGTCAGCCTGCCGGAAAGCATCAATGGCGAGCTGGAGCGCTTTGAAGGCATGCTGGTGCGCATCGTCAGCCCGATGACGGTGGCCCAGAACTACTTCCTCGGCCGCTACGGCCAGCTCACCCTGTCGGCCAGCGGCCGCATCGAGAAGGCCACCAACCGCTACCCGGCCGGCTCACCGGAAGCGATCGCCCTCGCCAACGAAAACCAGCGCCGCCTGCTGGTGCTGGACGACGGCTCGACCCTGCAAAACCCCAGCCCGACGCCCTACATTGGCGCCGGCAACACGGTGCGCGGTGGCGACGTGGTCAGCAGTGAACTCATCGGCGTACTCGACCAGGGCCCGATCAGTGCCAGCAGCCCGGCCACCATCGACTACCGCCTGCACCCCACCACCGCCGTCAGCTTCACCCGCGCCCACCCGCGCACCACGGCACCGGCCGCTGTCGGTGGCAACGTCAAGGTGGCCAGCTTCAACGTGCTCAACTACTTCAATGGCGACGGTGCCGGCGGCGGCTACCCGACGGCCCGCGGCGCCACCAGCGCCGCCGAGTTCGAGCGCCAGCGCGTCAAGATCATCGGCGCCCTGAAGGCCATCGATGCAGACGTGGTCGGTCTGATGGAAATCGAGAACGACGGTTATGGCAGCCAGAGCGCCATCCAGGACCTCGTCAATGGCCTCAACGCCGTAATGGGCGCCGGCACCTACGCCGCCGTCCCGGATCCTGCCGCCGGCACCGGCACCGATGCGATCAAGGTGGCCCTGATCTACAAGCCGGCACGGGTTAGCCGCGTGGGCGCCTCCCAGGCCGACGCCGCGGCGATCAACAACCGCCCGCCGCTGGCTCAGACCTTCGCCGCCCTCAATGGTGAAAAATTCTCGGTCGTCGTCAATCACTTCAAGTCGAAGAGCTGCTCCGACGCCACCGGCGGCGATCTCGACCAGAACGATGGCCAGGGCTGCTTCAACGCCCGTCGCCTCCAGCAGGCCAGCCAGTTGCTGGGTTTCATCGAACAGGTCAAGACGAGCGCCGGCGACACGGATGTGGTGGTCATCGGCGACCTGAACGCCTACGGCAAGGAAGACCCGATCAACGCCCTGACCGGCGCCGGCCTGGTCAACCAGCTCGCCACCCGCGAAGCCAACCCCTACTCCTACGTCTTCGATGGCGAAACCGGCTACCTCGACCACGCCCTCACCAGCGCCAGCCTGAACACCCAGGTCGCCGGCGTAGGCCACTGGCACATCAATGCCGATGAGCCCTACTTCATCGACTACAACCTGGAGTTCAAGCAGCCCGCCTGCCCCACCTGCACGCCCGACCTTTACTCGGCCACACCGTATCGCTCCTCGGACCACGACCCGGTCATCATCGGCCTGCAACTGCTCAAAAAGCTCGACGGCAGCACCGGCCGCGACGCGCTCACCGGCACCGCCGGCGACGATGTGATCACAGGTGGTGACGGGGCAGACACCCTGACCGGCGGCGCCGGTGCCGACGTCTTTGTTTATCGCAGCCTGCGCGAAGCCGGCGACACCATCACCGACTTCGCCCCCGGCACCGACCGCGTCGACCTGAAAGCCCTGCTGCTCGGCATCGGCTACAGCGGCACCAACCCGGTGGCAGACGGCTACCTCAAGCTGGTTTCCACCACGCTTGGCACCAGCGTGCAGATCGACACGGACGGCACCGCCGGCCCGGCCATCGCCCGCCCCATCGTGCTGCTCAAGAACGTCGCCACCAACACCCTCAACGCCAGCCGCGACTTCATCGTCACCCCCTGAGTTGCCTGCAAGGAATCCAACCATGAAACTGATCAAATCCCTCTCCGCCACCCTCCTGGTAGGCGCCCTGACCAGCGCACCGGCCCACGCCGGCCTGCTCAACGGTGACTTCAGCGCCGGCCTCAACGGCTGGAGCACCCTTGGCGACGTGGCCGTATCGGCCGGTGCGGCGGTGCTCACCACCGCCTCCCTGGATGCGGACGACGCCCCGGCCGCCAACGCCGCCTTCAACGTTTCCGGCAGCGCCGCGGCCCCCGTCGGCATGCCCGGCGGGCTTGAAGACTTTGCCGGTCTGGCGCTGGGTGCCCTCGACCCGGACCCGGCCGCCGGCACCTGGGCCTTCGAAGGCTCGGCCCTCCGGCAGACGCTCACCGTTCAGGCGGGTGACAGCCTCTCCTTCGACTGGACCTTTACCTCGAACGAAGACCCGCTCAGCGGCATGAATGACTACGCTTTCGTGCTCATCGACGACGTGCTGACCGTACTTGGCGACGTGGCCGGCGGCGCCACCGGCCAGCATTTCAGCTACGCCTTCAGCAGCACGGGCAGCGTGAAGCTGGTGTTCGGCGTCGTCGATGTCAACGACTACGTGGGCAGCTCCCGACTGGGTATCGATGCCGTGCGTCTCGACGCCCCGCAAAGCGTTCCGGAACCCGGCACCCTGGCCCTCGGCCTGGGCGGTCTGCTTCTCTCGGCTGCGCGTCTGCGCAGAAACAAGCCTTGAGCAAGTGTGGTTGACCGTAATCATCCCGAAGGCGGCATTTTGCTAAAATGCCGCCTTCGAATTCGCTGAAAAAAACAATCATGGCGACGGAGATCGAGCGGAAGTTCCTCATCACGGAAACACGTTTTCTGGATGGACGAACCGGCGAGCGGATTGTGCAGGGCTACGTCGCCAAGGAGCCCGGCGCCATGACCACCCGCGTCCGGATTCGCGCCGATCGTGCCTACCTTACCCTCAAGGGTCCCAAGCTCGGCATCAGCCGCGACGAATTCGAATACCGCATTCCCCTCGATGACGCCCACCGGATGCTGGCCCTCTACTGCGGCGAACGCATCGTCCGGAAAACCCGCTACCTCCTTGATGTGGCCGGGCACACCTTCGAGGTCGATGTCTTCGAAGGCAAGCATGCGGGGCTCGTGATCGCCGAAATCGAGCTGCCCCACGAAAACACCGCACACCCCCGTCCGCCCTGGCTGGGGCGCGAAGTCACCGACGACTTCCGTTACGGCAACTTTTACCTCGCCCACAGCACCGGCCTGGCCCTGCCGGTCGTCTGGCAACCGGTCACACCCGGGCTCGCCACGCGGCAGCCCGCCGCCAAACCGGTGGCTCCATCGCACTAAGCGCCCATGCGCCGCACAGGTAGCCGGCGCACGTCACACATTTTCGTCATCGCACTGAAACCTCGCTTGCGCATTCTGGCGGTGGAGTCTGGAGGCGCGCCCATCCTGACAGGGCGCGCGATCTTCATGTGGAACGCCGTGACGAGGGCACCATGTCGAGCAAAGTCTATTGCTATCACTGCATGACCTACCACCATCCCGAAACCATGCGAAAGATGGTGACGCGCAGCGGGGAGCGCTGGCGCTGCATCCGCTCCATTGAAGCCGCCCGCAGGAACCCGGATGAACGCGACGCCTTCGGAGAGCAACAGTCGGAACTGAATCGGCTCAAGGCCCGCTCCTCCCTGGAAGGGAGGATGCTTGAACGCCGCCTGCTGACACCCAGTTGCCAGCGCGGCCTGGACTGACGACCAAGACTTCAGGTGTCGGACTTGGTGGGACGACCGGTCTTGATGCGCTCGACGCCGTCGAGTGTCCTGAGCAAATCCTCCACCGGCAGGGCCATCAGGGCGACCAGCGCGGCGCGCAGGATTTCGCTTTTCCTGACATCACGCCCGGCCTCCAGCGCACGCACCTTGAGCACACCGATCAAGGCGTAATCACTCTCCGGAAACGTAAAGCTGTCACGCACGAGCCTGGATTTTCTTGTCGCCGGCTTGTCCGCCCCCGCGGCGCGCGCGCCGGGTGCCTCCTGTTTTTTCTTTGTACCCATGCAGCTACCCTTTACAAGCCTGGAAAACAGATAAACTATATAAACAGTTTATATCGTTTATCTCGCAGGTAAGCATAAATGCATACGATCATGGTTGCCAACCCCAAGGGCGGCTGCGGCAAATCGACACTGGCGATCCATCTGGCGAGCTGGTTTGCCCATTGCGACGAAATTGTCTGCCTCGCCGACCTCGACCGCCAGCAGTCGAGCGCCGAATGGCTCAAGCGGCGCCCCAGCACACTGCCGCCGATTCGCGCCTGGGCATCGGAAGACGGAACGCCCGGCGCCCCTCCCAGAGACTGCGGCGTGGGCATCCTCGACACACCGGCCGGCCTGCATGGCAAAGCCCTCCGGCAACTCCTGCGCGAGGTCGATCGCGTGATCGTACCGGTAGCGCCGTCCCGCTTCGACATGCTGGCCAGCCGCGACTTCTTCGACGAACTCGCAGAAACCAAGGCCGTGCGCAAGGATCGGGTCGGCGTTGCGATCGTCGGCATGCGCGTCGATCCGCGCACCAACGCCTCGCAGCAAATGCTGGAATTCCTGCAGCAGTTCGACCTGCCCCTCGTCACCTGCATTCGCAACACCCAGCGCTATGTGCAGGCAGTGGAAACCGGCGAAACCCTTTTCGATCCCGGCCGGAATGCCACTGGCGATCTGGAACAGTGGCGCCCCCTCCTCGACTGGCTGGTCACCCGCCGAACGTAAGAAAAACTTCATTTGAGCTTGGCCAGTTCCAGCCGATAACCGGGCGACACACGGTTTGTGCATCGCACCAACCGGGCACTCTCCCCCGACCGACTGGAACAACGCCCAATGAGCATTCGCCACTACCTCATCATGCTGATCTCGATCACCGCTACCTTGCTGGTGTCGGTCGGCATCGTTGGAGGCGTACACTTCAAGCGCAACGCCGACCTGGTTCACACCCTCACCGAGGATGCCATTCCCGGCGCCCTCGCCGCCTCCGACCTCGGCGCCCGCCTGAAGCAGGTCCAGATCGTCCTGACCGAAGTGGTCTACGCCCCGACGCCCGATCTGGGCAGCAAGGCCCGCGAAGAGCTCGCCGCCCAACGCACCCGGCTCATCGACGAGTTGACAGCCCAATACCCGATCTCCCACTCGGAGGCCGAAATCGGTCTGCTCAAGCAGGCCGAAGAAAGCCTCGGCAACTACCAGACGGCCATGGACGAAACCGTCGCCCAGGCAACAGCCGGTCAGCGGGCGCTCTCCGAAGCCAGCCTGTACGCCAGCGTGGCCCAGTATCAACAGGAACTGCAACAGATCCTGGAAACGCTGCGGATCGAAAAGCGGCGGGTGAAGGACCGCACCGTCAGCGCTGTCGAGGACGGTTTCACGCAGACCGCCGAGGTGCTCGCCGGAGCGGGAGCACTCACCCTCGCCATTCTTTTCGGACTGGTCTTTCGCCTGCACCGCAACATCGTCAGCCCCCTCCGCTCAATGGAAGGCACCATGGCCTCGATTGCCGACTCCCTCGACTTCACCCAGCGTGTGCCGGTCATGCGCAACGACGAGATCGGCCAGTCGGTACGGGCCTTCAACGCCCTGATCGACACCTTGCAGGCCAGCCTGGGGGAGATGATCGAAATCATCCGCAGCAACGAAACCGCCTCAATCGAAATGCACCAGTCGGCCGCCATGGTGGCGCACATCGCCTCCCGGGGCAGCGACTCCTCCAAAGCCATCCAGACCGCAGTGCACTCGATCCAGACCCACATCCTCGACATCGACAAGGAAACGCGTCAGGCGGGCGAGATTACCGCCGAATCCAGCCACCACGCCACACGCAAGAGCGCCGTCATCCGCGAAAGCGCCAGCCGCATGGGTGCGCTGGCGAGCCGCATCGATCACGCCTCCGACAAGGTCTTCGCCCTGGCTGGGGTCGTCGTGCAAATTGAAGGCGTGGTCTCGGAGATCCGCCAGATCGCCGATCAGACCAACCTGCTGGCGCTCAATGCCGCCATCGAAGCCGCCCGGGCCGGCGAGTCGGGACGCGGCTTCGCTGTCGTCGCCGATGAAGTCCGCAAACTGGCCGAACGCTCGGCCGATGCAACCAAGCTGATCAATCAGCATCTCTCCGGAATCGATGTCGCCTCTCACGAGGCCACGGACTTGATGAAGAAAGTCATGACCGAGATGCGCGAGAACACAACGCTGGCCAGAACCGCTGGCGATGCCATCGAAAGCATCGAGGAGTCGGCGGAAAAAGTCATCGAGGTCGTCGGAGAGATCACCCGTCTGGTGGACATCGGACAATCCTCCAGCCACGAAATCGTCAGCCAGGTCGGCATGATCGACGGCCTCCTCGAACAAGCCAGCTCGGCCGCGCGCCACACCAAGCTGGCCGCAGACTCGATCCGGGCCATATCTCAGGACATGGCCCGGATCGTGGACCGGTTTCAAATCGGCCCTCCCAAAACCATCAGCCCGGCATGACATCTTCAAACTGTAACGCAATCGCGTAATACTGAATCCCTACCCCATCCAGCCCCCAGGAGTCACAGCGCATGATGAACAAGCCCCAGCGACCTGACTGGTTTGCCTGGCGCAAACGCCTTCTGGCGTGGATCGTGGAAACAGGCAGAGACTCACACCTGGCGCGACTCTCGACGATAGGGCTGTATGTGCCGCGCTACACGGAACCCAATGTCGACGGCTGGCGCCAGGGAATGTGGCTTGGCGCAGCCTGATTCCGACGCTGCGCGGGCCGCCGGTTGAAACTTTATGGCGCCTCCGCTACTCTCAAGCGATGCAGGCTACCCTGTTAATGTCATTCGGAGGATCTACATGCAACTCGACACTTACGGTCAGCAAACGCAGGTTTTGTCGCAAGGCGCCAACCGCGTTCTGCGTAATACCTACATGCTGCTCGCACTCACGATGGTGCCGACCGTTGCCGGCGCGCTGCTGGGCGTACAACTGAAGTTTTCATTCCTGGCAGGCAGTCCCTTCATCGCCTTCATGCTGTTCATGGGCATCTCCTTTGCTTTTTTCTATGGCATCGAGAAGAACAAGAACAACGGTCTTGGCGTAGGGCTGCTGCTGGGTTTCACCTTCTTCATGGGCCTGATGCTGTCGCGCATCCTGCAGGTCGCTCTCGGCTTCTCCAACGGCGGCTCCATGATCGCCCTGGCAGCTGGCGGCACCGGTGCAATCTTCGCGACGATGGCGACCATCGCCAGCGTGTCGAAGCGTGATTTCTCGAACATGGGCAAGTTCCTGTTCGTCGGCATGATCGTCGTCCTGCTGGCTGGCGTGGCAAACATCTTCTTCCAGGTCCCGGCCCTGTCCTTGGCGATCTCGGCAGCTGTCGTGCTGATCTTCTCGGCCTATATCCTGTACGACATCAACCAGATCGTGCGCGGTGGCGAAACCAACTACGTGACGGCCACCCTGTCGGTGTACCTGGACGTGTACAACGTCTTCGTCAGCCTGCTCAACCTGATCATGGCCTTCACCGGCGGCGACCGCGACTAAGCGCCGCAGTCATCAAAAAGGCGACCCGCGGGTCGCCTTTTTTTTGTGCCTTGAGCCAGAGACTCAGTCACGCTCAAAGAGCGCAACCGACTCCACGTGGGATGTCTGCGGGAACATGTTGGCAATGCCGACCCCCTTGAGTAGATAGCCTTTCTCATTGACCAGTACCGCGCTGTCCCGCGCCAGCGTGGCAGGGTTGCACGAAACATAGACGATCCGCCGCGGCGCCGCAGCCCCCAGCGCCCTGACCACCGCCAGCGCGCCTTCCCGGGGTGGGTCGATGAGCATCTTGTCCAGCTTGCCGAGAGCCGCGATGCTGTCTTCGGTGGCCTCGAAGAGGTTCGCAGCGTAAAACTCGCTGCGCTCCGCCAGGCCATTGGCGGCTGCGTTTTCACCGGCCCGCTTGACCAGCGCATCGCTGCCCTCCACACCGATCACGTGGGCCCCCAGGCGGGCGATGGGCAGGCTGAAATTGCCCAGCCCGCAGAACAGATCGGCAATCCGCTCGCCCGGCTGCGGATCAAGCAACTGCATGGAGCGACGCATCAGTACGCGATTGATGAACACGTTCACCTGGGTGAAATCCGTAGGCAGGAAAGCCATCGAGACACCGAACTCGGGCAGCGTGTAGGCCAGCCCCGGCGCCTTCACCGGATACAGGCGATACGCCGAATCGGCACTCGCCGCCGGCTGCAGCCAGACCTGAACCTGCTCGGTGGCGGCAAAGGCGGCAAAGCGCGCGTCATCGCCGGCAGAGATCGGCTGCAGGTTACGGAACAGCAGCACGGTGATGCCCTCACCCTCGGCAATCTCGATCTGCGGCACCCGGTCGGGCGCCGACAAACCCGCCACCAGCTGGCGCAAGCGCGGCAGCATGTCCGAAACGTGCAGCGGCAATACGTCGCAACGACTCATGTCGGCAATGTGGCTGCTGCGCCGCTCATGGAAACCGAGCTGCACGCCGTCCTTGCCAGGCACCACGCGAACGCTCAGCCGCGCCCGGTAGCGATAGCCCCAGTCGGGACCGACGATGGCCGGGTAGATGACTTCGGGCTTGACCCGACCGATATGCCACAGCGCGTTTTCCAGCACCCGCTGCTTGGCCGCCACCTGGGCGGTCGGCTCCAGGTGCTGCATGCTGCACCCACCGCACACGCCAAAATGCGGACAGCGGGGCGTCACGCGACGGGAGCTCGGCTTGAGAATGCGCACGACCTCAGCCATCTCGAAGCTCGGCTTGCGCCGGTAGGACGTGTAAGTCACCCGTTCGCCGGGCAGGGCGCCATCGATGAAGATCACCTTCCCGTCCACATGGGTGACGCCACGACCTTCATGGTCGAGGGACTCGATGACGGCTTCGCGGGTAGCGACTTCGCTCATGGCTTTGCTGGGTCTGAAAACGAAGGGCGCCATTTTAGCGGCCAGGGCGGCCTTTGCAAGGCACAGCGTTATAATTGCGGGATGACAAACACTCTTCTCGGCGGCCTGTCGGGCGAGGAATTCCTCGCCGAGTACTGGCAAAAAAAACCGCTCCTCATTCGCCAGGCGGTTCCCGGCTTCACCGGTGTCCTCACCAAGGACGAACTCTTTACCCTCGCCCGTGACGAGGACGTGGAGTCCCGCTACGTATGCCACGACGCGACCCACTGGGAGGTCATCCATGGCCCCCAGAAGGCCGCCGACCTGCGCCGCAAGAAGCAACCGTGGACGGTGCTGATCCAGGGTCTCAACCTGTTCTGCCCCGATGGTGACGCCCTCCTTCACCGCTTCGACTTCATCCCCCAGGCCCGCCTGGACGATCTGATGGTCAGCTACGCCATCGACGGCGGCGGTGTCGGCCCCCATTTCGACAACTACGACGTGTTCCTGCTGCAAGGCATCGGCAAGCGTCGCTGGCAGATCGGCAACCAGGAAGACCGGACCCTCATCGAAGATGCTCCGCTCAAGATTCTGCAGGATTTCCGCCCCGTCCACGACTGGGTACTGGAACCGGGCGACATGCTCTACCTGCCACCCCACTGGGCCCACAACGGCATCGCCATCGGCGAATGCACCACCTACTCGATCGGCTTCCGCTCCCCCACCGTGCAGGAGCTCGGTCAGCAGTTCCTGATCCATCTGCAGGACACCATCCAGCTCGACGGCATCTACGCCGACCCGGACCTCAAATACCAGGCCCATTCGGCCGAAATCAGCGACCAGATGATCGATCGCGTCGCCGACATGCTCACGCGCATCACCTGGAACCGGGAAGACGTGCGCGGCTTTCTCGGCACCTACCTCACCGAGCCAAAGGCCCACGTGTTTTTCGACTCCCCGGATGAGCCCCTCGAGCACGAAGAGTTCGTGGCCGCCTGTATCGCCGACGGTTTCCGGCTCGACGCCCGCAGCCTGCTGCTGTTCTCCGCCGACCAGTTCTTCATGAATGCCGAGCCGGTGCCGGTGCAACCCGAAGACAAGGCAATCCTGGAGCGTCTGGCCGACCATCGCGAACTGGATAGCGTCGCCGGCCTGTCGGAAGAAGGCCTCGCACTTCTGTACGACTGGTACTGCTGTGGCTTCGCCTACGCATCAAGAACTTTGATGGACTAAGGCCCGGGGCTTGACAAATGCGTATCCCTGTTGCGGCAACGCAACAATGTCTTTATTCAAGCACTTCCTCCGTGATAGCATTCGGGCCAGATCGGGTCCCCCACCTGATTGCTCCTATATTTAGGCTTTTGTACTTCATTTATCGATAAGGGAAACCAACAATGAAACAATCTCTCCTGGTTGCTGCTCTCGTTGCACTCGCTGTT
>ERZ724525.553-NODE-553-length-21417-cov-6.474909_pt1 | contig 21417 bp, 15 predicted proteins | sample MGYA00376058_ERZ724525 | MGnify/ENA primary metagenome ERZ724525 (study PRJEB28724, sample SAMN07190888) | wastewater metagenome | isolation source: influent of sewage treatment plant in Hong Hong | place: USA: Christiansburg, Virginia | collected 2016-03-01 ... | reverse complement strand
ACCTAGGGATGGCGAGATCAAAACCCGCTGCCTTACCGCTTGGCGATACCCCAACTGAACAACTTGTAAATGGTGGCTATGACGGGATTCGAACCTGTGACCCTCGCATTATGAGTGCGATGCTCTAACCAACTGAGCTACATAGCCAACCGTGCTTCCAGTGAGTCGTTGCCTCGTCACTGTGCGGCCGGAATTATGCGTATCTGGCTCTGGGGCGTCAACCCTTTTTTTGCCAGAAAAACCGAATTTGGGTGCGTTTGGCGAGTTATTGGACGCTGTCGCGCAAAAGCCCAACAATCTGGTTTTTTTTGCGACATTTGGCAGCAGATCCGCAACCTGTGCCCATAACAAAGAGGCCAGCAAATGCTGGCCTCTCATGGGGTTAGACGTTGAACAGGAAGTTCATGATATCGCCATCCTTGACGATGTAGTCTTTCCCTTCGGCGCGCATCTTGCCCGCTTCCTTGGCGCCTTGCTCACCCTTGTAGGTGATAAAGTCGTCGAAGGCGATGGTCTGGGCGCGAATAAAGCCTTTTTCAAAGTCGGTGTGGATCTTGCCCGCCGCCTGCGGGGCGGTGGCGCCGACCGGAATGGTCCAGGCGCGCACTTCCTTCACCCCGGCGGTGAAGTAGGTCTGCAGGTTCAGCAGCTCGTAACCTGAGCGGATCACCCGGTTCAGACCCGGCTCTTCGATCCCCAGATCGGCCATGAACTCGGCGCGGTCGGCGTCGTCCAGCTCGGCGATGTCTGCCTCGATGGCGCAGCAGACCACGACCACAACGGCGTTCTCGGCGGCGGCGATTTCACGCACCTTGTCGAGGAAGGGGTTGTTGTCGAAGCCATCTTCCGCCACGTTGGCGATGTACATGGTGGGCTTCAAGGTCAGGAAGTTGAGGTGGCTGACGGCTGCCAGCTCTTCCTTGTCCAGCCTCATGCCGCGGATCATCTGGCCGTTTTCCAGGGCAACCCGAATCTTTTCCAGGGTTTCCACTTCCAGCTTGGCATCCTTGTCGCCGCCCTTGGCGCGCTTGGACTGACGGTGGATGGCGCGCTCGCAGGCGTCCAGATCCGACAGGGCCAATTCGGTATTGATCACCTCGATGTCATCGGCCGGGGAGACCTTGCCCGCCACGTGGATGATGTTCTCGTCCTCGAAGCAGCGCACCACGTGACCGATGGCTTCGGTCTCGCGGATGTTGGCCAGGAACTGGTTGCCCAGACCCTCGCCCTTGGAGGCGCCCGCCACCAGGCCTGCGATGTCCACGAACTCCATGGTGGTCGGCACCACGCGCTGGGGGTTGATGATGGCCGCCAGCTGATCGAGGCGGGGATCCGGCATGGGGACCACACCCGTGTTCGGCTCAATGGTGCAGAACGGGAAGTTGGCGGCTTCGATGCCGGCCTTGGTCAGCGCATTGAACAGGGTGGATTTGCCTACATTGGGCAGGCCCACGATACCGCATTTAAAACCCATGAATTGTTACCTTACTTGATGGATGCTGTTTGAGGGCCGCAGAACCTGCCCACGCTCTTGCTGCGAGGCTGTGATCAAGGCTCATGTGCTGCTCGGAATCCTCACGTATGACTATACGTTCCGGTTCCTGCGCTGCGCTTTACCTTGCTGACAACCTCTCGTTACAGCGCGTGAACAGGTTCTTGGGCGACCCTGTCATATTGTGCGAACCTGACCCATGTCAGGCATCTGTATTCAGACTTTCTCGGCCTTGAAGCTGTGCAGCCGGTTCATGGCCTTGGTCATGTCCTGCTTGAACCGGTGTCGGTGGCGTACGTGGGCACTCATCCAGTACGTCATCGATCAAAGCCTGTTCAGACTTTTTCAGCCTTGAAGCTGTGCAGCCGGTTCATTGCCTTGGTCATGTCCTGCTTGAACAGGATGTCGGTGGCGCGCAAAGACTCATCCAGTGCGGCCTCGATCAGGCTCTGTTCACTGCTGGGCGCCTTGGTCAGCACGAAACCGGCGACCAGCTCCTTGGCACCGGGATGACCGATCCCGAGGCGCAGCCGGAAGAAGTTATTGTTGTTGCCCATCCTGGCGATGATGTCTTTCAGGCCATTGTGGCCGCCGTGACCGCCGCCCTGCTTGAACTTGGCGATGCCGGGGGGCAGATCCAGTTCGTCGTGGGCCACCAGTATCTCTTCGGGGACTATCTGGTAGAAGCGGGCCAGGGCCGCCACCGCCTTGCCGGAGAGGTTCATGTAGGTGTTCGGGATGAGCAGCCGCACATCCTGCCCCTCCACCAGGAAGCGGGCGGTGTGGCCGAAGAACTTGGGCTCTTCGCGCAGGCTGACATTGTGCCAGCGGGCCAACTGCTCCACATACCAGGCTCCCGCGTTGTGGCGGGTCTTGGCATATTCGGGGCCGGGATTACCCAGCCCGACAATCAGTTTGATTTGATGCGTCACGCTTGATGTCTTCACTCGCTGCTTGCCATGAGCGGATGGCCCGGGGCAATGGGACGCAATATTCTAGCCGCCGAGTGGCGATCACTCAACCAAAGCTCGGCGAGCCGGAGGAATAACCCGGGAACCGGGTGCCAACGGCCGCAAAACGGGCCCCTTGTCGAGGCCCGTGTTGGTCGGTGTTGGCTGGGGTGGCGCCTTATTTGGACCGCAGCAGTGTGACCGCCTCTTCATCCAGTGTGGTCAGCAGGGGGCGGGCATGACGCACATATCCCACGAAAGAGGCCGCATCGGTGCCGCAACCCACGCCGCTGGCCTTGCAATCGAGTGCCTTGCCCGGGGCATAGACGGCGCTCAGCAGCTCGCCGTTTTGTGTCACTGCCAGCACCGGGAAGGCGGTCAGCTTGCCATTGACGCTGGCGATATCGACCCGCTCGCTCTGGTGGCGCTGGGCCCGTGCCAGGGCCTGCCAGCCGTCGTTGCCGTTGGCGCTGTAGGCGTTGGTCACCACCCGATAGCGCTTTGCATCCACCAGATCCTGCCATTGACCCTCGGCCGTTTTCCACTGCAGCCGGGTCAGCTGGCCCGCCTTGCCTGCTTCGGTCTCCTGGAAGGTGTAACGCAGGTGGCCGCCATAGGGGAATTTGCCCGCATGAGCGCTGGCGGGCAGGGTGGCCGTGATGGTCTCGGTCAGCAAGGCGCGCACCTCGGCACCGGAGAGAGTCAGCACGCTGAGCGGGTTCTTGAACGGCAGCAGGCTGAGGGCCGCCTCTCCCTGCCGCAGTTCACCGGCGGGCAAGTCGGCGCGCACGCCCCCCACCGCCAGCAGGGCGAAGTCGACCGGACCGCCGGTCAGGTCCTTCACCTGCGGGGTGTTGGCCCAGTGGTATTGACCTTCCGCCACCAGGGGAGCGACGTCGGAGCCGTGGCTGTCGCTGCCGTTGTCGCCGGGGCGACGGGCATTTTGCAGCGGCGCGGGAAGGGTGCCGATGACGGGGCCGTAGGCCTGCTCCAGCGCCGGCTTGTAGTGGCTGTCGATGATGCCGCGCAGACGTGGATCTTCATCCACCGTCACCAGGTTGGGCTGGGCGTCGATGATCTTGCCGGCCTGCTGGCTGCGGGTTTCGTCGAGCACCTGCTGGCGGGCCGGATCGGCGAAGAAGTCGCGGCTGGCCAGCAGCTGGTTCTGGCCCTTGCAGGCGATGACCCGGCCCTGGGCGTCGAAACTGACTCGGGTCAGGCCGATGGCCTGGGCGTAGGAGCCTGCCTGCACCACGCAGGTCAGGCCGACCCCGTCCGGATTGGTGACCAACTGGGCGTATTCCCCCGTCTTGCCCCAGCCGATGTTGCGAAAGTCACCGAGCAGGCTGTGGGAGTGGCCGCCGACGATGGCATCAAGGCCGTTTACCTTGGCCGCCAACGCCAGATCCCGCGCGTTGCCGATATGGGTCAGGGCGACGACCCGCTGGATCCCCCTGGCTTGCAGCAGGTCGACCGTGGCCTGGGCCGAGGCCACCTCCTTGGCAAAGCGCAGCTTGCCGACGTTGGGGGAGATGTTGGCCATGTCCTCCAGCACCAGCCCGATGACGGCAACCAGCTGTTTGTCTGCAGGCAGATGATCGAGATCGGTGACCGGGCTTTTCTGGTTGCCGTCGAAGGCGTAGATGACGAACGGCTTGAGGTTGCTTGCCCGACTCAGATCCGGATCGTCGCGGCTGTCCAGGTTGGCGGCCAGCACCGGGAAGTTCACCCCCTGGATGAAGCGGGCCAGCTTCTGATTGTCGAGATCGAACTCGTGGTTGCCAAGGGCCATGGCATCCAGGCCGAACTGGCTCAGCAGTTCGGCATTGGCCATCCCCTCGTTGAGCTTGAAGTAGCCGCTACCCTGCCAGGCATCGCCGCCGTGCAGCAGCAACAGCGGCTGGTTCTTGGCGAGCGCCTCCGCTTGGTAGGCTTTCGTCATGGTGAGCAGGCGGGGATAACCGCCGAGGCGGGTGTAGAGGGTGTCGATTTCCCCCTGGTTGCCAAAGAGGGCTCCCTTCAACTCGGCGTTGACCGGGTCGAACTGGGAGTGGGTGTCGTTCATGTGTGCCAGGGTCAGGGTGAAGGGCGGATCCTGCTGGCCGGTCAGGCAGGCAGAGATCAGGGCGCACAGCGGGAGGAGAGTGAGGAGACGCAAGCACTTCATGGGGACTTCCTTAACCTGCGGGGGCAGGGCATTGCTTTGACCGGCTTGAAAAAACAAAAACCGCCAGTTGGCGGTTTTTGTCACAACGGGGTTTATCAATGCTCAAACATGGCAGAGATGGACTCTTCGTTGCTGATACGACGAATGGCTTCCGCCAGTACGGTTGACAGGGTCAGCTGCTTGACCTTGCCGATCGCCTTCATCTCCGCGGTGAGCGGAATGGAGTCGGTGATGATCAGCTCGTCGATGACCGAGTTCTTGATGTTTTCCACGGCGGTGCCGGAGAAGACCGGGTGGGTCGCATAGGCGAACACGCGCTTGGCGCCACGCTCTTTCAACGCTTCGGCCGCCTTGCACAGGGTGCCGCCGGTATCGATCATGTCGTCGACGATGACGCAGTCACGGCCTGCCACGTCGCCGATCAGGTGCATGACCTGGGAGACGTTCGGGCGGGGACGACGCTTGTCGATGATGGCGATGTCGGTGTCGTCCAGCAGCTTGGCGATGGCACGGGCACGGACCACGCCGCCGATGTCCGGCGATACGACAACAGGAGACTCGAGGTTCTTGGACAGCATGTCTTCCAGCAACACAGGGCTGCCGAACACGTTGTCTACGGGGACATCGAAGAAGCCCTGGATTTGCTCGGCATGCAGGTCAACGGTCAGCACGCGATCCACACCCACGCTGGAGAGGAAGTCGGCGACTACCTTGGCGGTGATGGGCACACGGGCGGAGCGGACGCGGCGGTCCTGACGGGCATAACCAAAGTAGGGAATAACGGCAGTGATACGGCCAGCTGAAGCACGACGCAGTGCATCCACCATGACGATCAATTCCATCAAATTGTCGTTGGTCGGGGCACAGGTGGATTGAATGATGAAGATATCGCCACCGCGTACATTCTCATTGATCTGTACGCTGATCTCGCCGTCGCTAAAGCGACCTACGGCAGCATTGCCGAGTTTGATAAACAGGCGATCTGCGATCTTCTGGGCTAGTTCCGGCGTTGCGTTACCAGCAAACAGCTTCATGTCAGGCACGGTTTGAAACCTCGGGGTTGCATCCAGTATGTGGGGAGTCTGATTCAGACCCGTATCGTTTGGGGGCAAACGATTTATCAAGATAACGGACAAGGTCTCTGGAAGTTCATGGTGGCGCCAGATTACTCGGGTGTACAGCAGAGCCGTCACCTTCGGCACCATTATGCCAGTTGGCTGGGGTACTAGGATTCGAACCTAGGAATGGCGAGATCAAAACCCGCTGCCTTACCGCTTGGCGATACCCCAACTGAATGATTAATGGTGGCTATGACGGGATTCGAACCTGTGACCCTCGCATTATGAGTGCGATGCTCTAACCAACTGAGCTACATAGCCAACCGTGCTTCCAGTGAGTCGTTGCCTCGTCACTGTGCGGCCGGAATTATGCGTATCTGGCTCTGGGGCGTCAACCCTTTTTTTGCCAGAAAAACCGAATTTGGGTGCGTTTGGCGAGTTATTGGACGCTGTCGCGCAAAAGCCCAACAATCTGGTTTTTTTTGCGACATTTGGCAGCAGATCCGCAACCTGTGCCCATAACAAAGAGGCCAGCAAATGCTGGCCTCTCATGGGGTTAGACGTTGAACAGGAAGTTCATGATATCGCCATCCTTGACGATGTAGTCTTTCCCTTCGGCGCGCATCTTGCCCGCTTCCTTGGCGCCTTGCTCACCCTTGTAGGTGATAAAGTCGTCGAAGGCGATGGTCTGGGCGCGAATAAAGCCTTTTTCAAAGTCGGTGTGGATCTTGCCCGCCGCCTGCGGGGCGGTGGCGCCGACCGGAATGGTCCAGGCGCGCACTTCCTTCACCCCGGCGGTGAAGTAGGTCTGCAGGTTCAGCAGCTCGTAACCTGAGCGGATCACCCGGTTCAGACCCGGCTCTTCGATCCCCAGATCGGCCATGAACTCGGCGCGGTCGGCGTCGTCCAGCTCGGCGATGTCTGCCTCGATGGCGCAGCAGACCACGACCACAACGGCGTTCTCGGCGGCGGCGATTTCACGCACCTTGTCGAGGAAGGGGTTGTTGTCGAAGCCATCTTCCGCCACGTTGGCGATGTACATGGTGGGCTTCAAGGTCAGGAAGTTGAGGTGGCTGACGGCTGCCAGCTCTTCCTTGTCCAGCCTCATGCCGCGGATCATCTGGCCGTTTTCCAGGGCAACCCGAATCTTTTCCAGGGTTTCCACTTCCAGCTTGGCATCCTTGTCGCCGCCCTTGGCGCGCTTGGACTGACGGTGGATGGCGCGCTCGCAGGCGTCCAGATCCGACAGGGCCAATTCGGTATTGATCACCTCGATGTCATCGGCCGGGGAGACCTTGCCCGCCACGTGGATGATGTTCTCGTCCTCGAAGCAGCGCACCACGTGACCGATGGCTTCGGTCTCGCGGATGTTGGCCAGGAACTGGTTGCCCAGACCCTCGCCCTTGGAGGCGCCCGCCACCAGGCCTGCGATGTCCACGAACTCCATGGTGGTCGGCACCACGCGCTGGGGGTTGATGATGGCCGCCAGCTGATCGAGGCGGGGATCCGGCATGGGGACCACACCCGTGTTCGGCTCAATGGTGCAGAACGGGAAGTTGGCGGCTTCGATGCCGGCCTTGGTCAGCGCATTGAACAGGGTGGATTTGCCTACATTGGGCAGGCCCACGATACCGCATTTAAAACCCATGAATTGTTACCTTACTTGATGGATGCTGTTTGAGGGCCGCAGAACCTGCCCACGCTCTTGCTGCGAGGCTGTGATCAAGGCTCATGTGCTGCTCGGAATCCTCACGTATGACTATACGTTCCGGTTCCTGCGCTGCGCTTTACCTTGCTGACAACCTCTCGTTACAGCGCGTGAACAGGTTCTTGGGCGACCCTGTCATATTGTGCGAACCTGACCCATGTCAGGCATCTGTATTCAGACTTTCTCGGCCTTGAAGCTGTGCAGCCGGTTCATGGCCTTGGTCATGTCCTGCTTGAACCGGTGTCGGTGGCGTACGTGGGCACTCATCCAGTACGTCATCGATCAAAGCCTGTTCAGACTTTTTCAGCCTTGAAGCTGTGCAGCCGGTTCATTGCCTTGGTCATGTCCTGCTTGAACAGGATGTCGGTGGCGCGCAAAGACTCATCCAGTGCGGCCTCGATCAGGCTCTGTTCACTGCTGGGCGCCTTGGTCAGCACGAAACCGGCGACCAGCTCCTTGGCACCGGGATGACCGATCCCGAGGCGCAGCCGGAAGAAGTTATTGTTGTTGCCCATCCTGGCGATGATGTCTTTCAGGCCATTGTGGCCGCCGTGACCGCCGCCCTGCTTGAACTTGGCGATGCCGGGGGGCAGATCCAGTTCGTCGTGGGCCACCAGTATCTCTTCGGGGACTATCTGGTAGAAGCGGGCCAGGGCCGCCACCGCCTTGCCGGAGAGGTTCATGTAGGTGTTCGGGATGAGCAGCCGCACATCCTGCCCCTCCACCAGGAAGCGGGCGGTGTGGCCGAAGAACTTGGGCTCTTCGCGCAGGCTGACATTGTGCCAGCGGGCCAACTGCTCCACATACCAGGCTCCCGCGTTGTGGCGGGTCTTGGCATATTCGGGGCCGGGATTACCCAGCCCGACAATCAGTTTGATTTGATGCGTCACGCTTGATGTCTTCACTCGCTGCTTGCCATGAGCGGATGGCCCGGGGCAATGGGACGCAATATTCTAGCCGCCGAGTGGCGATCACTCAACCAAAGCTCGGCGAGCCGGAGGAATAACCCGGGAACCGGGTGCCAACGGCCGCAAAACGGGCCCCTTGTCGAGGCCCGTGTTGGTCGGTGTTGGCTGGGGTGGCGCCTTATTTGGACCGCAGCAGTGTGACCGCCTCTTCATCCAGTGTGGTCAGCAGGGGGCGGGCATGACGCACATATCCCACGAAAGAGGCCGCATCGGTGCCGCAACCCACGCCGCTGGCCTTGCAATCGAGTGCCTTGCCCGGGGCATAGACGGCGCTCAGCAGCTCGCCGTTTTGTGTCACTGCCAGCACCGGGAAGGCGGTCAGCTTGCCATTGACGCTGGCGATATCGACCCGCTCGCTCTGGTGGCGCTGGGCCCGTGCCAGGGCCTGCCAGCCGTCGTTGCCGTTGGCGCTGTAGGCGTTGGTCACCACCCGATAGCGCTTTGCATCCACCAGATCCTGCCATTGACCCTCGGCCGTTTTCCACTGCAGCCGGGTCAGCTGGCCCGCCTTGCCTGCTTCGGTCTCCTGGAAGGTGTAACGCAGGTGGCCGCCATAGGGGAATTTGCCCGCATGAGCGCTGGCGGGCAGGGTGGCCGTGATGGTCTCGGTCAGCAAGGCGCGCACCTCGGCACCGGAGAGAGTCAGCACGCTGAGCGGGTTCTTGAACGGCAGCAGGCTGAGGGCCGCCTCTCCCTGCCGCAGTTCACCGGCGGGCAAGTCGGCGCGCACGCCCCCCACCGCCAGCAGGGCGAAGTCGACCGGACCGCCGGTCAGGTCCTTCACCTGCGGGGTGTTGGCCCAGTGGTATTGACCTTCCGCCACCAGGGGAGCGACGTCGGAGCCGTGGCTGTCGCTGCCGTTGTCGCCGGGGCGACGGGCATTTTGCAGCGGCGCGGGAAGGGTGCCGATGACGGGGCCGTAGGCCTGCTCCAGCGCCGGCTTGTAGTGGCTGTCGATGATGCCGCGCAGACGTGGATCTTCATCCACCGTCACCAGGTTGGGCTGGGCGTCGATGATCTTGCCGGCCTGCTGGCTGCGGGTTTCGTCGAGCACCTGCTGGCGGGCCGGATCGGCGAAGAAGTCGCGGCTGGCCAGCAGCTGGTTCTGGCCCTTGCAGGCGATGACCCGGCCCTGGGCGTCGAAACTGACTCGGGTCAGGCCGATGGCCTGGGCGTAGGAGCCTGCCTGCACCACGCAGGTCAGGCCGACCCCGTCCGGATTGGTGACCAACTGGGCGTATTCCCCCGTCTTGCCCCAGCCGATGTTGCGAAAGTCACCGAGCAGGCTGTGGGAGTGGCCGCCGACGATGGCATCAAGGCCGTTTACCTTGGCCGCCAACGCCAGATCCCGCGCGTTGCCGATATGGGTCAGGGCGACGACCCGCTGGATCCCCCTGGCTTGCAGCAGGTCGACCGTGGCCTGGGCCGAGGCCACCTCCTTGGCAAAGCGCAGCTTGCCGACGTTGGGGGAGATGTTGGCCATGTCCTCCAGCACCAGCCCGATGACGGCAACCAGCTGTTTGTCTGCAGGCAGATGATCGAGATCGGTGACCGGGCTTTTCTGGTTGCCGTCGAAGGCGTAGATGACGAACGGCTTGAGGTTGCTTGCCCGACTCAGATCCGGATCGTCGCGGCTGTCCAGGTTGGCGGCCAGCACCGGGAAGTTCACCCCCTGGATGAAGCGGGCCAGCTTCTGATTGTCGAGATCGAACTCGTGGTTGCCAAGGGCCATGGCATCCAGGCCGAACTGGCTCAGCAGTTCGGCATTGGCCATCCCCTCGTTGAGCTTGAAGTAGCCGCTACCCTGCCAGGCATCGCCGCCGTGCAGCAGCAACAGCGGCTGGTTCTTGGCGAGCGCCTCCGCTTGGTAGGCTTTCGTCATGGTGAGCAGGCGGGGATAACCGCCGAGGCGGGTGTAGAGGGTGTCGATTTCCCCCTGGTTGCCAAAGAGGGCTCCCTTCAACTCGGCGTTGACCGGGTCGAACTGGGAGTGGGTGTCGTTCATGTGTGCCAGGGTCAGGGTGAAGGGCGGATCCTGCTGGCCGGTCAGGCAGGCAGAGATCAGGGCGCACAGCGGGAGGAGAGTGAGGAGACGCAAGCACTTCATGGGGACTTCCTTAACCTGCGGGGGCAGGGCATTGCTTTGACCGGCTTGAAAAAACAAAAACCGCCAGTTGGCGGTTTTTGTCACAACGGGGTTTATCAATGCTCAAACATGGCAGAGATGGACTCTTCGTTGCTGATACGACGAATGGCTTCCGCCAGTACGGTTGACAGGGTCAGCTGCTTGACCTTGCCGATCGCCTTCATCTCCGCGGTGAGCGGAATGGAGTCGGTGATGATCAGCTCGTCGATGACCGAGTTCTTGATGTTTTCCACGGCGGTGCCGGAGAAGACCGGGTGGGTCGCATAGGCGAACACGCGCTTGGCGCCACGCTCTTTCAACGCTTCGGCCGCCTTGCACAGGGTGCCGCCGGTATCGATCATGTCGTCGACGATGACGCAGTCACGGCCTGCCACGTCGCCGATCAGGTGCATGACCTGGGAGACGTTCGGGCGGGGACGACGCTTGTCGATGATGGCGATGTCGGTGTCGTCCAGCAGCTTGGCGATGGCACGGGCACGGACCACGCCGCCGATGTCCGGCGATACGACAACAGGAGACTCGAGGTTCTTGGACAGCATGTCTTCCAGCAACACAGGGCTGCCGAACACGTTGTCTACGGGGACATCGAAGAAGCCCTGGATTTGCTCGGCATGCAGGTCAACGGTCAGCACGCGATCCACACCCACGCTGGAGAGGAAGTCGGCGACTACCTTGGCGGTGATGGGCACACGGGCGGAGCGGACGCGGCGGTCCTGACGGGCATAACCAAAGTAGGGAATAACGGCAGTGATACGGCCAGCTGAAGCACGACGCAGTGCATCCACCATGACGATCAATTCCATCAAATTGTCGTTGGTCGGGGCACAGGTGGATTGAATGATGAAGATATCGCCACCGCGTACATTCTCATTGATCTGTACGCTGATCTCGCCGTCGCTAAAGCGACCTACGGCAGCATTGCCGAGTTTGATAAACAGGCGATCTGCGATCTTCTGGGCTAGTTCCGGCGTTGCGTTACCAGCAAACAGCTTCATGTCAGGCACGGTTTGAAACCTCGGGGTTGCATCCAGTATGTGGGGAGTCTGATTCAGACCCGTATCGTTTGGGGGCAAACGATTTATCAAGATAACGGACAAGGTCTCTGGAAGTTCATGGTGGCGCCAGATTACTCGGGTGTACAGCAGAGCCGTCACCTTCGGCACCATTATGCCAGTTGGCTGGGGTACTAGGATTCGAACCTAGGAATGGCGAGATCAAAACCCGCTGCCTTACCGCTTGGCGATACCCCAATCACTGACTTGTTGCAAAGTGACGAAGAGTGGTGATATGTTCTCGCCCTTGGCGACAAACCCATCCCAGCCTTCCGGCACCCTTGCCAACACCTTCCGAGCAGCCACTTCGTCTTCAAATTGAGCAAAGACGCAGGCGCCAGTGCCCGTCATTCTTGACGGCGCGTATTCTAGCAACCAGCCGAGCGCATTGGCAACCTCGGGGTGGCGCTTTTTCACCAGCAATTCGCAATCGTTTTTCCACACCCCTTCCAGCAGGTTGTGCAATGTCATCCTGGGGGTGTTGCGAGGCAGCTCGGGATCCTGAAAAACCGCCGCCGTTGCCACATGGCAATCGGGTTTGAGCACCAGATACCAGGCGCTCGGCACCTCGACCGGTTGCAGCTTCTCGCCTACCCCTTCCGCAAAGGCGGCACGGCCGCGCACGAACACCGGCACGTCGGCCCCCAGTTGCACCCCGAGTTCCCCCAGCTCGTCTTCACTCAAGCCGGCCTGCCAGAGATGATTCAGCGCCACCAGGGTGGTGGCTGCGTCAGACGAGCCGCCGCCGATGCCGCCCCCCATGGGCAATACCTTCTCCAACCGGATATGGGCCCCCATCGGGCTTGGCAGCCTCCCCTGCAACAGGCGGGCGGCACGGATGATGAGGTTCTGTTCATCCGGCACCCCGGGGATGGCTGGGCTCAGGGTGAGCAGGTCGGTATCGGCGAGCGGCTCGAATTCCAGCCAGTCGCCGTGATTGAGGAAGATGAACAGGGTCTGCAGCTCGTGATAGCCGTCGGGACGGCGGCCGTTGACGTGCAGGAAGAGGTTGAGCTTGGCTGGCGCCGGCCAGCGGATCGGCGCCTGCCGGATGGTATCCTGCATCATGGCGCCAGGGTCCATTGGTTGATCTGCAACTTGAGGCGGCTGCCCTGGCCCGTCATGGTCAGCAGGTGCGGCAGCCGGTAGTTGTCCTGATCCCGATAGTCCCCATAGACGATCTGCCACTGGCCGTCGCGCACCGAGGCCAGGCTGGCGTCGGGGTTGAGCTCGAATTCGGCCTCACCCGGCAGACCCTTGATCCACTCCGGCAGCCCGGTGACAGGAATATTCCAGCCGGTGAGCTGATAGACCAGGGCCTCGGCATCCTGGCTCTGGTGCACCTTGCCTTCGTTGTCGGTCAGGGTGATCTCCCCCTTGCTGCGGGAGAGCTCCAGGATATGGGTGCCGATGAGGCTGGTGAGGTTGAGGCGATAGTCATCGCCGTTCTGCTGCCAGTTGAGGCGGGCGCTGCCCTTCTGGCGGGCCGTGATGATGGCCATCTTGCCCGACAGCTCCCAGTGGGTCAGCTGTTCGAGACGGGCCCGTTCCTGCTGCCAGTTGACCTGATCCCGCTGGGGTTGAGTGGTGGTACAGCCGGCCAGTACCAGCAGGCAGGCGAGGGAGAAGATACGCAAGAACAAGGTCGTGCTCCGGATAAGAGATTTGCCACAGTATAAGGGGCGGCCGTATCGCTTTTAAAGACTTACCCTTTCTCGTACAATTGTCGGCCTTCATACCCTGTGCACGAAACGATCATCACCCACCCATGAGTCTGCTTGCCCTCGGAATCAACCACAACACCGCCAGTGTCGCCTTGCGGGAACGGGTCGCATTTGGCCCGGACTGCATCGATCGCGCCTTGCGTGAGCTGGTGGAGCAGCCCGGTGTCAGCGAGGCGGTGATCGTCTCCACCTGCAATCGAACCGAGCTGTACTGCAGCCTGGAGCAAGGGCAGGGGGAGCAGGTGCTGAGCTGGCTGCAGCGGTTCCACCAGCTGGAGGCGAGCGAGGTGCTCTCCGCGATCTACCGCCACCAGGACGAGGAGGCGGTGCGACACCTGATGCGGGTCGCCTGCGGGCTCGACTCCCTGGTACTGGGAGAGCCGCAGATCCTGGGGCAGATCAAGCAGTCCTACGCCCACGCCCAGCAGGCGGAAGCGGTGAAGGGATCCCTGGAGCGCCTGTTCCAGAAATCCTTCTCGGTGGCGAAACGGGTGCGTACCGACACCGAGATCGGCGCCAGCGCCGTGTCGGTGGCCTTCGCCGCCGTGAGCCTGGCCCGCCGCATCTTCTCCGATCTCTCCCAGACCAAGGTGCTGCTGGTGGGGGCGGGCGAGACCATAGAGCTGGTGGCCCGCCACCTGCGCGAGCAGAACGTCACCCAGATGATGGTGGCGAACCGCACCCTGCAGCGCGCCCAGCTGCTGGCCGAGGAGTTTGGCGCCCAGGTGATGACGCTCGAAGAGATCCCGGACTACCTGCACGAGGCGGACATCGTCATCAGCTCCACCGCCAGCCCCCTGCCCATCATCGGCAAGGGCATGGTGGAGCGCGCCCTCAAAGCCCGCCGCTTCAAGCCCATGTTCCTGGTGGACATCGCCGTGCCGCGGGACATCGAGGCCGAGGTGGACGAGCTCTCCGATGCCTATCTCTACACGGTGGACGATCTGCAGGGGATCATCGAGCAGAACCTGGAGACCCGCAAGCGGGCGGCCGCCGAGGCCGAGCTCATCGTGCAGGAAGAGCGTGACGACTTCATGGGCTGGTATCGCAGCCAGCACTCTGTGGATCTCATTCGCGATTACCGCCACCAGGCCCAGCAGGTGGCGGATGAAGAGTTGCAGCGTGCCCTGCTGGCCCTGCAACAGGGCGAGAATGCCGAGCAGGCGCTCAAGGCCCTGACCCATCGCCTCACCAACAAGTTGATCCACGCACCGACCCAGGCCCTGCGCCAGGCCGCAGCTCAGGGGGACAGCCACAAGCTGTCCCAGCTGCGTCAGGTGCTGGGGTTGTCACAAGAGTCATAGTTTGGGGGTGGCCAGCCGGCTGCCCCTACCTCCATCGAGAACACAAGATTTATGAACCCGTCATTGATCAGAAAGCTGGAAGGCCTCATCGAGCGCCACGAAGAAGTACAGGCCCTGCTCGGCGAGCCCGGGGTCGCCTCGGATCAGGACAGATACCGTGCCCTGACCCGGGAATATGCCCAGCTCGAAGACATAGTGCACGCTTTCCAGCGCTTTCGTCAGGCAGAGGAGAACCTCGAGACCACCAAGATGATGCTGGAAGAGGATGACGCCGACCTGCGCGAGATGGCGCAGGAGGAGCTGCCGCTCGCCAAGGCGACCTTCGAGGAGCAGGAGCAGGCGCTGCAGGTGATGCTGCTGCCGCGGGACCCCAAGGATGACAACAACTGTTATCTCGAGATCCGTGCCGGCGCCGGTGGCGACGAGGCGGCCATCTTCGCGGGGGATCTGTTCCGCATGTACTCTCGCTACGCCGAACGCCAAGGCTGGCGCGTTTCCATCGTCAGCTGCAACGACGGCGAGCACGGTGGCTACAAGGAGGTGATCGCCAAGGTGGACGGCGAGCACGTCTACGGTCGCCTCAAGTTCGAGTCCGGCGGTCACCGGGTACAGCGGGTACCCGAGACCGAATCTCAGGGCCGGGTGCACACCTCCGCCTGTACTGTCGCCGTGCTGCCGGAAGTGCCGGAAGCCGAACAGATCGAGATCAACCCCTCCGAGCTGAAGATCGACACCTTCCGCGCCTCCGGGGCCGGTGGTCAGCACGTCAACAAGACCGACTCCGCCATCCGCATCACCCACCTGCCCACCGGGCTGGTGGTGGAGTGCCAGGATGAGCGCTCCCAGCACAAGAACCGCGCCAAGGCGATGTCGGTGCTCTCTGCCCGCCTGCAGGCAGCCGAGGACGAGCGTCACCGCTCTGCCGAGCAGAGCACCCGCCGCAACCTGGTGGGCTCAGGCGATCGCTCCGAGCGTATCCGCACCTACAACTACCCCCAGGGTCGCCTCTCCGAGCACCGCATCAACCTCACCCTCTATCGTCTGGGGGAGATCCTCGAAGGGGATCTGGATTGCGTCATCACGCCCCTGGTGCAGGAATACCAGGCGGATCAGCTCGCCTCCCTGGCCGAGAGCAACTAATGCAGATCCAGCAGGCTCGTGCCCACATCATAGCGACCCTGGCCTTTGGGGAATCCCCCCGTGCCGACGCCGATGCGCTGCTCTGCCATCTGCTGGATTGCCGGCGCAGCTACCTGATGACCTGGCCGGAGCGCGAGCTCGATGCCGCCCAGCAGGTGACCCTGCAAGGCTGGCTCGAACGCCGTCTCAATGGCGAACCCATCGCCCACCTCATCGGCGAGCGGGAGTTCTGGTCGCTGCCGCTCAAGGTGAGCCCGGCCACCCTGATCCCGCGCCCCGACACCGAGGTGCTGGTGGAGCAGGCGCTGGCGCGCTTGCCGGCCGGCCCCTGTGCCCTGCTGGATCTCGGCACCGGCACCGGCGCCATCGCGCTGGCGCTCAAGTCAGAGCGACCGGATGCCGATGTATGGGCGGTGGATCGGATGCCGGACGCCGCCGTCCTGGCCCGCGCCAACAGCGCCGCCCTGGGGTTGCCCATCGCAGTGCGGGACGGCAACTGGTTCGAGCCCCTGGCGGATGCACCGCGTTTTGCGATGATTGTCTCCAATCCGCCCTATATCGACGGGGCGGATCCCCATCTCGACGAGGGGGATGTGCGCTTCGAGCCGCGCTCCGCCCTGGTCGCGGACGAGCAGGGGCTGGCGGACATTCGCCTGATAATCGCCGGTGCCCCTGCCCATCTGTGCCCAGGGGGCTGGCTCCTGCTGGAGCACGGGTGGGAGCAGGGGGCAGCGGTGCGTCAGCTTCTGCTGCAACAGGGCTACTGCCAGGTGGAAACCGTGCGGGATTATGGGGATAACGAGCGGGTGACCCTGGGTCGTCTGGCGCCGTGATGATGACGGGCGGAACTGTCCGCCCCTGTGCAAGGAAACCATATGTATGTTGTTCTCAAACATCTGCACCTCACCCTGATTGTCGGGGCCGTGCTGATGTTCATGCTGCGCTTTTACTGGGCCCAAACCGGCTCCATTCATGCCCGTAACGGCCGGGTGCTGCAGGCCAGCGGCTGGCTCAATGGCCTGGTGGTGCTCTCCGGCGTGCTGCTCTGCATGGTGCTGGATCTCAATCCCCTCAACAACGGGATCCCCTGGCTCAGCGAGAAGCTGAGCGCCGTGCTGGCGGTGGCCTTCCTCGGCATGATGGCGCTGCGCCTGGCGCGCAGCAACAGCATCCGCTGGTTTGCCTTCCTGGGCGCCTTGGGGTGGATCTTCTTTATCGCCAAGCTGGCGGTGCAAAAGCAGGCCAACCTGTTCGGTTAGGGATGACGACGATGATACGTGTGGATGAGTGGACCGACTTCGAGGCCCACGACCTGGCCGAACTGGCGCTGTCGGTGAGCGACGAGATCCTGGGCCATGGCGGCGCGGGAGAGGCCGAGCTGGCCCGCCTCGATACCTGGCTGGATGAGGCCATAGTCGAAGGGGACTGTGACGAGGTGCGCCGTCAGCTGCTGCAGGGCTTCTACCAGACCTTAGGGTTTCGGGGCGACTGGCAGGATTATTTCTCTGCCGCCAACTGCGATCTCAATCAGGTGCTGGTGCAGCGCAAGGGCATACCGGTGAGCCTTGGCATCCTCATCATCCAGCTGGGTCGCAAGATTGGCCTGGATGTGGAAGGGATCTGCTTCCCGGGCCATTTCCTGGTGAGCTTCGCCGGCCTGGAGGGGGAGGTCTATGTGGACCCCTTCAACGGTGACGAGCTGAGCCTGCACCGCATCGAGCTGCTGCTGCGCGGTGCCCTCGGCAACCTGGCTACCTTAAGCGATGACCATCTGCAGCCTGCGGGACAGTGGGAGATCATCGAACGCCTGCTCAACGTCAACAAGGGCGCCCTGCTGCGGGAGGAGCGCATGACAGAAGCATTGCGCTGCAGCGAGCTGCTGCTGCGCATGAAGCCCGGTGATCCGCTGGAGACGCGGGATCGGGGCTTCATCTACGAGCAACTCGATTGCCCCCGCTTCGCCGCCGACGATTTTGAATACTTTATTGAACAATGCCCGGACGATCCTGTGGCCGATGTGCTGAAAACCCAGCTGGCCAGCCTGGATCTTAGCCCCAAGCCCCTCCATTGAGGGGTCTGGGGAAGCCTCTTTACTTAAGGATGCCGAGATGGAACAGAAGAATATCAAGATCAACGCGATCGACGTCGCCAACGACAAACCCTTCGTGCTGTTTGGCGGCATGAACGTGCTGGAATCCCGCGACATGGCGATGGCGGTGTGCGAGAAGTACGTGGAAGTGACCAGCAAGCTGGGCATCCCGTTCGTGTTCAAGGCGAGCTGGGACAAGGCGAACCGATCCTCCATCCACTCCTACCGCGGTCCGGGCCTGGAAGAGGGGATGAAGATCTTCCAGGAGCTCAAGGCGACCTTCGGCATGCCGGTCATCTCGGATCTGCACGAAGTGCATCAGGCCAAGCCGGTTGCCGAGGTGGTGGATGTCATCCAGCTGCCCGCCTTCCTGGCGCGCCAGACCGATCTGGTGGAGGCCATGGCCCGCACCGGCAACGTCATCAACATCAAGAAGCCGCAGTTCCTGAGCCCGAGCCAGATGAAGAACATCACCGACAAGTTCGAGGAGTGCGGCAACGATCAGCTGATCCTGTGCGAGCGCGGTGCCAACTTCGGTTATGACAACCTGGTGGTGGACATGCTGGGGCTGGGGGTGATGAAGAAGACCACTGGTGGCTATCCGGTGATTTTCGACGTGACCCACTCCCTGCAGTGCCGCGACCCGCTGGGTGCGGCCTCAGGCGGTCGCCGTGATCAGGTGACCGAGCTGGCTCGTGCCGGCATGGCGGTCGGCCTGGCCGGTCTCTTTATCGAGTCACACCCGGACCCGAAAGTGGCCCGTTGTGATGGCCCGAGCGCCCTGCCGCTGGAGAAGCTGGAAGGCTTCCTCAAGCAGATGAAGGCCATCGACGACCTCATCAAGGGCTTCGAACCGCTGGATACCTCCATCTGATCCAGCACGCCGGTTTAGTGATGCCAGGTGCCCCGCCATGCGGGGCATTTTTATATCCAGAATGTTTTCATTGGGGTCTTAAATGCATCGCCGACCAAATACATTTAGGTTGCCGTGGTGTTAATGATGTTAAATATGTTGTGTGATTAATGTCTCTTAATTGCTTCTTATAACGTGTGAAAGTGGCGCCGTTGCGATGACGAAATAGCATGGCGCCAGCGAGATAAGGATATTTTCTCGTGACGGCTCCCTGCATGCCTATTTCTGCCATATGAGATGTCAATTAATTAACAGGACGTTAATCATGCACAAGAAAGTATTTAGCAGCCTTTATTTCCAGGTGCTGCTCGCGATCACCCTGGGGGTATTTCTGGGACATGTCTATCCCGACCTCGGGGCTGATATGAAGCCGCTGGGTGATGGCTTCGTGAAGTTAATCAAGATGATCATTGCCCCCGTTATTTTCTGCACAGTGGTGACCGGCATCGCCGGCATGGAGAGCATGAAGGCGGTGGGGAAAACCGGTGCCATTGCGCTGCTCTACTTCGAGGTGGTGAGTACCATAGCCCTGGTCATCGGGCTGTGCGTGGTCAACCTGCTGCAACCCGGGGTCGGCATGAACGTGGATCCCGCCACGCTGGATGCCAGCGCCATCTCGGCCTATGCCGAACAAGCCAAGTCCCAAGGCATCATCGCCTTCCTGCTTGACGTGATCCCGGCCAGCGTGATCGGTGCCTTTGCCAGCGGCAACATTCTTCAGGTGTTGCTGTTTGCGGTGTTGTTTGGCTTCTCCCTGCATCATATCGGCGAGAAGGGGAAATTAGTCTTCAATATGATTGACAGCTTCTCCCAGGTTATTTTCGGCATCATCAACATGATCATGAAACTGGCACCGGTTGGCGCCTTTGGTGCCATGGCGTTTACCATAGGGAAATATGGTATCGGCTCGCTGGTTCAGCTCGGCCAGTTAATTGCCTGCTTCTATGTGACTTGCCTGTTATTCATCTTCATGGTGCTGGGCAGCATTGCCAGGGCAAATGGCTTCAGCATAGTGCGCTTTATCTCCTATATTCGGGAAGAGCTGCTGATCGTGCTGGGCACTTCCTCTTCCGAATCCGTATTGCCGCGCATGCTGGTGAAGATGGAGGCGCTCGGCTGCAAGAAGTCGGTGGTGGGCCTGGTGATCCCGACCGGTTACTCCTTCAACCTGGATGGCACCTCCATCTACCTGACCATGGCGGCCGTCTTCATCGCTCAGGCGACCAATACGCCGCTGGATCTGTTCCAGCAATTCACCCTGCTGGTGGTGCTGCTCATCTCCTCCAAGGGGGCGGCCGGGGTCACCGGCAGCGGCTTCATCGTGCTGGCGGCCACCATCTCGGCGGTGGGGCACCTGCCGCTCGCCGGGCTGGCGCTGATCCTGGGGATAGATCGCTTCATGTCGGAGGCCCGTGCCTTGACCAACCTCATCGGCAACGGTGTGGCGACCCTGGTGGTGGCGCGCTACTGCGATCAGCTCGATGAGCAAAAGATGAACGAGGTGCTCGCCAACCCGGTCACGGTGCAGAAGGTCAATCAGCACGGATAGCTGGCAGGCGTTACCCGGGGAGGGGGAAATCCGCACTTCTGCCCATAAAAAAACGGCCCGCGTGGGCCGTTTTTCATGGTGCAGATGACCGCAGAGGGTATTACAGGCTCTGGGTGAAGGTACGGGTGACCACGTCACGCTGCTGTTCCGGGGTCAGGGCGTTGAAACGCACGGCGTAGCCGGAGACGCGGATGGTCAGCTGCGGGTACTTTTCCGGGTTGGCGATGGCGTCTTCCAGGGTCTCGCGGCGCAGCACGTTGACGTTCAGGTGTTGACCCCCTTCGACCACGGGTTCGGTCTGGACCGGCAGTTCACGGTATTCGAACTGGCCCAGGTCAGAAACGCTGACTTCCTGATCGGCGGCGAAGCTGTCGCCCTTGGCGCAGATGCAACGAGCCTGTTGCTTCTCTTCGTCCAGCAGCCAGAAAGAGTTCAGCAGTGCGGCGTTGGCGGACTGGGTGATTTGGATGCCCTTGATCATGGTATGACTCCTCATAGGAAAGCGGATTCAACGGTAAGCACATTACCCTGATGTTTTTAAACCACCTCGATGACGGGATGATTTAACGGGGCCTTGCCTTACACCTTTACTTCGTTGGGGTCATATATACCACGATGGTAATAATACGAAAATTGATCTAAATCAATAAAGGCGCATTTTGCGCGCAATGAAAGGGATTAATTCATTGAGATTAATCAAAAATAGATCATTTTTATGATTTCGTAAGATATATGAATTATGCATTTTTTATTGGGTACATCTAGTAATTTAACTACATCTTTAGCCGTTATTTTCCTTACAAGGTCAGAGGTGGGTGCCTAATCAGATCAGGGTAGGGCGCCGCTGGGTGGCCAGGTGGCGTGGCCGCCAGTGCGCCGATGGCTGCGGCCATCGATCGTCATCTCGATAGACAGGGCGCCAGGGGGGGAGGCGGACACTGGGCCGGCCATCTCCCAGAGCCGAGCCACGGTTGCGTCTTGCTGCCTTGCCCCCTATCCTGAGCCCCTTGCTGCATTCATTGAGGATATTGGGGTGTCAGAGGTAGTGGATTCACAGAGAGAGGAGACTGGCGTGCTGACCTGGAAGGATGTGATCGGCTCGGAGAAAGAGCAGGACTATTTCAAGGCAACCCTGGCGACCGTCAGGGAGGAGCGGG
>ERZ724525.551-NODE-551-length-21456-cov-12.611513_pt1 | contig 21456 bp, 23 predicted proteins | sample MGYA00376058_ERZ724525 | MGnify/ENA primary metagenome ERZ724525 (study PRJEB28724, sample SAMN07190888) | wastewater metagenome | isolation source: influent of sewage treatment plant in Hong Hong | place: USA: Christiansburg, Virginia | collected 2016-03-01 ... | reverse complement strand
TGTATGCGCAGGAACTCATGCCAGGGAAAATTGGCGCAGTCTCCGGCTTGTTCTTCGGCTTTGCGTTCGGTATGGGCGGCCTGGGCGCTGCGGCGCTGGGTTTGTTGGCCGACCGCACCAGCATTGATTACGTCTACAGGGCGATCGCCTACCTGCCGTTGCTGGGCGTCGTGGCCGCCTTTCTACCCAAAAGTCAAAGAGCGGCTGTCTAGGAGGCTGTCGGACTTGGAGCGTCGAAAGCGAAAACCGAAGGTTTCACCAAAATCGGCCCCAGCGAGGACAGTTTTTGCCGGATTTGCCGCCTCATAGCCCGGCTATGGGGCAAAAAGACGGTGGAAAATGGCCCGCTGCGGTCGATTTGCAGCCGACGATTTCCAAGTCCGACAGCCTCCTAGCGTTGCCTCGCCCAGGTTGCAGCGTCGGCTGCCCCCCCCCCGATTCTTCAATGAACCCCTTTTCACCTACATCCGGCGCCAGCGTCAGAGCCAGGCTGAAAAGGACGTTCCGCTCACTGGGCAGGCACAACTATCGCGTCTGGGCCGCCGGCTCATTTGTTTCCAACATTGGCACGTGGATGCAACGCATCGCCCAGGATTGGCTGGTGCTGACCCAGTTGACCCAGCACAGCGGCACCGCAGTGGGTGTGGTGATGGCGCTTCAGTTCGGCCCGCCGATTGTGCTGATGCCCTTGGTGGGGGCCGTGGCCGATCGCGTGGATCGCCGAAAAATGTTGCTTGCCACGCAGTCGGCAATGGCAGCAACGGCGCTTGGCCTTGGCTTGCTGGTTCTTACGGGGCTTGTCACGCTGTGGCAGGTGTATGTGTTTGCCGGTTTGATGGGGTGCATCAGTGCCTTTGATGCGCCGGTGCGCCAGACCTTCGTTGCGGAACTTGTGGGCGATGACGACCTGCCCAATGCGATCGCGCTGAACTCGACCCTGTTCAACAGCGCCCAACTGATCGGCCCAGCGATCGCGGGGGTGTTGATTGCGCTCTTGGGAACCGGGTGGTTGTTCATCATCAATGGATTGAGTTTTGTCGCTGTCCTCACGTCGTTGCTCAAGATGCGTGTCGGCGAACTCCGCAACCTGCCCAAGACCGGCAAAGCCGGTGTCGCCATGGCCGACGGTCTGCGCTACGTCAGGCGCAAGCCTGACCTCGTCATTGCCCTGATCATGCTGTTCCTGGTGGGAACCTATGGGCTCAATTTTCCGATTTTCATCTCGACCATGTCGGTTACGACTTTTCATGGCGGCCCCCACCTGTACGGAGCGCTGTCGTCGGCCATGGCGGTTGGGTCCGTGCTGGGCGCCTTGCTCGCCGCCGGACGCGAGCAGCCCCGACTGACGATTTTGGCCGCCAGCGCGTTTGGATTTGGCGTGATGTGTACGCTGGCTGCGGTCATGCCCGACGTCTGGTTGTTTGGTTTGGTTCTGGTAGGGCTGGGCACCATGGCGCAGACCTTCACCACCTCGACCAACAGCCTGGTTCAGCTGAGAACCGAGCCTGCCATGCGGGGGCGCGTCATGGCGATCTATATGGCGATCTTCCTGGGCTGCACGCCGCTGGGCGCTCCGCTGGTTGGGTGGGTGGCCGACAGTTTTGGTCCGCGCTGGGCACTCGGGGTAGGCGCGGCCTCGGGTTTCGTTGCGACCATCGTCGCGTTCGCCTACCACCGCTATCGCATAGGCAAAATTCGCACACAGCGTTGAATGGGGTGGGGCCTGCCCTGCGCGATGGCAACCGTCGCTAGGCTCCGTTCTGCGAGGAAGGCGTTCCCCGATGGGTTCGTCAGCACGATGATGGGGGTTCGTGCGGTTTAATTCCGCATGCCTGCACGTCCATCCCACCTGCTGTCCCCCTGGACGATCGTCATCACCGGTCTTGTCTCCCTCGCGATCGCGATGGGGATCGGCCGGTTTGCCTTTACGCCATTGATGCCGCTGATGCTGCGGGATGGAAGCTTGGATGCGGTCACCGGGACCGAATGGGCCGGCGCCAATTACATCGGCTATCTGGTCGGGGCGCTGACGGCCTCCATTTTTGGGCGTTCGCCTCAAAACGGTATCCGCGTCGGGCTGATCGGGGTTGCGCTGACCACCGGGTGCATGGTCTGGGGCACGGCTTCCCTTCCCTGGATCGGCGCAGTGTTGCGCGGCAGCGCCGGTGTGTTCAGTGCCTGGGTTCTGGTGTGCACAAGCGGTTGGTGCCTGTCCGAACTGGCCCGCAGAGAGTCGACTTCTCTGGGCGGATGGATGTACACCGGTGTCGGTCTGGGGATTGCGCTGACCGGCGTCCTGACCTGGCTCGGAGGCAAGCAATCCGCCCTGCTGCTCTGGATGGAGCTTGGGGTGTTGGCGGCGGCAGGCACGGCTTACGTGCTGCGCAGCCTGGCCGCTCCGTCTGCCACTTTGGCGCCCCCGGCGGCCAACACGAGCGCGCATCGGGCGAAGGGGCCGCATCCTGGCAAAGGCTATGGGGGCTTGGTGTTTTGCTACAGCGCTTTTGGTTTTGGCTACATCATTCCGGCCACGTACTTGCCCACCATGGCAAGGCAACTCGTCTCTGACCCGCTGATCTTCGGCCTGACCTGGCCCATTTTTGGCGCGGCGGCGGGATTGTCGGTTGCTTTTGCGTCTCGCTGGCTGTCGGCCTGGCCGCGCAGAAGAGTCTGGGCCGCAGCCCAGGCTGTCATGGCATTGGGCACTTTGCTTCCGCTGTGCCAACAGTCCTTGTGGATGCTGACCGCTTCGGCGGTTTTGGTGGGAGGCACTTTCATGGTCGCCACCATGGCTGGCCTGCAATTGGCGCGGGAGCGGATGCCCTCCAACCCGACACCGCTGCTGGCCCGCATGACCGCTGGTTTCGCGGCCGGCCAAATCGCGGGCCCGCTGCTGGTGCGATGGATCGGGACCACCCAGTGGGCGGGGTGGGATGCGCTCCATTGGGCGAATGCGGCCGCTACCGTGCTTTTGGCTGCCACGGCATTTTGGTTGTGGCACAGTTGCGCGCCCCCTCATCGATAGGCCAATCGGCCGCCACGGCCAGAAAGTGGCATCGTTTGCAACTTGTATGAGGCCACTGCCAGCGGTGCAGGTTGATCGGGAACACCAAGGTAGTCAAGCGGGTATTGCCATACGCCGTCGAGTGCGAAGGCACAGGGACGGGCATTTCCGACGCTTGTCTTACAGAGCGCAGTGCCCATCGCTGACCTCTATAGCGGGCTGCAGCGCATCCACTGTGGCTACCTCCCAGAAGAACGGCAGCGCGTGCCAGCAAATTCTTGCGGCCACGCTTGCAAGAAAGTCCCCATGCCCGGCAAAGCACAGGATTCACAGACGAACCCACCCTCCAGCGCAGATTCCTGGCTGAACAAACTCGGGCCTGGCCTGGTCACCGGGGCAGCAGACGATGACCCCAGCGGCATCGCTACCTATTCGCAAGCGGGTGCCCAGTTTGGTTTCGAGCTGTTGTGGAGCCTGCTGCTGACGTATCCGCTAATGGTTGGCATCCAGATGATCAGCGCGCGCATTGGACGGGTGAGCGGCCATGGCCTGGCCACCAATATCCGCCAGCATTACCCGGCCTGGCTGCTGTACTCCCTGGTGTCCCTGCTGGTGCTGGCCAACACCATCAACATTGCTGCGGATCTATCTGCCATGGCAGACGCAGTGACCTTGATTCTGGGTGGCAGCGCGCATTTGTATGTGGTTTTCTTCGGGGTGCTATCGCTGTTGCTGCAGGTGTTCATTCCCTACAAAAACTACGTTCGCATCCTCAAATGGCTGACCTTGGTGCTGCTTGCCTACGTGGCGACTGCGTTTATGGTGAAGATTCCTTGGTCCGATGTGCTGACGAAAACGTTCTTGCCGCATATCCAGTGGAAGCCGGACTACATCACCACCGTCGTGGCAGTATTTGGCACGACCATCAGCCCCTATCTGTTCTTCTGGCAGGCGTCGCAGGAAGTGGAAGGAATGCGCGTCCAACCGCGTGTCCAGGCGCTTAAAAAGACTTTGGGCCAGGCCGACAAGCAACTGCAGCGGATCAAGATCGACACAGTCATCGGCATGGCTTTCTCCAATCTTGTCGCATTTTTCATTGTGCTGACTACGGCCGTGACATTGCATGCGCACGGCATCACCGATATCCAGACCTCGGCCCAGGCGGCTGCGGCACTGCGGCCCATCGCCGGAGAATTCGCCTTCCTGCTGTTCACGATAGGCATCGTCGGCACCGGGTTGCTGGCGGTACCAGTGCTCGCGGGCTCGGCGGCTTACGCGGTGGCTGGAACGTTTCACTGGAAGAACAGCCTGGAGAGCAAGCCGATGGCCGCGAAGGCGTTCTACGGCATCATCGCGGCGGCCATGTTGTTCGGTATGGCGATAGGTTTGTCGCCCATCGACCCGATCAAGGCCTTGTTCTGGAGCGCCGTGATGAACGGCGTGATCTCGGTGCCCATCATGGTGGTGATGATGCTGATGGCCGCGCGCAGTGACATCATGGGCTCCTTGGTGGTGGGCCTTCGCCTCAAAGTTTTGGGCTGGTTGTGTACTGGCGTAATGTTGGTGGCTGTGCTGGCCATGCTGATCACCATGGCAAGCTGATGGTGCGAAGAGGGCAGTGCTTGGCCGCACGGGGGCCGGAGCCGGCTAGCGGCCCGCCTGCCGCGCCGCGGGGGACATACGAAAAAAGCGCTGCGTCGCTACACTGATCTGTTCTCCTTCTGCATGTACCGTGCTGACCTTTTTGAACCGCCTGTAGGACGTGTAACCCATGACCACCCCCACCCCTTACACCCCGCCTGCCATCTGGCACTGGAACAAGGAAAACGGCGGCAAGTTCGCCAGCATCAACCGGCCGGTGTCCGGCCCCACGCACGACAAGGAACTGCCGGTCGGCAAGCACCCGCTGCAGCTGTACTCGCTGGCCACGCCCAACGGGGTGAAAGTCACGGTCCTGCTGGAAGAGTTGCTGGCGACGGGCCACAGCGGGGCCGAGTACGACGCCTGGCTCATCAATATCCAGGAAGGCGCTCAGTTCGGCAGCGGCTTCGTGTCGGTGAATCCCAATTCCAAGATTCCGGCGCTGCTGGACCGCAGTGATGCCGCCCATCCAGTACGCGTGTTTGAATCCGGTGCCATCCTGTTGCACCTGGCGGAAAAATTTGGCGCTTTCGTCCCGGCCGGCGGTGCAGCGCGTGCCGAATGCCTGTCGTGGCTGTTCTGGCAGATGGGCAGCGGGCCATTTTTGGGCGGCGGCTTCGGTCATTTTTATGCCTATGCGCCGGAGAAGTTCGAGTACCCCATTGACCGCTTTGCCATGGAAGTCAAGCGCCAGATGGATGTGCTGAACAAACGCCTGGCCGAGCACGAGTTCATCGCCGGCAGCAGCTACACCATTGCCGACATAGCGATCTGGCCGTGGTACGGCGCATTGGCCAAGGGCCAGCTCTACGAGGCGGGCGAGTTTTTGCAGGTGCATGAGTACACGCATGTGGTCCGCTGGGCCGACCAGATTGTCCAGCGCCCGGCAGTGCAGCGCGGCCGCAAGGTGAACCGCACCTGGGGCGAGCCCGCCAGCCAGTTGCACGAGCGTCACGACGCCAGCGACTTCGATACCAAGACGCAGGACAAGCTCGCGCCGTCGGCCTGAGCCATAGGACACCACCATGATCACTCTCTACGACTGCGCCACGGCGCCCAGCCCGCGCCGCGCGCGCATCTTTCTCGCTGAAAAGGGCGTGGCGCACGCCACCGTGGCGGTGGACCTGCGTTCCGGCGAGCAGCTCGGCGAGGCGTACCGCCAGATCAACCCGCAATGCACGGTGCCGGCGCTGCGCACCGAGGGCGGCCTGGTGCTGGCCGACAACCCGGGTATTGCGGCCTACCTGGAAGCGCAGTTTCCCGAGCCGCCCCTGCTGGGCACCACGCCCGAGGAAAAAGCCGAGATCGCCAGCTGGAACTGGCGCATGGAGTTCGAGGGCCTGCTGGCCATTGCCGAAGCACTGCGCAACAGTGCGCCCGCCATGGCCAACCGGGCCTTGCCTGGCGCGGTGAACTATCCACAGATTCCTGAACTGGCGCAGCGAGGGCTGGCGCGGGTGGAGCAGTTCTTCCTGTTGCTCAACGACCGCCTGGCGGGCCGCGACTTCATTGCCACCGAGCGTTTCAGCGTCGCCGACATCACCGCCGTGGTGGCCGTGGACTTTGCGCGCGTGGTCAAGCAAAAGCCGGGCGAGCAGCACCCGCACCTGCTGCGCTGGCGCGCCGCCATGGCGCAAAGGCCGTCAATGGCGCTGTAGCAGCATGGCCGCGCGCAAGACGCTGCTGATCGTCTACCACTCGTTCACCGATGGCACGCGGCAAATGGCCGAGGCGGCGCGTGCCGGGGCCACAGCGGACGAAGGCTGCACGGCACGCCTGCTCCACGCTGCACAGGCAGGAGCGCCGGACGTGCTGGCGGCCGACGGCTACCTGTTTGCGACGCCCGAGAACCTGGCCGCCATGAGCGGGCAGCTCAAGGATTTTTTCGACCGCAGCTACTACGCGGTCCTGGACCGGGTCAATGGACGGCCCTATGCCAGCCTCATCTGCGCGGGCAGCGACGGCAGCAATGCGGCGCGGCAGGTGGCGCGCATTGCCACCGGCTGGCGGCTCAAGGCGGTGGCCGAGCCGCTCATTGTCTGCACCCACGCACAGACGCCCGAGGCCATTCTGGCGCCCAAGCAAATGGGCGCCGACGATCTGGAGCGCTGCCGCGCGCTGGGCGAGGCGCTGGCGGCGGGTCTCGCGTTGGGAATTTTTTAATAGCTATTTATTTGATAGCTAGTTGTGATTTACCAGTAAGCGCTAGAGCCACTTTTTAATCATATTTCCAGGCGGAACACCCTGCGTGCTGTCAGCGCCACGCTGTGGCCACCAGTTGGCTGTAGTGCACGCCCTGCCGTCCCAGAAGCCGCTCAAACACCGCCGAGTCGCCCACGTTGTCGCTGCCCAGCATGGCCAGGGTTTCGCTGCACCAGGGGGATGCGGGCACGGCGTCGCCCAGGCGGGCGCTGAGGTGCGTCAGCCACTGTGGCAGGCGCAGCACCGTGGCAGGGCGGTGGCCCAGTTGCTGGCGCAGGCTGGCAATGAAGTCGGCCATGGTGAGCGCCTCGGGCCCGGTGCATTCGATCACCCCTGTTTGCTCCAAAGCCCGGCCGAGCAGGGCGACCACGGCGACGGCCAGATCGCGCACCGACACGGGCTGCACCCGCGCGTCCAGTACCGGGCCGGGAAGCAGGGCCACGGGCAGGCGCGCCAGGTTCATGAACAGCGCGCTGCTGTCGCCACCCTTGCCATACACCACACTGGGCCGCAGGATGGCGGGCTGCAGTGCGCTCTGTGCGGCCAGCGCCTGCAAATGCGTCTCGGCTGCGCGCTTGGTCTGGGCGTAGCGTGTGCTGCTGCAGTCAATGCCCAAGGCCGAAATCTGCACCACGCGCTGCACCCCGGCCTGGGCACAGGCGTCGAACAGTGCAATCGGGGTGCTCTGGTGCACGGCGGCGATGGGCCGCGCTCGGGTGTCACGCAGCACGCCGACGGCGTTGATGACGGCGTCGATGCCCTGCAACCGTGGCAACCAGGCAGCGGCCGTGGTGTCGCGCGCAAAGTCCATGGGCACCTGGCCGAGCTGCGGGGCGGCGCTGCGCGGCGAGACGCCACCCTGCACGGTGTGTCCGGCAGCCTCCAGCGCTGCTTGCAATGTGTGGCCAATGAAACCGCTGGAGCCGGTAAGAAGAATGCGCATGGGGAGTTAAAGATGATGGCGTTGGTCCGACGATACGGCGCTTTCCATTGCCGCAGCGGGCGGGCCAACGCGCCACCGGTGGCGGCTTGCGGTTTTGCCGCTTGGGCCAGCACAAAGGTTTTGGAGGCCCTAGACTTGAGCGCTCTATTTCAGGAGATCCGTCATGTCGCTCAAAGAAATCAGCTCTGATGTGCATGCCCTGCTTGCCGGCCGAAGCACCGAGACGGGCGCCCGTCGGCGCTCGGTGCTGCAATCCATGGTGGGGCTGGGCTATGCCGCTGCTGCAGCACCCCTGGTGGCGCAGACCGCCATTGCCACGCCGGCGGATGGACTCACTGTGGGGGAAATCAGCTACACGGTCGATGGTTTCAAAGTGCCGGCCTACCGCGCCGCACCCGCAGGCAAGACCGGGCTGCCGGTGGTGCTGGTAGTGCACGAGATCTTTGGCGTGCACGAATACATCGCCGACACCTGCCGCCGGCTTGCACACGCCGGCTACCTCGCGATTGCCCCCGAGCTGTACGCGCGCCAGGGCGACCCGGCCAGCTACGGCGAGATGGCCAAGCTGATGAGCGAACTGGTGTCCAAGGTGCCCGACGCGCAGGTCATGGCCGACCTGGACGGCGCACTGACCTGGGCAGCCGCCAACGGCGGAGACACGGCGCGCGCCGCAATCACCGGTTTTTGCTGGGGTGGGCGCATCGCCTGGTTGTACGCGGCGCACGGCCCGGTGAAGGCGGGCATTGCCTGGTATGGCCGGCTTGAAGGTGCGTCCACGCCCCTCACGCCCAGGCACCCGCTGGAACTTGCGCCCATCTTGCGCGCACCGGTGTTGGGGCTCTATGGCGAGGCCGATACCGGCATTCCCCAGGAATCCGTGGAGCGCATGCGCGTGGCGCTGGCGGCGGGTTCGGCCGCAGCCAAGGCGTCCCGCATCGTCACCTACCCGGAGGTTCCGCATGCCTTCCACGCCGATTACCGCGCCAGCTACCGTGAGGCGGCGGCCAAAGACGGCTGGAAGCGTCTGCTCGACTGGCTGCGCGATCATGGCGTGCGCTGATGCAATAGAATTTGCGATAAAAAGTGCCTCTGGCGCTTAATGAATAAGCATTTATAGCTATGATTTTTATAGTAATTGTGTTCGCCACCTTGGCGGCGGGCATCGGCAGTGTGTGGGTGGCCGCCTTGTTGATGCGGGCGGGCCTGGGCAGCAGCAGCGATGGGGTAGGGCCGCGGCACCTGCTCAGCCTGGCGGCGGGCGCGCTGCTGGCCACAGCCTTCATGCACTTGTTGCCGGAAGCCTTTGAAAGCAGCGTTGGCCCGCAGGCACTGTTTGCCACGCTGCTGGTAGGCCTGGTGTTTTTCTTTCTGCTCGACAAGGCCGAGCTCTGGCACCACGGACACGAGCATTCGGACGGCGGCCCTGCGCACGGCCACGCGCACACGCATGAGGACCATCATGACCATTCGCCAGCCGCCCCGCGCGTGGGTGGCTGGGCGGTGCTCACCGGCGACAGCGTGCACTGCTTTGGCGATGGGGTGCTGATTGCCTCGGCTTTCATCGCTGACCTGCGACTGGGCCTGGTGGCTGCGGTGTCTGTGCTGGCGCACGAGGTGCCCCACCATATGGGAGACTTGGTGGTGCTGCGCCAGAGCAGCACCAACCGGCGCGTGGCGCTCGTCAAAGTCTCGCTCGCAGGCGCCGTTACGGCCCTGGGCGGTGTGCTGGGTTACCTGCTGCTCGAACGCCTCGATTTCGCGCTGCCCTATTTTCTGGTGGTGGCGTCGAGCAGCTTTGTTTACGTGGCGCTGGCTGATTTGATTCCGCAGCTACAAAAGCGCCTGTCCGCGCGCCAGACGCTACACCAGGTGCTGTGGCTGCTTGCAGGCATGGCGCTGGTCACCGTCGTCGGTCATTTCGCGCACCAGCACTGAAGACTCAAGGCCCGATGGCGAAGACCGCGGGCGTGTGGCGCCCCGGCGGCAACGCCCCGCGCCACTGGCTGGTGGGAAAGCTGCGGATGCTGGCGCTCTCCAGCGTCAGTCCGCTGGCCACGGCCAGGCGGGTGTTGGACTTGAGCGTTTGCACCAGCGCCTGCAGCAGGGCCGAATTTCGGTACGGCGTTTCAATGAACAACTGCGTTTGCCCGGTGCGCAGGGCCAGGGATTCCAGTGCGGCGATGCGCTGGGTGCGCTCGGTGGCGTCCTGCGGCAGGTAACCGACAAAAGCGAAACTCTGGCCATTGAGCCCGCTGGCGGCGAGTGCCAGCAGCAGGGACACCGGCCCTGCCAGCGGCACCACGGCCAGGCCCAGATCGTGGGCAGCGCGCACCACCGAGCTGCCGGGGTCGGCGACCGCTGGCATGCCGGCTTCGCTGAGCAGGCCTACGTCGTGTCCCGCAAGAGCCGGCGCCAGCAGGGCGCGCGTGTCGGCGCTGGCGTGGCCAGGTCCACCGTGGTCGCCTTTTTTGTGCACTGCGCGTGGCAGCTCGGTAATCTGTTGCTCCTGCAGCGGGAGCGCGAGCGGGTGCAGGGCGTCGATGCGTTTCAGATAGGCGCGGGCGCTTTTGGCGTTCTCGCAGATCCAGTGCGTGGTGCGCGCAGCTGCGACCAGCGTGCCGGCCGGGAGCGTCTCTTGCAGCGGCGTTTGCGTCTCGCAGCCGAAATCAAGGGGCGCAGGGACCAGCAGCAGCCGGCCGCGGGCGGTGCCCGCCGTCTCGCCGCTCATGGCAGCACCAACCCGGCGGCGCGCAGCATGCGACAGGTGCGGATCAAGGGCAGACCGATCAGCGCGGTGGGGTCGTCGCTGACGATGGCGTCCAGCAGGGCAATGCCCAGCCCCTCGCTTTTGGCGCTGCCAGCGCAGTCGTAGGGTTGCTCGGCGCGCAGGTAGCGCTCGATGGTCGCGTCGTCCAGCGGGCGAAAACGCACTTCCACCGGGGCAATGTCCACCTCGGAGAAACCGCTGTCACTGCATACCACCGCCACCGCCGTCTGGAAGACCACGGTGCGCCCGCTCATGCGGCGCAGCTGCGCCGTGGCGCGCTCGTGGTTGCCGGGTTTGCCCAGCGGCTCGCCGGCCAGATCGGCCACCTGGTCGGAGCCGATCACGATGGCCTGCGGATGCAGGGCGGCCACGGCATGGGCCTTGGCCAGCGCCAGGCGCAGTGCCAAGGCGCGCGGCGCCTCGCCCGGCAGGGGCGATTCGTCGGTTTCGGGTACGGCGACGGCAAAGGGCAGGCGCAGGCGTTCGAGCAGTTCGCGCCGGTAGCGCGAGCTCGAACCAAGCACCAGTGGGCGATTTTTCACAGCGTAGTCAGGCATCGCGCGATTCTCTTACACTGCGCCCATGACCAAGGAATATTCCCCCGACCGACTCGACGTGAAGGCCTTCGTGCAGGCATCCGCGCACCTGGCCGGGCACGATTCTTTGCTCAAGTACGAGCGCCTCGCGCAAGAGGCCACGGGCCTGCACCCCGCTCTGCGGGTGGACTGGGAGGCGCAGGGCGAACTGCGACCGGCGGCGGGGGGCGTTGGCGCGCCGCAATTTTGGCTGCGCCTGCAGGTGCACGCCACCTTTCCCATGCGCTGCCAGCGCTGTCTCAATGGCGTGGACGTACCGCTCGATGTGGACCGGTGGTTTCGCTTCGTGGCCGACGAAACCACGGCCGAGGCGCTGGACGACGATTCCGAGGAAGATTTGCTGGCGCTGAGCCGGGATTTTTCGCTGCACGAACTGATTGAGGACGAACTGCTGATGGCGCTGCCCGTGGTGCCGCGCCACGAGGTCTGCCCGAGCGAGGTGCCCATGAGTTCCTCCGACGAGGATTTCGAGGCCGCCAACGCCGAACGCCCCAATCCGTTTGCCGCGCTTGCCGGCATACGCATCGACAAAGACAAGAAATAGGCAGAAGCGGCCCAGCCCGGCCTGCGTTATAATCGAGGGCTTCGCGCGAATCCCCTCGTGTCTTCAATGGGCTGATCGCGTTTTTACCAACCCCTCCCAAGACCAGGAGCCGATCATGGCTGTTCAGCAAAACAAAAAATCTCCTTCCAAGCGCGGCATGCACCGTTCGCACAACGCGTTGAACGTGCCCGGCATTGCGCTTGAGCCCACCACGGGTGAAGTGCACCTGCGCCACCACATCAGCCCCAACGGCTTCTACCGTGGCCGCCAGGTGCTGAAGAACAAGTCTGAAGCCTGATTTCTTGCGCAGCAAGCGCAGGCCGAGGCCCGTAGCTACACACCCTGTAGCGCGGGCCTTTGTTTTGGCCACTGCGTTTCAGTCCTAGACCACTTTGGCGACCGCGTCGCAACGTTTCATGACCACATTGGCAGTCGATTGCATGGGAGGCGACCACGGCCCCCGCGTCACGCTGGCGGCCTGCCGCCGTTTCCTCGATTCGCACCCCGATGCGCGCCTGCTGCTGGTGGGCCTGCCTGAGGCGCTGAAGGATTTCACCCATGCGCGCGCCAGCGTCGTGCCGGCCAGCGAGGTGGTTGGCATGGACGATCCGATCGAAGTCGCGCTGCGGCGCAAGAAGCAGTCGTCAATGCGCATTGCCATCGAACAGGTGCACAGCGGCGCGGCCCAGGCGGCGGTCTCGGCCGGCAATACCGGTGCACTGATGGCCATTGCCCGCTATGTGCTCAAAACGCTCGATGGCATTGATCGGCCCGCCATTGCCAGCCAGCTGCCCAATGACAAGGGCGGCGCCACCACCGTGCTGGACCTGGGAGCGAATGTGGACTGCTCGGCCGAGCACCTGCTGCAGTTTGCGGTCATGGGCTCGGCGCTGGTGGCCGCGCTGGGCGGCGCCGCCCAGCCCACTGTGGGCCTGCTCAATATCGGCGAAGAGGCGATCAAGGGCAGCGAAGTGATCAAGCGCGCAGGTGAGCTGCTGCGCGCCGCAGGGGCTGCCGGAACCATCAATTTTTACGGCAACGTCGAGGGTAACGACATTTTCAAGGGCACGGCGGACATCGTGGTGTGTGACGGTTTCGTCGGCAACGTGGCGCTCAAGGCGAGCGAAGGCGTGGCGAGCATGATCGTCGGCGGCCTCAAGCAGGAGTTCAAGCGCAACCTGTTCACCAAGCTGGCGGCACTCATTGCCTACCCGGTGTTGGCGGCGCTGATGAAGCGCATGGACTACCGGCGCTACAACGGCGCGGCGCTTCTGGGCCTGCGCGGATTGGTCTTCAAAAGCCATGGTTCGGCCGATGAACTGGCCTTCGAACTGGCTTTGGCCCGCGCGTATGATGCAGCCCGAAACAACCTTCTTGACCGTGTTCGCAAGCGCATCGACAGCGCCGCGCCTCTGCTGAGCGTGGCCCCCGCCGAGCGCAGCACCGCCACGACGCAGTAACCGCTTGATGAATTCCTATTCCCGCATCACCGGCACCGGCAGTTACCTGCCGCCGCGCCGCGTCACCAACGCCGATCTGGTCGCCCAACTGGCCGCTGGCGCTGTAGAAACCTCTGACCAATGGATCGTGGAGCGCACCGGCATCCAGGCCCGGCATTTTGCCGCCGAGGATGTCCATTGCAGCGACATGGCGCTCGAAGCCGCGCGCCACGCGCTCAAGGCGGCGGGGCGCGACGCGAGCGAGATTGACCTCATCATTGTGGCCACGTCGACGCCGGACATGGTGTTCCCCTCGACGGCCTGCATTTTGCAGAACAAACTGGGCGCGAACGGCTGCCCTGCGTTTGACGTGCAGGCCGTGTGCACCGGTTTTGTCTATGGCGTAAGCGTGGCCGACGCCATGATTCGCGCCGGCAATGCGCGCTGCGCCCTGGTGGTGGGCTCCGAGATCTTCAGTCGTCTGCTCGATTTTCGTGACCGCACCACTTGCGTGCTGTTTGGCGACGGTGCCGGCGCCGTGGTGCTGGAGGCGTCGGAGACGCCCGGCATTCTGGCCACCGACTTGCATGCCGACGGCAAGCATGTGGGCATTCTGTGCGTGCCAGGCCATGTTTCGGGCGGCGTGGCCAGCGGCGATCCCTTCCTCAAGATGGACGGTCAAGCTGTATTTAAACTGGCTGTGGGGCTTCTAGAGAAATCCGCCCGCGCCACGCTGGAAAAAGCCGGCATCGAGGCAAACCAGATCGACTGGATGATTCCGCACCAGGCCAACATCCGCATCATGCAAAGCACGGCGCGCAAATTGCACTTGTCCATGGACAAGGTCGTGGTCACGGTGGACCAGCATGGCAATACCTCGGCCGCGTCGATCCCGCTCGCGCTGGACCACGCCGTACGCTCGGGCCAGGTGAAAGCGGGGGAAACCGTGCTGCTCGAAGGCGTGGGTGGCGGTTTTACCTGGGGCTCGGTACTCCTTAAAATGTAGCTGCTAGCGCTTTTTGCATAAGCGCTAGAGCCTGTTTTCATTGGTATTTTTCGAGGTGGCATGAATTCATTTGCGTTTGTCTTTCCAGGCCAGGGATCGCAGGCTGTCGGCATGCTCGACGCCTGGGGCGACCATCCTGCCGTGGCCGCCGCGCTGGCCGAGGCCTCTGAAGCGCTCGGCGAGGACTTGGGACGTTTGATACACGACGGCCCCAAGGAAGCGCTGGCGCTGACCACCAACACCCAGCCCGTCATGCTGGTGGCGGGCGTTGCGGCTTGGCGCGTCTGGCGCGCCGAGGGCGGCGCATTGCCCATGGCGCTGGCTGGTCATTCGCTGGGTGAGTATTCCGCCCTGGTGGCGGCCGGTGTGCTGACCCTGGCCCAGGCTGCGCCGCTGGTGCGCCTGCGCGCAGCCGCCATGCAGCAGGCCGTGCCCGTGGGCACCGGGGCGATGGCTGCCATTTTGGGGCTGGATGCTGGAAAAGTAATAGCTGTTTGCGCAGAGGTGTCGGGCGCTGGCGGCAAAATTGAGCGGGAAGTGGTGGAGGCGGTGAATTTCAACGACCCCTCGCAGACCGTGATCGCCGGCAGCAAGGCGGCGGTGGAGCGCGCCTGTGAAGCGCTCAAGGCGGCAGGCGCCAAGCGCGCGCTGCCCTTGCCGGTCTCGGCCCCTTTTCATTCGAGCCTGATGCGGCCGGCGGCCGAGGCGCTGCGCGAGGCGCTCGGCGCACTGGCGCTTGCGACGTCCCAGATTCCCGTAGTCAACAACGTTGACGTCGCCGTGCAGAGCGAGCCCGAGGCGATCCGCGACGCCCTGGTGCGCCAGGCTTTTGGTCCGGTGCGTTGGGTCGAATGCGTGCAGCAGTTGCGCACCATGGGTGCGACGCATATTGTCGAGTGCGGCCCGGGCAAGGTGCTGGCCGGCCTGGTGCGCCGCATCGACCCCGAACTGGTGGGCGCGGCAGTGTTTGATCCGGCCTCCCTCACCCAAGTCAAGGAGCTACTGGCATGAGTGGCATTGAGGAAAAACAAGCGCCCGTGGCGCTGGTGACTGGCGCCTCACGTGGCATCGGCGCTGCCATTGCGCTTGAACTGGCGCAGCGTGGCTACCGCGTGGTGGGCACAGCCACCACGGCAGAGGGTGCGCAGCGCATCGGTGCTGCGCTGTCCGCCCATGCCGGCTGCAGCGGTGCGGTGCTGGACGTGAACGATGCGCCCTCGGTGGACGCACTGATCGACAGCGTCGTCAAGGAGCAAGGCGGCCTGCAAGTTCTGGTGAACAACGCCGGCATCACGCGCGACCAGCTTGCCATGCGGATGAAGGACGACGACTGGGACGCCGTACTCGGCACCAACCTGGGGGCAGTGTTTCGCGTGAGCCGCGCTGCGATCCGGCCGATGATGAAGCAGCGTTTTGGCCGCATCATCAGCATCACCAGCGTGGTGGGTGCCTCGGGCAATCCGGGGCAGGCGAACTACGCGGCAGCCAAGGCGGGCGTTGCCGGTATGACACGCTCGCTGGCGCGCGAACTCGGCAGCCGGGGCATCACGGTCAATTGCGTGGCGCCCGGTTTCATCGATACCGACATGACGGCCGGTCTGCCTGAAGCTCAGCAAAAAGCCCTGCTGAATCAGATCCCGCTGGGCCACCTGGGGCGGCCCGCCGACATCGCATACGCCGTCGCTTACCTCGCCTCGCCGCAGGCGGGCTATGTGACAGGCCAGGAATTGCACGTCAATGGCGGCATGTACATGTAGATGAACAAAATTCGCGTCAGATGAATGCAAATAATCTTGTATCAAATGGCACGATCTAAGCAGCTAGAATCCCCGATCAATCTACCAACACCCAGAGTGAAACCATGAGCGATATTGAAGCACGCGTCAAAAAGATCATTGCCGAGCAACTCGGCGTGGAAGAGTCCCAGGTCACCAGCGAAAAGGCCTTCGTGGCCGACCTCGGTGCCGACTCGCTCGACACGGTCGAACTGGTGATGGCACTGGAAGACGAATTCGGCATCGAGATTCCCGACGAAGACGCCGAGAAGATCACCACGGTGCAGAACGCCATCGACTACGCCACATCCCACCCGAAGGCTTGATCGGCGCGCTGCGCCGCGTTGAGCGAGTCAACAAGCACAAGGTTTTACGAATGAGCCGTCGTCGCGTTGTCGTGACCGGCCTGGGTTGCGTTTGTCCCGTGGGAAACACGGTGCAGGACGCCTGGGCCAACCTCCTGGCCGGGCGCTCCGGCATCGACCGCATCACCAAATTTGATGCGTCGAACTTCGCCTGCCAGATTGCCGGGGAAGTGCGCGGTTTTGATCTGGGCGCCTACCTCAGCGCCAAGGATGCGCGCGGGATGGATTCGTTCATTCATTTCGGCATCGCTGCGGCCGTGCAGGCAGTGCACGACGCCGGCCTGCCCACAGGCGAGGCACTGGACGATGAGCTGGCCACACGCATTGCCTGCGTCATCGGCTCTGGCATTGGCGGCCTGCCGCTGATCGAAAACACCCACGCAGAGCTCGTGGCCCGGGGGCCGCGCCGCATCACGCCTTTTTTCGTTCCAGCGTCCATCATCAATATGGTGGCTGGGCATGTATCCATGCGCTTTGGCTTCAAGGGGCCGAACCTTGCGGTGGTCACCGCCTGCACGACGGGCCTGCACTGCATCGGTGAGGCCGGCCGAATGATTGAATACGGCGACGCAGACGTGGCGATCGCCGGCGGCACCGAAGCGACGGTATCGCCGCTCGGCATTGGCGGTTTTGCCGCCATGCGTGCGCTGTCGACCCGCAACGACGACCCGCAGGCGGCGTCCCGTCCCTGGGACAGGGATCGCGATGGCTTTGTGCTCGGCGAAGGCGCCGGCGTCGTGGTGCTTGAAGAATATGAGCACGCCAAGGCCCGGGGCGCGCGCATGTATGCCGAGCTGATTGGTTTTGGCATGAGCGCCGACGCCGGACACATGACCGCGCCCAACATGGATGGCCCGCGCCGCGCCATGCTCAATGCGCTGCGCAACGCCGGGGTCAACGCCGACCAGATCGACTACCTCAATGCCCACGGCACCTCCACCCCGCTGGGCGACGTAAACGAAACGCATGCCATCAAGGCGGCGTTTGGCGATGCCGCGCAAAAGCTGGTGGTCAGTTCGACGAAATCCATGACCGGGCACTTGCTGGGTGGCGCGGGGGGCATCGAGAGCATCTTCACCATCCTCGCGCTGCACCACCAGAAGGTACCGCCCACGATCAACCTGGACCACCAGGACCCCGAGTGCGACCTGGATTTCTGTGCCAACACCGCGCGCGACATGCCAGTGGAACTGGCCATGAAGAACAATTTTGGCTTTGGCGGCACCAACGGGACCTTGGTGTTCCGGCGCGTTTGAGCGGTTGGCCTGTGCGTCCGCAACGCGCTTGATCCGCCCCATTGCCGCACAGGATGTGAATGAGCGCTGCCACCCAGCGCTACCCCGCGCCCGCAGTGCAGTTTCCGCTGCGGCGCAGCCCGGTGTTGGCAGGCGCACTGACTTTTTTGAATGCTGCCGCCTTGCTTGTGCTGCTGGCGTGGATGAGTGCTGGTGCGGGGGCGGACCGACGCACTGCCGGGCCGGCGCTTCTGCTTTGGGCGGTGGTCGCTGTGCTGGCCGCGCGATTCTGGACTCGGCTCCCCGTGGGCACGCTCGTCTGGGACGGGCAGGGTTGGGAGTTGCAGGGCACTGGCAGCACAGCGGCGCCGCAGCCTTTGGGGAGCGTGGTGGTCATTCAGCTTGATCTGCAGCGGCGCATGGCCTTGGCATTTCCCGAGGGGCACCCCGCGGTCTGGTTGTTTGTCGAGCGATCACAGGATGTTGCGCGCTGGCTTGATCTGCGCCGTGCGGTATATTCGCGCCCCACAGCTGCGCAGTCAGAGTCTGCCGCGCAGGCCGCCGGGGACGCCGCAGTCCCTGATCGCCGCGTGTGACAGTGCCTCCAGTCGGTTCCTTGTGCCGACGCCCGCTTGATTCATGACCGACCCCACTTCCGCTGCTCCTGCCGAACCCCGCGCGCCCGATGCCGACTTCCAGCTCGTGCAGCGGACGGTGGCGGGTGACCAGCGCGCGTTTGAACTGCTGGTCATCAAATACCAGCGGCGCATCGAGAGGCTGATCGGCCGCATGGTGCGCGACACCGATCTGATTCCCGACATTGCGCAAGAGACTTTTATTCGCGCCTACCGGGCGTTGCACCAGTTTCGCGGCGAAGCGCAGTTCTATACCTGGCTCTACCGCATTGCAGTCAATACCGCCAAGAAGACCTTGCTGGACCTCAAGCGCAATCCGGTGGTCTACCACGGAGGGGCACCGGGCGGCGATGAAGACGATGAAACTTCCCGGCCCCGACACGAACTAACCACCGACGAAACGCCCGAGACGGTGCTTGCGGCCCAGGAAATTGCCGTTGCCGTCAATGCCGCGATGGAAGCCCTTCCGGCCGATTTGCGCGAGGCGGTGACGCTGCGCGAGATCGAAGGCCTGAGCTATGAGGAAATTGCCCAGGCCATGGATTGCCCGATCGGGACGGTGCGTTCACGCATTTTTCGAGCGCGAGAAGCGATTTCGGCGCGCGTGCGCCCGATGTTGGAAAACCAGTCGGGCAAACGCTGGTAGGTACGCGGCCCCTAGACACTGCAGGTGGACACCATGGAAACGGAACTGAAAGCACAAGAACTGCTGTCGGCGCTGGCCGACGGCGAACTCGAAGGCGAAGAGCTTGCACAGGCGCTGGACCTGTGCACGCAGGACGCGTCGCGCGTGTCCTGGCAGACCTACCACCTGATTGGTGATGTGCTGCGATCTCCCGAACTGGCGCGCGCCAGCGACAGCGAGCGCTTTTTGCTGCGACTGCGTGCCGAGCTCGCGCGGTCGCCTGCCCAGAGCACAGTACCTCCGGTCGCCGTGCCCGTCAGCGCCGAAACCATCACCATGGCGCCGGGCGGCTCGGCAGCCAATGATTCAATCTGGCGGTGGAAGTTGGTGGCTGGTTTTGCTTCCTTGGCGGCGGTGGCCGCTATTGGCTGGAACTCGCTTTCCGTGCTGCGTAGTGAGCCGCTGCAAGGGGCGCAACTGGCAGTAACCACGCCGCCTGCGATATCCGCGCCAACCGAGCTGGCACAGGCTGGGGCTCCGGTGATGATTCGCGATCCTCGGCTGGATGAGTTGCTGGCCGCGCACAAACAATTCGGTGGTGCCTCCGCCCTCCAGATGCCTGCGGGTTTCTTGCGCAATGCGACGTTTGAGGCTCCGGAGCGCTGAACGCTGCCCCGCAGCCACGCCGCTCGCGAGGGTGTGTGCTGGCGCGCTCGTGGCCCTGGCTGCGCAGTGTGCGAATGCGCCTGCGTGGGCCGCAGGTGCGGTGGATGCTGGCGCTCCCAGCAGTTCCGCAGCGGCCCAGCTCCCCACGGATGTGGCCGGCTGGATTGCGCGGGTGCAGCGCGCGGCACTGGAGCGAAGCTATGTGGGCACCTTTGTCGTGACCACAGATGCAGGCGCCACCAGTGGCTCGCGCATCTGGCATGCCTGCGAAGGCGATCAGCACATGGAGCGGATCGAGGCGCTCGACGGTCCTGCGCGCACCATCTTTCGCCGCAACGGCGAAATGCGAACGTTTTTTCATGCCTCGCGGACGGTGGTGACCGAGCCTTTGCGTCGCTCTACACCCTTCTCGGGCGCGGTGCCGTCCCTGGCGGACCAGCTCGACACCTTGTACCGGGCCGAGCGCCTGGGGCGCCAACGCGTGGCGGGGCGCGATGCGGACGTGGTCTGGCTGCGGCCGCGCGATGCGCTGCGATTTGGCTACCGCATCTGGAGCGAGCAGGGCTCGGGGCTGGTGCTGCGACTGCAGACCGTGCAGGCAGACGGCCATGTGCGCGAGCAGGCGAGCTTTTTGCAGCTGGAACTCGACGCGCCGGTGTCGCTGCCCACACTGTCACGGGCCATGGACGATCTACAGGGTTACCGTGCGCTTGCACAGGTGCCTCAGCGCGAACTGCAAAAAGAGGAAAGTGTCTGGGCGTTGCGCGAAGCGGTTCCCGGTTTTTCGCTCCAGGGTTGCCGGGTGCCTCAGACGCGCGGCAATGCCATGCAGTGCACGTATTCAGACGGTCTGGCCAGTGTGTCGCTTTTCTTCGAGACCCGGGAGGGCGCGCAGACCCTCAATGCGTTGGCGCGCTGGTCGGCAGGTGCCACGCAGGCGCTGGCCCGCCCGCTGGACGCCCATACCTGGCTGACCGCAGTGGGCGAAGTTCCTCCGGCCACGCTGATGCTGTTTGCCGAGCGGCTGGTCCGCGTGCGCAAGTAGTCGCGTCCACGCGTGCGGGGAACCATTTGGTCCGGCGCGTTTCTGAAAGTGCATGCGCGCGGCGCAGACGAAATTTGAAAGGCCAGACATCATGAAAACTCAGTGGACGAAATTCAACGCGTGGACGGCGGCAGGCGTGCTGGCTGTCGCAGGCACGGTAGGCGTGGGCGCTGCCAGCCTCTCGCCTCTTCACGCTCAGGCGCAGGCACCAGTGACCAGTGTGCGTGGTTTGCCGGATTTCACCGATCTGGTAGAGCAGGTGGGCCCCTCGGTGGTCAATATCCGCACACTCGAAAAAGTCTCGGCGCGCAATATGTCGGGCGGCATGGACGAAGACATGCTGGAGTTCTTCAAGCGCTTTGGTCTGCCCATTCCCAATGTGCCCAAGGGCCAGCGTCCCAACCCGCGCCAACAGCAGCCAGAAGAAGAGCAGCCGCGCGGGCTGGGTTCGGGTTTTATCCTGAGTTCCGACGGCTATGTGATGACCAATGCCCACGTCGTCGAAGGCGCGGACGAAGTCATGGTGACGCTCACCGACCAGCGCGAATTCAAAGCCAAGATCATTGGCTACGACAAACGCAGTGATGTGGCCGTGGTCAAGATTGACGCCACCGGGCTGCCAGCCGTGAAAATCGGTGACGTCAGTCGCCTGCGCGTGGGCGAATGGGTCATGGCCATCGGTTCGCCTTTCGGGTTGGAAAACACCGTGACTGCCGGCATTGTGAGCGCCAAGCAGCGCGACACGGGCGACTATCTGCCCTTTATTCAGACCGACGTGGCCATCAACCCCGGCAATTCGGGAGGTCCGCTGATCAATATGCGCGGTGAAGTGGTTGGCATCAACAGCCAGATCTATTCGCGCTCCGGCGGCTTCATGGGCATCTCGTTCTCGATTCCGATCGACGAAGCGATCCGTGTCAGCGACCAGTTGCGCGCCACGGGCCGCGTGACGCGCGGGCGCATCGGTG
>ERZ724525.547-NODE-547-length-21469-cov-5.769076_pt1 | contig 21469 bp, 19 predicted proteins | sample MGYA00376058_ERZ724525 | MGnify/ENA primary metagenome ERZ724525 (study PRJEB28724, sample SAMN07190888) | wastewater metagenome | isolation source: influent of sewage treatment plant in Hong Hong | place: USA: Christiansburg, Virginia | collected 2016-03-01 ... | reverse complement strand
GCACCGCCCTTGCCGCCGCCCTGCATCTGGCGCATGAAGTAGACCCACACGCCGATCAACAGCAGCATGGGACCCCAGCTCACGAGCAAAGTCATGAGCAGCGAACCTTCTTCGCGGGGCTTCACGTCAAACTTGACGTTGTTATTGATCAGGTCGCCGACCAAACCACGGTCCAGGTAAGTGGCTGTGGTGCGGATCTTGCGATCATCGGTTGTGGTCGCCACAACCTCGGTGCCACCGGCACCTTCCTGAATGGTTGCAGACTTGATGCGGTTACTGCGAACCTGCTCCAGGAATTCCGAGTAGCCAACATGAGATGCACCACCAGCGCCTCGGGTGTCAAACTGTTTGAACACCGTAAACAGCACCATGGCGATGACCAGCCAGACGGCGACTTTTGAAAACCACTGATTGTTCAAGCGGGGCTCCAAAGGAATATTCAGACGAAAAGGCCCAGAAGGGGACTTCTAAACCTAGTTGAGGCTCATTTTAGGTCTTTCAAGCACCAAAGACGGCTATTTCCTCCTATTGCAGCCATAGGCAGAATGCGGTCTTGCACTGAAACAGCGCTAAGCCAATGATTTACCACGGCTTTGCACTATCACTTTCATAGACTTGCTTAAGCAAGTCGTTCGAGAAAATGCCCTTAGAACCTGTTTACGCAGTGGGCTCAAGCACTCAGGCAGGCTGTTTAAGACCAATACCCACCAAAAATATCTCGGAAGAACGGTCGCGCGAGGCCTTGGGCTTGATGGGTTTAACCAGCTTGAAAGTCTGCTTGAACAAGTCCACTAGCTCGTTGTAGCTGCTGCCGTGAAAGAGTTTGACCACCAATGTCCCTTCGGGCTTCATGTTATTGATCGCAAATTCGACGGCCATTTCAATCAGCACGGCAACCCTTGCACCATCTGTTACTCCATGACCTGAAAGGTTTGGTGCCATGTCAGAGACCACGACATCGGCCTTGCCGCCCGCCATGGCTTCTTCTAACTGAGCCAGCACAGACTCTTCGCGGAAGTCACCCTGGATGTAGTGAACGCCCTCAATGGGATCCATGGGCAGCAAATCCAGAGAGATGATGCGGCCATTCAAATCCCCAGCAGCCGCGCCGCTGGGCGAAAGGCGACGGCGCACATATTGACTCCAGGCGCCAGGGGCACAACCCAGGTCAACCACGATGTGGCCGGGCTGAATCAGCTTGAGCGACTCGTCAATTTCCTTGAGCTTGTAGGCCGCGCGGGCACGATAACCATCCTTCTGAGCCGCTTTTACATACGGGTCATTGATGTGATCGTGCAGCCAATTCTTATTGACCTTCTTACTTTTGGTTTTCGTTTTCATGCCTGAATTCTCGCAGCCTTGATAATACGGGTATGCCCCAAATTGAATTAACTCCCGCACAGCGCCGGGAACACCGCGCTGAAGCCCACCATCTGGCCCCCGTTGTCCTCATCGGAGGCGATGGCCTGACCCCTGCCGTACAGAAGGAAGTGGACGCTGCACTCAATGCCCATGGTCTGATCAAGGTCCGCGTTTTCGGCGATGACCGTGCCAGCCGCGAGCAAATTTACATGCAACTTTGCGACGAACTCGGCGCAGCTCCTATCCAGCACATCGGCAAATTGCTCGTGCTGTGGCGCCCCATCCCAGAGAAAGAGCGCCAGTATGACGAAGACCGCATGCCCGGCCCTCGCGACATCAAGGTGCTCAAGTTCGGCCGCACCGGCTCAAAGCCTGAGGTCAAACAACTGCGCGTGCTGGGCAACCAGCGCCTGACAGCTGGTGGCACGATCAAGCGCGCCAAGCCCAAGCTGAAGTCGGTCAAAAAAGGCCGTTAAGACTGATCCACAAAATCTGTCACACATCGCATATTTGCTTTTTTCTTCGCTGAGACCGCTTATCCATGGTTCAGACCACACAGCAGCAACGCCATATTCTTTGCATGAAATGGGGTACCAAGTACGGCCCGGAGTACGTCAATCGACTCTATGCCATGGTGCGCCGCCATCTCAGCGGAGATTTTCGCTTTGTCTGCTTGACCGACAGTACTGAAGGGATTCGTTCCGAAGTGGAATGCATGCCCATTCCCGACCTGAACATTCACCTGGCCCCGGGCCAGCGTGACGGAGCCTGGAAAAAGCTCACGACCTTTGAGCGGGACCTGCATGGCCTCAAAGGCCAGGCGTTATTCCTTGATCTGGATGTGGTCATTGTGGGCAGTCTGGATGAGTTCTTTGCGCTGCCCGGCGACTTTCGCATCATTCACGACTACCCGCGCTTCTGGCGCTTTGGTAAGCGGATTGTCGGCAACTCCTCGGTCTACCGTTTTGAGCTGGGTGCACATGCCGATGTTCTTGAGAACTTCCGCGCCAACACCGAAGAAATGCGTGCCAAGTACCGCAATGAGCAGGAGTACCTGTCCCACTTTCTGCACAAGCAAGGCAAGCTGGATTACTGGCCTGCCGCCTGGTGCCCGAGCTTCAAGTACTACTGCATTCCGACCTGGCCTACCAATTACTGGAAAGAGCCTGTGCCGCCTGCGGATGCTCGCATCGTGATTTTTCACGGTGAAGTGAACCCACCCGATGCGCTGGAAGGTCGCCGCAACAAGCGCTTCCGTCATATCGAACCGGCAAAATGGATCGAAAAGGCTTGGGGCTGATCTCTCACCCCTGATGGCTGCATTGCTTGCAGCCAAAACAAAAGGCGTTGACCACAAGGTTCAACGCCTTTTTTGTTGCACGCCTCGCGCTACAAAATAGATAGTGCAGCCTACTTGCGGTGCTTGGCATCCACCAGCGAGTAGCCCTTCATGCGCGACAAAATGGACAGCGGGCTGGCCGCAGGGTTGTATTCGCTGCCCGGCGGCAGAAACAACGTCTGCTCCAGCATGTACTGACCCGACATCACTGCGTGCACGGCCTGATCGGAAAAACACACCCAAGTCGAGCCAGCAGCAAACGGCACAGTCTCCTGTGGTGCGTTTTGCTGGTAGTCCATATCGCCCTTCATGCCGTCGTGCAGCTGCAGCATCAGGTGGTCATATTCGCTGCGATAAGACTTGGTCACATGCAGCAGCTCCAGCGCCTTCGCTTGCCAGGCGCTATAGGGCTTGGCGCGTGGTACAAAGCGCTTGGCAACATCGGTGAAGGGCTCACCCACACGCCACACGCGCGGCTGACCTGTGGGATTCACATTGGTGAACACACGCAAGATGCGCTCGCCGTAATTGGGGCGTGATGGAAAAGCATCCACATGCATGCGCTTGTCGTCCGCACGCCATGACTGGGCGCGCGTTTCAACCTGCGAGGGGCGGTAGCTGGTGGGCGCCATGCGCACCACAGGCATGTAATCAGGGAACAAGCTGGCAATCAACCCTGTGGCCTGATCGCGAAAGCGGCCCACCATGGCGGCAACCTGCTTTTGCGTGGCTTCATCGCCTGCAACGCCTTTGATCGAACCATCTACATTGAGGCTGATATTGCGTGCCTTGGGGTCCCGCACATCGGGGCGCAGCAGCGTTTTTTCCTGCTCGGTCAGCTGAAAGGTCAGTTGCGGAAAGTACAGCAACTTGCCCGCCTCGACGGCAGCAGTCCATTCATCGCGCCGCTGGACATTGCTCCAGTCGGTCGCGTCGATTTTTACGATTTGAGATTCCATGGCCTTGGCAGTTTACTCCTAGCCGCTTTGGCGGGCTTGGGCTGGATCAAGCCTGCTTACGAACGCCTGCAACGCGCCACAGCACGATGGCGGCACACACCCACTGCAAGGCATACATCCCTGTGCCAACGCTGTGCCAGAGCTTTAGATTCTCACGCGCAACGATCTTGGGCGACACGCCGTACTGCACGATAAAGGCCAGCAGCATGCCTGCGATCACAAAACCGATAGCTGCTTGCGCCCATTCCTCAATCTTTTCAGCATGCTTTCGCTTTGAAAAGACCAGCAGTAGTCCGCAGCATGCTATCGAAATCCATGTCTGCGCCGCAAACAGCTTTGCTGCCATAAAGCCTGCCACCGCTGGCGTGGGCAAATTGACAAACAGCATGGGCACGGCCACAAAGCCAATAGAGCACAAACTGCCCCACCACAAAGCGGCCAGAAAAACAGGCAGACGCTCGTACATAGTCACTGATCCTTGAAAGCGGCGCAGCCCCCAGGCCAGAAACATCAAGCAAGGACAGCCCCGCAGCGAAGATGTTGCCCCTTCCGCGAAGCAGAGAGGGAGAAGGCGCGCAACGCCTCAGGGGTTAGATGTACTTAACGCCCACGATTTCGTAACGACGCTCGCCACCGGGTGCCTGCACCACAGCGGTATCGCCCTCTTCCTTGCCAATCAAGGCGCGGGCGATGGGGCTGGATACGTTGATGAGGCCGTGCTTCAGATCGGCTTCGTCTTCGCCCACGATCTGGTAGGTCACGGCAGTGCCGCTGTCTTCATCTTCCAGATCAACCGTGGCGCCAAACACCACGCGGCCGTCAGCATCCAAACCTGTAGGGTCGATGATTTGCGCAGCAGACAGCTTGCTTTCCACTTCGATGATGCGACCTTCGATGAAGCCCTGCTGCTCCTTCGCGGATTCGTATTCGGCGTTTTCGCTCAAATCACCCTGAGCGCGTGCTTCGGCAATGGCTTGAATGACGGCGGGACGCTCCACAGTCTTCAGGCGCTGCAGTTCAGTCTTGAGCTTTTCTGCTCCGCGCTTGGTGATTGGGATGGTGGCCATGATCGAGTCTCCAAATTCAGCAGACGCCGCGCACTGCGCGGCACTTTTCGCACAGATCTGCCTGACAACGTCAAACAGGGGCCTGTGCCCCAAAAGCAAACCGCCGCACGTTGCCGCGCGGCGGTTCAAATACATTACCGATGATTATGCCCCGTTTGACAGGGCAGAAATCCGGTAAAAACCCGGCGGCCCTTACGGGCTGAGCCGGATTCAGGCTTCTCAGGCCTTGGTCAGCATGGCGTGCAGTTCCTGCACGGAATGCACATCCAGATTGCCACGCATGGCCTTCATGCCCTCCACAGCGGCTTCCGCGCCGAAGATGGTGGTGAAGGTAGTCACGCGGGCCAGTAAGGCGCTGGTACGGATCTGACGCGAATCAGCGATGGCGTTGCGGCGCTCTTCCACGGTGTTGATGACCATGGCAATATCGCCATTCTTGATCATGTCAACCACGTGAGGACGACCCTCAGTCACCTTGTTCACGGCCTGCACCGACATGCCAGCGGCTTCCAGTGCAGCCGCTGTGCCGCGGGTTGCGCTCAGGCTGTAACCCATGGCAACCAGTTCCTTGGCCACAGCCACGGCACGCGCCTTGTCGTTGTTCTTCACCGACAGGAAGACCTTGCCTTCGACAGGCAGGTCCACGCCGGCACCCAGCTGGCTCTTCACAAAGGCTTCGCCGAAAGTCTTGCCCACGCCCATGACTTCACCGGTGGACTTCATCTCGGGGCCGAGGATGGTGTCCACACCGGGGAACTTCACGAATGGGAACACGGCTTCCTTCACGCTGAAGTAAGGCGGTGTGACTTCCTTGGTCACGCCCTGCTCGGCCAGTGTCTGACCAGCCATGCAACGTGCAGCAACCTTGGCCAGCTGCACGCCAGTCGCCTTGGAGACGAAAGGCACGGTACGCGAAGCACGGGGGTTCACTTCCAGCACGTAGATCACGTCCTGGCCGTCCACTTCCTTGATGGCGAACTGCACGTTCATCAGGCCCACCACGCTCAGGCCTTCGGCCATGGCAGCGGTCTGGCGCTTGATTTCTGCAACCGTGTCGGCCTTCAGGTAGTAAGGAGGCAGCGAGCAAGCGGAGTCACCGGAGTGCACGCCAGCCTGTTCGATGTGCTCCATCACGCCGCCGATATACACAGCGCCAGTCTTATCACGCACGCAGTCCACATCGCACTCGATGGCGTTGGACAGGAAGTGGTCCAGCAGCACGGGAGAGTCGTTGGAGACCTTCACGGCCTCGCGCATGTAGCGCTCCAGATCACGCTGCTCGTGCACGATTTCCATCGCACGGCCACCCAATACATAGGAAGGGCGAACGACCAGTGGGTAACCCAGTGCAGCAGCCTTTTCCAAAGCTTCTGGCTCGGTACGCGCTGTGGCGTTGGGCGGCTGGCGCAGACCCAGCGTGTGCAGCATTTGCTGGAAACGCTCACGGTCTTCAGCCGCGTCAATCATGTCGGGCGTTGTGCCGATGATCTTCACGCCCTCTGCTTCCAGACCCAGAGCCAGCTTCAAAGGTGTCTGACCGCCGTACTGCACGATCACGCCTTCGGGCTGCTCGACGTCCACGATTTCCAGCACGTCTTCCAACGTCAGGGGCTCGAAGTACAGGCGGTCCGAGGTGTCGTAGTCGGTCGACACGGTTTCGGGGTTGCAATTGACCATGATGGTTTCATAACCATCTTCGCGCATGGCCATGGCTGCGTGCACGCAGCAATAGTCAAACTCGATACCCTGGCCGATACGGTTCGGGCCACCGCCCAGCACCATGATCTTTTTCTTGTCGGTCGGAGCTGCTTCGCACTCATCGTCGTACGTGGAGTACATGTACGCCGTGTTGGAAGCAAACTCGGCAGCGCAAGTGTCCACGCGCTTGAACACGGGACGCACCTTCAGGGCCTTGCGTGCTTCACGCACGGCCTTGTCGGTGGTGTGCAGCAGCTTGGCCAGACGGCGGTCCGAGAAGCCCTTTTGCTTCAAGGCGCGCAGGGTGTCTGCATCCAGCGATGCCAGAGCGCCTTCGCCCTTGGCGGCAGCCACCTGGTCCAGTTCGAGTTCGATCTTGATGATCTCTTCGATCTGCACCAGGAACCACTTGTCGATCTTGGTGATGTTGTGCACCTCGTCCAGCGTCCAGCCAGCCGCGAAAGCGTCACCCACATACCAGATACGGTCGGGACCGGGTACACCCAGTTCCTTTTCCAGAATCTCACGATCCTGGGTCTTTTCGTTCATGCCGTCCACGCCCACTTCCAGACCACGCAGGGCCTTCTGAAAGGATTCCTGGAAGGTACGGCCAATGGCCATCACTTCGCCCACAGACTTCATCTGTGTGGTCAGGCGGTCGTCGGCAGCAGGGAACTTTTCGAACGCGAAACGTGGGATCTTGGTGACCACGTAGTCGATCGAAGGCTCGAACGACGCGGGGGTTGCACCACCGGTGATTTCGTTCTTGAGCTCATCCAGCGTGAAGCCCACAGCCAGCTTGGCTGCGATCTTGGCGATGGGGAAACCCGTGGCCTTGGAAGCCAGTGCCGACGAACGCGAGACGCGGGGGTTCATCTCGATGACGATCATGCGACCGTCTACGGGATTCACCGAGAACTGCACGTTGGAGCCGCCCGTGTCCACACCGATTTCGCGCAGAACTGCCAGAGATGCATTACGCATAATCTGGTATTCCTTGTCGGTCAGTGTCTGAGCAGGAGCCACGGTGATGGAGTCACCGGTGTGCACGCCCATGGGGTCCAGGTTTTCGATCGAGCAAACGATGATGCAGTTGTCAGCAGTGTCGCGCACCACTTCCATCTCGTACTCTTTCCAGCCCAGCAGCGATTCTTCAATCAGCAGCTCGTTGGTAGGCGAAGCCTCCAGACCGCGCTTGCAGATGGTTTCGAACTCTTCAGGGTTGTAGGCAATGCCGCCGCCGGTGCCACCCAGCGTGAAGCTGGGGCGAATGACGGTAGGGAAGCCCATTTCCTTTTGCACAGCCCAGGCTTCGTCCATGGTGTGGGCGATGCCGGAACGTGCGGAGCCCAGACCAATCTTGGTCATGGCGTCCTTGAACTTGGAGCGGTCTTCAGCCTTGTCGATGGCTTCAGGCTTGGCGCCAATCAGTTCGACCTTGTACTTATCCAGCACGCCATGCTTCCACAGGTCCAGCGCGCAGTTCAGCGCAGTCTGGCCACCCATGGTGGGCAAGATGGCATCGGGGCGTTCCTTGGCGATGATCTTCTCGACCGTCTGCCAGGTGATGGGCTCGATGTAGGTGACGTCCGCAGTCGCGGGATCGGTCATGATCGTGGCAGGGTTGCTGTTGATCAGAATGACCTTGTAACCCTCTTCACGCAGGGCCTTGCAGGCCTGGACGCCGGAGTAGTCAAACTCGCAGGCCTGACCGATCACGATGGGACCGGCGCCAATGATCAAAATGCTTTTAAGGTCGTTGCGCTTAGGCATTAGTTCTTCTCCATCAGCGCGGTGAAGCGGTCAAACAGATAGCCGATATCGTTCGGGCCGGGCGATGCTTCGGGGTGACCCTGGAAGCAGAAGGCGGGCACATCGGTGCGTTCCAGACCTTGCAGCGTGCCGTCAAACAGGCTGATGTGCGTGGCGCGGGTGTTGGCTGGCAACGACTCGACTTCCACCGCAAAGCCGTGGTTCTGGCTGGTGATGCTGACGCGACCAGAGTCCAGATCCTTCACAGGATGGTTGGCACCGTGGTGGCTGTTTTGCATCTTGAAGGTCTTGGCACCAGAGGCCAGGGCCATGATCTGGTGACCCAGGCAGATACCGAACAAAGGCATCTTGGCGGCCATGATCTCTTGTGCAGCAGCAATGGCGTAGTCGCAAGGTGCGGGGTCGCCAGGGCCGTTGGAGAGGAACACGCCATCGGGGTTCATCGCCAGCACATCCTTGGCGGGGGTCTGGGCGGGCACGACGGTCACGTCGCAGCCGCGCTCGGCCAGCATGCGCAGAATGTTCTTCTTCACGCCAAAGTCATAGGCCACGACCTTGAACTTGGGGGCTTCGAGCTGGCCGTAGCCTTGGCCCAGTTTCCACTCGGTTTCAGTCCATGCGTAGGACTTGTCCGTGGTCACGACCTTGGCCAGGTCCAGACCCTTCATGCTAGGGGCGGCCTTGGCAGCAGCAACAGCCTCGTCGATCTTGGTCTGCGTCACGGCTTCGCCGGCAGCCAAGCCCAGGATCGCACCGTTTTGTGCGCCTTGGTCTCGTAGCAGACGTGTGAGCTTGCGGGTATCGATGTTGGCAATAGCCACAGTGCTGCCAGCAATCAGGTATTCCGACAGCGTTTGCTCGCTGCGGAAGTTGCTGGCCAGCAATGGCAGGTTCTTGATGATCAGACCTGCGGCATGGATCTTGTCAGCCTCGACGTCCTCGGAGTTGACGCCATAGTTGCCGATATGCGGATACGTGAGTGTCACGATCTGCTGGCAGTAGCTGGGGTCAGTGAGGATTTCTTGATAGCCAGTCAGCGAAGTGTTGAAAACGACTTCACCAACGGTGGTGCCTTGCGCACCAATCGAGTTGCCAATAAAGACCGTGCCGTCTGCGAGCGCCAGAATGGCGGATGGGAAATTTCCCTTGAGAGACAAAAGCACAGGGTTCTCCGGTTTTTTAATTACGGTTACGCCCAACGAAGCCCCGGCATGTGTGCTGGGACATTTTGTCTGCAGGGAATGGCGAGGAAGCGTCGCTAGGCGTATGAAGGAATGCTTGAAAGCCGCCCATTATAGGGGTGGTCGGCTACAGCCCCTTGAAAGGCCTCGGGATTACCCTCTTCGCAGGAGCATGCTTACGCTGCTTGCATGCAGGCAAATGGCAGCTGCCGCCCCCACATTGAGTGACTCCTCACCCCCCGGCTGAGCAATGCTGATGCGATGCGCTGCCATCTCCATCAAGGCATCGCCAACGCCCTGCCCTTCATGCCCCATGGCCCATGCGCAAGGCCAGGGGAGATTGGCTTCATGAATCAATGTCCCCTGATGAGAGCTGGTCACTATCAGCGGCACACCCAGCGACTGGACATCGTCAATCGAAGCGGCTTCCACCAGATGCAGACCAAAGTGAGCCCCCATACCTGCACGCAGCACCTTCTGGCTCCACAGCGCCGCCGTCCCCTTGAGCGCCACGACCTGCGTGAAACCAAAGGCCGCAGCACTGCGCAAGATGGAGCCCACGTTGCCCGCATCCTGCACACGATCAAGCAGCACGGTGGCCACGCCGGGCTGCACCTGCACGCCTGCATCCCAGTCCATCACATAGCCCATGCGCGCGGGGGACTCCAGACTGCTGACTTCATCAAACAGCGCATCGGCCATCACTATGACTTTACTAGCTGCTTGCGTCCATTCCTCGGGGGCTTGAGGCCAAAAAGACTGTGCAAAGACGGCGACTTTAGGCTTCAAGCCACGCGCCAGTGCGGCGCGGCACAGGTGATCGCCTTCGAGCCAGACCTGGCCCTGCTTGCGGTAGGCCGTACTGTCTTGCGAGAGGCGGCGCAGTTCTTTGACGAAAGCGTTGTCGCGCGAATGAATTTCCGTGACTTGAGGGCGTGCAGCCATGTCAACCTCTGGATAAAAAAAGAAAACCCGGCCTGCTCATGCCTGCCGAGCTTGAATGATCTGAAGATAAAGCGCCTGAGCCAGCCCTGTGCCGCACTCAGGTTTACGTTAGGCGTACAGCGACGCCTGCGACATCTGCAAGGTGGAGGTAACGCCTGAGACCCCGGTCTCGCACAGCACAGGCAATGCCATGCCGCCTTCGCACACCTGACCGGCCAGCAAGACTTGCGCCACCGGCGAGAAAGATCGGCGATGCTCCGCCGTCGCGCCATGGATGCGCAGCGCCGCAAGATGGGCCGCCGTGCCATAGCCCTTATGGCCTGCAAATCCGTATTGCGGGTATTGGACATCCAGCCGCTCGCACCAGCGGTCGCGCGTGACCTTGGCCAGAATGGATGCTGCAGAAATCGCCTGCACCAGCGAATCGCCCTTGACGATAGCCTCGGCCTGCACATCGATCTGCGGCAGCTGATTGCCATCGACCAGCACCAGCACGGGCTTGAGGCGCAAGCCCATCACCGCGCGGCGCATGGCCAGCAGCGTGGCCTGAAGAATGTTGATTTCGTCAATTTCCTGCACCGATGCCTGCGCTATGCAAAAGCACAGCGCCTTGGCACGGATTTCGTCATACAGCACCTCACGGCGGTTGACCGTGAGCTTTTTGGAGTCATTCAGGCCCGCAATGGGCTTCATGTCATCCAGAATGACGGCCGCCGCCACCACCGGGCCAGCCAGCGGGCCGCGCCCAGCTTCATCCACCCCTGCAACCAGCCCGGGCGGATGCCAGGGCAGGTTATCTTGCTCAAGCAGCAGGGGAGGCAATGATTTTTTCGATCGCATGGGCAGCCAGTTCGGCAGTATCTCGGCGCAGTTCGTGATGTAGCGCGGTGAAGCGCTCAACCAGCGCTTCAATGGTGACAGGAGAATCCTGGCTGGCTCGGAGCCAGCCCAGTGCGGCTTGCGCCAGTGCCTCGGGAGTTGCGGCGTCTTGCAGCAACTCGGGCACGACAAAATCGCCGCACAGAATATTGGGCAGCCCCACCCAAGGCTGGAGCTGCTTGCGCTTCATCAGGCGCCAGCTCCAGGGGTGCATGCTGTAGCTGATGACCATGGGTCGCTTGTAGAGCGCGGCCTCCAGCGTGGCGGTGCCGCTGGCAATCAGCGTGCAGTCGCAGGCGGCCAGCACATCGTGGGACTGGCCCTTGACGATGAGCACCTTGTCCGCCATGCCAGCCTCAGCAGCAATGCGCTTGACTTCCTCGAACAAGGAAGGCACCGCAGGCACTACAATTTTTGTAGCTGGCAGCGCTTTCTGTACCAGCGCCGCAGCCTTGAAAAAGCCGGAAGCGATATAGCGCACTTCAGAGCGGCGGCTACCCGGCAGCAAAGCCAGAACCAGCCCCTCTTCGGGCAGACCCAGCCGGGCACGCGCCGCAGCGCGATCAGGGTGCAGCGGAATGACCTGAGCCAGCGGGTGACCTACATAGGTCGCCTCAATGCCGTGCTGGGCCAGCAACTCTGGTTCGAACGGAAAGATGCACAGCACATGGTCGGCCGCACGGCGGATCTTTTCGATGCGATCGGCACGCCAGGCCCAGATGGAGGGGCAGACAAAGTGCACGGTTTTAACGCCGGCCTCGCGCAGCTTGGTTTCAAGACCCAGATTGAAGTCCGGCGCATCCACCCCCACAAAGACCGAGGGAGGGTGTGCAATCAAACGCTGGCGCAGCTTTTTGCGAATGCCCAATAGCTCAGCCACGCGGGCCAGCACTTCCCAGCTGTAGCCGTGCACGGCCAGCCGCTCGGACTGCCACCACGCATCAAAGCCCAGCTCCTGCATCTTCTCGCCGCCAATGCCCATCGACGTTGCATCAGGCCAGCGCTGACGCAGGCCATCAAGCAGCAGGGAGGCGAGCAAATCGCCCGAGGCCTCACCCGCCACCATGGCAATGCTTGGCGCTACGGAGTCTGCAGCAGCTTGTGCTATCTGGTTGGAAGTTTCAGAGCTATTCACGTCTCAATCTTTGATGGAAGCGGCGCTAGCCGCTATCAGTTTTGCAGTGCGTGAGACGCACTCAGCGCGCAATGCCGCGTGTCGACGTAGCCAGAAAGGCCTGCATGCGCTCTACATCCTGCACAGCCTCGGGCATATCAGCCTTCATGGCTTCAATCGCCTGCTTGGCCACTTCCAGCGTCAAGCCCTGGCGGTACAGCAATTTGTGCATTTGCTTGACGGCTGCCAGTCGCTCCGGCGTAAATCCACGGCGACGCAGGCCTTCGGCATTGAAGCCACGCACCGCCAACGGGTTGCCATCCACCATCATGAAAGGCGGCACATCCTGAGAGATATGGCTGGCAAAGCCGGCCATCACATGCGCACCAATGTGAGTGAACTGGTGCACGCCCGTCAGGCCACCCAAGATGGCCCAGTCGTCCACATGCACATGGCCCGCCAGCGTGGCATTGTTGGCCAAAATGGTGTTGTTGCCCACGATGCAATCGTGCGCAATATGCACATAGGCCATGATCCAGTTGTCGTCACCGATCGCGGTCTCGCCACGGTCCTGCGCCGTGCCCAGATTGAAGGTACAAAACTCGCGCACCGTGTTGCGATCACCGATCACCAGCCGTGTGGGCTCACCCGCGTACTTTTTGTCCTGGGGCTGAGCACCCAGCGACGCAAACTGGAAAATCTGGTTATCGCAACCAATGGTGGTGGCGCCTTCAATCACGCAATGCGCCCCCACCTTGGTATTGGCACCAATCCGCACATCCGGCCCGATGACGGCATAAGGCCCCACTGATACCGAGGTATCAAGCTGCGCCGCAGGGTCGATAACTGCGGTAGGGTGAATCAAACTCGCTGACGCCATCAATACTTATCCCACGTGGCGCATGGTGCACATCAGTTGTGCTTCAGCGGCCACTTCGCCGTCCACGCTGGCGACAGCGTTGAACTTCCAGATGCCGCCGCGCACGCGGTCGATGGTAATTTCCAGAGCCAGCTGGTCTCCCGGCACCACCGGGCGCTTGAAGCGAGCGGAATCAATACCCACGAAGTAGTAGATATTGTTTTCATCGGGTACCTGACCCATGGCATCAAAGGCCAGCAGGCCTGCGGCTTGTGCCAGGGCTTCAAGAATCAGCACGCCAGGCATGACGGGACGACCAGGGAAGTGACCTGTGAAGAACGGCTCGTTAAACGTAACGTTCTTGATCGCCTTGATGCGAGTGTTGCTCTCAAGCTCCAGCACCCGGTCCACCAGGAGGAAGGGATAGCGGTGAGGCAGTTGCTTGAGAATTTCTTGAATATCCATCATCAATTTCCGTTGTTGCTTCGCTGACCCTCAGCCAGCGTTTGTTCAAGCTTTTTGATGCGCTCACGGAGCGTATACAGCTGCCTGAATGTTGCAGCGTTCTTTTCCCATTGCTCGTTTTCTTGCAACGGAAAGATGCCTGTGTAAAAGCCTGCCTTGGGCAATGAACGAGTGACCATGGAGGTCGGTGAGATCACCGTCCCATCCGCAATCGTCAAGTGCCCCAGAATATTTGCTGCGCCGCCAATCTGGCAACGCTTACCAATGCGCGCACTGCCCGCAATACCGGTATTGCCCGCAATCACCGTATGCGCACCAATGTGCACGTTATGGGCAATTTGTACGAGATTATCGATCTTGACGCCGTCTTCAATGATGGTGTCATCCAGTGCCCCGCGATCTATGCAGGTGTTGGCACCGATTTCGACATCATTGCCAATGCGTACGCAGCCCAGCTGCTCAATTTTTTCCCACTGACCTTCTGAGGGTGCAAAGCCAAAGCCGTCCGCACCAATCACCACGCCAGCATGCACAATGCAGCGCTCACCCACCACACAGCCACTGCTGATGGTGACGCGCGACTTGAGCACTGTATCGGCGCCAATCACTGCGCCCGCTTCCAGCACACACAACGGCCCGACATAGGCCGTCGCATTCACTTGAGCAGACGCATCGACCACGGCTGTGGGATGAATGCCTTGCGGCCTTCCACCCTGCTGATGCGCCTTCCACCACTGGGTGGCCCGTGCAAAATAAGCATATGGGTCAGCCGTGACGATGCAAGCACCGCGCTGCGCCGCTTCATCACGCAGAGCAGGAGCCACAATGACACAAGCCGCCTGAGAGGCGGCCAGTTGCTGGCGATAGCGGGGATTGCTTAAAAAGCTCAGATCACCATGGTCTGCGGAGTCCAGCGGGGCGATGCGAGAAATAGTCATCTCGCGATCGCCACCCACCAGTTCTCCGCCGAGCGCATCGAGAATTTGTCCCAATAGAACGCTCACAAAAGTATCCTTGAGATTACTTTGCGCCGTTCAAAGTCTTGATCACCTTGTCTGTGATATCAAACTTGGGGTTGATATACACAGCTTCTTGCAGGATCACGTCGTACTTTTCAGCTTCGGCAACTTGCTTGACCACCTTGTTTGCACGATCCAGAACTGTTGCCAGTTCTTCGTTCTTGCGGGCGTTCAGGTCTTCCTGGAATTCACGGCGCTTACGCTGGAATTCACGATCCTGGTCCACCAGCTGACGCTGGCGCGAAGCGCGCTGGCTTTCAGCCATTGTCGGAGCTTCGCGCTCAAACTTGTCCGAAGCAGTCTTCAAGGTGTTGCCTTGATCGACCAGTTCTTTTTCGCGCTTGGAAAACTCCTGCTCAAGCTTGGCTTGGGCAGCCTTGGCTGCAGATGCTTCACGGAAGATACGATCCGTATTCACAAAACCTGCCTTGAATTCCTGTGCATGCGCAGATACGGCCATGGCGCCCAGCAGCACAGCCAGAGAAAGATGGCTAGAGAGAGATTTCATTAGAAAGATGTTCCGATTTGGAATTGCAGTTTCTGGATTCTATCGCCGGTTTCCTTGCGAATAGGCTGAGCATAAGCCAAACGCAGGGGGCCCAATGGCGAAATCCAGCTAATACCGATACCTGTGGAGGCACGCAGGGAGTTCAACTCCATGCTTTCACCTTCCGCCCATACATTACCCACGTCTACAAATGTAAACAAACGCAGGGTTCTGTCATTGCCAGCGCCGGGGAACGGCACCATGAATTCACCGTTCAGAGTCAGCTTGCGTGTACCGCCAAGCGCCAGATTCGTGTTCACGCTATCACGGCGACCCAGAGAGCCTTGCTCAAAACCACGCACCGATCCCAGACCGCCCGAATAGAAGTTCTTGAAAATAGGATATGGGTTGCCGCCAATACCCTTGCCCCAGCCCAGCTCGCCATTCAGCGCAATGGTGTACTTCTTGTTCAGGGGAATGTATTGCTGGACCTGGTAATTAGCCTTCATGTAGCGCATATCGCTCATGAATGACGCTTCCAGATTCAGGCGCTGATAACGACCGGAATTAGGTGCCAGTGCGCTATCTCGATTATCACGAGACCAGCCCAAAGTCAGAGGAATGCCTGTCTTGGAACAACCCGTATTGGATACAGACGTGCCACCGCAATACTCGCTGTAGATACCCGGCATATACGAGCCAGGCCTGATTTCATTGCCTTCGACACCAGCGCCAAAGAAGATGGTGTCCACCTCACTGAACGGCACACCAAAGCGCACGCTTGCACCCTTGGTGATGATCTTGTAAGCCGCATCATCATAGTAAGGGCGCGTTGTACGGTAGTACAGGTCGTAAGTGCGCGAGATGCCTGTATCCGTGAAATACGGATTAGTGGTCGAAACCACCATGGTGCGGTTGTACTTGCTGGTATTGACGTCCAGCCCCAGGTAATTACCGGAGCCAAAAACGTTTTCCTGCTTGATACCAAAAGACAGCGAAACCTTTTCAGCGCTGGAGAAACCAGCACCCAGCTGAATCGAGCCCGTGGGCTTTTCCACCACATTGATCATCAGATCAACCTGATCGGGAGAGCCCGGTACTTCCTGCGTTTCAATCTCCACTTGCGTGAAGAAGCCCAAACGGTCAACACGGTCACGCGACAGCTTGATTTTCTGGCCGTCATACCAGGACGCTTCGAACTGACGGAACTCACGGCGAATCACTTCATCGCGAGTCTTGTTATTACCGCTGACGCTGATGCGGCGAATATAGGCGCGGCGCGAAGGCTGAGCCTGCAGGACGATGTTCACGCGATTATTGGCGCGATCAATTTCAGGCACCGCTTCAACCTTGGCAAAGGCAAAGCCAAAGTTGCTGTAATAGTCGGTAAAAGCCTTGATGGTTTCAGCAACTTGGTCAGCGTTATAGGGCTCACCGGGCTTGATCTTGACCAGAGACTTGAACTCATCGTCACGATCCAGGAAGTTACCGTCCAGCTTCACGCCGGAGACCACGTATTGATCTCCTTCATGCACATTGACGGTCAAGCCAATGCTCTGTTTGTCTGGCGAGATGGCAACCTGTGTGGACTCCACACGGAACTCCAGATAGCCGCGCTGCAGATAGTAGGAGCGCAGGGACTCCAGGTCGGCATTGAGCTTGTTGCGGGCGTAACGGTCTGACTTGGTATACCAGCTCATCCAGTTGCCGGTGTCCTGATCAAACAGGTCCTTAAGCGTGGACTCCTTGAATGCCTTGTTACCAACGATATGAATTTCGTTGATCTTGGCAGGGTCACCTTCAGAAACTGTGAAAGTCAGATTCACACGGTTGCGCTCAATAGGCGTCACCGTGGTCACCACTTCCGCGCCGTACAGGCTTCGGTTGATGTACTGACGCTTGAGCTCTTGCTCCGCGCGGTCTGCCAGTGCCTTGTCGAATGGGCGGCCATCAGCCAGACCCACATCGCGCATGGCCTTGGTCAAGGTGTCCTTGTCGAACTCCTTGGTGCCGGCAAAGTTCACTTCTGCAATGGTGGGGCGCTCTTCAACGACCACAACCAAGACATTGCCATTGGCTTCCAGACGAATGTCTTTGAACAGACCCAGAGCAAACAACGAGCGAATAGCGGCTGCGCCCTTTTCGTCGTTGTAGTCATCTCCCACGCGCAAGGGCATGGATGCAAAAACCGTACCGGCCTCTACACGCTGCAAGCCCTCGACGCGGATATCTTGAACCTTGAAGGGCTCCAGCGCCCATGCTGCCTGCGCAGCTAAAACCATAGCAGCCAAGGCAGTTGCAGAGCGCATGCCCAAGCGATTGAAATGTTTTTTCATGAGTGGAAATCGCCGCGAATGCGGCCTACCGTAGCGGTAAAAGTTAGCCCCAGAGCCGATTGATATCGTTGAAAAAGGCGATTGACATCATCAACAGGATTACTGCCACGCCTGCGCGTTGCAGCCTTTCGGCCCAGACATCGGAGACGCTCCGCCCCGTCACGCCTTCCCAAAGATAATACATCAGGTGCCCACCGTCGAGAACGGGTAATGGTAGCAGGTTGAGAACGCCCAAACTGATGCTGATGAGCGCGAGAAACGACAAGTATTGAACCAGACCCATGCTGGCAGACTTGCCGGCGTAATCGGCAATCGTCAAAGGGCCGCTGATATTCTTGAGCGAGGCCTGACCAATCACCATGCGGCCCATCATGCGCAGCGTCATGGAAGACAGCTCCCAGGTCTTCTGCACACCAGCGCTCAAGCCATCCCAGAAGCCGCGGCGCACCTGAACCATCTCGGGCTGGCTGCCGATAAACGCATTCACACGGGCGCTTGCAGGCTGGCCTTCCTTAGCAGCCACAATTTCTGGCTGAACTTGCAAAGTGATGCGCTGCCCAGCACGCTCAATCACCCAGGTCTGCACATCCACATGACCTGCCGCGCCAGAAGCACGAATGGCAGCACGCACCTGCGCACCATCCAGGGCTGGCTGGCCATTGATGCTGATGATGACATCACCCTTTTTCAGCCCCGCCTTATCGGCCGGGCCACCAGCAACCGCATCCTCAATGACCGGGCTGCTCCAGGCACCCTGCAAACCGACTTTTTCAAAGAAGGCGGCATCGGGCTCTTTTTGCTGCAAAGCGGCAAGATTCAACGGCACCACGCGTGCAGCTCCATTGGGTTGGTGCACGACTTCCAGCTGCAGCGACTCGCCTTCAATCGCAGCCGTGGTCACCAGCCAGCGCAAATCACCCATGGCACGCACAGGCTGCCATTCCTGGCCACCGACAGAGACTCTTTGCACCCATTCACCGCTCTGCACGCCCGCCGTTTGCAGCAGCGACCCAGCAGGTGGAGCCGCCAGTCGTGCAGCAGGCTCGCTCATGCCCAGCCAGTTCACCGCTGCCAGCAAAGCAATGGCAAGCACCAGATTGGCAGCAGGCCCCGCAGCCACGATGAGTGCACGGGAGCGCAGAGGTTGGTTATTGAAAGAGAGGTGTTTTTCTTCGGGCTTTACGTCGCCTTCGCGCTCATCGAGCATGCGCACATAACCACCTAACGGCAGTGCAGCCAGCACATATTCGGTGCCGGATTTTTTACTGGTCCAGCTCAGCAAAGGCTTGCCGAAGCCCACGGAGTAGCGCAATACCTTGACGCCACAGGCGACGGCAACGCGGTAGTGCCCCCACTCGTGCACCGCGATCAAAATTCCAAGAGCCACAACAAAAGCGACAACAGTCAGCAGCACCTGAGCTCCTTTATTTGAATGTCAGTTTGGAGTATTCAATAAGCGGCAAGTTCAATCGCCGCCCACGCATACCTTGCACTTACCCAATACTTTGCAGCAGATCAGCAAACCCACTGCTGGGCAATAACACCAGCGCGCTCTCGCGCACGTGCATCCAGAGCCATCAAGTCTTCCAGAGTGGAGACTGCACCAGGCTGCACAGACTCAAGCGTCTGCAGATTCACCGCATGAATACGGTCAAACGACAAGCGGCGATCCAGGAATGCGGCCACCGCAACTTCATTGGCCGCATTCAGCACCGTGGTTGTACCTTCAGGTGCGCACAGCGCCTGCCAGGACAGATGCAGACCGGGGAAGCGCTGGGCATCAGCCTCTTCAAAAGTCAGTGCAGCCAGCTTGGCAAAGTCAAGCACGGGCGTGCCGCTGGCAATGCGCTCTGGCCAGGCCAGACCACAGGCAATGGGCACGCGCATATCGGGTGTACCCAGTTGCGCCAGCACGGATGAATCCTTGAACTGCACCATGGAGTGCACGATCTGCTGCGGGTGGATGACGACCTTGATTTTCTCCGGCGCCATGTCGAACAACCAGCGCGCCTCAATCACTTCCAGCGCCTTGTTCATCATGGTGGCAGAGTCCACCGATATCTTGCGGCCCATGGAGAAATTGGGGTGAGCACAGGCCTGCTCTGGCGTAATCTGAGACAGGGTTGCAGGATCACGCTGGCGGAACGGACCACCTGATGCGGTCAGCAACAAGGAATCAACGCGATCAGCCCAGGTGCTGCTGTCTTCAGGCAAGCACTGGAAGATGGCCGAATGCTCGCTGTCAATTGGCAGCAGCGTCGCGCCATGGCGCTTGACGGTGTCCATGAACAAAGCGCCGCCAACAACCAGAGCCTCCTTGTTAGCCAGCATCAGGCGCTTGCCGGCCTTGGCCGCCGCCAAACAGGGCGCCAGACCCGCAGCACCCACAATCGCGGCCATCACGGCATCGACGTCAGGATGAGACGCTATTACTTCAAGAGCATCTTGTGCATGCAGTACTTGCGTTACAAGCCCATTTTGCTTGATTTTCTCAGCCAGCTGCAGCGCATGAGCAGCACTAGCCATCACCGCAAAGCGCGGCTTGAATTGGGCACATTGCTTGAGCATCAGTTCCACTTGCGTAGAAGCGCTCAAGGCAAAAATTTCGTATTGATCAGGGTGGCGCGCCACCACATCCAGGGTGTTGGTTCCGATAGAACCGGTAGAGCCCAGAACCGTAATTTTCTGTTTCATGGATGCACAAAGGATGAGAGCATCATCGCCAACGGCAGCGTGGGCAGGAGCGCATCAATGCGATCCAGGACACCACCATGGCCGGGCAGCAAGCCGCTGCTGTCCTTGACACCAACGCTGCGCTTAATGAGGGATTCGACCAGGTCGCCCACCACACTCATCGCAGCCATAAACACTGAAGCCAGCAGCAGGAACCAAAGCCCGCGCGACTGCAGCACCGAATAGAAACTGAGAACGCTGGCCCCATAGTGGCGATCAGCCCAGCTCCAGACCAGAGCCAGAACAATCACCCCCAGCATGCCGCCCCACACACCTTCCCAGCTTTTACCGGGACTGATGGAAGGTGCCAATTTGTTCTTGGTGAATTTGAGGCCGAAGGTGCGGCCCGCGAAATAGGCAAACACGTCGGCCACCCAGACCAGCACCAGCACCGACATCAGGTAATTGATACCAATATTGCGGGCCTGCACTACCGCCATCCACGACAGCCACAGAGCCAGCACACCGCCCACCAGTCTCACTGCCGATGGAATATGCGGCCAGCCAGCCACGCCTGCACGCAGCATCAGCACGCCGCCGAGCACCCACAAAGCACCGGCAATCAGCCAGACAGTCGTCAAGGACTGGTCAAGCCAGCCCGCCCACCAGGAGCCTGCGCACATCGCGGTGCAGAGGGCACCCAGCACCAGAGAACCCGCCTGCCCAAAACCGTTGAGGCGCCCCCACTCCCAGGCACCGGCCGCCATGAACACCAGCATCAGTACGGCAAATGGCACGCTGCTGCCCGAATAAAACAATGCGGGCAACAGGATGGCCAGCAAAATCAAGGCGGTAATGACGCGCTGCTTGAGCATGGCACCTCTTGTAGTTAAGCCGTCTGAGTGACGACGGACGATGGTTGAATTTGCTCTGAAGTCTGGCCAAAACGCCGCTCACGACCACTGAACACAGCAATAGCCTCATCCAGCGCAGCCTCGTCAAACTCGGGCCACAGGGCATTGCTGAAGAACAGCTCGGTGTACGCAGCCTGCCAGAGCAGAAAGTTGCTGATGCGAGTTTCACCGCCGGTGCGAATCATCAGATCCGGGTCCGGCACATGCGCCAGAGCCATGGCTCGGTCCAGATTCTCGGGCGTCAGCTCTATGCCTTGCGCCACCAACTTTTGCGCGGCCTGGGCAATATCCCAGCGACCGCCATAGTTGAAGCACACATTGAGAATCAGGCGCGTGTTGTGCGCTGTGGTGCGCTCCGCCTCTTGCAGACCTGCGCGCACCTTGTCGCTCAAGCCCTGA
>ERZ724525.540-NODE-540-length-21669-cov-14.838346_pt1 | contig 21669 bp, 22 predicted proteins | sample MGYA00376058_ERZ724525 | MGnify/ENA primary metagenome ERZ724525 (study PRJEB28724, sample SAMN07190888) | wastewater metagenome | isolation source: influent of sewage treatment plant in Hong Hong | place: USA: Christiansburg, Virginia | collected 2016-03-01 ... | reverse complement strand
CCGGCCAGCCACACCGGCAAGTATCTGGGCAAGCTGCTGGCACCCACCTGAAAAAGGCGCAAAGGCCCGCCAGCAGCGGGCCTAGCCCCAAAGGGTATCCCGCCCCTCAACCCTCAGGGGTTGACGAATGGGGTATGATTAAAGTCATAGATAGTTGCAGCGTCCCAGCAGTGGGCGCACGCCCGGAACGCCGGCAGAAGGCTGCCGGCATATTCCATCTGGCGCCACGCCCCCGCGTCGATGATGGTCAACAGCATCGCAGGCAACACATGGCATTACGTAGTGTGGGGGTAGATCCACAAGCAGCAGGCGTCCTGACCGACTCAGGCGGCGTCAGCCCGCCCCCGGATCGAGGGACAAACCTCAACTTCCCGGTCGACCCGGGCACCCGGGCTCTCCTTCAGCTTCTCATGCAGGACCGTCATTACGGCTGCCTCCTGATCGGGCCTGGCAATCGCATTCTCGACGCCAGCGGCTCGGCCGCGCATTTGCTCAAGCGTACCGGCACGATACTGGTCGGCCAGCGTCTCGAGGCCATCGGTCGCCGGGAACCAGCCGCCACAGCTCACGGCACGTTCGTCGTCAGCGGGCCCGAAGGCGACCTTCGCACCCTGACCTGCCAGCAGCTCCCCACCGAAGAACCTGGCCTGCAGGTGCTCGTCCTGCGTGCCGACGCCCCGCTGGTACCCGAGCCCGGCCCGGCAGCGTGGGCAGGCGCCGAAGCCTTTTTCCACAGCATCGACCGGAGCACCCGCGCCGTCCTGTGGGTCAGCGACCCCGCACTGGAGAAGTTTCTCTATGTCAGTCCCGCCTTTCGCCATCTGTGGGGGCTGCCATTGAATACCGGCCAGGCGCCGGGAATCTGGCGGGATCCGGTGGTGGAAGAAGACCTGCCCCGGGTGCAGGCCTTTATCGAAGCCCTGAAAGCCGGTCAGATCGCCGAAATGGAAGTCCGCATTCGCCCTCAGGACGGCCCGGTCCGCTGGCTGTGGGCCCATGCCTGCCCGTGGACCGACAGCCAGCGGCAGGCCCGCGTCACCGGTCTGGTCGCCGACATCACCACCCGTCGCCAGGAAAACGGGGAAGCCCGCTGGGAAGCCTTGCTGCGGGAAGGACACCACCGCATCAAAAACAGCCTGCAAGGACTCGCCGCCCTGCTGCATCGCCACGCCGGCAGCGCCGGAGAACAAGCCGCGGTACTCACCGAAGCGGTCGGGCAGGTCCGCGCCATCGCCGCAGTCCATGACCTCTACAGCCGCCAGGGCCAGCCGCCGGTAACCCTTGCCGAACTCCTTGACACCCTCGTGAAGAGCGTCGATGGACTTTACCCCGAGCACTCGCCGATCGAACGGATCCCGGCCTCCGGCATCGACAACACCGCCATTCCATCCAGTGAAGTCGTTCCGCTGGCGATCATTGTCAATGAACTGCTGACCAACGCCGCCAAGCATGGCTCGCCCGGCACCTCGCCCCAGGACATGATCCGGGTACACACCCGGGCAGATGAAAACGGCATCAGCCTGCGCATCGACAATCCGGGCAGCCTGCCCGCCGGCTTCGATTTTGACGATCGGCAAGGCCTCGGCAACGGGCTGCAGCTCATGGCCGCGCTGCTCAACCCGCCTCACACCGACCTGAGCCTCCGGCAGGTCACACCACAAACCGTAAGCGCCACACTGCACCTCGCGCGCCCCCCGATCCGGCCACAGCACAACCTCAGCCATGTGCCCTGACAACCTGCCTTTCCGCCACCACCTGCTGCTGGTCGAAGACGACCGCCTGTTCTCTGCAACCCTGAGCCTCGCTCTCGAAGACGCCGGCTACGCGGTGACCGTGACGGCCACCACCGGGGAAGCCCTTGACGTACTGGCGCAGCACAGCTTCGAGCTGGCCATCGTCGACGAAGGCCTCCCCGGCGGCTCCGGACTGGATCTTGCCCCCCTGCTGCGGGAGCGCTTCCATGTGCCCTTCTTCTTTCTCACCGGCAGCGACTTCGGTGCTTGCGTGGACAGAGCCATCGGCGAAGGCGCCCTCGCCTACCTGGTCAAACCGGTTAACGTGGCACAACTCAAGCCGATGATCGCCACGGCCCTTGCCCGCAGTGCCGACCTGGCCGGCCTGCGCAAAACCCGCGATCAGCTGCAGACCGCCCTCGACCAGGAGCGGGACGTCAGCATTGCCACCGGCATCGTCATGGCACGCGTCGACCTGGGCCGCGCCGAAGCCTTCGAATTCCTGCGCCGGGCCGCCCGCTCAAGCCGCCGCAAACTGGCCGATGTAGCCCACGACCTGATCGAAAGCCGTGGCTCAGCCCTAAAGACGGACGCATTCATGCCGTAAAAACCGGAGACATTTCGGGCCCTGCCCCTGCCCCTGACTCAATACGGCCGCTCCCCAACCACCGGAGAGCGGCGTAAACCAGCGGGGCATCATGATCGCCAATTCGGACCACACACCAGAATCCGGCGCGGAATCCATCTACCTGAACAGCAAGGTCGCAGGCATCACCCAGATGCTCGCCCATGCTGTGGAACAAACCGACGACGCGGTGATGATCACCCGTGCCGACGGCATAATCGAATACGTCAACCCGGGTTTCGAGCGGATTACCGGCTACCGGGCCTGCGACGTCATCGGCCGCAATCCGGGCTTTCTGCGCTCGGGCATGCACCCGCCGATCTTCTACAGCGAAATCTGGCGAACCATCCGCCGCGGCGAGTCGTTTCGCAGCGTGTTCACCAACCGGCACTTCAGCGGCGAACTCTACTTCGAAGAAAAAACGATCAGCCCGATCCGCGGCAGTGACGGCACGATCAGCCACTTCGTGGCCACCGGCAAGGACGTCACCCAACGCATCAGCGTCGAGCGGCGCCTCGAATACCTCGCCAACTACGACGCCCTCACCGGCCTGCCCAACCGCAGCCTGCTCCATGATCGCCTGACCCAGGCCATTCAGCGGGCCCACCGCAACGGCAAGGCGGTGGCCGTGCAATTTGTCGACCTCGACCGCTTCAAGCTCATCAACGACACCCTCGGCCACAACATCGGCGACCGCGTGCTCATCGAGGCAGCCACCCGCCTGCGCCATTGCCTGCGCGCCACCGACACCGTAGCCCGCCTGGGCGGTGACGAATTCGTCCTGATCCAGGAAGACGTGGACCACCCCGACGCGGTCGAACAAGTGGCCCGCAAGATCCTCGACACCTTCGCCGCCCGTTTTGCAGCCGGCACCCACAGCCTTTTCGTCAGTGCCAGCATCGGTCTCGCCCTCTACCCGGACGACGGGCTCAGCCCCGACGAACTGCTGATGCGCGCCGACCTGGCCATGTACCGCGCCAAGGAAGGCGGGCGCAACAGCTTCCGCTTCTTCGAGGCCGCCATGGACGCCAACGCCATGCGCACCCTGACCCTCGGCGTCGCCATTCGCGGAGCCCTCGAAAACCGCGAATTCAGCCTCGTGTATCAGCCCATCATCGACACCCGCACCCACCGCGCTGTCGCTGTGGAAGCCCTGCTGCGCTGGCACTCCCCCGATCACGGCACCGTACCGCCAGACCACTTCATCCCGCTGCTCGAAGAAAACGGACTCATCGTTCCCGTGTCCCGCTGGGCCCTGCGCGAAGCCCTGCGGCAGGTACGCGCCATGCAGGAAGCCGGCCAGCCCGAACTGCGCCTCGCCTTCAACCTCTCGAGCCGCCAGTTCCGCGACGTGGGCCTGCTGCAGGACGTCACCGCCGCACTCGATGAACTCGACTTCACCCCACGCCTGCTCGAACTCGAACTCACCGAAAGCGCACTGATGGACAACCCGGAAGCCTCCGCCGCCGTGCTCGAAGCCCTGCGCACGCACGGAATCCGGATGGCCGTGGACGACTTCGGCACCGGCTACTCGTCCCTTGCCTACCTGATGCGCTTCCCGGTACGCACCCTCAAGATCGACCGCAGCTTCGTCCATGGCATGGAACACAGCCACGAAGCCGCCACCATCGTGCGCGCCATCGCCTCCCTGGCCGGCAGCCTAGGGCTGGAGGTGATCGGCGAAGGCGTCGAGAACCTCGCCCAGCTCGTCCTGCTGCAGGAACTCGGCTGTCATCAGGTGCAAGGTTTTCTGTTCAGCCGCCCACTCCCCGCCGCCGAACTGCCCCCACCCTTCAACAACAGAGAACAGCACCAAAGAAAATGAAAAAACTGACCACCGCCGCCCGCCTGATTCTTGGCTTCGGCCTTGTCCTGGCACTGCTGATCATCAGCAACGGACTGGCCTTTCAGCGCCTCAGCCTGCTCAACACGTCCGTCGAAGGAATCGTCGATCGGGACTGGCGCCGCGCCGCCCTCGCCGGTGAAATCCAGAGCCTCGCCAACGCCAGCACGCGCACCGTCCTCGGCCTGCTCCACACCACCGAACGCCAGCCTGGCCTGCAACTCATCGCCAGCAACCGCGACCTCATCACCCGCAAGCTCGACGAACTCGAAGCCCTCACCACCGAAGCGGAAGGCCGCAACCTGGTCAGCGAAATCCGCGACAAGCGCAAGGTTTTCGCCACTTCCTTCTCCGCGGTACTGAAGCAGATGGAAGCCGGCAACGATGCCGAAGCCTCCCGCCTGGTCGTCAGCGAAACCATGCCGGCCCTCGACGCCATCCTCGCCACCATGGAGCGCCTGCTCAACTTCCAGAGCCAGATGGTGGACAAGGCCGGCCAAGAATCACGAGCCGCCTACACCTCCTCCCGCACACTGCTGATCATCGTCCTCATGGCGGGCTGCGCCGCCACCCTCGCCCTGGCCCGCTGGATCACCCTGTCGGTCACCCGCCCCCTCGGCGGTGAGCCGGACGATGTCAAGGAGATCGCCGAGCGCATCGCCGCCGGTGACCTGAGCGGCCCCATCCATGTTCGCCCCGGCGACACCGACAGCGTGGTGGCCGCCATGCATACCATGCAGAGCAACCTGCGCGACATGGCCAGCCAGCTCGGCAGCAACGCCGACAATCTCTCCGCAGCCGCCCGCGAACTGTCCATCAACGCCAACCGGATCAGCCACAGCACCGAACAGCAAAGCGAATCGGCGTCGTCGATGGCCGCCGCCGTCGAAGAAGTCACGGTAAGCATCGCCCACGTTTCCGACCGCGCCGACGACGCTCACGCCATCACCACCGAAACCGGCCACCTCGCCGCCGAAGGCCGCCAGGTCATCGACAACAACGTAACCGAAATGGGGTGCATCTCCGACACCGTCGGCAACGCCGCCCGCGTCATCGAAGCCGCCGGCGTGCAGGCCGAAGCCATCTCCTCCATCGTCGCGGTGATCCGCGGCGTCGCCGACCAGACCAACCTCCTCGCCCTCAACGCCGCCATCGAAGCGGCCCGGGCCGGCGAACACGGCCGCGGCTTCGCCGTCGTCGCTGACGAAGTCCGCACCCTGGCCGAACGCACCGCCACTGCCACCACCCAGATCGGCGCGATGATCAGCGCCGTGCAGGAAAGCGCCAGCGCCGCGGTCAGCACCATGGGGCAGGCCGTCGGACGCGTCGAAAGCGGCGTCCGCATGGCCGAACAGGCCCGCAACGCGATGACCCGCATCGGCGACGGCACCGGGCGCATCGTCATCACCGTCGGCGAAATCTCCCTCGCCCTGCAGGAACAACGCACCGCCAGCGCCGATATCGCCGGCCACGTCGAACGCATCGCCCGCATGTCCGAGGAGAATCACGCCGCCACCCGGCAGGCCGCCGACACCGCCCGCCACCTCGAAAGCCTCGCCCACGGCGCCCGCGAGGCCGCCCACCGCTTCAAGGTGTGAGGCAGTGGCACGCGGCGTCCAGTACACTGGACGCCGTTGCCACTTTGTTGACGCCCATGTCCGAACTCTGGTCCGCCCTCCGCCCCCAGCTGGAACACCTCACTACCCCGCTGCCCCTGGCCGCCCTGGCCCTCGCCGACACCCACCGGGACGAGATCGCCCCCCATCTGGTGGCCGAACTCGCCGGGCTGGCCGCCGACCTCGGCCCCGTTCAGCAGGACGACTACGTCCTCCACCTCTACGCCATGCTGCTCCTCGCCCGCTGGCGCGACACCCGCGCCTACCGGCCGCTGGTGGCCCTCGGGCACCTCGACGAAAACAGCGTGGACACCGTCTTCGGCCAGCTCGTCCATGACAGCTACGGCCGCGCCCTCGCCTCCACCTGCGACGGCGACCTGGCCCCGCTGATCGCCCTCGCCGAAGACCCCGCCGCCAGCCAGTGGGGCCGCGGCGCCGCCCTCGAAGCCCTCGCCGTGGCCGCCATCGAAGGCCGCGCCGCGCGCGCGCCGGTGATCGACTTCCTGGCCGACTTCGGCACCCGCGAAGCCCAGGCCCTGCAGGACGACCCCGACAGCGGCGCCGACTTCCAGCTCATCGACCAGATCGTCAGCCACCTGGCCGACCTGGGCGCCGCCGAGCAACTGCCCCTGATGGCCGAATGGTTCACCGCCGGCCTCATCGACACCAGCTATGTCGACCCGCAGGACGTGCTCGCCGACGCCCAGCGCAAGCCCGCCGAATGCCTCGCCGCCCTGCGCGCCGCCGGCCACGGCCTCATCGACGAACTGCTACCCGAGATCGCCGCCTGGCCGGACATCCACCACATGCCGCCGGTATCGCTGCCGCCGATTCCCCTCGGCGCCATCCGCGACCCCATCGTCCGCGACGGCGACAAGGTCGGCCGCAACGACCTGTGCCCCTGTGGCAGCGGCCGCAAATACAAGAAGTGCCACGGCGCCAACTAGCCCCCGGCACCTCATCGCCATCGGGCCGACGCAATGCGTCGGCTATCATTGCGCCCTCGTCTGTTTCCGGAAACACACCATGACCGACACCACGCCCGAAGTCCCTGCCACTGCCACTGAAGCCAGCACCGGTTTCGACCTGGACGACTTCGAGGTGCGCGTCCTCGCGGTGCTCATCGAGAAATCCTTCGTCACCCCCGACACCTACCCCCTGTCGGTCAATGCCCTGCTCACCGGCTGCAACCAGCTCACCGGACGCGAGCCGGTCATGAGCCTGTCCGAGTCCACCGTGCTTGGCACGCTGCAGCGCCTCGCCGAACGTGGCCTCGTCACCCAGCGTCACCAGGCCAACGCCCGCGTCTCCAAGTGGGAACACCAGATCCGCCTGCGCCACTCCCTCACCCCGCCGATGCAGGCCGTGCTCACCATCCTCATGCTGCGCGGCGCCCAGACGGTCGGCGAGATCCGCGCCCGCTGCGAGCGCATGCACGCCTTCGCCTCGCCGGCTGACGTGGAAGACGTGCTCGAGCGCCTCGGCGACAAGGGCATGGCCATCCAGTTGCCCAAGGCCCCCGGCACCAAGGAAGCCCGCTACACCCATCTGATGAGTGGTGAAGCCGCTGCCGCCCAGCACCAGCACGCCTTCGACACCAGCTCGGAAGGTGGCGCACCGCGCGGCAGCCGGGTCAGCGAACTCGAAGAAGAAGTCCGCCGTCTGCGCCAGCAGGTCGAATGGCTGACCAGCGAGTTCGAAGCCTTCCGCAACGAGTTCAAGTAACCCGCTTCAGGTAGCACAGCATGTTCGTTCACCCCCAGTTCGACCCCATCGCCCTCTCCATCGGCCCGCTGGCCGTGCGCTGGTACGGCCTCATGTACCTCACCGCCTTCATCCTCTTCGTGGTGCTCGGCCGGGTGCACGCCCGCCGTCGCCCCGACCAGGGCTGGAACGCGCAGCAAATCGACGACCTGCTGTTCTACGGCGTTTTGGGGGTGATCCTTGGCGGACGCCTCGGCTACGTGCTGTTCTACAAACCGGCCTACTACCTGGCCCATCCGGCCGAAATCCTCGCCGTGTGGCAGGGCGGCATGGCCTTTCACGGGGGCTTCCTCGGGGTGCTCGTGGCCATGTGGCTGTTCGGCCGCAAGACCCATCGGCCGTGGCTGGCCGTCACCGACTTCATCGCCCCGCTGGTGCCTCTTGGCCTGGCCGCCGGGCGGCTCGGCAACTTCATCAACGGCGAACTGGTCGGCCGCGTGACCGACGTGCCGTGGGCGATGATCTTTCCGCAGGTGGACATGCTGCCGCGCCACCCGTCCCAGCTCTACCAGTTCGCCCTCGAAGGCGTCTGCCTGTTCTTCGTGCTGTGGTGGTTCGCCGCCAAGCCGCGGCCGCGCGGGCTGATTTCGGCGGTCTTCCTGATCGGCTACGGCCTGTTCCGCTCCCTCGCCGAATTCGGCCGCGAGCCCGACGACTTTCTCGGCCTGCTCACCTTCGGCCTGTCGATGGGCCAGTGGCTGAGCCTGCCGATGATCCTCACCGGCATCGGCATGGCCGTGTGGGCGGTAAAACGCAACAACAACTGACACCCTTGTGGGTCGGACTTCAGTCCGACTCGACCGGCTGAACCCGACCTACAGGAAGTGGCGCAGCCCCAGCAGCACGCCCATGCCAACGATAAACGGCAGCCACGGATTACGTGACAGCTGCGTCGCCAGCACCGCGGCAAATGCCGCGGCCAACTTGGGATTGAGCACCTCCACCATTCCGCCCACCAGCACCACATCAGGCACCACAATGGCGGCCAGCGCCGCTGCCGGTGCATAGCGCAGCGCCTTCTGCAGCCCCTCCGGCAACGTGGCACGCTGACCAAGAACAATGAAACTCGCCCGCGGCAAGGTCGTAGCCAGACCAATCAGGATGAAGACGAGCCACAGGGTCCAGTCGTAAGTCATCGCGCCGCCCCCTGCCAGCGCTCCGCAGCGAAACCGGCCGCAATGCCACCGATGATCGCCACGATCACCCCCAGGCGCAACGGCATCCCGCGCAGCAGCACCGCCAGCGTGCCGCCGGTAAGCGCCGCCAGCAGCATCGGACGCAGCCGGGCCATCGGCACCAGCAGCACGATCAGCGCGATGGTGGCCATGAACTCCAGCGACCAGCTCTTCGGAATCGAGCCCGCCGCCATCACCCCGCAAAAGGCAAAGACCTGCCACAGCAGCCACGACCACAGCGACGGCGCCAGGTAATAGCCCAGCCGCCAGCGCGGGTCTTCATGGGAGAGCATCTTTTCAAGGCAGGTGGCGAACACCCCGTCGGTCAGCAGATGTCCCGCCAGCCAGCGCTCCGCCCGCGGCACCCCGTGGAAGCCCCGCGCCAGCGCCGCGCTGAAGATGATGAAACGCAGGTTGAGGACGAAGGCCGTCACCACGATCAGCCACACCGGCGAACCGGCGGCGATCAGCGGCAAAGTGCCGAGCTGCGCCGTACCGGCAAACACAATGACGTTCATGCCCATCGCCTGCAGCGGGGTAAAGCCCACGCCGCCCATGGTCATGCCGGTCACCAGCGCCCACGGGATCAGCCCTACCGACAGCGGCAGGAAAACCCGGAATCCTTCCCGCGCCCCTTCCCGGAAACTCGGGGACATGCGTGATCCTTTGAGATTGAAGCCGCCGAACTTAGCACGCGGCGCCCGAAACGACTGCATTGATAAATTGATTCGGGCGGGACTCTTGGCAGCACGCCCGAAGTGGGTCAAAGTTCTCAATCAAGGACAAGGAAACCCGCCTCATGACATCGCAGCCAAACAACCCCCTGCACGGCCTCACCCTCGAACAAATACTGACCGAACTGGTCGATCGCTACGGCTGGGAAAGCCTCGGTGCGGTCATCAACATCAACTGTTTCAATCATGAACCCAGCATGAAATCGAGCCTCAAGTTTCTGCGCCGCACACCGTGGGCAAGGGAGGAAGTGGAAGCTCTCTACCTGCGTGGTCGACGCTGAGCCTCCGCGCGGAAATCGCTGCAGTTGTCTGCCACTCTGCCGTAAATGGTAAATACTGCAAATTCGCAGCAACCTGAAAGCCGCCAGGAACCCCCATTGAGGATGACCCGTCTGCCGCAGCGACGACTGATTGCATCGGCACTGGCCCTGCTGGTGTCCGCGGCAGGCCATGCGGGCGAACTGCCGGATTGCTCGCGCCCCCTGAGCCTGGCCCTGCACGAACACGGGCTCCTTTATTCACGCCAGTCTGGCGAAGGTATCGACCGGGACATTGCCGACGAACTGATCCGCCGTAGCGGCTGCACGATTAACGTAACGGTCCTGCCCAGGGCGCGGATCTGGCAACTGATCGAATCGGGCGGGCTGGATTTCAGCCTGTCCGGCATCACCAGTGAAAGTCGTGAGCGCTTCGCCGCCTTCGCCTGGTATTTCTCCAACAAGTACTACCTCCTGGTACGCCGGGATGCCGGTGTGCAGCGCGTCGGCGACTTCACCAAGAACCCCGACCTGCGCCTCGGCGCCATTCGCAGCTTTCGCTACAGCACGACGGCCAATCGCCTGGTGGACAGTCTCGACGCCGAGCAACGGGTGAGCTTCGCCTCCAGCCTGACGCCACTGTACGAAATCCTGCTCGCCAATCAGGTGCAGGGCATGATCATCGAGCCCTTCGACTACCCGGCCCTGGAAAGCAGCCACATCCGTACCCAGACCACCATCCTGGAGTTCGACGACCCGCCGGTGCCCCACGGACTGATCATGTCAAAGCGCAGCCTGCCGCCGCGGGAACAGGCAAAGTGGCGAGCCCTGGTGGACGACATGCGCGCCGACGGCAGCATCGAGCGAATTTTTGAAAAATACTTCAAACCCGAGCTGGCCCAGGCCATGACGCGATTTTGACGCTGCCACCCAAACTGAAGGCTCTCCTTCTCCCCTTGTGCGTAGGGCTGCTATCCCTCGCCCTGACCGGGTGGTTGTGGCACCACGAGCAACAAACCCTCGACACCAACCTGCGTGCCAATTTCGACTTCAGCGTACGCCAGACCACCAGCCGCATCGAACAGCGACTCGCCGCCTACGAACAGATGTTGCGTGGTGCCCGCGGGCTGTTCAACGCGTCCAGCAACGTGACCCATGCCGATTTCCAGCGCTACGTGGACGCACTGACCGACGGCGGCGACTTTGCCGGCCTGCAGGTCATGGTATTCAGCGCACGCCAGGCCGGCAATCCGATGACCGCCCCCATCACCTACGTGGCTCCGAGCACACCTCTGAACCGCAAGGCCCTCAGCCAGAACCTTTACGCCGAACCGGTGCGGCGCGCCGCCATGCTGCAGGCGCGAGACTCCGGCACCATCGCCATCACGCCGAAGGTCCGGCTCCTGATGGACGACGCCCAAACCTTGCCGGGCTTCGCCATGTTTCTGGCGATCTACACCCACAACCACCCCGTGAACAGCCTGGCGGCGCGGCAGGCCAGCCTGTACGGCTGGGTGCACGTGGCCTTCCGGCTCCACGACCTGATGGCCAGCCTGTACGGTGAAGGCACCCCCGGCATTGCCCTGCGCATCTACGACGGCGTGCGCACCGATCCGGAGGGCCTGATGTTCGACTCCCACCCGAACACTGACAAAATCACACCGGTTCATTTCGAGGCCCTCGAATACATCAGCTTCCCCCAGCACAGCTGGACCTTGCAGATCCTCAGCACGCCCGAGTTCGAACAGCGCTACAGCCACGACTCGGCGCACATCATCGCCATCGCCGGCAGTGGCGTGAGCCTGCTGCTGGCCGTCCTCACCTGGCAGCTCGCCACCGGGCGGGCCCGTGCCTTTGCCCGCGCCCAGGCGATGACCCGCGAGTTGCGGGAGAGCGAGGAGCGCATGCGCCACATGGCCCAGCACGACCCCCTGACGCACCTGCCCAACCGTGCCCTGTTCTCCGACCGGCTGCAGGCGGCGCTCGCCCGGGCTCGCCGCGACAGCGCCGGAGCCGGCCTGATGTTCGTGGATCTCGACCATTTCAAGCCGGTCAATGACGCCTATGGCCATGCCGTGGGCGATCACCTGCTGGTCGCCGCCACCAAGCGCATGCGCGACTGCCTGCGCGAATCCGACACCCTGGCCCGGGTCGGCGGCGACGAGTTCGTGGTGCTGCTCCCGCACATCGACACCCGCGACGATGCCCGACTGGTCGCCGAGCGCATCCGCACCTCGCTCGCCCTGCCCTTCCTCATCGACAACCACGCCCTGGCCATCTCCGCCTCGATCGGCATCGGCATCTTCCCCGAGCACGGCAGCGACGACGTGACCCTTATCAAAAGCGCCGACGACGCCATGTACCGGGCCAAGGATGCGGGGCGCGACCGCCTGGTCTTCGCCGACTGACCCCAATGGCCACCGAGTTCCAGGTACCCGTTTACTTCGACTATCTCGCCACCTTCAGCTGGGCCCTGTCCGGCGCCATCGTGGCGCTGCGCAAGCGCTGCGACATCGTCGGCGTGTTCGTCCTGGCGCTCCTCACCTCGGTAGGCGGCAGCATCCTGCGCGACGGCATCTTCCTGCAACGCACCCCGCCGGTGCTGACCGACCCGGTGTATCTGCCGCTGATCACCCTCGCCACGCTGCTCATCGCCCTGCTTCACCAGCGCATCATTCACCTGCAAGTAGTGGACAAGCTGGTCAGCACCATCGACGCCATCGGTACGCCGGCCTTTGCAGTAGTCGGCATGCAACTCGCCCTCGACGCCGGCATTCCGCTTCCCGGAGTGATACTGGTGGGTGCCGTGAGCAGCGTCGGCGGCGGCGTGCTGCGCGACGTGATCGTCCGCGAGATCCCCTTCATCCTGCAGGCCGGCCAGTTTTTCGCGCTGGTGGTGCTCCTCGCCTGCATCGTTTTCCTGGTGCTCACCCTCGCACTGCAGGTCGCCACCGTCCACGCCGCCTGGGCCACCATCGGCCTGTTCTTCGTGGTGCGTACCCTGACCATCCGCTACAACTGGCAAACCCGGCCGCTGTTGCGCGACGAAGACCACTGAAGCACGCCTCTTTTGCGGACAAGCGTTGCCGGGTTCGCATCCGGCACCCCGCAACGGGCATCACGCAGGCCTGGCGTGATTTAGTGCACGTCGGTTTTTTTTACAAAAAGACAAACTTCGCGGCCAGAAGAAAACGCTGGTTTTTAATAAAACCAGTGCTATCAATAGCTTTCATTAAATACACAAAAACTGGTATTGAATTTGCTATAGTCGTTAATACCACTTTAACGTCAAATTCGACATCATGAAAAAACTGATTCTTGCCGCTACCCTGTCCCTGCTCAGCGCCTCCTCCGCCATGGCCAGCAACATTCTGGTATCGCAACAACCCTGGGGCGAGGATCGGGATGTCAGCAACATGACCAGCGTTTTCGGTGCCGGCAATTTCACCACTTACGGCAGCTATGCCAGCGCCACCGTCGGCTCCATTTTCAACGCATCGAACCGCTTCGTCATGCTTGAAGGGGGCGCAAGCACCGACAGCCCCCTGGCCAGCTACCTCGGCCTCAATACCAGCGCCATCATGAGCTGGGTTACCAGCGGTGGCGCCCTGCTGATCCAGTCGGCTGGCTGGAATACCGGCATCCACTTCGGCGCAGGCACCCTGACCTATCCGGATGGCAGTGGCTGCGGCACCCTGACGGCGGCTGGCGAGCTGGCTTTCACGACGACGGCGAGCAACCAGTGCGGCAGCTCCATCGCCCACGACACGGTCTCCGGGGCCGGCCTGACGTCTTTCATGAACAGTGACGACAGCCTCCTGCCGATCGTTGCCGGCCTCGAAGTGGGCGCCGGCTACATCATGTACAGCGGCCTGACCACCTCCCAATTTCACTTCAGTGGCGCCAGTCTGGTGAATGACGTCATCGCCTTCACCGCCGCCCAGGGTCAGGCAGGGACGGTTCCGGAACCGGCCAGCATGGCCCTGCTCGGCCTGGGCCTGGCCGGCATGGCTGCGGTGCGCCGTCGCAAGGCCTGATCGTTCTGACAGGAAAGGGGCCTTGCAGCCCCTTCTGCAGCTTATCCGGCCGGGTGCCGGATAAGCTGCCAGGCTACTCCCCCTTGAACACCGGCTTCCTCTTCTCCTTGAAGGCCCGGATGCCCTCGGCGTAATCGGCGCTGTTGTACACCACCCGGCGCAGGCCCTGGATGCGCTCGAAGTCTTCCGGCGACATGGTGTGGGCGCCGGCCAGGATGCGCAGTTGTTCCTTCATCACCGAAATGGACAGCGGCGCGTTGGCAGCGATGCGGCGGGCCATGGCGTAGGTGTGTTCCTCCAGCTCGGCCTTGTCCACCACTTGGTTGATGATGCCGAGACTGCACAAGCGCTCGGCCGGAATCGGATCGGCGGTGAACAGCATTTCCTTGCCGATGCGCAGGTTGGCCGCGTTGAGGAAGGTCAGCAGACCGCCGACGTTGTAGGGCACATTGAGCTTGGCCGGCGTGGCGGCGAAGGTGGCGTCGGTCGCCGCCAGGATCAAATCGCAGGCAAACACCATTTCGCAGGCGCCGCCCCACACGCTGCCTTCGATCATGGCGATGACCGGTGCCGAAAAGGTCTCGATCTCGCGGACCAGCTTGCGCAGCGGGTCGCGCCAGGCCAGGGGGTCGAGGCCGGCGGCAGGCAGTTCATCGATGTCGTGCCCGGCCGACCACACCTTGCTGCCCGGTTTGGCCCGGAAAACCACGCAGCGCACGCCCGCGGCGGTGAAGGAGGCCAGCGCCGCCACAAAGGCCTGGACCATCTCTTCGCAGAGGGCATTGCGCCGGCTCTCGCGATCGAGGGTGATGGTGCCGATGGAATCGGCGATGTCGATGATCAGCATGAAGGGCTTTCCTGAAAAAGGCGGCAGGGTGAATTATCCGGCCCTGCGCCTCATTCGTCTCGACTCACACCCTGCCCCGCGGGTGCCAACCGCTGTTTTCTTAGCCCCGCTTACCCACCAGCACCACCCCCGCCACCACCAGCGAGCCCCCCAGAAGCTGGAACAGGCCCAGCGGCTCGGCCAGGATCAGCCAGCCGAGGAAGAGCGTCACCACCGGGCCGAGGGTACCGATCAGCGACACCGGCCCGGCGCCCAGGCGGCGCATGGCTTCCGACACCAGCCACACTGGCAGCACTGTCGAAAAAATCGCCATCGCCGCCGCCAACAGCAGCACCGGCGCCGGCTGGACGAGCATGCCGAGCGGCCGTGTGGCAACAAACTGGATCAGGCACAACAGGCAGGCCGCAGTACTGGCCCAGGCAGTCACCCGTGCCGCGCCCAGGCGGCCGACCGCCTGACCGTTGCCCATCAGGTACAGGGCATAGGACACCGCGCTGGCAAACACCAGACTGCCGCCAATCCACACGTCACGGGCGGTGCCGGCGATGGTCAGGTCGTGGGCCAGCGCCAGCGCGATGCCGGCATAGCACAACACGATGCAGCCCACTGCCCGGCGGGTGATCCGCTTGCCCAGGAAGATCGCCGAGAACACCACCACCAGGGTCGGGTAGGCGAACAGGATCAGGCGCTCCAGCCCGGCCGAGATGTATTGCAGCCCCAGAAAGTCCAGGTAACTGGCCAGGTAGTAGCCGGAAAAGCCCAGCGCCAGCATCAGGCCCAGGTCACGCCCGGTGAGGGGCAGCGGCTGGCGGCGGCGGGAATCCAGCCAGCCGAGGGCGATGAAGAACGGCAGCGCCATGCCCATGCGCAGGGCCAGCAGGGTCACTGCATCGACGCCATACGGATAGGCCAGCTTGATCAGGATGGCCTTGAAGGAGAAGCCCACCGCGCCGAGAACGGCGAAGAGGAGCCCGAGACGGTTGCCAGGGTGGTTCATGAGCGGTGCGGCCGGAATGCTTCGGAGCGCCATTAGGCCACCGGATCGGCCAGCGGGGAATTGGTAAGATCCGAGGTGAGCCTTCGCCGGAGACGAAACCTTGCAATACGACCTGACCGATCTGCGCCTCTTTGCCGCGATTGCCGAAGAAGCCAACCTGACCCGCGGCGCCGCCCGCGCGCATCTCGCCGCATCCTCGGCCAGCCATCGCCTGGCCAAGCTGGAGGAGAGCCTCGGCGTGGCGCTTTTCGAGCGCCATGCGCGCGGCCTGCGCCCTACCCGCGCCGGCGAAGCGCTGCTCGGCCACGCCCGCCAGGTTTTCGCGCAGCTCGAACAGATGCACGCCGATCTGTCACCCTTCGCCCGCGGCGTGCGGGCCCAGGTCAGCCTGTACGCCAACACCAACGCCATCAACTGCTTCCTGCCCGACGACCTCGGTGAGTTTCTGCGCGCGGCGCCCCACATCCGGGTCACGATGAAGGAAATGACCAGCCCGGAAATCCTGCGCTGCGTGACCAGCGGCGAAGCCGAGATCGGCGTGGTGGCGGGTACGGTGCCGGCGGACGCGCTGATCGCCCACCCTTACCGCCGCGACCGCATCGTGCTGGTCACACCGCCCTGCCACCCGATGTCGGCGCGGGCCCGGGTGCGCATCGGCGAGGTACTCGACCAGCCCTTTGTGATGCTGCACGCCGGCAGCGCCTTTCACACCGGGCTGATGAACTACGTGGCCGAAACCGGCGGCCGGCTCGATGTGCGCATCGAGGTGCGCAGCTTCGAGGCCGTGCTGCGGATGGCCGGCGCCGGGGTCGGGCTGGGCCTGGTGCCCCGCTCGGCGGCAGAACGTTTCGGCCGCCAGCGCCCCTTCGCCATCGTCGATGTGGATGAGCCCTGGGCCAGCCGCGACCTGAGCATCGTGGTACGCCGGAACGCCAGCCTTTCAGCCCATGCCCAGTCTCTGGTGGATGCCCTGCTGGCCAGCCAACCGGACCACATGCCAGACGCCAAACGCAGGGAGGAGAAAAATGGCAAGCATTCGCCATATTGAAATCAAATATCGGTTACCCTCACCCCCTCATGCAACCAGTACACGGACGGCCGCAGTACCGGCCCCCTGTTCCGCGAGGTAGCGGTCAATGGATTTCCTGAAATGGCTCCGCCGAGCATCCGCGGAAAGCCCGGTGCCCTTTGTGGGTGCCGATGAAGAAAACACGACGATTCTCCCCGGGCGCGCTGCCAAGGCCATCGATCTGGATGCCATCGAGGCCATCGAAGCCCACATGCGCTGGAAGGCCCGGCTGGAATCCCGACTTTTCAGCGATCAGCAGGATGTCATCCAGGCCGACAACATCTTTCGCGACAACCGCAGCACTCTTGGCCGCTGGCTCTACGGCCGCGGCAGCGAACGCTTCGGCACCCTCGAAACCTTTGCCGACCTGCGCCGCTACAACGCCGAATTCCACCGCCATGCAGGTCAGGCAGTCATGGCCTTCAATGCGGGGCGAAAGGAAGAAGCCATCCGCATCGTCACCGTTGGCGAATACGTGCGGGCCTCCTCACGCATCCGCCAGACCCTCGTCCGCCTCTTTGCCGAGGTGGAAGAACGGGACCGGCAAGCAGACGACCGGCTTCGCCTCGCCTAGGCCGGCAATCCAGTCCACTCGATGATGACGATGAAATGACGACGCATGTGCTGCAGCACATGAATCGACAAACCCTTAATGGGTATGCTTGTGCTCCATGGCCGGCGCCGTAGCAGCGGCAAGATCGCGCACCTCGGCCTTCACCTCGACCAGTTCGACCTTCTTGTCCTTGCCTTCCACCTTCAGGGTGATCGGTACGATCTCGCCCTTGGCCAGGGGCTTTTTCAGGTCGATCAGCATCACGTGGTAGCTCCCCGGCTTGAGCTCCACGAGCTTGCCGGCCTGCACGTCGAGGCGCGGCAGCGCGCGCATCTTCATCATGTTGTTGTCCATCACCATCTCGTGCAGTTCCACCACGCTGGCCGCCGGACTGGCCACACCGACGAGCGTCACGCCGGCCTTGCTGGTGAGCTGCATGAAGGCACCGGTGGCCTTCTGGGCCGGCACCGTGCCGCGCACCCACGGCGCCGTCACTTCCAGGTCAACAGCCAGCGCGCTGCCGGCAAACAGGCCGGCGGCGAACGCCAGCCCTGCAATCTTGAACGTCAGGCTCACGGGAAACTCCTTTGATTGGACGACCCGGAGCTTAACGCGGACGGGTCGGAAGCGTTACCGGCAACAGCGCCCTTGCGACCATTTGCCACACGCAGGGTAGCCCTTCAGGACCACAGAACCGTCGCCGCCAGCAGGTAGCCGGCGCCGTACACCGTCTTGATCAGTTTGGCGTGCTGCGGGTCTTCCTCGAAGCGCCGACGCAGACGCGAGACGCGCAGGTCGATGCTGCGGTCCAGCGCCGACACGTCACGCCCGCCAAGCAGTTGCTCCCGGGTGAGGATGTGGTTGGGGTGAGCCAGCAGCACCGACAGCAACTGGGCCTCGGCGGTACTGAGCGTTTCCGGCTGGCCGCCGGGGCTGGTCAGCGTGTTACTGCCGGGCTCGAAGCGCCAGCCGGCAAACTCCGCCACCCGCTGCCCCGGGTCGACCGGCAGCACCATCGGCCCCGGGTAGCGACGCAGGATGCTGCGCACCCGGGCGATGAGCTCGCGCGGCTCGAAGGGCTTGATCACATAGTCGTCGGCCCCCAGTTCCAGGCCCATGACCCGGTCGTAGATGTCGCTGCGGCCGGTAACAATGAGCAGGCCGCAGGTGTGCTTGCCGCGCAACTGCTGGAGCACCGCCATGCCGTCCATGTCGGGCAGGCCCAGATCGAGGATGACCAGATCAGGCACCTTGTGGCGCAGACCGTGGAAGAAAGCCTCGGCGGTGCGGAAAAGCTCGGCGCGATAGCCGAATTTTTCCAGCGTGCCGGCGATCAGGCGGGCAATGTCAGCCTCGTCCTCGACGACGTAGATGAGTTCGGGGGTCCGGGAATGCACCATGATGATGCTAGGTTGGCTCATGCGGCGAAGGGACGCAAGGCCGCCAGCAGCTTGTCCCGCGAGAAAGGCTTGGCCAGCAGCGGCAGGTGAAGATCGGTATCCATGCTGGAATGGAACTCGGCAAACCCACTCATCAGCACCACCGGCAGCTCCGGCCGGAAACGCCGCACAAAGCGGGCCAGGGCCCGGCCGTCCATGCTGCCCGGCATCACCACATCGGTGATCAGCAGCGCAATGGCCGGAATGTTCTCGACCATGTCGGCCGCCTCGGCCCCGTTCTCGGCCTCGACAACCACGCACCCCAGTTCGGCCAGTTGCATGCGCACTACGGTGCGCACGTCGGCATCGTCCTCGGCCAGCAGCACCAGCTTACCGGCCAGCTCGACGTCGGTCAGCACCGCCGACAGCGCTTGCGGCTGCACGGACTCCTCCACACTCGGCAGCAGCAGCGCTACCGTGGTACCGCGTGCCTGCCGGCTGCGAATGCGCACGCCACCCCCGGACTGCTTGGTAAAGCCATACACCATCGACATGCCCAGGCCACTGCCCATGCCGAACTGCTTGGTGGTGAAGAAGGGCTCGAAAACCCGCGCCAGAGTGCTGCCATCCATGCCCATGCCGTTGTCGCTGACGGCGATCTGCACGTAATCGCCGGGTGGCACTTCGAGGTCGGCGGCGGCATGGACGCCCAGATGCTCGAGGGACGACTCGATGCGCAGTTCGCCGCCATTCGGCATGGCGTCGCGGGCATTGAGGGCCAGGTTGAGGAGCGCGTTTTCGAGCTGGTGGGCGTCCACCATGGCCACCAGGCAGGGCTCGCGGCTGGCCGTGCTGACGGCGATGGTCGACGGGAGGGAGCGGCGGATCAGTTTGGACATGCCGAGGATCAGCTCATTGACCTCCAGCGGCTTCGGCTCGAGCGGCTGGCGGCGCGCAAAGCCGAGCAGGCGGCGGATCAGCTCGGCACCCCGGTTGGCCGCGTGCATGGCCGGCTCGACGAAGTTCTCGGTCAGCGGGTCATCAGGATGGTTTTCCTTGAGGGCCACCAGGTTGCCGATCACCACCGTCAGCATGTTGTTGAAATCGTGGGCGAGGCCGCCGGTGAGCTGGCCGATGGCTTCCATCTTCTGCGCCTGGGCTAGGGCTGCCTGGGTATGACGCTGCTCGGTGACGTCCACCGAGTGCACATAGCAGCCATGCACCTCGCCGTCCGCCCCGACGTCCGGCACCAGCGTACTGCAGGCGCGTGCCGGGGCGCCGTCACGGCCGGTCAGGGTGTATTCGTACGACACCTTTTCGCCGGCCAGCGCGCGCGACACGTAAGGCGACACGATGGTGAAAACCTCCTGCCCGGTCACCTCGCTGATCTGCTTGCCCTCGATTTCGGGGGCCGACCAACCGAACCACTCGGCGTAACCCTTGTTCGCATAGCGGTAAGTCCAGTCCTGGTCGAAGTAGGCAACCGCAGCGGGAATGGCGTCGGTGATTTCGCGCAGGCGCTGCTCGCTGCGCCGCAGGGCCTCGGTGCGGGAGCGGATGTGCGCCTCCAGCTCGGCCTGGTGCCGGGCAATCTGCTCTTGGGCGCGGCGCTGCTCGGTGATATCGCTATAGACGGTAATGAAGCCCTGATGAGGAAGCGGAAAGCCGCGGATTGACAGTACCTGTCCGTTAGGCCGGGTGCGCTCGGTAACGTGAGGCTGGAAGCTCCTCGCCCGGGCCACGCGTTCGGCCACCTGCTCCTCCGGATCACCGGGCCCATAGTCGCCGCGCTCGGCGTTGTAGCGGATGAAATCCTCGAAGGACATGCCCTGCCGCGCCAGCGACGCCGGAAAATCCAGCAGGCGCAGGAAGGCTCCGTTCCACGCCACCATGCGCAGATCGGCATCGAAAACCGTGACCCCCTGGTCAAGCAGATCAAGTCCCGCCCCCAGCATCTCCCGGTAGCGCCGGTCGAAGGACAGAGCGGTTTCGTCTGCCACCTGCGTTCCCTGCACGTCGTCTCCATCCCGCCCGCTCATCGTCACTGCGTACCCTCCGTTTCCGGTGATTCTAGCCAGCCGCCGGCCCCGGCAAGGGCTTCGACAAAATTCAGTACATTTCCGCGCAAGTTCCGACAAGTTTGTTTGCGAACCTTCGCCTCGATCCCCGGTACTCCGTCACGGATGCCACAAAGGGGAAGGCCCCAGAGCCACCGCCTCATCAAGTAGTGGCGATCAAGACCAGGAGGAGATAAAAGTGTCGAACAACCCCTACGAGCACGGGCTGGACAAGTGCGCAGCCAACCACGTCGCGCTCTCGCCGCTGTCCTTTCTCGAGCGCACAGCGCAGATCTACCCCGACCGCCCGTCGGTCATCCATGGCGCCCGCCGCTTCACCTGGAGCCAGACCTACGCGCGCTGCCGCCGCCTGGCCAGCGCCCTGGCCGCCAGGGGCATCGGCCGTGGCGACACCGTAGCGGTTATGCTGCCCAACGTGCCGGCGATGGTCGAAGCCCACTTCGGCGTGCCGATGACCGGCGCCGTGCTCAATACCCTCAACACCCGCCTCGACCCGGAAGCCATCGCCTTCATGCTCACCCACGGTGAGGCCAAGGTATTGATCACCGACCCCGAATTCGCCGCCATCATCGCCCCGGCGCTCGAACTGCTCGAAGGCCCCAAGCCGCTGATCATCGACGCACTGGACGACGAATTCCCGGGCAAGACCCGCCTCGGCGACATCGAATACGAAGATTTCATCGCCGACGCCGACCCATTCTTCGCCTGGAAGCTCCCCGCCGACGAGTGGGATGCCATTGCGCTGAACTACACCTCCGGCACCACCGGCAACCCCAAGGGCGTGGTCTTCCACCACCGCGGCGCCTACCTCAACTCGGCGTCGAACATCATCAGCTGGGGCATGCCGCAACACGCTGTCTATCTGTGGACGCTGCCGCTGTTTCACTGCAACGGCTGGTGCTTCGCGTGGACCCTGGCCGCCAACGCCGGCGTCAATGTGTGCCTGCGCAAGGTGGACGTGG
>ERZ724525.539-NODE-539-length-21674-cov-11.226791_pt1 | contig 21674 bp, 20 predicted proteins | sample MGYA00376058_ERZ724525 | MGnify/ENA primary metagenome ERZ724525 (study PRJEB28724, sample SAMN07190888) | wastewater metagenome | isolation source: influent of sewage treatment plant in Hong Hong | place: USA: Christiansburg, Virginia | collected 2016-03-01 ... | reverse complement strand
ATCAGATTGTTTCGTTTTTGCTTGACGTGGTGGGCGGCCTGTTGACCGGTGCCTGTCTGCTGCGCCTGTACATGCAGTGGCAGCGCGTGCCATTTGGCAACCCGGTCGGTAGGCTGGTGTTTGCACTGACCGACTGGCTCATCCTTCCGCTGCGCCGGGCCATTCCGCCTGCGCGCGCTTTCGATTGGGCCAGTCTGGTGGCCGCCATGCTGGTGCAGCTGGCGCAATACCTGGTGCTCTGGATGCTGCTGGGCGCAGGGGCTGCCTGGGCCTGGTTGCCGTGGATGGCGTTGTTTGGACTGTTGCGCGTAGCGATCAGCGCCACCATGGGCTTGCTAATTGTTCATGCCGTCATGTCGTGGACGCAAGCGCGCTCGCAAATCACGGACGTGATTGACCGGCTGGCGGCGCCGATTCTGCGTCCGGTTCGGCGCCTGCTCCCGCCTCTGGGAGGCGTGGATTTGTCGCCACTGGTACTGATCGTGCTGCTGCAGGTGCTGCTGATGGTGCTGGGCAATCTGCAGGTGTCGCTGTGGCGCTGAGCAGTTTGGGCAATCCAGGCGCCGCCGCGGGCCATCCAGGCCGACTTGTCAGGCTGTGAACAAGTGATTACTATCGTGCCGTGTACCTAGTCAAGCAACTGCCCGAATTTTCAGACTGGCTGTTTGGTCTTCGGGACGGCATGACGCACCGTCGCTTGGCTCGCCGACTGGAGAAGGCGCAGCGAGGGCTCTTGGGCGATGTGGCCCCGGTGGGCGAAGGCGTGTTTGAAATGCGCGAGTTCTTCGGCCCCGGCTGGCACATGTACTACGTGCAGCGCGATGGCGTGCTGGTCATCATGGTGGGAGGTGGTGACAAGTCCACCCAGCAGGCCGATATTGCCCGTGCCGTGGCCCTGGCCAAAACCCTTTGAAGGAGTGACCATGACCCCCAAAAAAATCAATGTAGCCGATTTGCCTGAATTCGACATGGCCGAGCATCTCGACAGCGACCAAGCCATTGCCGAGTATCTGACCATTGTTCTTGAAGAAAACGACTCCGCCGAGTTTGCCCATGCCTTGGGCACAATTGCCCGTGCCCGGGGAATGGCTGAAGTGGCCCGAGCCAGCGGCCTGACCCGTGAGGCGCTGTACAAGGCACTGCGCCCCACTTCCCAGCCACGCTTTGACACCATCATGAAGGTGGTGCAGGCGATGGGATTGCAGATCAGCGTACAGCCCACGTCACACGCCTGAGCAAGTTGCAGGTCGCTTGTACGTGAGCTGCGCAGAATGCAGGTTAAATCTGGCTCCAGCGCACACCCAGAAAGCGCTGGTAGCTACATAATTGGTAGTTAAAAACAAAACCCACTTCTGGCGATCCGTTCAATCCGCCACCACCGGATAGAACTGCCTGCCCTCGAAGCGCGCCGGGTGATCCATCATCACCCCCAGCATCACCGGAAGCACCCGCGCCAGCAGCGCTCGGCCATCGCGCACCTGCGCCCGGTTGACCGAACTGTTCCAGGTGGCGCCACCGTGCATCAACTGGTTGCGCAGCGTGTAATGGCGGACGAACACCTCGTGCAGCACCCGCTCCGTGTCCTGCTGCGCCAGCGCTCGATGTACGCGTTGGCGCGCATCGTTCAACGCCTCGTCCCAGTGCTGGGGAACGCTGCCATCGCTGCGCGGGTTGTTCAGCGCATCCCAAAAGGATGGAACACGCATGACTGTCGTTGCCTGGTAGAGAAGAAGATGCACTGCATCAAGCGACTGGGTCAGCGGGTGATATCGCGCACTTCCGAGCGGCGGGTTACTGAGCTGCACATCCGTGCAGCCATCTTCAATCGCTGCACCGAGCTGGGCTGCCAGCAGACCCTGGCTGTGGCATAAGTCCGTCTGGGGTCAGGGGAAGCCTAGCCTAGAGCTGATTTATGCAACAACGCCGCTGGGAGGCTGAGCGGTCTGCGAAGGCCGCCTCAGAATTAGGCTTTAGCCTGGAAGATGTAGCTCCCAACCCTCAGCACAGTTTCTTCATGCTTGTTGGCGTAGTGCACTCCCAATATTGCACCATCATTCGCTGCAAGATGTGACCAATTACCATCGTCCAGCGTGATTTTCTGAAAATGCTCGCCATCCTGGCTCACGTGAATGAGCCCACTACCGTTGGAAGTGAACAAGCTCATACCGGGCAGATCAAAGTGCTCGTCAACACGCAGCGTCGCTTCTTGGCGACGCCAGTCGTAGCCCTTGGCCGATGAGAGAATTTCGCCGGAGGCGAAATACCTTAACTTCCCGCCTAGTTGCGAAATAATCGGACTGCTGTAATGGCGGAATCCATCATCGCTGTCCCAACCGCTGGTCTGCCAAGACTTACCCGCACCGTAGTACATCACAAACGGCGGGGAGTCCGGTTTCTTCTTGTAACGCAAGTAGGATCTGTCGTATTCACAAAAAGCCAGCAGTCCGCCTTCACTTGGCAAAGCGCAAAGTGCCTTGATACCGGCCCCTTCGGAAAGATGAGGCGTCTGGTCCCAGCATTGCCATGGACCATCGAGCTTCTGGGAGCAAAAAATAAAAGGTGCACGATAACCATCAGTTTTAGTCGAATCGTTGAAAAATCCTTTTTCTGTATAAGTGTATTTCTTGTACTGTGCCGTGACCCAAAGCCACATACCTCCAAAGTAGACGATATTTTCATAAACCAGTTGTCCATCATAAAAAGACAACTGGCTATTGCTCTTCCCTCCAGGGCCGTCAACGTGGCGCCAGTTCAAGGCGTCGTGTGAATAATATATTCCCTCTTCACGGGTGTCTTCCCACGATGAGCGGTTTTTGACGATCCACACGCCATTGATGACATCAATCGAATTCAGAAAAACTTTCATCTGCGGGATATCTAGCCGGATTTGCTGCCACTCCAATCCATCTTCACTACGGTAGAACACCTCATCGGAATCAATGCGAGCGACGACCACCCAGATCTTGCCATCAGTCTTGATATGAATGATTTTCTCCGGATTGCAAGGCGGGCGCTCGACCTGCTCCCAATCAATGCTGAACAATTGCTCTTTGTCACCCTTACCAGTAAAGCGCTTATAGCTATCAATAAATGAGCGTAAAAAAACCGCCCTGCAGGGCGGTTTTTTTAGCGGTGGCATTGCTGCCTCAGGCCACCGCGTCCGCTGGCAGTCGCTGCAGAATCGCCAGGCTTTGGGCAATGGTGTTGCGCAGTTCGCGCCGGTCGCTGATGAAGTCGATGGCACCTTTTTGCATCAGGAATTCGGCGCGCTGGAAGCCTTCTGGCAGGGTGACGCGCACGGTGGATTCGATCACACGCGGCCCGGCAAAGCCAATCAGGGCCTTGGGTTCGGCGATCACGATGTCGCCGAGAAAAGCAAAACCTGCGCTCACGCCGCCCATGGTGGGGTCGGTCAGCACGCTGATGTAGGGCAGGCCCTTCTTGGCCAGGCGCGTGAGCGCCGCATTGGTCTTGGCCATCTGCATGAGCGAGAGCAGGCCCTCCTGCATGCGTGCGCCGCCCGTGGCAGTAAAGCAGATGAAGGGCACCTTCTGCTCAATGGCGGTTTCTACCCCACGCACGAAGCGTTCGCCGACCACGCTGCCCATGGAGCCGCCCATGAAGTCGAACTCGAAGCAGGCGACGACGACGTTGATGCTTTTGACCGCGCCGCCCATGACGATGAGTGCGTCGGTCTCGCCGGTGTTCTCCAGCGCTTCTTTCAGTCGCTCGGGGTATTTGCGGCTGTCCTTGAACTTGAGCGCATCGACGGGAATGACTTCCTGACCAATCTCGTAGCGGCCTTCCGGGTCAAGGAAGGCGTCGAGCCGGGCGCGCGCGCCAATGCGGTGGTGGTGGCCGCATTGCGGACAGACGTTCTGGTTTTGCTCCAGATCGGCCTTGTAGAGCACGGCTTCGCAGCTCGGGCACTTGATCCACAGGCCCTCGGGCATTTGCCGGCGCACATTGGGGTCGGTTTGCTGGATCTTGGCGGGGAGGAGTTTTTCTAGCCAGGACATAAGTTTGCCTTTGTAAAAAAGTGCCGCGCTGCGCAGTAACGCCCGCGGCCTATTTGAGGGACTGCCTTACGCCAGGGCCACCGCGCAAGGGCCGCCCCGCCGCGCTGGTGGCGTCCCCCTTCCCGGCGAAGCCGAGAGAAGGGGGATGCGGCGTAAGCCGCTCAGGGGGATGAACCGAATTATGCGTCGAGCGCCTTGCGGATTCCGCGCAGGAAATCGACCGCCACGGGCACCACCTTTTCATGCGGTTGGCCGTCGAGCAGTTGGATGATACGGCTGCCAATCACCACGGCATCGGCCACCTTGCCGATCGCCTGGGCGGTGGCTGCATCGCGAATGCCAAAGCCGACGCCCACCGGAATGCTGACTTGCTTGCGGATGCGCGGCAGCATCGCTTCGACAGCCGCAGTGTCGAGCGTGCCTGAACCCGTGACCCCCTTGAGCGACACGTAGTACACATAGCCGCTAGCCACACGCGCCACCTGGGCGATGCGCTCGTCGGTGCTGGTAGGGGCCAGCAGGAAGATCAGGTCCATACCCTGTGCGCGCAGCGCGGCGGCAAAGGCTTCGCATTCCTCGGGCGGGTAGTCGACGATGAGCACGCCATCTACGCCGGCCGCCGCCGCATCGCGCACAAAGGCGCCGGCGCCGTGGATCTGGTCGTAGCGCTCTACGGGGTTCGCATAGCCCATCAGCACCACCGGCGTGGTCTGGTTCTCTTCGCGAAACTCGCGCACGTAGCCCAGCACTTGCTTGAGACCCACCCCCAGCGCCAGGGCCTTCTCGCCCGCTTTCTGGATTACCGGGCCATCGGCCATGGGGTCCGAAAACGGTACGCCCAATTCGATCACGTCGGCGCCGGCGCTGACCATGCCGTGCATCAGAGCGGGCGTGATGTCGGCAAACGGGAATCCAGCGGTCACGTAAGGAATGAGCGCCTTGCGGCTGCGCGCGGCGAGCTGCTCAAACGTCGTGGCAATGCGTCCGGGACTCATGGTTTGCCTCCCGCGCCCTTGACGCTCAATCCGCGCATGGAAGGGCGGTCGTAAAAATCTTCACCCGACAGGTCGGCGACGGTGCCGATGTCCTTGTCGCCCCGGCCCGAAAGGTTCACGAGGATGGATTGGTCAGGGCGCATGGTTTTGGCAAGCTGCATGGCGTAGGCAAAGGCGTGGCTCGATTCCAGCGCGGGGATGATGCCCTCGGTGCGGCACAGGTGATGGAAGGCCGCGAGCGCCTCGGCATCGGTGATGCCCACGTATTCGGCACGGCCGATCTCCTGCAGCCAGGCGTGCTCGGGGCCGACGCCGGGGTAATCGAGCCCTGCGCTGATGCTGTGCGTCTCGGTAATCTGGCCGTTTTCGTCCTGCAGGATGAAGGTGCGGTTGCCGTGCAGCACGCCGCTCGACCCACGCTGCAGGCTGGCCGAATGCTTGCCACTGTCCAGGCCTTCACCGGCGGCTTCAACGCCAATCAGGCGTGTCTTTTCAAACGGGATGTAGGGATAAAAGATCCCCATGGCATTGCTGCCACCGCCCACGCAGGCGAGCACCACGTCGGGCTGCTCGGCGGCAATTTTTTGATCGGCCAGCATGGGCGGCATCTGCGTCAGGCATTCCGTGCCAATCACACTCTGAAAATCACGCACCATCATGGGGTAGGGGTGGGGGCCGGCCACCGTACCGATGATGTAGAAAGTGTTGTCCACATTGGCTACCCAGTCGCGCATGGCTTCGTTCAGCGCATCTTTCAGCGTCTTGCTGCCCGAATCGACCGGCACCACGGTGGCGCCCAGCAGCTTCATGCGGTAGACGTTGGGGCTTTGGCGCTTGACGTCTTCGCTGCCCATATAAACCACGCATTCCAGACCATAGCGGGCGCAAATGGTGGCCGTGGCCACGCCGTGCTGGCCGGCGCCGGTTTCGGCAATGATGCGCGGCTTGCCCATGCGCTTGGCGAGCATGGCCTGGCCAATGACGTTGTTGATCTTGTGTGCGCCGGTGTGGTTGAGGTCTTCGCGCTTGAGGTAGATCTGCGCACCGCCCAGCTCCTGGCTGGTGCGCGCTGCGTGGTAGACGGGCGAGGGCCGGCCGACGAAGTGGTTGAGTTCGTAGGCGAATTCGGCCAAAAAAGCGGGGTCATGCTGGTAGCGCGCATAGGCTTCCCTCAGCTCTTTCAAAGCAAAGGTAAGCGTCTCGCTGGCAAAACTGCCGCCGTAGCTGCCGAAATGGCCCGACGCGTCGGGCTGCTGGTAATCAAACATGGGTGTTCCTGGCAAGGTGCTCGTCGGCCGCACGCACGGCGGCGACGAAACGTTGGATCTTGTCGGCGTCCTTGATGCCCTTGTGGGTTCCTCCCCCAGGGGCATCGCATTCGACGCCGGAGCTGACGTCAACCGCGAGCGTGGTGCAACGCGGCCGGAGCGCCAAGATCCCATCGCCCACGTTTGCAGGCGAGAGTCCACCACTTAAGACGAGGTGAGCGTTTACGCTTGGAGGAAGAAGTGACCAATTGAATGCCTTGCCGCCTCCGCCATAGGCTTCGACATGGGCGTCGAGCAAGATGGCTTGGGCGCGGGAGAATTGTTGGGCATATTCTACGAGGGGGAAGCGTGCCCCGCCGTCGCCCAGGGGAATGCGCGCGGCGCGCAGGAAGGTCCGGGCGCCCTGGCCGCTGGCGGCCCAGCAGTCTTCCGGCGTTTCATCTCCATGAAATTGCAGCGTAGCGCTTGCTACATATGCGCTTGCAGCTATCACGTTGCTAGCGCTCTCATTCACAAACAACAGCACGGGTGTGACAAACGGCGGCAGGCGTGCCGCCAGTTCAGCCGCGCGCGCAGGCGTCACGGCACGCGGGCTCGGCGCATACATCACGAAACCGATGGCGTCGGCCCCTGCGGCCACAGCTACATCCACGTCTTGCTCGCGCGTTAGCCCGCAGATTTTGATGCGTGTGCGGATCGGGGCGGACGCGGGCGCAGGCTGTGCTTTCATGGAAGCCAATCATACGCAGCGGTTCGTGCGGGCAGGCCCCACGATTGCGCGTACACCGGCCCCAGAAAATACAAGCCATCGGGTGAAAAGGTAGGTGCCGCCACCTTGCGCGAACGCGCCTGCAGCACCTCAGCCATCCATTCAGCGCTCTGGCTGCCTTGGCCCACAGCAATCAGGCAGCCCATGATGTTGCGGATCATGTGGTGCAAAAAAGCGTTGGCTTCGAATTCGAAGCGCCAGTAGCAGCTCTCTGCGGCCGCATCGCCACGCCGCGTGATGCGGATCGGCTGCAGCGTCTTGACGGGCGAGAGCGCCTGGCACGCCGCAGCGCGAAAGGAGGTGAAATCGTGCTCGCCTTCCAGCATGCGCGCCGCCTTGGACATCGCATCGCCGTCGAGCGGGCGAAACACCCAGCCCACGCGCCCGGCGTCGACGCTGGGGCGCACGGGCGACTGGAGCAGTACATAGGCATAGCGGCGCGCCGTGGCACTGGCGCGGGCGTGGAAACGGTCGGGTACGGCGCGTGCCCACTGCACGGCGATGTCGGGCGGAAGAAAACGATTGGTGCCACGCACCCACGCAGCATCCGGACGCTGCACCCGGGCATCGAAATGCACAACCTGCATCAGGCCATGTACGCCAGCGTCCGTGCGGCCAGCGCAGAGGGTCGAGATGCGGGCGGTTCCATCCGCGCAAAAGCGGGCCAACGCCGCTTCAAGATGATCCTGAACCGTATTGCCCGAACTCTGGCTCTGCCAGCCGCTGTAATGCTGGCCGCTGTAGCTCAGACCCAGGGCGATCCGGCCGCTCAATGCCGCAAACCTAATTCAGTTCGCTGAGCATGCGCTGGGCGCGCGCCTTGAGCTCGCCGCCCGATTCCGCGATGACTTCCTCGATCAGGGTGCGAGCGCCGTCGCTGTCACCAATGGCGTTGAACTCGTGCGCAAGAGCGAGCTTGGTAGCAAGCGGGTCTTCTTGGGCTTCAGATGCAGCTTCTGCTGGCGCGCGTTCTGTCGTTGGACCCGCCGCATCGGTGGCGTTGAGGTCCAGTGACAAATGGCCCAAGTCAAAATCCATCAAACCGGAGTCCGAGGGGATGAAGGGCGCGGGCTGGCTCACCTCCAAGGGTTGGGGTTGTGTGTCGAGCGAAGGAAGGTCCATCGGAAAATCGAGATCGTCGGATCGTGCGGCATGCGCTATGGGCGCCGGGCCAGTGGGAGGGGTCCACGCGGGCTCTTGAGCCGGCTCGCTGGTGGTGGCTGCTGCAGCCGCCGCTGCTGCGGCAAAGCTCCCAGCCGCTGCGGAGGCGGCGGGCACAAAGACTGGGGCGGGTGGCGCCTCCGTCAAGGCATCGTCTGGCAAGTCCAGGTCGAGATCAAGGTCGAGATCTGCCGGAAGCGACGGCGGCCCTTCGGACGCACCATAGGTACTGGCAAAACTGCTGGGGGGCGTGAACTCAGGGGCTTCAACGGCTTGGCCGCCGGGTTGGTAGAAACGATTGTCCGGATCGAGTTCGCGGCCCAGTTCGGTCACGCGGTTCCAGTCGGTGCCTTGGCCATTGGATATGCGGTAGATATCTTTGGCGACCACTTCCAGCGCTTTGCGATCCTGGCGCTTGGCATAAATTTCAGCCAGCTTGGCGTGCACGGAAATGCGGTCCGGGTTGTGGCGGATCGCTTCCTTCAAAATTTCTTCGGCCTGCAGATCGCGGCCATAGGCCAAGTAGACATCGGCCTCGGCCACCGGATCCACGTCTCCGCCTGCGTCAAGCTGGCTGGGGGAGTAGGCCATCGAAGAACCGGTGGAGCTGTCGTTGCCAGCGGTATCGACACGTTGACCGCCACTGGCCCCAAAGAAGGAATCGGGCTGGAGCTTGCTTTCCAGGAAGGAGCTGTCAACGCCTGCGTTGGCGCGCCGGTTTTGTGCCACGCGGTAGCCGCCATAACCGAGCACGAGCAGCAAGAGCAGGACCGCACCGGGAATGAGCGGCTCGTCGATCAGGCCGGAGACAAAGCTGCGTTCTTCGACCGGAGCTGCGGGCGCAGGCGTTGCTGCTGCGGGTGCTGGTGCGGATGCAGGCACCATCTCACTGGTGGCGATCGTGCCCGGCGCGGAAGCTGCTGCGGTGGGCTCCAAACTACTTGCGGCGGGGGCTGGCAACGCTGCTTCGGGCGCGGTGCTGCTTGCTGCTGCCGCAGGGGCCGTGGCTGCCGTGTCTGCGGCTGTCGTGCCAGCGACGGGTGTTGCGGGCAAAGCTGCAGCGACGGGGATGGTGATGGCGGCACCAGGTGCTGCATGGCTCGCGGCACCAACAGGAGCAGCCGATGTGCTGCCCGCGTCTGCGGCAGCAAGTTTGCTCAAGTCATTGATGTTCTTGGAAAGCTCTTCAACGCGGGCCGAAGCTTCGTTGGCCTGCTTGCGCGCGGCCAAGGCTTCGGGCGTGGCCTTACTGCCCTTGACGGCACCTTTGGACAGAGTAAGTTTGTCGGGTGAGGCGCTGGCGGGCGTTTGCTCCTGCACTTGTGCCTGAACGCGCCCGCTTTCGCTGCGGCTGGCAGTCGTGGTCTCTGCCGTCGCGGCAGCGCCTGCCAGTTTGCGGCGGTAGCCGTTGAAATCGCGGCTTTGCGCGGCAATGGTCTGGCGCGCTTCGGCTGCCGGCGTGGCGCCGGCCTGGGCGGCATCGGGCAATTGCAGGACTGCGCCTGCCTTGAGGCGGTTCACGTTGCCGCCGATGAAGGCGTCCGGGTTGGCGCGCAGCAGGGCGACAAGCATTTGGTCAAGCGAGATATCGCGTGGCCGATGGGCGCTCGCAATACGGCCGGCCGTGTCGCCGGCTTTCACGCTCACGCTGTCTGCCGAATCGGCGGCAGGTGAGGGAGCCAGGCGCGCCGGGGCGACCGGTCGTGCCGCAACCACGGCAGAAGCGCGTGCAGCAGGCTGCGGCGGCGCACTGATTTGCGGGGCAGCAGTGACGGCGGGCGCAGCGCGGCGCAGCGCGGGCGGATCAAACAGCATGGTGTAGCTGCGTGTGATGCGCCCTGTGGCCCACGTCGCGTCAATCACCAGATCGACAAAGGGCTCGTTGACGGGTCGGTCGCTGCTGACTCGCAGAACCGAGCGGCCATCCGGCAGGCGCTGAAGCACCAACCGCAATTGCGAAATGGCGCTGGAGTATTCAAGCCCCTGGCTGCGGAAGGTTTCCGAACTGGCCGTGGTGGCCTTGAGCGATTCGGCCTCTGCCGGTGTGATGCGCGGCAAATCGATTTCAGCGCGCAGTGGTTCACCCAGTGCAGACTGCACCGTGATGGGCCCCAATGCGAGGGCCAGAGCGTCAGGTGCATAAAAAGCCACAGACGCAAGCGTGGCAGCCGCCAGCGCAGAGAATTTCCAACGGTGCATGGTTGCCATTAGCTGATGGGGAAAGGTGGCGTCGCCGCGCGGATTGTCGTTTTTCATGGTCTGTTGCCCGCTCCGCTCCGGCGTTAGAAAATGTGTAAAAGCACCATAGCAGCAATGTTTTGCAGTGACAAGCTAAGGAAATGGGGAAGCTTCAGCCAAGCACCGCGAAGGCGTCGCGATGCCTTAGGCTGTTGTCTTGCGACAACGAGCGTAACCGAGTGCGTCTGTTCGCAGCTGCCTTTTTTGCCTGCGTCAGGCGTCCAGCAGGATGCGCAGCATGCGCCGCAGCGGCTCGGCCGCGCCCCACAAAAGCTGGTCGCCCACGGTGAAAGCACCCACGTAGTCCGGCCCCATGGCCAGTTTGCGGATGCGACCCACGGGAATCTGCATGGTGCCGGTGACGGCCACAGGCGTGAGATCCTTGATGGTGGCTTCGCGGGTGTTGGGCACCACCTGCACCCATTCGTTGTCGGCAGCAATCATGGCTTCGATGTCGGCCACGGGCACGTTCTTCTTGAGCTTGAAGGTCAGCGCCTGGCTGTGGCAGCGCATGGCGCCCACGCGCACGCAGAAGCCATCGACGGGAATGGCTGCCGAGTCGAAACCCTCGCCCATGCCCAGAATCTTGTTCGTCTCGGCCATGCCCTTCCATTCCTCTTTGGACATGCCGTCGCCAAGATCCTTGTCGATCCAGGGAATCAGTGAGCCGCCCAGGGGAACGCCGAAGTTGGCCGTTTCGGCGCTGGTGAGCGCGCGCTGCTTGGCGATGACTTTGCGGTCGATTTCCAGAATCGCGCTTTTGGGATCGTCGAGCAGCGCCTTCACCTCGGCGTTCAGCGTGCCGTACTGCGTCAGCAGCTCGCGCATGTGCTGGGCGCCGCCGCCTGACGCGGCCTGGTAGGTCTGCGTGCTCATCCACTCCACCAGGCCCGCCTTGTAGAGCGCGCCCACGCCCATCAGCATGCAGCTCACGGTGCAGTTGCCACCAATCCAGTCCTTGCCGCCGTGCGCGAGAGCAGTCTTGATGACCGGCATGTTCACCGGGTCGAGCACGATGACGGCGTTCTTCTCCATGCGCCGGGCGGACGCTGCGTCAATCCAGTGGCCGTTCCAGCCGGCGGCGCGCAGCTTGGGGTACACCGCGTTGGTGTAGTCGCCGCCCTGGGCGGTGAGGATGATGTCGCAGCGCTTGAGCGCGTCAATATTGAACGCGTCTTGCAGCGTGGTTTCGTTCTTGGCTTGCGCGGGTGCCTTGCCGCCGGTATTCGACGTGGAGAAAAACAGCGGCTCGATCAGGTCGAAGTCTTTTTCTTCGGCCATGCGATCCATCAACACCGAGCCGACCATGCCGCGCCAGCCGACGAGTCCTACCAACTTGCTCATTTCAACGCCCCTATCAAGTTAAAAAACAGTGCAGACCAGACTGTTTTGCCCCGGCTCGTCTGGCCAGGGAGGGCGCACGACGAACCGGAGCTGGATCAGCCCTTAATGGTCGTGGTTTTGGTGGTGCTTGCGCGCGCGGCCACACCGGCCAAGGTGGCAGGTGCGATGTTCACGAGGAACGGGCGGGCGGCAAACATAGAGCCAGATTCTACTGGACTGGAATTTAGCGAGACTTACAGCGTCGAGGCGGCCGACAATTGCGCCAGCGGACTGGCGCCTGAAATTCAGGCGAAGCGCACGGAGAGCCAAAATGTCTAGAACAGAAGTTTTCAAGGATTTGCCATGGCCAGCTTAACGCGGCGTCTCGTGCTGGCTGGGGGCGGGGTGGCTTTGGCTGCGGTCGGCGTTGGAGGTTATTTCATCAAGCATCCCAGGCCGGCGCGCATTGGCTTTGACATCACGCCGGAGGAGTTGGCACGGGCGCGTGCGTTGCTCTCGCGCCATCTTTCCATTGATGCCCATGCCCACCCAGGCCGCACCTTTGTTGACGGGGCAGAGAATCTGTCTGGGCTGGTCTGGCTCTACGCCAAGCTGGGAACGTTTGAGAAAAGAACGATTGCCGATATGCAAGCGGGTGGTTTGACCGCCGCAGCCTTTGCCGCCGTTTCAGACTTCCAGACGCTCGGCACCGCCGGTGAAAGCCTGACGGCGGTACGGAACTTCGACCCTGGCGAAGCCTGGGCCAGCTACCAACGGCAAATCGGCAACATCCAGGCGCTGAGCGACAGCGGGCTGGTTCGGCCTATCAAAACCTTGGCCGATTTCCAGTCAGCCAAGGCTTCGGGCAAGCCCGGTGCGTTCTTGACCGTCGAGGGCGGTGATTTCCTCGAAGGGAAACCGGAACGTGTGGCCCAGGCCTATGCCGACGGGGTGCGGTCCATCACGCTCATGCACTACCGAAACAACGAGTTGGGCGACATCATCACCGGTGCCCCCGTTCATGGAAAGCTGAGCGATGCCGGCGTGGCGGTGGTCAAGGCCATGAACGCCATCGGCATGCTGGTGGACATTGCCCATGCATCGGAGGCCACCGCCATGGGCGCCATTCGTGCGTCGTCCAAGCCCGTAATGGCATCGCATGTCCACGTGCAGAGCGAAAAACTTCAGCACCCACGGTTCATTTCCCTCGATCTGGCCAAAGCCGTGGCAGAGACAGGCGGTGGCGTGCTGGGGGCGTGGCCAGCCGGAATCGGCGTGGTAGATCTCAATGGCTTTGTGGATCGCACCTTTGAGCTCGTCGACCATGTCGGCATCGAACATGTCTGTCTGGGAACGGACATGGATGCCAACTACAAACCGGTGTTGGATACCTATGCCAATTTGCCGGTCTATGTGGCCGGGCTATTGAAGCGCGGCATGCAGGAGCCCGAGGTGGCGAAACTGATTGGCGGGAACTTCCTGCGCGTGTTTGCGGCGGTGCAGAGCGACTGATCTGCACCAAGCCGGTGGCGCGCCTTGGGTTCTCAACCCAGCGCCTTCACCACCGCATCCCCCATCTGCGCTGTGCCCACCTTGGTCGTGCCGGCGCTGTAGATGTCTGGCGTGCGCAGACCTTGGGCCAGCACGCTTTGCACGGCGGCCTCAATGCGCTGGGCGGCGGCTTCCTGGTTCAGGCTGAAGCGCAGCATCATCGCGGCAGACAGAATGGTGGCCAGCGGATTGGCCACGCCCTTGCCTGCGATGTCCGGCGCGCTGCCGTGGCTGGGCTCGTATAGGCCCTGATTTTTGGCATTCAGCGATGCGGACGGCAACATGCCAATGGAGCCGGTGAGCATCGAGGCCTCATCGCTCAGGATGTCGCCAAACATGTTGCCGGTGACGATGACGTCAAACGCTTTGGGCGCCTTGACGAGTTGCATGGCGGCGTTGTCCACGTACATGTGCTGCAGCTCCACGTCGGGGTATTGCTGGCCGACTTCGGTCATCACGTCTTTCCAGAACTGGAACGTCTCCAGCACGTTGGCCTTGTCCACGCTGGTCACGCGCTTGCTGCGTTTGCGCGCCGCCTGGAACGCCACGTGGGCGATGCGCTCGATTTCGGGGCGGCTGTAGCGCATGGTGTCGAAAGCTTCCTCAGCACCGGGGAAGTGGCCATCGGTGGCCACACGGCGGCCGCGTGGCTGGCCAAAGTAGATGTCGCCAGTCAGCTCGCGGATGATGAGGATGTCGAGGCCAGCAATCAGTTCGGGCTTCAAGCTGGAGGCGCCCACCAACTGCTCGTAGCAGATGGCAGGGCGGAAGTTGGCGAACAGGCCGAGGTTTTTGCGCAGACCCAAAATGGCTTGCTCGGGGCGCAGGGGGCGGTCGAGTTTGTCGTACTTCCAGTCGCCCACGGCGCCAAACAGGATGGCATCGGCCTCTTTGGCGAGCTTCAAGGTGGATTCGGGCAGCGGGTGGCCATGCGCCTCGTAAGCAGCGCCGCCCACCAAGGCCGATTCCATCTCGAAGGGGAGGTCCAGCGCATCAAGGACCTTGATGGCCTCGGCGACGATTTCGGTGCCAATGCCGTCACCCGGCAACACTGCGATTTTCATAATGAGGATACTCTTATTTTGATAGCTGCCCGCGCTTGATAAATAAGCGCTAGAGGCCAATTTGACTGACTTTTCTGCCTACACTGGCATGCTATGTGCCAGCCAAGGCTTGGTGGCCAGGCGCTCGGCTTCAAACGCCTTGATCTTGTCGCTCTGGCGCAGGGTCAGGCCGATGTCGTCCAGCCCGCCCAGCAGGCAGTACTTGCGAAACGCCTGCACTTCAAACGGAATCTCTTGCCCCTGCGGGCGCACCACCACTTGGCGTTCCAGGTCGATGGTGAGCTGGTAGCCGGGGAAGGCCAGCACTTCGTCAAACAGCTGGGCCACGGTGGCCTCGGGCAGCACGATGGGCAGCAGGCCGTTCTTGAAGCAGTTGTTGAAGAAGATGTCGGCAAAGCTGGGCGCAATCACGGCGCGAAAGCCGTACTGGTCGAGTGCCCAGGGCGCGTGCTCACGGCTGGAGCCGCAGCCAAAGTTTTTGCGCGCCAGCAGGATGGAGGCGCCTTGGTAGCGCGGCTTGTTCAGCACGAAGTCGGGATTGGGCTTGCGGCTGGCCGGGTCCTGGCCGGGCTCGCCGTGGTCCAGGTAGCGCCATTCGTCAAACAGATTGATGCCAAAGCCGGTCTTCTTGATGGATTTAAGGAATTGCTTGGGGATGATGGCGTCGGTGTCGACGTTCTCTCGGTCCATGGGGGCGACCAGGCCCTTGTGGGTAGTGAATTTCTGCATGCTGGGCTTTCTGTTACCTGGCGGCGCGCTCGATGGCGCTACCGGCTCGGCCAATGTCCTGGCCCACGCCCTTGACGGTGTTGCAGCCAGCCAGCACAAAGGCCAGCGACAAGGTGAAGAGGATTGCGGTCTTTTTCATGACAGGCTCCTTCAGTCGAATGGGGGTGAGAGTCAGGCGAACTTGCGGATATCGACGAAATGGCCGTGCACTGCGGCTGCGGCGGCCATTGCCGGGCTCACCAGATGCGTGCGCCCGCCCGCGCCCTGGCGGCCTTCGAAGTTGCGGTTGGATGTGGACGCGCAGCGTTCGCCCGCCTCCAGGCGGTCGGCGTTCATCGCCAGGCACATCGAGCAACCCGGTTCGCGCCACTCAAAGCCAGCGCCCTTGAAGATGGCGTCGAGCCCCTCGCGCTCGGCTTGCTGCTTCACGAGCCCCGAGCCCGGCACCACCATGGCGAGCTTTACGTTGCTCGCCACCTTGCGGCCGAGCTTCTTCACCACGGCAGCGGCTTCGCGGATGTCTTCAATGCGGCTGTTGGTGCACGAGCCGATGAACACCTTGTCGATGGTGATGTCGTCCATGGCCTTGCCGGGCTGCAGGCCCATGTAGGTGAGTGCCCGCTCAATCGCGCTGCGCTTGCTGGCGTCTTTTTCTTTGTCGGGGTCGGGCACGTGGCCGTCCACGCCCAGCACCATTTCGGGCGAGGTGCCCCAGGTGACTTGCGGAACGATGTCTGCGGCGTTCAAGGTCACCACTGCGTCGAAGGCAGCGTCTGGGTCGGAATGCAGGGTGCGCCAATAGGCCGCAGCCTGGTCCCATTCGGCGCCGCCGACGAAGCGCCCGGTTTTTGCGTCGTAGCCCGGTGCCATGGGCTTGCCGCGCAGGTAGTCGATGGTTTTTTCGTCCACCGCCACCAAACCGGCACGGGCGCCGGCTTCGATGGCCATGTTGCAGACTGTCATGCGGCCTTCCATGCTGAGCGCGCGGATGGCAGGGCCAGAAAATTCAATCGTGTAGCCCGTGCCGCCAGCGGTCCCAATCTTGCCGATGATGGCCAGCACGATGTCTTTGGCGGTGATGCCGGGCGCCACCTGGCCATTTACCTGCACCAGCAGGTTCTTGGCCTTCTTGGCCAGCAGCGTTTGAGTGGCCATCACGTGCTCGACTTCGCTGGTGCCGATGCCATGCGCCAGTGCGCCAAAAGCACCATGGGTGGAGGTGTGCGAATCGCCGCAGACGACGGTCATGCCAGGCAGCGTGGCGCCGTTTTCCGGACCGATGACGTGCACGATGCCCTGGCGCTGGTGCATGAACGGAAAAAACGCCGCCGGGCTGATCTGCGCCATGTTGTCGTTGAGCGTGGTGATCTGCTCTTTGCTGATCGGGTCGGTGATGCCGTCGTAGCCCTGCTCCCAGCCGGTGGTGGGCGTGTTGTGGTCGGCCGTGGCAACAATGGAACTCATGCGCCAGACTTTGCGCCCGGCCTGGCGCAGACCCTCAAACGCCTGCGGGCTGGTGACTTCGTGCACCAGATGGCGGTCGATGTAGAGGATGGACGTGCCGTCTTCCTCGGTGTGGACGACGTGCTCGTCCCAGATCTTGTCGTACAGGGTGCGTCCCATGGGGTGCTCTTCTTTCAGGTGGGGAGATGAATTTTAGGTTTTGTTGCGCTCGTCAGCAGCAGCTGGGGCCAGGTGCTGCGCGAGCAAGTGGGCAGTGACCGGCAGGGCGCCAAAGTCGCGCGCCACCAATGTGAGGGTGCGCTCGGCCCAGGGCTCCAGCAGGGGAACGGCTTGCAACTGGCCCACGCCGCGCAGCAGGGCAAAGGCGCGATCGGGCAGCAGGCCGATGCCCAGGCCGTTGTCGATCATGCGGCACATGGCGTCCACGCCTGTCACCTGGATGCGCTGGCGCAGCGTGCGGCCTACGGCGGCGGCCGCTGCGCGCATCGCCAGGCTGATGCTGCTGTTGGCGTGCAGACCGACGATGTCGTGGTCGAGGATTTCGCTGAACCGCACGCCGTCCCGCCCCGCCAATGCGTGCCCTGTTGGCACGACCAAGACGAGTCGGTCGCTGCGGTACGGCCGGGTTTGCAAGGCGGCGGCCGTGCTGCCGGTGCCCAGGTGGCAGATGCCCAGATCGGCCGCGCCTTCGCTGACGGCGTGCTGTACAGCGCCGCTCAGGTGTTCCTGCAGGTCGATCTTGATGTGGGGGTGGGCGCGCGCAAAGCTGCCCAAATCTTCCGGTAGAAACCCCACGATGGCGGAAATGTTGGCATGCACGCGCACGTGGCCCCGCACCCCGCCCGCGTATTCGCCCAGTTCGCCCTGCATGCGCTCCAGGCCGAACAGCACGGTGCGCGCATGGTGCAGCAGGCTCTCGCCGGCGGGGGTAGGCCGTACGCCGCGGCTGTGGCGGTAGAGCAGGGGGGTTTCCACGGTCGCTTCCAGGTCCGCCAGCCTTTTGCTGACGGCCGAGGCGGCCAGAAACTCGCGCTCCGCCGCCCGCCCGATGCTTCCCAGCTCGCACACTGCAACAAAAAGCTGCAGCGAGGTCAGGTCGATACGGCGCGCAAAGTTGCGCTCGGAGCGGGACATGGAAGAAAGACCCCTTGAAAAACGAAGTCTTTGTATTTTCTTCGAATAAATATTGATTAGCCATCGAAAAATGCGATGGCTAGGGAGTTTAAATACGCGTGGGCTGAGCCGCTCCTAGAGTGAATGAACGACGCCTTGCTCGGGCACCAGCGCTGGCCAGCGCAGTTCGTGGGCGATGCGTTCGCGCAAGCGGTCGGCGGCGGCCAACTCTCCATGCACCACAAACACCTGCCGGGGGGCGTGTTCCAGGCGGCGCAGCCAAGCCAGCGTCTGATCACCATCGGCATGGGCAGAAGCCGAGGTGATCTGTACGACCTGGGCGCGGATAGCCACGTCTTGGCCATGGATGCGAATGCTTTTCTCGCCTGCAGCGATGCGGGCGCCGCGGGTTCCAGGCGCCTGGTGGCCGGTGAGCACGATCAGGTTGCGGTGGTCGCCTGCATACAGTGCGAGATGGTGCAGCACGCGCCCGCCCGTGGCCATGCCGCTGGCGGACAGAATCACCATGGGGCCGTGGCGCTTGGCCAGGGCCTTGGAGTCTTCGGTGGTCTGCACCATGGTCGCACTGTGCGAGAGCGCATGCACTTCCTGCGCGCTGAGGCGGTGCTCCTGTGGGTGCTGGGCAAACAAAGCCGTGGTGTTGACTGCCATGGGGCTGTCAAGAAACACCGGCAAATGCCGGGGCAGTGCGCCGCGCTCTTTGAGCAAGTTGATGGCGTGCAGCACCGACTGCGCACGACCCACGGCAAACACCGGCACCACGGCCACGCCCCCACGCTTCGCGACGGGTGCCAGCGCTGCGCCCAGCTCGTCCACCATGTTCTCCGGAGGGTGCTGGCGGTCGCCATAGGTCGATTCGACCAGTACCGTGTCGGCTTGCGGCGGCGCCTCGGGCGGTGCCATCACGAGATCGTCGTCCCGGCCCAGATCACCGGAAAAGAGAATGCGGTGGCCGCCGACTTCCAGCAGGATGCTGGCGGCACCCAGGATGTGCCCAGCGGAACTGAACGTGGCGCGCCAACCTGGCACGGGTTCGAAGCTGCGGTGCAGCGCGTGGGTGTGGAACTGGCGCAGGCAGTGCTGTGCATCGAGCCGCGTGTAGAGCGGCAGCGCGGGTGAGTGCTTGCTCAGGCCGTGGCGGTTCAGATACGCCGCATCTTCTTCCTGCAAATGGCCGCTGTCGGGCAGCAGAATGCCGCAGAGCTCGCGGGTGGCGGCGGTAGCATGTACCACGCCGTGATAGCCATCGCGCGCCAGCAGCGGCAGGTAGCCGCTGTGGTCCAGGTGCGCATGGGTCAGCAGCACCGCGTCGATTTGCGCGGGGTCGACGCTCAGAGGTTGCCAGTTGCGCAAACGCAGCTGTTTGTAGCCCTGGAACAGACCGCAATCCACCAGGATGCAGTGCCCGTCGTGGCAAACGAGGTATTTGGATCCGGTAACGGTGCCGGCGGCGCCGAGAAACGTGATGCTGGGGGCCATGGGGTACTCCGATGCGCTCTGGAGCCCCATGGTAGCCAACTCATTCCATTTCTCAATCAAACGCGCACTTTGTCAGCTTCGCATGGCGTGCGTCTGTGTTGTCTGCGCTTCGCCTTTGCGTTCACGCCTGATTTGGAAACGGAATCAGCTGAAGAAGCTCTTGAGCTTGTCGGTCCAACTCTCGCCACTAGGCGAGTGGCGGGCGCCGCCTTTTTTCAGCGATTCTTCAAGCTCGCGCAAAAGTTTGCGCTGGTGCTCGGTGAGCTTCACTGGCGTCTCGACTGCAATGTGGCAATACAGGTCGCCGGGGTAGCTGGCGCGCACGCCCTTGACGCCCTTGCCGCGCAGGCGGAACTGCTTGCCGGCCTGGGTGCCCTCGGGGATGTCGATGGCCGCTTTGCCGTCGAGGGTGGGCACGTCGATTTCGCCGCCCAACGCCGCAGTGATGAAGCTCACGGGCACCTGGCAGTGCAGATCATCGCCGTCGCGCTCGAAGATGTCATGCTTCTTCATGCGGATTTCGATGTACAGGTCGCCGGGCGGCCCGCCATTGGTGCCGGGCTCGCCGTTGCCGGTGCTGCGAATACGCATGCCGTCGTCGATGCCGGCCGGAATCTTCACTTCCAGCGTCTTCTGCTTCTTCACGCGGCCCTGACCCTGGCAACTCGGGCAGGGCTCGGGGATGATCTTGCCCGTGCCGCGGCAGTGCGGGCAGGTCTGCTGCACGCTGAAGAACCCCTGGCGCATCTGTACTGTGCCCGAGCCGCTGCAGGTGCCGCAGGTTTTGGCGCTGGTGCCCGGCTTGGCGCCGTTTCCGTGACAGGTCTCGCAGGCTTCCCACGAAGGAATGCGGATCTGCGCGTCTTTGCCACGCGCGGCTTCTTCCAGCGTGACTTCCATGGCGTAGCTCAGGTCGCTGCCACGGAAGACCTGGCGCCCGCCCTGGCCGCGCCCGCGCCCGCCCTGGTTGAACATGTCGCCAAAAATGTCGCCAAAGGCTTCGGCAAACCCGCCAAACCCCTCGCCGCCTGGGCCCCCTGGGCCGCGCATGTTCGGGTCGACGCCTGCGTGCCCGAACTGGTCGTAGGCCGCGCGCTTCTGCGTATCCGACAGCATTTCGTAGGCCTCTTTGGCCTCTTTGAAACGGTCTTCCGCTGCCTTGCCTGCATCGCCCTGGTTGCGGTCAGGGTGGTGCTTCATCGCCAGCTTGCGATAGGCCTTCTTGATCTCGTCCTCGGAGGCATTCTTGGGAACGCCGAGAACCTCGTAAAAATCTCTTTTCGACATGGAGTTGTCAGCCCGGTTGGAACAGGAACGCCGCGCGAAAGCCTTTGGGGCTCCCAGCACGGCGGCTTGGTCGGGGCGGCTGCGCCCTGGCGCGCAGCGCCTGGGCTCAGCCCTTCTTCACTTCCTTGACTTCGGCATCCACCACGTTGTCGTCGTCCGCGGCTGCAGAACCTGCACCTTGCTGGGCAGATGTGTCCGGGCCACCCGCGCCCTGCGCTGCCTGGGCCGCCTGCTCATTGGCGTACATCTTCTCGCCCAGCTTCTGGCTGGCGGTCATCAGGGCCGTGGTCTTCTGCTCGATGTCGGCCTTGTTTTCGGTCTTGAGCGCTTCTTCCAGGGCCTTGGCTGCCGCAGTGATGGCGTCTTTTTCGCCAGCGTCAAGCTTGTCACCATGCTCGGTCAGGCTCTTGTGTACGCTGTGCACGGCGGCCTCACCCTGGTTGCGGGCCTGCACCAGTTCGAGTTTTTTCTTGTCGTCGGCAGCGTTGATTTCCGCGTCCTTCACCATCTGCTGGATCTCGGCCTCAGACAGACCTGAGTTAGCCTTGATGGTTATCTTGTTTTCCTTGCCCGTACCCTTGTCCTTGGCGCCGACGTGCAGGATGCCGTTGGCGTCGATGTCGAACGACACTTCGATCTGCGGCGTGCCGCGCGATGCCGGTGGAATGCCTTCGAGGTTGAACTCGCCCAGCAGCTTGTTGCCCGAGGCAATTTCGCGCTCGCCCTGGAACACCTTGATGGTCACGGCCGGCTGGTTGTCGTCGGCGGTCGAGAAGGTCTGCGCGAACTTCGTCGGAATCGTCGTGTTCTTGGTGATCATCTTGGTCATCACGCCGCCCAGGGTTTCAATACCCAGGGAAAGCGGCGTCACGTCCAGCAGCAGCACGTCTTTGCGGTCGCCCGAGAGCACTTGGCCCTGGATGGCAGCGCCGACAGCCACGGCTTCGTCGGGGTTCACGTCCTTGCGGGGTTCCTTGCCGAAGAATTCCTTGACCTTCTCCTGCACCTTGGGCATGCGGCTCATGCCGCCCACCAGGATCACGTCGTTGATGTCCGACACGCTGATCCCAGCGTCCTTGATGGCCGTGCGGCAAGGGGCGATGGTGCGTTCGATCAGCTCGTCCACCAGACTCTCCAACTTGGCGCGGGTGAGCTTGATGTTCAGGTGCTTGGGGCCCGAGGCATCGGCCGTC
>ERZ724525.531-NODE-531-length-21813-cov-4.309771_pt1 | contig 21813 bp, 16 predicted proteins | sample MGYA00376058_ERZ724525 | MGnify/ENA primary metagenome ERZ724525 (study PRJEB28724, sample SAMN07190888) | wastewater metagenome | isolation source: influent of sewage treatment plant in Hong Hong | place: USA: Christiansburg, Virginia | collected 2016-03-01 ... | reverse complement strand
GTCCAAGATGCAGGCTTCGATCCCTTTGATGGGGGCTCAAGCGGGTGACCGGGTTTTGATTGCCGGCTCGCACAGCAACTACGGCTTCTTGCATCACGCACTGCTCTTTGTGCTGGCTGGGGGCACGCTCTGTCTGGTCGATGTGCGCGTCCAGGGGCTGGCAGCGGTGTTCGATGCCATCCTGACCCACAGGGTGCGTCATGTGCGCTTCACCCCTTCGCTGTTTCGGGTGGCCGCCAGCAATCCAGATGCTCGGCCCGCCTTGCAGTTGCTGCGTGGGGTGCGCTTTTCGGGTGAGCCGCTCTTGTCCGCCGATCTGGAACTGGCGCGCCAAGTGCTAAGTCCGGACTGTCGGATTCAAAACGTCTATGGCAGCACCGAAAGTGCGCTGTTCATCTGGACAGATGACCGCGCCCGCACGGTGGAGCCAGGCACGGTACCCATAGGCCGGATTTATCCCTTCTGGGAGTACGCGATCCGCGATGACGATGGAGTCCCGGTGCCGCCCGGCGAGCTGGGGGCTTTGATCATTTCTGCACCCTGTCAGGCGCTGGGTGACTGGCAGGATGGCGTGGTGGACGGGGGCCGTTTCCCGCCCGATCCACGCGGCGGGCCGTGCCGACTCTACGACACCGGCGATGTGGTCAGGCAAGGGCCGGACGGCACGCTGACGGTGGCCGGGCGCAAGGACAGGTTGGTCAAGATCAATGGCCTGCGGGTGTCCTTGGACGAAATCGAATCGCACTTGCAAGCCATGCCCGGCTGCGCCCAAGCCGCCGTGCAAGAGCTGGCCGGGCGCAGCGGCAACCGTTTGGTGGCCTTTTTGGTGAAGGCGCAGGGTGTCGAGGCGACGGAGAGCCCTCAGGCTTGGATGAGCCGCCGACTGCCCCGGCACATGATCCCGGCACGCTTGCACTGGGTCGATGCCATGCCGCTGCTGCCTGGCGGCAAGATTGATCGCAAAGCCTTGTTGGCGGGCTTGCCTGCCGAAGAAGAGGTCATAGAAGTGGCCGAAAGCGATGATCCAATCCAAGCCTTGATTACCCTCTGGCGGCGCATTTTGAAACTGCCCAGTTGCGGCCTGGATGCGGATTTTTTTAGCCTCGGCGGGGACTCCCTTTTGATGCTGGAGCTGCAACTGGCCGTGGAGCAGCGTTTTTCCCGTGGTTTTACAACGGACGATTTCATCGCCCGACCTACGCTGCGTGGCTTGGCTGCACTTTTGGGGCTGGGGCCGATGGGGGAACTTAGCCCACTCCAGCGTGGCGAGGTGGAGATCAATTTTCGTGTCGTGAGGTTGGCTCAAGGAGCCCGGCGCGGAGTGGCGCTGTGCATGCCGGGCTTTTGGGGGGCAGCGAACCAAGACTTCTTGACCCAGTCACCGCTATTGACCGACTTCGACCTTTGGGCCTGCGATGCCCGGTTTGAGTCGGGCACGATGTTGAGCTTTCATCATTGGGTGACGACAGCCTTCTTGATTGCTGAACAGATTGTTGAGGGTCGAGCGGTCAAGCCTGATTTGGTGGTCGGTTTTTCGATTGCAGGCTATATCGCTTGGTTGGTGACGCGGTTGCTGGCGGGGACGGCGGTTCAGCCTGAGCGTGTGGTGGCGATTGATTCAATTCCATTGCACCGTCTACGTGGTTATCGGACTTGGCGTTTCCGTTCAGTTCGGTTGCAGGATGCTTTCGTGCGAACGGCAGGCAGTGATCCGGTTGAATTTTTGAATGTGCAGTGCGATATGCCCGCACCTTTTCAAATTCGCCATCAACCTTCACATTTGTGGCAGGCAGACGATGGTCGAATCACGACGATCCGAGTCCAGACGCTGGAGCATGGAGACATAGGGAAATCGGCTGCACTGAAGCAGATGGCCTCCGCTGTGAGTCGTTACGTTGAGGGTGGGGCGTCTGCGGTTCAGCCAAATACTTCTATCGCGGGCGTTGATTCTTTCAGCGGCGCTGCCCATGACTTGTTGCGTACGGCAGCCGATCCCGATCTCCATCAATTGAATGAAATTCTGGCCCAACCACAAGCTTTTATTGGTCAGACGGTGCCATCAGCATTGCTGTTTTTGACTTTGGCTTATGCACCTTGGGCTAGGGCGCAGGTTTTTTGTGTCGAGGTGCTTCGGATGCATCCGGGGCTTGCTGCTGGGTACTACGCCAAGATGTTGCTCGCTGTGTTGCCTCAAGCGAGTCCAAGTCAGCAGGCTTCCATGCGCGCAGACATGCTATCAGCCCGTCATGTTGATCTTCACTCCTTTGCGGCCATTGATTTGGCTTTGAGTCTGAGACTTGGCGCTTTCTCAATAGGAAGTCTTCCTGTGCGAACTTTGGCTCGTGTTCTGGCTGTGGTGGCTACCCTTGGTCATCGGAGTAGGAGCGGATTGCGGCGGTTAGGCGATTGGTTCTGAGTGAGATCCGAACAGGCTTCGCCGATCAGCCCGCGCCTTGCTGGCTCAAAATCAACCCCAGCGCCTCGCGCGTCACGGGGTCGGTGCTGTGCCACAGCGGGTCGTAGATGGGTTTCATGCGGCGCAGGATGGAGCCGTGGTCGCCGTACAGGTGGAACTGCACGCCTTGTTTGGCCAGGCGCGTTTGGGTGTCGGCCACGCGCTGCGCCCACAGTTGGCGCATCAGTTTGGCCGAGGTTTGCCCGGCTTTCAGCACCTGTTCTTGCTCGCTGGCGCTGAAGCGCTGCCATGCCTGCTGGCTCATGATGAGCACCTCGGGCGAGACCACATGGCGGGTGAAGGTGTAGTGCGGGGCGATCTTGTAATGGCCCACGCTTTCGTAAGCGGGCAAGTTGTTTTCTGCGCCGTCGATCTGGCCGAACTCCAACGCACCCAGCACGTCTTTGAAGGCCAGTGACACCGGCTTGCCGCCCAGCGCGCTGACCATGGCGATTTGTGAAGGGGTGTTGCCTATGCGCAGGCGCTCGCCTTTGAAGTCGTTGGCGGTGCTCAGGGCTTTGCTGCGGTGGTAGAAGTTGCGCGTGCCGCCGTCGTACCAGCCCAGCAGGATCACGCCCACCTTTTTGAGTTCGTCGGCCATGAGCTGGCCCAAGCGGCCATCGAGCAGCTTGAACATCTCGGCGCTTTCTTTGAACAAAAAGGGCACGCCCAGCAGTTGCAGCGCGGGCACCTTGTCGCCGTAGCCCAGCACGCCGATTTCGGCAAAGTCGATCTGGCCGTTGGTTAAGCGCGTCAGCACTTCACCTTGCGGGGCCAGTTCGCCGCTGGGGTGGACTTGGGCGCTGAGTTTGCGCCCGGTGATTTGCGCCAGCGCGTCGGCAAACTGCTGCATGGCTTGGTTCACCGGGTAGTCATTGGGGTGAACACTCCAGCCGTGCAGCACCGACTCGGCGGCCTGCGCGGGGGTTGAAATCTGGGTAGCCCAAGGGGCCAGAGCCAAGCTGCGTAAAGCAGTGCGTCGCAACATGATCTGACTCCTTGGGGCTACAGGCTTAGAACACTGGGTGCCCGGTGATGAGTGACGGCAGCCACGTCGAAAACGCAGGCACGTAAGTCACCAAGTTGATGGCAATGAAGATCGCCAAGTAGTACGGCCAAGCGGTTTTGGTGGCTTCACCGATCGAGATGTTGCCGATGGCGCAGCCCACGAACTGCACCGTGCCCACTGGCGGATGCACCAAGCCCAGCGCGCAGTTGAGCAGCAGCATCATCCCGAACTGCACCGGGCCCACGCCCATCGCAATCGCCAGCGGCAGGAACAGCGGCGTGGTGATCAAGATGTGCGCCGCCATGTCCAAGAAGATGCCCAAGAACACCTGAATGATGTTGATGTACAGCAGCATCAGCCAAGGCGTTTGCGTGGCACCCATCAGCATCGCTTCGATGGCATCGGGGATTTCCAGGTAGGCCATTTGCCAGCGCAGCATGTTGGACACGCCAATCAGCAGCAAGATCACGCCGGTGGTTTTGCTGGCCTTGGCCAGCGCCTTCCACAGCTTGTCCCAGCTCATGGTGCGGTAGATCAGGCCGGTCAAGATCAGCGAATAGGCCACGGCGATGGCGGCGGCTTCGGTGGCGGTGGTCACGCCACCCATCACGCAGCCCAAAATCACCGCGATCACGCCCAAGCCGGGCAGCGAGGCAATGAAGGTGCGCAGCACCGCGCCCCAGCCGGGGAACAGTTCCAGCATCGAGCTGCCATCGGCGCGCTTGGGGAAGCCGTAATGCACGGCTTGCCAGTAGGCGGCCACCAGCATGCAGACCATGATCCAAAACACCGGCACCAAGCCCGCGAACATCAAATCACCAATCGACACGCCTTTGATGGTGTGGCCGTCGATGGTGCCCGCTGCGGCTTGCGCGGCAAAGGCGTAGATGATCATGTTGTGCGAGGTGGGCATCAGCGCGCCGGTCAGCGAGGCGTGGGTGGTCACGTTCACCGCGTAGTCGGCGCTGTAGCCTTCGCGCTTCATGATCGGGATCATCACCCCGCCCATCGCTGAGGTGTCGGCCACCGGCGAGCCGGAGACACCACCAAACAGCGTGCTGGCCATCACGTTGGCCAAGCCCAGGCCGCCTTTCCAGTGGCCGACCAAGCTGCGGGCAAAGTTCATGATCTTGTCGGCGATGCCGCCGTGCAGCATCAGCTCACCCGAGAAGATGAAGAACGGAATCGCCAAGAACGAGAATACGTTCATGCCCGACACCATCATTTGGATGGCGGTGGCAATCGGCAGCCCCTCGACCATGTAGGTGGCCAGACAGCTCAACCCGATGGCAAAGGCCACCGGCACGCCCAGGATCAGAAACAGCAGAAAACTCAAACAAAGGACGGTCAGTTCCATGATGCCTCCGGGGCGACAGGGGTAGACAGGCGGCGCATCAGGTGCTCAAAAGAGAACAGCAGTATCAGCACGCCCGCAATGATGGGGGGCAGGTAGCGCATGGCTTCTGACAAACCCAGCGTCGGGATGGTGTCGTGCCAGGTGGACAGCGCCATGCGGGAGCTGCCCCAGCACAGCACCACGGCAAACACCATCGTCAGCACATCCACCAAATGCAGGCAGGCACGTTGACCCAGCGGCGGCAGCAGCTTGACCACCGAATCCAAGCCGATGTGGCCCGAGTCATACACGCCCGAAGCCGCGCCGAACATGGCGACCGAAATCACCAGCAGCAGCGCAATTTGTTCGACATAGGGCGGCGCGTCGTTGAAGGCGTAGCGCAAGACCACGCCATACACCACGACCAGGCCCAGCCCGGTCAGGCACAAGCGAGCCAAGACCAGCACCGTGCTGGCCAAGAGCTTGTTGAGGGTAAAGAGTTGAGCCATACCAGAAGATCAGCGGCTGTTGATGATCTCGGTCACCACGTTGCGGATTTCCGGGGTGGTCATGTACTTGTCCCACACCGGCTTTTCTGCTTCCACGAAGCTCTTGCGGTCGATCTCGTTGGCGGGAATGATCTTGACGCCAGCCTTGATCACGGCGGCGCGGGCATCACGCTCCTTGGCTTCCCACAGCTTTTGGTAGTAAGGCACCGAATCCTTGGCCGCTTGGCGGATGGCCTTTTGCTGCTCGGGCGTCAAGGTGTCCCAGATCTTCTTGGAGAACACCAGCACCTCGGGCGACATCACGTGCATGGTTTCGGAGTACACCGAGGCCGCTTCGTAGTGCTTGGCTTCTTCGTAAGAGGGGTAGTTGTTTTCAGCCGCGTCCAGCAGGCCGGTCTTCAAGCCGGTGTAGACCTCGGCGAACGGCATGGGCGTGGGCGATGCACCCACGGCGCTGATCAAGCTCACCCACAGGTCAGACGGCTGCACGCGAATCTTCATGCCCTTCATGTCGGCGGCGTTTTTGATGGGCTTTTTGGCGTAGATCGAGCGCGAGCCGCTTTCGTACAGCGCCAAGCCGATGAAGCCTGCTTTTTCAAACGCGGCCAACACCTTGTCGCCTTGCGGGCCGTACATGGTCTTGCGGAAGTGATCCATGTCGCGGAACAAGAAGGGCAGCGACGGGATCATGGACTCGGGCACGATGCCGTGAAAGGCCGCCGAGTTCACGCGCACCATGTCCAGCGCGCCGATCTTGACTTGCTCGACGGTGTCTTTTTCTGAGCCCAGCGAGCCGTCGGCAAACACCTTGACCTTGTCCTTGCCGCCCGTGGCCTTGCCCAGTTGTTCGCCCATGTACTTGACGGCCAGCGTGGTCGGGTAGTCCTTGACGTGGATGTCTGCCGAGCGGAAGTCGCGCGCCTGAGCACTCAGGCTGATCGCCGCCAAAGCAGCGCTGGCCAGCAGAGTCTTGAGAGGAGAGAAGCGAGTTGTCTTCATGATGTTGTCCTGTCGTTGGTTAGTGAGGGGAAGAGAAAGCGGTTTCGGCCAAGCCGGTGGTGCCGGGGCGGGTGACAAACACCGCGCCGCCGAGTTCGATGTCATCGCCCTGGGGCTGGCCGGGGCGGATGGTGGTGATGAACAGCAAGTCCAAATCTGCGCCGCCAAAGCTGCACATGGCGGGCTTGCTGGTCGGGATGGCGATGGAGCGATCCAGCCGCCCATCGGGCGTGAAGCGGTGGATTTGGCCCGCGTCGTTGCCGCAGATCCAGTAGCCGCCCTCCACGTCGATGGCCGCGCCATCGGGCCGACCGGGCAGCGCGCGCATGTCCACAAACGGCGCGGGCTGGCCCAGCGTGCCATCGTCGTGCAGCGGCGCTTGCCAGATCTGCTGCACCTGCGGGTGGCTGTCGCTGAAGTAGGCGGTGCGCCCGTCGGGGCTGAAGGCCAGCCCGTTGGGGGTGATGAAGCCATCGCGCACCGGGGCCGACAGCCCTTGCGCGTCGTAGCGGTAGAGCTGCCCGGCAGCGGCGGCGCGGCCCATGTCGCGCACCATCGTGCCGACCCACAAGCGCCCTTGCCGGTCGCAGCGGCCATCGTTGCAGCGCATGCCGTCTTGCGGGTGGGCGATGGCGGCCAGCGGCGTGGCCTGGGCTTGCGTGCTGTGCTGCGGCAGGGTGACGTGGAACAGCCCCGTGTCCATGCCCGCCAGCAGCCCGCCCGCGTGGTGCAGGGCGATGCAGGCTGGGCGCTCGGGCGTGCTCCAAGCGCGGTGTGTGCCGCTGGCGCTGTCCCAGCGGTGGATGGCGTAGCCCTCGATGTCCACCCAGTACAGCGCGGCTTCAGCCGGGTGCCACAGCGGGCTTTCACCGACTTGGCAGCGCAAATCTGGCAGCAGCAGTTCAACCGATGTGCTCATGGCCGTGACTCCAAGCTTTACTCGAACGGGCCAGTGCGCACGAACGGGCCGCCTTGAAAGATCACGGCGGGGTCGCTCATGTCGGGGCGCGGGTCGGCTGCTTCGATGGCGGGGCGAAAGCGCTCCGAGCTGTCTTGCGGGCGGTAGCCAATGTGGCGGGCGCTGGTGTTGTCCCACCATGTCGTGGTGTTGTCGCCCATGCCGTAGATGATGGTGTGGCCGACCACCGGCGCGGTCAGGCTGGCCATGACCAGCCGCTCCAAGTCGTCAAAGCTCATCCAAGTGGCCAACATGCGGCGGTTCTTCGGTTCGGGGAAGCTGGAGCCGATGCGCACGCACACGGTTTCGATGCCGTAGCGGTCAAAGTAAAAGCGCGACAGGTCTTCGCCAAAGGCTTTGGACAGGCCGTACAGCCCATCGGGCCGCACCGGGTCACGCGGGCTGACCACTTCGTCTTGGCGGTAAAAGCCGGTGACGTGGTTGGAGCTGGCAAACACGATGCGCTTCACGCCGTGCTTGCGCGCCGCTTCATACAGGTTGTAGGTGCCGATGATGTTGCCTTCCAAAATCGGCTGCCAAGGCTGCTCGGTGGAGACGCCGCCCAGGTGGATCACCGCGTCCACGCCTTCCAGCAGGGCGTGGACGGCGGCTGCATCTTCCAGGCGGGCGGGGTAGAGTTCTTCGCTCGCAGCGGCAGTGCCTAAATCGGCGATGTCGGACAGGCGCAGCGTGTCGCAGTACGCCGGGAGCCGGGCGCGCAACTCGCGGCCCAAGCCACCGGCAGCGCCAGTCAGCAGCAATCGGGAAAAGCGCAGAGGGGTCGGATGGGCAGGCATGGTGGTCATCAAAAAAAGGTCTTGGTACAGTAGAAACTGGCCTTGTGATACGTCATCAGTTGTCGTACAACATAGGAGCGAACTTTAGCGTTCGTTTCGCCACATTGCACTAGGGTTAACACCAAGAAAAGAGACCGCCATGAACACCACCGACACCGCCAACCGCCGCAAACCCCGAACCTTGGCCTTAGAGCTGGTCGAATCACTGGGAGGCCGCATCCGTGAAGGGCGTTTGAGCCCCGGCGACAAGCTGCCGACCGAGGCGGCGATCATGGCCGAGTTCAACGTCAGCCGCACCGTGGTGCGTGAGGCGATCTCCAAATTGCAAGCGGCTGGGCAAGTGCAAACCCGTCACGGCATCGGCACCTTTGTGCTGGGGCTGGGCGATGCGCCGGGCTTTCGCATCACACCTGAGCAGTTCGGCACCTTGCGCGATGTGATTGCGGTGCTAGAGCTGCGCATTGGCGTGGAAACCGAGGCCGCCGCCCTCGCAGCGCAGCGTCGCACCCCCGAAAATTTACTGGCCATGCGCCGCGCGTTAGACGCCGTGATGGCCGCCGTTGAAGACCGGCGCGATGCCGTGTCCGCCGACTTCCAGTTTCACCTGGAAGTGGCCCGCGCCACGCAAAACCACCACTTCGCCGAACTGATGAGCACCTTGGGCAGCATGATCATTCCGCGTGCCCGTTTGGACAGCCCTGAAGCCCAAAGCGACGAGCGCCAGCAGTACCTGCGCCGCGTCAACGCCGAGCACGAGAGCATCTTGGATGCCATTGCGGGCCAAGACCCCGACGGTGCCCGCGCCGCCATGCGCACCCATTTGGCCAACAGCCGCGAGCGCCGTCGGCGCGCCAGCGAACTGAGCACGCACTGAAGCGGCGTGCTGAGGCTTGGGGTCAACCCTGTTGCTGTTTTTGGGTCTTTAGTTGTATGATGACTGACAACGTGGCGGGATGCCACGTCATCAATCACCTTAGACGGAGACTCATCCATGCTGCCTTCAGAACTCAAAACCGTACTTGAATCCGGTTTGTTGTCTTTCCCCTTGACCGATTTCGATGCCGAACTCAATTTCGAGCCCAAAGGCTATGCCGAGCGCTTGGAATGGCTGCAACCCTACGGCGCGTCAGCCCTGTTTGCGGCGGGCGGCACGGGCGAATTTTTCTCGATGGAGCCGGGCGAGTACAGCGACGTCATCCAAGTCGCGCTCGACACCTGCCGGGGTCGCACGCCCATCATTGCCGGTGCCGGTGGCCCGACCCGCGTCGCCATCCAGTACGCGCAAGAAGCTGAGCGCTTGGGCGCGCAAGGCATCTTGCTGCTGCCGCACTACCTGACCGAAGCCAGCCAAGCCGGGTTGATTGCCCACGTGCAGGCCGTGTGCCGCAGCGTCAAATTTGGCGTGACGGTCTACAACCGGGGCGGTTGCCGCCTGACGCCCGCCAGCTTGCAAGTGCTGGCCGACACCTGCCCGAACCTGATCGGCTTCAAAGACGGCGTGGGCGACATCGAAAAGTTCGTCTCTATCCGCCAAACCTTGGGCGAGCGCTTTGCTTATCTGGGCGGCCTGCCCACGGCTGAGCTGTTTGCGGGTGCGTACAAGGCGATGGGTTGCCCGGTGTACTCGTCCGCCGTGTTCAACTTCATTCCTAAGACGGCGATGGAGTTCTACAACGCCCATGCCGCCCATGACACCGCCACCTGCGACCGCCTGATCCGCGACTTCTTCTTGCCCTACATCGCGCTGCGCAACAAGAACGAGGGCTACGCCGTCTCCATCGTCAAGGCTGGGGCGGCAATCGTGGGTCACTCGGCTGGCCCGGTGCGCCCGCCGCTGTCTGACCTGCTGCCCGCTGAAGTCGAAGAACTGCGTGCCCTGATGGCACCGCTGGGCGCTCAGTAAACCCGGAGTCGCGCCACATGACCGCCACTTCTGCCTCTGCCGCCACCCCGCATGTCGTGAGCTTGCGCGTCGTTCCCGTGGCCGGGCGCGACAGCATGCTGCTGAACTTGAGCGGCGCGCACGCCCCGTTCTTCACCCGCAACCTGTTGATCTTGACCGACAGCGCCGGTCGCACCGGCGTGGGCGAAGTGCCCGGCGGTGAACCCATACGCCAAACCTTGGCCGATGCCGCCGCGCAAGTCGTCGGGGCCAAGCTGGGCGATTGGCAAAGCGTGCTGAACCGCGTGCGCAGCGTCTACGCTGACCGTGACGCGGGCGGGCGCGGCCTGCAAACCTTTGACTTGCGCACCACCATCCACGCCGTCACGGCCATTGAGTCGGCGATGCTGGACTTGCTGGGCCAGCATTTGGAAGTGCCAGTCTGCGCCTTGTTGGGCGAAGGCCAGCAGCGCGACAGCGTGCCCATGCTGGGTTATTTGTTCTACGTGGGCGACCGCAGCGCCACCGATTTGCCCTACGTCAGCACCCCCGATCAGCCTGACGACTGGCTGCGCCTGCGCCACGAAGTCGCCATGACGCCCGAGGCCGTCGTCCGCTTGGCCGAGGCCGCGCAAGCGCGCTACGGCTTTCAGGACTTCAAGCTCAAGGGTGGCGTGCTGCGCGGCGAGGACGAGGTCGAGGCCATCAAAGCGCTGAAAGCCCGCTTCCCGCAAGCGCGCATCACGCTCGATCCCAACGGCGGCTGGCTGCTGAAAGACGCCATTCGCCTGATGCGCGACATGGCCGGCGTGCTGGCCTATGCCGAAGACCCGTGCGGCGCTGAAGGCGGCTTTTCAGGCCGCGAGGTGATGGCCGAATTCCGCCGCGCCACCGGCCTGCCCACCGCCACCAACATGGTCGCCACCGACTGGCGGCAGATGGTGCACTCGCTCAGTCTGCAAAGCGTGGACATCCCGCTGGCCGACCCGCATTTTTGGACGATGCAAGGCGCAGTGCGCGTGGCGCAAATCTGCCGCGACTTTGGGCTGACTTGGGGCAGCCACTCCAACAACCACTTTGACGTGTCGCTGGCCATGTTCACCCATGCCGCTGCTGCCGCGCCGGGCCGCGTCACCGCCATCGACACGCATTGGATTTGGCAAGAAGGCCAAGAGCTGACCCGCAACCCCTTGCAAATCGTCGGCGGCGAAGTGGCCGTGCCCACCATGCCCGGCTTGGGCGTGACGCTGGACATGGACGCCGTGGAGCGCGCCCACCAGCTCTATTTGCAGCACGGCCTGGGCAGCCGCAACGACGCGCAAGCCATGCAGTACCTGATCCCCGGCTGGTCGTTTGACCCCCAAGCGGCCTTGCATGGTGCGCTGATTTTTGGTTCTCTATTTCACGAAAGCTGAGTCACTTCTATGACCACCCTTGCTTCTTACAACGCCCGCACCGGCGAAGTGCTGGCCCGTGTGCCTGTCAGCACCGCCGCTGAAGTCGATGCCGCTTGCGCTGCTGCAGCCGCCGCTTTTGCCGACTGGCAAGCCAGCACCGGCGCACAGCGCGCCAGCTTGCTCAACGCCTTGGCCGATGTGCTGGAAGGCGACCGCGCCGCGCTGGTCGAATTGGCCGACCAAGAAACCGCCCTCGGCCCGGTGCGCTTGAGTGGCGAACTCGACCGCACCAGCTTCCAACTGCGCCGCTTTGCCACCTTGGCCGCGCAAGGTGCCGCCTTTGCCGTGTTGGACGACCCCGCCGTGCCCGGCGCGCCGCCCGCAGGCCACCCGCACATGCAGCGCTGGAGCGTGCCGCTCGGCCCCGTCGCCATGTTCTCGGCCAGCAACTTTCCGTTCGCTTTCTCGGTGCTGGGCGGCGACACCGCTTCGGCGCTGGCTGCCGGTTGCCCGGTGGTGGTGAAGGCGCACAGCGGGCATTTGCTGCTGTCCACCCGCGTTTATGGCTTGATCACGGGCGCGCTGAGCAGCTTGAATTTGCCCGCTGGCCTGGTGGGTTTTGTGCAAGGCGCGGGCAACGATGTGGGCGTGCGCTTGGTACGCCACCCGGCGATTGCAGCGGGCGCGTTCACAGGCTCCACACGCGGCGGCTCGGCTTTGGCCGCAGAAGCGCGCGCCCGGCCCCGGCCCATTCCGTTTTATGGCGAGCTGGGTTCGGTCAACCCGGTGATCGCTTGGCCCGGTTTGCTGGCGCAAGATGGCGCGGCAATGGCCGCCACGCTGGCCGGTTCCATCACCCAAGGCTGCGGCCAGTTTTGCACCAGCCCAGGCGTGATCGTGCTGATCGACAGCCCCGAACTGGCCGCCGACGCTCAAGCGGTGAACGATGCCTTCGTCGCCCAACTGGCCCAAAGCCTGAACGCCTTGCAACCCCACGCCATGCTGACGCAAGGCATGCGCAGCGCCTTTGATGTCGCCCTGAGCCACTGGCTGGAACAAGGCGCGCAAGCCCTGACCGACACCGCGCAAGCACCGGCCCCCGCCGCGCCGCGCCCGGTGCTGGCCCAGGTCAGCGCTGACGACTTCATCAACCGCGCCGCGCTGCGCGAAGAAGTCTTCGGCCCCGCCAGCTTGGTCGTGCGCTGCACCAGCGTAGCCCAAGTGCTGGCCGTGCTGCAAGCCGTGGGCGGCAGCCTGACGGTGACGTTGTGGGGCGCTGATGCCGACAACGCCACCACCCGCGCTTTGGTGCGCGGCGCGATGAACATCGCAGGCCGCGTGCTGTTTGCGGGCGTGCCCACGGGCGTGGCCGTCACCGCCGCGCAGCAACACGGCGGCCCGTGGCCCAGCAGCACCGAACCCGCCAGCACCTCGGTGGGCGATGCGGCGCTGCAACGCTTCTTGCGCCCGGTGTGCTTGCAGCAAGCGCCGGGGTGGGTGGTGGGGAGGGGTGGGCGGATGGTGTGAGGTGAGTCCGGGAAACGGGAGGAATGAGTCTTGCCCTCCCGGCTAGACCTCGTGCGTGTGGAGCGTTTCGCCTTTTTCCAGCATGGCAAGGTAGCAATCAAGGTTGCTGGCAATTTTGTCAAGGACGCGAGGCAGATAGGGCACGAGGTCGCCAAAGCGTTCAGCACCGGGCATGGGGCCACCGTGGTAGTGCTGACAGTGCATCAGGATGTCCTCTCGCTCCACGGCTGGGAGCTGTTCAAGGGGGTCGCGGTCGTTGTAGTCATGAAGACCGGAGAGGTGTATGAAGGCGCACCCAAACTTATAGACCGACTGCGTCCAGCCCTGCACCAGGGAGTCCAACTCTTGCCGCAAGACGGCAACCATTTGACCGGCAAGTCCTGCACTGGCAAGAAGTTGCATGGCGCGTTGGTGTTCGTGCGAACGGCTGCGAACTTGGCGCAGGAAGATGGGAAGGCTTGACATAAACGGTAGGGATGTGGATGGTCAGGATGGCAAGTAGATCGACGGCTGCCGTATCGTCCACAGATCAGGTGCAGCCTCGGCGACGGGCTTAGTCCAGTCCGGGGGCAGGGCCAGAACCACCACGCAGCGATGTTCGCGGGCCAAGGCAGCCCGGCGTTCGTTCAGACGGTACAGAAAATCGCGCCGGGCCTGATCCCAGGTGGCATCGCCCGGATAGGCATCCAAGTCCAGCCACAAAGGCGTATCCGGCAGCAGTTGCGTTCCAACGGGGTTGACTGCGAGGCGCAGCAACTGGTCGGTCAGGTCACTCGCCTGTCGCACCACTGGCCGCTCAAAGGGTGCCCGTCCCTGTGCCTGCAACTCGTCATGGGCACGCAGCCACAGCGCCTGCTTGGCCCCCTCGTCAGAGCCAAACACCAGGATCAGCTCGAAGCCGTCACCCCAAGCCAAGCTGGTGCCCAGGCTTTGCCAAGCGATTTCCAAGGGTGGTTGTGGGCTGTGAGGCATGCGGGGGTGTTCTGAACGTGAGGGTAGGGGGCAAGGTAACCTCTGAAGATTTTTTCGCCAAAATCCCCATTTCTGAAGATTTTCCACGCCCGCAGAAGAAAATCTCACGACACACCCCCGATCTGAACTTTTTGTTAAGGCTCCATGCTCGCCCCGTCACTCCCTGCCGCATCGCCCCCAGTGTCCACCGGCCCGGTGGGCTATGCCTGGATTCGTGAGCAGCTCAATCTGCCGCCACTGCTGCTGACCGGCGAGGCCCGCGTGGCCCAGGTCGCCAGCCTTCAGCGCCTGCCCGAAGGTGTGATCCTGGTGCCGCCGCGCATGGCACCGGCTGCGCGCTGGCTGGATCAGTTGCTGTTTGCCCTCAAGCACGAAGGCGTTGACCTGTACCACCTGAGCCACGCCCTGCGGCAGGTCGAGGCGGCGGACTTGATCGCCCAGCTGGTGCAGACCCCCAACGGAGTGTTTGTGCGCAAGGTGGGGTGGCTGTGGGAGCAGGTGCATCAGCGCACGCTGGCGCTGCCGCCCGACTTGAAGGTGGGGGCGGCTTATGCCCCGTTTTTTGAGCCGGATTGCTACGTCTGCGGCCCGGCGCAACGCAGCCCCAAGTGGCGCATCGACTTCAACGGTTTGGGCGACTTGCGCTACTGCCCGGTGGTGCGGCTGACCCCGGCTATCCAGGCGCTGCAAGCCTTGGATTTGCTGGGGCAAGCATGCCAGTTTGTGGCGCAGACGCCGCATGAGATGCTGGACAGGGCACTGGGCTGGGCCTACCTGAGCGAGACCGAGGGCAGCTACGCCATCGAGGGCGAGGTGCCCACCCCGACCAAAGCCAGCGCCTTCGTCAAGCTGCTGCGCCACGCCCACGACCTCCAGCCGCTGAGCGAAGAGCGGCTGGTCACCCTGCAAAACCTGATCCTGACCAACCCGCTGGACATGGCGGTGCAGTTCCGCACCGAGCAAAACCGGCTGCAAAGTGCGGGGCGCGGTGCCGTCGGCGTGACTTACGTGCCGCCCGCGCCCGAGCTGGCCTACACGCTGATGGCGCAGCTCATCGCCCTGGCCAACCGCCCCTTGGCGGGCGAGGATGCCTTGATCCGGGCGGCGGTGGTGTCGTTTGGTTTTGTCTACATCCACCCTTTCATGGATGGCAATGGCCGCCTGTCGCGCTTTTTGCTACACCACTGCCTGGGGCAGTCCGGGCAGTTGCCGCCGGGCTTTGTGCTGCCGCTGTCGGTGGCCATGAAGCGGCACGAGGCCGACTATCTGGCCGCGCTCACCTCGTTCAGCCGCCCGGCGCGCGAGCTGTGCCAAGTCACTTGGCTGGGCGATGACCGTTACACCTACGACTGGGCCGCTGACGCGGATGTGGCTTTTCGCTACCCCGACCTGACCGCGTGCGTGGAATTCACCCTGCGCATGGCCCAGGCCGCGCTACAGCAAGACTTGCAGCACGAGACGCAGTTTCTGGCCGACTTTGACCGGGTGTTCCACGCCATCAACGCGCACTACGACCTGCGCAGCAGCGACCTGTCCACCCTGATCCTCTGCGCCTTCGAGCAAGGCGGCGTGCTCTCCAAAACCCGCCGCAAACGCTACGCCGACCGCGTGCCTGTTGCCACGCTAGACGCCATCGAGGCCGAGGTGCAGCGCTGTCTGGCCGATAGAAGCTCTGAGGACTAGCGGCGGCCCGTCACAGCCCCTCGACATCCATGCCGTGCTCAGCCAGCCAGGTTTTGCGGCGCTCGAAATCAGGTAGCGCCCGCTCGACCCGGTGCCAGAACTGCGGCGTGTGGTGGGGCTGGTGCAGGTGGGCCAGCTCATGCACCACCACGTATTCGGCAACGCGCGGGGGCAGCAAGATGGTTTTCCAGTGGAAGTACAGGGTGTCGCCCTTGCCGCATGAGCCCCAGCGGTAGCCCAGGTCTTGCACCCGCAGGCTCGCGGGCTGCACTTCCATGCGGGCCACGTACTCCTGCACCTTGGCCCATAGCCACGGCTGGGCGTGTCGGCTGTACCACTGCACCAGATGAGCGCGGGCGTCAGCCACCCGGTCGCGCCGCAGCATGAAGCGGCCATTGAGCAACTTGATCGGCACTTGTTGCGCCTCTTGCTGCGGATCAATCAGCCGCAGCCGGTAGCTGCGACCTAGGTACAAAAAGCCCTCGCCATCCACAAAGGATTTGACCGGCACCACCTTTTGCAGCCGGTCTTTCTCGGCCAGCTTGGTGTAAATCCAGAAACGCTTGGCGAGCACAAACTCGCGTAACTGCGCCTCGGGCACCTCGGGAGGGGCCAGCAGCACCAGCTCGCCGCTGCGATCCACGGTGATCTCCAGCGTGCGGCGGCTGCTGCTGGGTTTGAGTTCAAACGTCAGGTCATCGACCGTCAATACGCTCATGCTTGCTGCAACTTGCTTGAATTGGCGCGGGCCAAGTCCATCAACTTGTCACGCAGCGCCGGGATGGCCGCGCGCGGCACTTGTTTGGAGCTGACCAACAGCCTGAACAACCGGGTGCCTAGCGCATCTTGCGCGGGGCGCTTGTGCGGCTCCCAAAAGGTGTCGCTCAGCTCGGCGGAGATCATGTCCACCAGCTCCACCGTCAGGTCACGGGCGGGTAGCAACTGGGCTTCGCTGGCGGGCGCTGTGCCCACGGCAGCTTCTAGCAGCAGTCGCAGAAACGGGGTGTAGTGCTCGGGCAGATTGGGCATGGCAGCGCTGTCGTCTGCGGTGCCGGTGTGAATCTGGTCGATCAGGTGCTGCATGGCGGCCATCAAGCTGGCCCACTGGCCTGCCAGCGTTTGCAGGATGTCGTCCAGGCGCTCGCTGAGCTTGCGAAACCACACCGGGTCTTCGTCAAGGTGCTGGCGGATGTGCGAGCGGATGGCGTGCTCCATCTCTGACGCCTTGGCGCGGTCGTTGGCTTGGCGCGAGACATGCGCCTCAAAGTCGGCATCGGTCAGCGTAATCGGCGGGATCTTGGGGTCTACGCCCAGCGAGATCACATGGTCATCAATCAGCTTGCGCACCTTGGCCCCCACGTCTTTGCCCAAGATGGGGGTGTCTTTGTAGCGGTTGCGGGCGCAGGCGTGGATGTAGGCCAGGGTTTTGGCGTCCTGGGTAAAGGGCAACCCCTCGGGGCGGGGCAGCACCATGTCCAGCGAAGCCAAAAACGCCTTGAGTTTGACCGTGAACTCGGCGCGCAGCCGCTCGTTCGCCAGCAGTTCAATGCAGGCGTTGGTGTCGTCCAGCGACTCGATCTGGTGGCTGCGAAACAGGTTGACCACGCGCAGGTGGCGGTCACGCAGGGCGGGGATTTCGTCCTTCAGGCTGCGCAGCGCGCCGTCCACGTCTTCGTCGGCGTAGGCGGCCAGGGCTTCTTTCAGGTGCTGCACCACGCCAAAGTAGTCCACCACCATGCCCGCACGCTTGCCAAATCCGGTGCGGTTGACGCGGGCAATGGCTTGCAGCAGTTCGGCCTCGCGGATGGGGCGATCCAGGTACATCACGCCTTCAATCGGCGCATCAAAGCCCGTCAGCAGCATGGACTTGACCACCAAAAACGCCAGCGGGTCGGCCTTGCCCGGCTGGGCGTGGCGCAGCGGCTTTTTAAAGCGTTGGATGCGCGCCTCGTTGGCGGCGGCGTCTGTCCATGACTTCCAGGCTGGGTCGTCGTTGTTGCCACCCGAAATCACCGCCGCAAACTCGATCTGTTGCAGCAGCTCGCGGTAGCGCCACGCCTGCACTTGGGCACGCACCAGGGGCGGGCGCAGGCACAGCGCCATGTCGTCCAGCGCCCGGTCAGCCGGGGGCAGGGCGGCAGCTTGGGCCAGCAGCTCGGTGCGCGCGGCCTCCAGCGCGGCGGTGTAGCGAACGGCGGCCAAGCGGCTGTAGGCCACCACCTGCGCCTTGTGGCCGTTGGGCAAGATGTGGGTCACGTAGTGGCGCAGCATGTCGCGCGCCTTGTCGGCGATGAGCTGCGGGGCCTCAAAAATCTGGCCCTGGGTGGCGTACTTTTGCTTGATGGCCTCCAGCTCTTGGGCGCTGTGCGTGCTGAACAGGTCGTCAAACAAATCGTCCAGACTGGCCCCGTCTTTGACCGCGCCACGGGCGGTGCGGCCCTCGTACAGCACGGGCACGGTGGCCCCGTCTTCTTCGGCTTGGCGGATGGTGTAGCGGTCGATGAAGTCGCCAAAAATCTCGTGGCTGCGCTTTTTGTCGCCCATCAGGATCGGCGTGCCGGTAAAGCCGATCTTGGCCGCGTTGGGAATGCCCGCCATCAGGTAGGCGTGCGAGTCTTTGGTGTGGCTGCGGTGCGCCTCGTCAATCAACACCAGGATGCTGTCGTCGTCGTTCAGCACCTCAAACCCCTTGGTGCCGGAAGGCCGGGCCGACGACGGGGCATAGGGCGCGGCGGGTTCGCTCACGCCGGGGCTGGCCCCGCTGCGGGGCAGATCGGCAGCGCGCAGGCCGGGTTCACCCGCCGCGTCGGGGTCGCGGTACTTTTGGATGGTGGCAAACACCAAACCCGGCCCCTTGCGCCGCACCAGTTGCTGCACGCTGGCGATGGAGGTGGCCACCTCCACCCGCTCGCCCGTCAGCGTGGCGGTGGCGCTGAGCTGGGCTTGCAGGTCTTTGCGGTCGGTGACCACCACCACCTTGAAGCGGCGCAGACGCGGGTCGGTGCGCAGTTTGCGCAGCAAAAACACCATCGTCAGCGACTTGCCCGAACCTTGGGTGTGCCAAATCACGCCGCCGCGCCGGTCGTGCTCGCCGTCTTGCTGGCGCGTTTTGCCGGTCTGGAGCCGGGCAATGGCTTTGCTGACGGCACGAAACTGCTGGTAGCGGCACACCGTCTTGATGGTCTGCCCGCCCACCTGCATGAACAGCGTGTAGTGCCGCACGATGTCCAGCAGGTTGGCCCGGCTCAGCAGGCCCGCCACCAGCCGCTGCTGCGCCGACAGTGCAGGCACGCCCAGGTGGGCGGCCACGTCCTCCTCGCGCGCTGGGGCCACCGTTTTCCAACTGGCAAAGTGCTCAAACAAGCCGCCCACCGTGCCCACCCGCGCCGCGTTAAAGCAGGTGGCCACCAGCAACTGGCAGGTGGCAAACAGGGGCTCGTTGCCCTCGTGGTCTTGCACCTCGTGGTTGGCGCGGCGCTGGTTGCTGTAGCGGCGCAGTTGGTCAACCGCCTCCGCCAGCGGCTCGGGCACCGAGGGGCTTTTGCACTCCACCACCACCAGCGGGATGCCGTTCACCAGCAGCACCAAGTCGGGCACGATGAACTGTTTGCCGCTGTCGTAGCCCGGCGGGCAGTCCACGCGGTACTGGCTGACCACGGTGAACGTGTTGTTGGCGGGCGTGTCCCAGTCGATGAAGCGGATGGTCTGGCTGCGCCCGCCGTCCCAGCCGGGCAGGCCGTCCACCGTCAGGCCCAGCAGCAGCAACTCGGTGGCGGCTTGGTTGGCCTCGATCAGCCGGGGCTGGGCCAAGCGGGTCAGCGCCGCCACCGCCTCGGCCAGCCGATCTGCATCCAGCCAGGGCAGCCACTGCTCGCCCTGCGGGCGCAGGTTGATGCGGGCCAGTTGGGCGCGCAGCACGTCGGCTTGAATCACCTCGGCAAAGCTGCTGCGGCCCGTGGCGGCAGGCTTGTCTAGGCTGCCCGCCATGTGCGTCCAGCCCAGGCCCTGGAGTTGTTGGACGAACGGTTGTTCGACCTCGGTGAGTTCCCATTCCATCAGTTGTCTCCCTGCGTATCAGTTCATGAGCCTAGCCTGCTATGGCTCAAATTTTGGGGTCTGTGAGGTGCCTTGTAGCAGCGGCGTGACGCGCACGCGGCCTGTGAGCAGGTCGTTCATGAGGGCGGATTTCATCCGTTGTAGCTTTTTCAAACGGATTTCCTCATTCAATAATTTTTTTTCATATGCGAATATTCGCTCTTCAATGAGGCTCTGCTCCCTCAGTGAAGGAATTGCTGCGAATATTTCACCAAGTTCACCACGAGTTACATGAAGAAAAGAGTCCTTGAATCCGTGCGCCGAGTCTTCTATTGTCGTCTGTCTGAACCGAAGTAGATGGAAAAGGTATGTTTTTGATATTATTTCTGGATTTGGTGTTACTTTGAAAATGTGCTGGTTAAGTACGCCTTCAGGCCCTTGCCACAGCCTCGCCCCGAAGGAAACTCCGCGCTGACCAGCCCAGGCGAATAATAAATCTCCGGGATATATGTGCCATGCTTCATTGACTTTTCCTGTGTAGTAATTAAACTCTGGTGATCCATTTAAATTCTGTATTCTTATAATTGGAATGCCAATGTCAGACCAAGCCCCAGCATCAAATGTTTTGCCATTCACATACTTGGCTAGCTTCTCAAGCTGTCTACATTCCCACTCCTTCGGAATCCACCCCAGCGGTGAGTCTTGGTAAAGATGCGGAGCCTCTTCGTAGCTGGGGCGCAGCTCACCGTTGGCATCCACGCCCCTGGTCAGCAAGTCGTGCAGCAAGCCCTGTTTGACCTGCTTGAGCTTTTCGACGATGGCCTCGGTTTGGTGGATGGCGGTGTCGAGGGTGTCGAGTACGTCTGCAATTGCATTTTGTTCTGCAAGAGGAATTCGCTCAAGTTTGTAAAGTTCTCGAATAACACTTGGGTGGGCTTTCATTTGATAATCAAATTGAATGCCGGATTGCAATCTCTCAAGTATTGCGTGTAGGTAACGATAGTTCCAGAGGTCGCGTCGATGAATTCTTAAAAATCCACAAACATTGGTTACGGAGTATTTGTGTTTTTTTCTATAAAATGGTTTTCCGCCGCCATCGATAGACCATGTAATTAATTCTTCATCAAACATGTGGCGGCCATATTTACCGAATATGCCTTCGCCTACTGCGGATGACGAGTAGACTGGGTAATTTCCGGGGTGTGCTGAGAGATCAGTTGTGGAAATTACTTCACCTCGGCCAAGTTCAATCTCGCCTGCTGATTCATACACAGACAATGGTTGCTTAGACATACCCCAGCCCCTTCAAAAACCCCTGAAGCTGATTCGCCGCCGCATCGCGCTCGCGCTCAATCTCGGTCAGCGTCACCTTGTACTTGTCCCACCAGTTTTCAAACGCCGCCACCACCTGCTGGCGTTGGCGGGTGATGTAGCTTTCGACAATGCGCTGCATGTCGGTGTGCAAGATGGTCAGCAGCAACTGGGCGGCGGCGGCGCTGTCCAAGCCTTGCACCGATTGGTTCAGCTCCAGGGTCAGGCCGTCGTTTTTGGCTTTGATGCGCTTTTTCAGGGCGGTCAGGTCTTTCTTCCAGACTTTGAGCTGGGCCTCGTCCACAGCGGTGGCTTCGTCCGCGTCTTCGGCTTCTGCGGCACCGTCAGCGTTTTCGCCGTCTTCGGTTTTGTCGGGGGTGGCGGCTTTGATTTGGCCTTCTAGCTCGGCTTTTTGGGCTTCCAGCTCTTCCAGCCCGGCCACAAAGCTGCCCATCAATAACTTGACCAGCTTGTGTTCTAGCGGACGGTCTTTGCTGTCCTTGTCTTCCAGCCCGGTGACGATGCTGGTGCGCCACGCATCGACCACGCCGTGCGCGCCGCGTGCCATCAGGGTCAGAAAGTCGTATTTGCTCTGGTTCCAAAACCCGGCCACGATGCCGCGCACCTGAAACGGGTCGAGCATGCCCACTTGCTCCAGCGTCTGGCTAAAACTGTCCAGCAGCTCGTTGCGCAGGCCGACAAAGCTTTGCGCCTCGGCCAGCGCGGTGATGCGCGGGCTGTGGGCGGCCCACCAGTTTTCAAAGGCGGTGCGCACGGCGGCTTCTTGCGCCAGCAAGCCGGGGTTGGTTTCGATGGCGGGTTTGAGCTGGGCTTTGTCGGTGAATTCGGCTTTGAAGTCCCAGTAGCGGGCGTCGCGTTCGGTCAGCAAGTCGGCGGGGTTCAGGCCGTGGGCTTGGAACAGGGCTTGGTGCTGGGGCAGGGC
>ERZ724525.528-NODE-528-length-21865-cov-7.374232_pt1 | contig 21865 bp, 19 predicted proteins | sample MGYA00376058_ERZ724525 | MGnify/ENA primary metagenome ERZ724525 (study PRJEB28724, sample SAMN07190888) | wastewater metagenome | isolation source: influent of sewage treatment plant in Hong Hong | place: USA: Christiansburg, Virginia | collected 2016-03-01 ... | reverse complement strand
CTGGCGGCTCGCGTTGTCATTGCGCATGGCGCACACCATACTGACATTTTGCCGAGACTCCCCATGCTATCCCGTTTCTCTGCCTGGTTAAACCGGTCGATTCATCGCCGGCTGCTGGTGCTGTTGGTCATCGGCCTGCCCCTGCTGTGGCTGGGCAGCGCCGGCCTGTCGTTTTTTACCGCTCGCTACGAAGTGAACGAACTGTTCGACACCGAGCAGGTGCTGTTTGCCCAATTGCTGGCGTCGGTGGACTTGCGCGCCCGTCAGGCCGGGGCGGAAATTCATCCAAACCACAGCGACAATTTTAAAGAGCTGTTTGACGACGATGTTGCCGGTGGCGAGGTAGATGTCGACGACTTTGCCTTTCAGTTGCGCGATGCCCACGGCGTGCTGCGCCTGGCCGACGTCAAAATGACACCCTTGCCAGTGCGCACCGGTTACACCGGCTTTGCCGATGTGCAGATTGGCAAATATCTCTGGCGGGTGTACTACCTGAACGACCCGGCCCGCGACCTCTACGTGGCGGTCGGGCAAAAGGCCAAGGAACGCACCAGCCTGGCCAGGGTGCTGATGCTGGCCCAGCTCACCCCCTGGCTGGTGTCACTGCCGCTGGTGCTGCTGTGGATCTGGTGGGGGATTCGCCAGGGGCTGCAACCGCTCAATAGCCTGACTCACGAAATTGCCCGGCAGGAGCCATCACGACTCACCCCCTTGCACCATGCGCATTTGCCCCAGGAGATCGCCCCGCTGGTGACCGCGCTGAACACCCTGCTGGCCCGACTGGATCAGGCGCTGGACAGCGAGCGCCGGTTTACCGCCGACGCTGCCCACGAACTGCGCACGCCGCTGGCGGCGCTACGGGTGCAAGTCGAAGTCGCCCAACTGGCCGACGACCCAACCGCCCGACGCAAGGCGCTGGGCCAGGTGGTGCAGGGCATCGACCGCGCCACCCGTCTGGTGGCGCAGTTGCTCACCCTGGCGCGGCTGGACCACAACCAGCGCGAGGTGCTGGCCGGCGATGCCGAACTGATTGAACAGGCGCGCCAGCATTTGCTGGACGCCAGCGACGCCGCCACCGCCCGCAATGTGCGCTGCGACTGGCCAGACAGCCTGCCGCGCTGGCCGCACCCGGTCGATCCGGCCTTGCTGGATATTCTGCTGCGCAATCTGGTGGACAACGCTGTGCGCTATACCCCCAGCGGTGGGCGGGTGTGGCTGGAGGACGCGGGCGAAGGCTGGCTGGTCTTGGCCAACAACGCCCCGGATGGCCTGGATGCCGATGCGCTGGCCCGGCTGGGCGAACGCTTTTTTCGGCCTGCCGGCCAGCAAGCCAGCGGCAGTGGCCTGGGCCTGTCGATTGCCCGGCGCGCCGCCAGCCTGTGTGGCTTGCAGCTGACGCTGAGCCTGAAAGATGGCGTATTCCGCGCCAGGTTAAGTGCTTGAAGCTGCCGGGTGCCGCACGGAAACAAGACCCCCCTCTACAGGGTGCGGCCCATGCCCCACCAAAGTCGTATGTTGCAATGCAACCTGCTGACCTATAGTGAACTCACTTCCGGTTGCCGGAAGGCTTGTGTTTGTTCCTCCTCTTTTTGATCGATCCTGAAACGCCCGCTGCTGCGGGCGTTTTTTTGTCTGCTGCCCCCCACTAAAGTCGCATTCTCCTGACTGGCGCGCCTCCTTATAGTGACTTCGCCGCCCCGTTGTTTTTGCTCTGGCGGGTGCGGTGCGCAGCCATCCTGGCCGGCGCTTCCTGTTCATGTTCTGGAGGACTTCACCATGCGTCAATGGCATACCCCGCAAGTGGTCGAAATTGCACTCGGCCTGGAAATCAACTGCTACATGTGCGCCGAACTGTAAGGTGCCCACCATGCTGCGCGCCATCGTTCTAGGCGCCGCCGCCGGCGGCGGCCTGCCGCAGTGGAACTGTGCCTGCCCGGTATGCGCGGCGGTGCGCAGTGGGCAGGCCGGCGCGCCGCAGACCCAATCGTCGATTGTGGTCAGCGCCGACGGCGAGCGCTGGGTGTTGATCAACGCCTCACCCGACATCCGCCAACAATTTGCCGCCACCCCGGCACTGCATCCGCGTGCCGTGCGGCACAGCCCGCTGTCAGCGGTGCTGGTCACCAATGCCGACGTCGATCACGTCGCCGGTCTGCTGTCACTGCGTGAAGTGCAGCCGTTTGCCCTGTACGCCACCCGCCGGGTGCACAGCGTGCTGGACGCCAACGCCATCTTCAATGTGGTGAACCGCGAGCATGTGCCGCGCCGTCCGGTGCAACTGGACGAAAGCATGCCGATTCTGGACGCCGGCGGCGTGCCCACCGGTATCTGGATCGAAACCTTCACCGTGCCCGGCAAGGTGGCACTGTGGCTGGAAGACCCCAATGCCGAGCGCTTTGGCAGCGTGGCCGAAGACACCATCGGCGTGGCCATCCGCGCCGAAGGCAGCGAGGCCCGGCTGTTTTACCTGCCCGGCTGTGCCGACGTGCCCGACAGCCTGAAAGCGCGCTTCAAGCCCACCGACACCGTGCTGTTTGACGGGACCACCTACACCGAACACGAAATGGCCGAAGCTGGCGTTGGGCAAAAATCTGCCTCGCGCATGGGCCACCTGGTGATGAGCGGCCCACAGGGCACCATTGCCCGGCTGGCCGACGTGCCGCTGGCGCGCCGGCTGTTCATTCATATCAATAACACCAACCCGGTATGGCTGCCCGATAGCGATGCGCGTCGGGACATTGTCCGCCAGGGCTGGGATCTCGCCTTCGATGGCATGGAGTTGACCCTGTGATGACCCGACTCACTGCGCCGCTGTCTCCCCAGGAACTGGAAGACACCCTGCGTGCCATCGGCCGCGAGCGCTACCATAATCTGCACCCCTTTCATCACCTGCTGCACGGCGGCAAGCTGTCGCTGGATCAGGTGCGCGCCTGGGCGCTGAACCGCTACTGTTATCAGGCGGCCATTCCGCGCAAGGACGCCGCGCTGATCAGCAAAATCCACGACCGCGAACTGCGCCGGGTGTGGGCGCAGCGCATCATCGACCACGATGGCCGCGAGCAGGAAGAAGGCGGCATTGAGCGCTGGCTGGTGCTGACTGATGGCCTGGGCCTGCCGCGCGACTATGTGATTTCCCGCCAGGGCGCGCTGCCGGCCACGGTGTTTGCGGTGGAAGCCTATGTGCATTTTGTCGCCGAGCATTCGCCAGTGGTGGCGGTGTCGTCGTGCCTGACCGAGCTGTTTGCCCCGGCCATTCACAAAGAACGCATCGTCGGCATGCTGGAAAACTATGATTTCATCGACGACCGCGTGCTGGCCTACTTCCGCCGCCGGCTGGACCAGGCCCCGCGCGATGCCGAATTTGCCCTGGACTACGTCAAGCGCCACGCACTGACCGTGGCCGACCAGCAAGGCGTGATCGACGCACTGGTGTTCAAGTGCAATGTGCTGTGGGCGCAGCTGGACGCGCTGTACGCCGCCTATGTGGCACCGGGGATGATTCCGCCCGGAGCCTTCCGGCCCGGAGAATGGGCATGATCAGCGCCGACAGCATCGTGCGTCTGGCACCGGGCACCCGCCTGCAGCAAGACACGGTGCGCGGCGGCTGGGTGCTGCTGGGCCCGGAGCGCATGCTGGTGCTGGACGACATTGCCCAACTGGTGGTGTCGCGACTGGCCGGCCAGCCGGTGGGCGAGCTGATTGCCGCGCTGGCTGCCGAATTTGACGCGCCAGTGGAGGTCATCGGCCAGGATGTGCTGGGCCTGCTGACCACGCTGGCGGATAAAGGATTCCTGCGTTATGGCTAGCCTGAAACCTGCCGCCCCCCTGGCCATGCTGATGGAACTGACCCATCGCTGCCCGCTGCGCTGCGCCTACTGTTCCAACCCGCTGGCGCTGACGCCAACCAGCGCCGAACTGCCCACCGCTGCCTGGAAAGCCGCGCTGGATGAGGCCGCCCAGCTGGGCATGCTGCAGGTGCATTTCTCTGGCGGCGAGCCAATGGCGCGCGCCGATCTGATAGAACTGGTGCGCCACGCCACTGCGCGCGGCCTGTACAGCAATCTGATTACGTCTGGCTTGCTGCTGGATGCACACAAGCTGGCCGAGCTGGTGGACGCCGGGCTGTCGCATGTGCAGCTGAGTTTTCAGGATCTGGACGAAGACGGCGCGCAGTGGGTGAGCGGCTACGCTGGCGGCGTGGCAAAAAAACGCGAGGTGGCCGAGCGGGTGCTGGCCAACGGCCTGGCGCTGACGCTGAACTTTGTCATGACCCGGCACAATGTGTCGCGGCTGTCGGCCATGCTGGACTATGCCGAAAGCCTGGGCGTGGGCCGGGTGGAAGTGGCCAATACCCAGTATTACGGCTGGGGCCTGAAAAACCGCGCCGCGCTGATTCCCACCCGCGAACAGCTGGACGAGATGAACAGCCTAGTGGCCGAACGCCGCGCGCGCTGCAAGGGCCGCATGGTGATTGATTATGTGATCCCGGATTATTACGCCCGCCGGCCCAAGGCCTGTATGGGCGGCTGGGGACAGCGCTTTATCAATGTGATGCCGGATGGAAGCATCCTGCCCTGTCATGCCGCACAGACCATTGGCCATTTGCAGTTTCCACGCTTTCCGGACAGCAGCCTGAGCGCGGCCTGGTACGAGCACCCCGGCTTTGCCGCCTATCGCGGCACAGACTGGATGCCTGATCCGTGCGGCAGCTGTGACCACAAAGAGCAGGACTGGGGAGGTTGCCGCTGCCAGGCGCTGGCGCTGGCCGGTGACGCCGGCACGCTGGATCCGGTGTGCGAGCTGTCGCCACAGCATGTGCAGGTGGTGAATATGGCCATGCGCGAATCGCACCAGCCAACGGGCGAACTGATGCTGCGCCAGCGCCACAGCGGCTGAAGCGGCCAGACAGGGTTCTGGGTGTTGTCGAAGCTTTGCGAGATCAACCCGGTGTTGCGGGAACTCGCGCCACGTGTGTCTCGTGGGTGTTTGGCCAGCCGGCGTCCCCGGCTGGCTTTTTTCTGGCTTGCGCTGTGTTGCCGGTGACCGGCAGGCATAAGGCGCACATGCCCGACGACTTGCAGTGTTAATATAGTGTGACTGGCTTGTGGTCTGCCCATGGCAAGCTTTGATCCGTTACATCACTCCGCCCCAGCTTATGCATTCATTCCTGCGCACTGTGCATTGTTATCTTCCGGCGATCCAGCCGCGCTGCCTCGATGCTTCGCCCATCCCATGAACACGGCCGCGTCTCCTTCTGCCCGATTGACCGACGCCATTGCCGCCCATCGCGCCGGGCAGCTGGATCAGGCGGTGGCAGGCTATCGGGCGGTGCTGGCCATTGCGCCAGACACCCTGCCCGCGCTGACCAATCTGGGCAGCATTTTGCGTCAGCACGGCCAGCTGGAAGAAGCCATCGGGCTGCTGCAGCGTGCGGTGGCGCTGCCGGGGTCGAATCAACATGCTGCGTATAATTTAGGCAATGCCCTGCGTGCCGCCCATCGCCCTGCCGAGGCAGTGGCGGCGTTTCGCCTGGCCACCGAACGGCAGCCGGGCTGGGCGCTGGCGCAGTGTAATCTGGGCGTGGCGCTGGCGGATATGGCGGAATGGGATGCCGCCGAGCAGGCGTTGCGCCAGGCGCTGCAGCTGGAGCCAAACCTGGCGCTGGCCCAAGACAATCTGGCTGCGCTGCTGTCCACCCGGCTGATGGCGATGCAGTACCAGCCAATGGAGACAGCGCTGCTGTATCGCCAGGCGCAGGCATTTGCCGCACTGTGCCCGCCAGCTGACCCCATGCCGGGCCGGCCACCCCAGGCGGGGCAGCCATTGCGGGTAGGGTTTCTGTCGCCGGATTTGTGCGACCACCCGGTGGGGATGTTTCTGTTGCCGGTGCTGGCGGCGCTGGACCGTCAGCGCATCCAGCCGGTGTTGTATAGCAGTGGTGGACGCGACGATGACACGCGCCAGGCGCTGAAGCAGCAGGCGGCCTGGCTGGATGTGTCGGCGCTGGATCCGGCTTCGCTGCTGGCCACTTTGCGCAGCCATCAGCTGGACGTGCTGGTGGATCTGTCCGGACACACCGCTGGCCACCGGCTGGCCGTGCTGGCCCGACGGGCCGCGCCGTTGCAGGTATCGTGGCTGGGCTACTTTGCCACCACCGGGGTGCCGGCGATGGATTATGTGCTGATGGACCGCTGGCATGTGCCAGCAGGTGCAGAAACGCAGTTTACCGAACAGGTGGCATATTTGCCCGGTGGGCGGTTTTGCTATCAGGCACCCGGCTTTGCCCCGGCGGTTGCCCCGCCGCCGGGAATGCACCGTGGCCATATCACCTTTGGCAGTTTCAATAATCCGGCCAAATACCATGATGGCGTGTTTGACTGCTGGGCGCAGATTCTGGCGGCAACGCCCAATTCACGCTTGCTGCTGAAATGGCGGGATTACAGCGAAGCCAGCGCCCGGCAGCAGGTATGGGACGCGTTTGCCCAACGCGGGATTGACCCGGCACGGATTACATTGCGTCCGTTTTCCTGTCACGCCGAGCTGCTGGGCGAATATGCCGATATGGATATCGCGCTCGACCCGTTTCCGTTTACTGGCGGACACACCAGCTGCGAGGCCTTGTGGATGGGCGTGCCGGTGGTCAGCTGGCCGCAGGCGCGGCCAGTCAGCCGGCAAACCTGGGCATTTTTGTCAGCGCTAGACCTGACCGAACTGGCCGGACACACCGGCGAAGACTATGTGCAGATAGCCGTGGACCTGGCCGCCAGGCTGCCCTATCTGGCCACCCTGCGCCAGACGCTGCGCGCCCGCATGCTGGCGTCACCGTTATGTAATGCAGCAGGCTTTGCCCGTGGATTTGAAACGCTGCTGGCCCAGTTGTACCACACCAGGGTCAATCGGACAGCAAACTGAGATGTTTCACTGGCTTATCGAAGAATTTAAATAAAAAACACCCGTCAACGTCATAGCGATACCAAGTTATTGCGGGCAAACCAAACACATATCATATGTTTTAGGCATAAAACAGCACACTCCCGCACGGTGCTTGCCAAAGCCAATCACACTATATATGCTCCCCATATGATTTTGTTTGTCATGGCAGCGCTGTGGTCACCGCCAGCGGTTCAGTACGGCCAGACGGCTGTCTCACCCGGCGACCTCAGCCCCAGAATAACGATGTCACCCCCAAGTGACACAGCAGCTGTTTCTTGTTGAACCACCCTGGAGAATCCCTTGAAAAAAATGACCCGTTCGCTGTTTGCCGCCCTGCTGCTGGCCCTGCCGATGTCCGCTTTTGCCGTAGGCGCAATTGCCGTGGATGATGAAGTGGGCGAACTCGAACCTGGCTACGGCTACGTAACCGGGATGAGCTCGGAAAAAGAAGCCAAAGCAGGTGCCCTGAAAGAATGCCGCAACAGCGGCAACAAAAACTGCACCGTGGCGGTGTGGTTCAACAAATGTGGCGCTTACGCCAACTCGCGCAAGTATTCCGGCGTGGGCTACGGTGCCACCAAGAAAATTGCTGAAGCGCGCGCGCTGGATGAATGCGGCGATGCAGCCTGCAAAATCCTGATTTCTGACTGCGAATAAGGCCCGGTCAGGTCTTTGTGGCTGATTCAGTCAGGCAACAAAAACCGACGACGCACCGCAGTAGATAAAAAAACGCCCGCCTGCGATGGATTGCAGGCGGGCGTTTTTGCGTATTGTCTTGGCTTTGCGCCGCTTCAGGCGCTCAGGCTGGCACCGGTGCGCAGATACACCAACCGCTCCTGGTACAGCACTTCTCCCTCGCCCAGCCGGGTGCGCGGGCCGTCCGGGGTGGCACGCTGAAACACATAGCGCTGACCCTGGCTTTCAATCCAGGCCGGGATTGGCGCGCCCTGATACTGGCCGATGGATTCTTCAGCGGCAACGGAATCGCCCAAACTCAGGCTGGGAGCGGACGATGAGGGGGTGGGTGCAGCGGCAGGGGTGGCCGCGGCAGCCGCAGGCGGGGTGTCTTCGTATTCCCATTCGCGGCTGTCGCGGTCGCGCAGACGCGGTTCGCCTGCCGACTGGCGGCCCAGCCACCAGCGCAGCACCCAGCCCGGCACCAGCACGCGGTGCACCTGCTTGTCGTCGGTCACCACGCAGGTAACGGCAAAGGCGTGGCCGCAGGCGGGGCATTTGGCCTGGGCAGCAATCACCACGCGCTCCTGAACCAGCTGGGCAATGCCGTGCATGTATTGGCTGTCCACCACCTGTTTGCAGGCGGGGCAGTGTTTGGCAAAACGGCGGATGGTTTGCCCGTTGGCAAAGCGCAAGGGCAGCTGCTTGGAAATGGGGTCGTTGGGGTGCATGGCTGACAATGAGGGAACGTGTTGAAATAGTAACAAAATTCCGCCCATCGTGCAGGGTTCGGCAGGACAATTGCACGAATAAACGGCGCATCAGACCACAAACTGCCTGCTGTGCCGGATTTGGGCCTGGCCGGTGCCATACCTGCCCGGCCAATGCAAAAACCCCCACCGGGCCAGAAACGGGCCGGGTGGGGGTGCAGAAGGGCTGGCAGGGGCTTAATGCACCACCGACTTCACCAGATCTTCCACCACTTTCTTGGCATCGCCAAACACCATCATGGTTTTATCCATGTAGAACAGTTCGTTGTCCAGGCCGGCGTAGCCCACGCTCATCGAACGCTTGACCACAATAATGGTCCGCGCCTTGTGCGCTTCCAGAATCGGCATGCCGTAGATCGAGCTGCTCTTGTCCTTCAGCGCAGCCGGGTTGACCACGTCGTTGGCACCAATCACCAGCACCACGTCAGTGTCGGCAAAATCCGAGTTGATTTCTTCCATTTCCAGCACCTGGTCATACGGCACTTCGGCTTCGGCCAGCAGCACGTTCATATGTCCCGGCATCCGGCCCGCCACCGGGTGAATGGCGTAGCGAACCTTGACGCCCTTTTCGTGCAGCAGCTCGGCAAACTCCTGCAGCGCATGCTGGGCGCGCGATACGGCCAGGCCGTAACCCGGCACAATCACCACGCTGTCGGCGTTGGCCATCAGGAAGCCGGCGTCTTCTGCCGAACCCGACTTGTAGTTCTTCGGGCCGCTGTCGCCGCCGCCACCTGCCGCCACTTCGGCACCAAAGCCGCCCAGCAGCACGCTGACGATCGAGCGGTTCATGGCTTTACACATGATGTAAGACAGAATCGCGCCGGAAGCCCCCACGCACGCACCGGCAATGATCAGCACCGGGTTGTTCAGGGTAAAGCCAATACCGGCTGCCGCCCAGCCCGAGTAGCTGTTGAGCATCGACACCACCACCGGCATGTCGGCACCGCCAATCGGCACAATCAGGGTCACGCCCAGCACCAGGGCAATCGCCACCATCACCAGGAAAGCCGCGTGGCTGTCGGTGAAGAAATACACCGCACCAAAGCCCACCATCGCCAGCGCCATCACCAGGTTAAGCAGATGCTGACCGCTGAAGTTCAGCGCTTTTGCGCCAAACTTGCCCGACAGCTTGCCGTAGGCAATCACCGAGGCGGTGAAGGTAATCGCGCCAATGAACGCGCCGATGAACAGCTCGATCTTTTGCACCGGGCTATGCTCCACCCCGGTGTGGAAGATGGCTGCCACGGCAATCAGCACTGCCGACAGGCCCACCAGCGAGTGCATGGCGGCAACCAGCTCTGGCATGTGGGTCATTTCCACGGTTTTGGCCTTGAAGGCACCAATCGCAGCGCCAGCGGCAATGGCCCCCACAATCAGCAGCAGCACCGGCTTGTCCAGCACCATGAAGGTGGTGACCACGGCGATCAGCATGCCGATCATGCCGTAGGTATTGCCCTTGCGCGAGCTGGCCGGAGAAGACAGGCCCTTGAGCGACAGGATGAACAGCACCGCCGAAATCAGATACAACACAGCAGACAGATTTTGCATGGCGGGCTCCTTATTTCTTCTTCTTGAACATATCGAGCATGCGCTGGGTGACCAGGAAGCCGCCGAAGATGTTGATGCTGGCCAGGAAAATCCCCACCGCGCCCAGAATCGAGGTGATGGTCAGGGTTTCGCCGTTGATATCCACCACTTGCAGCATGGCACCGACGATGATGATGCCAGAAATGGCATTGGTCACCGCCATCAGCGGGGTATGCAGGGCCGGGGTAACGTTCCACACCACGTGGTAGCCCACAAAAACGGCCAGCACGAAAATGGTCAGGCTGATGATGAACGGATCAGTCATGATTGAGCTCCTTGTCGCTTACGCCGGCTGGCCAAAGCGTTGCACGCCCTGATGGGTAATCAGGGTGGCCGCCAGCAGGTCGTCTTCCAGGTTCAGCGAGAAACCTTCCTTGGTGAGCATCAGGCTCAGGAAAGTCAGCAGATTTTTGGCGTACAGGCTGGAGGCGTCAGCCGCCACCAGGCCCGGCAGGTTGGTAAAGCCCACCACCGTCACGCCCTGGTCAGTGGTAATCACCTGACCGGCCTGGGTCAGCGGACAGTTGCCGCCCGATTCGGCGGCGATATCCACAATCACTGCGCCCGGCTTCATGCCAGCAACAATGTCGGCTTCCAGCAGGATCGGGGCTTTTTTGCCCGGAATCAGCGCGGTGGTGATGACAATGTCGGCTGCCTTGGCGTGCTTGGCCATCAGTTCGCCCTGACGACGCTTGTAGTCGTCGGACATCTCCTTGGCGTACACCCCGTCGTTGGCTTTTTTCTCTTCGTCGGTCATCGGCACTTCAACAAACTTGGCACCGAGCGACTCCACCTGTTCCTTGGTGGCCGGACGCACGTCGAACGCCTCCACCACCGCACCCAGACGCTTGGCGGTGGCAATCGCCTGCAAGCCGGCCACGCCAGCGCCCAGCACCAGCACCTTGGCGGCTTTCACCGTGCCGGCAGCGGTCATCAGCATGGGCATGAAACGCGGGTAGAACTGGGTGGCCAGCAACACCGCACGGTAGCCGGCGATGTTGTTCTGGCTGGACAGCACGTCCATGCTCTGCGCGCGCGTGGTGCGCGGCAGCAGTTCCATGGCAAACGCGCTGACCTGACGGCTGGCCAGCTCGGCCAGGGTGGGGTTGTTGTGCGGATCGAGCATGCCGATCAGCACGGCACCGGATTTGAGCGACGCAATATCGGCAGCCGGCAGGGTGCGCACGGTCAGCACAATGTCGGCGGCTGCCAACAAGGCCGAGCGGTCGCCCACTACGGTAGCGCCAGCGGCGATATAAGCTTCGTCAAGCACGGCGGATGCCCGCCCTGCTCCGGTTTCGACGGCCACAGAATGACCCAGGGCGACGTACTTCTTCACCGTGTCCGGTGTCGCCGCCACCCGGCTTTCGCCGGCCGCCTGTTCGGCGGGAATGGCAATATGCATGTGGATGAACCTCGCGGAGTTGAAAAATGGATTGCCTATGACATGCCAGCGAAGGGCGAAGGCGGTACAGGGGCTTACCCTGCCCGGACAAAGAGCCGGCCGCAATCGTCAGAAAGTACTGGCGTGTTCCGGTCGGAAAGGCGTCGTCAATCGACGGGCAGGCAAGGCCAGTCGGCTCACGGCGCATTTCAAACGCTTGTTTTACCATTATGCGTATTTAAGCCATACAACGTCCTTTTTGTGAAGTGTTTTTACGAATAAGCGACGTTATAAACCAACAACTTGATGCAATGCAATATTTTTATCCTCCGCTTATCCCACCCCCTTGTCTTTGGTCAGACCTTATGACCAAAGGCGCTATCTGCATGAATCCATAGCGACTATTGCAAAAGTCACTGTTACATCACGCGTTACACCAAAAAATTAACCGGCCCGGAGTCGGGCCGGCCTATGCTGCACTGCAAAATACTGCCGTCACACTCAGGCCACAATTTCGTAAGCAAACCGACCAATCAGCACCACCAGCAGCAGCAAAAACACCCCGCGCACCAGCTGGCTGCCACCGCGCAAGGCCAGCCACGAGCCGCTGAGCGCCCCCAGCACATTGCACACCGCCATGGGCAGCGCATAATGCCAAAGCACTTGATCTTGCGGCAAAAAATACGCCAGCGCCGCCAGATTGGTGGCGATATTGACAAACTTGGCCGCCGCCGACGCATGCAAAAAATCAAAGGCAAAGCAGCGGATAAACAAAAAAATCAGGAAGCTGCCCGTGCCCGGACCAAACAGGCCATCATAAAAACCAATGGCCCCACCTAGCAGCATGGCCTGGATGCGCTGGCGTCGCCCTACCGTCACCGGCGTGTGCAGTGCACCAAAATCCTTCTTCCACAGCGTATAGACCGCCATCACCACCAAGAGCGCCAGCACCAGCGGACGCATCACCGCCTTGGGAATCAAACTGACCGCGCTGGCCCCGACAAACGACAGCGCAAACGCCGCCAGCGCCGCCGGCAGCACCAGCCGCCACGGCAAGCGCACCCGGCGCACATAGCTGCGCGCGGCAAACAGCGTGCCCGACACCGCCGCCACCTTATTGGTGCCAAATACCACCGCCGGTGCCGCGCCAGGCAGCGCGTTGAACAAGGCCGGAATCTGGATCAGCCCGCCACCGCCCACGGCAGCGTCAATCAGGCCAGCCATAAACGCCATCGCGCCCAAAAACATCAGCGACTCAGTCATGTCCACCATGCCCCGCCATGAAAAACACAGCCTACCACAGCGATTTACCCGGTCAAAACATCACAAAAGCAAGTGTAATGGCATGTAGCATCGACATAAACTAGTCTTTGGCATCGTTATTGTGGCCAGAGCAGCACAGGGCCAGCCAATAAACACAATTTATCGATAACATATCGATAAATTTTCGTTATCATCCCTTCTGGCTGGCCTTGATCGCCGGCCTCTTCTCATTCCGCCCCGACGCGGCCCCCAAGCGGCCCATGGGCATAGCGAAAGACATACGATGGACATTCACGCCTACATGCAGACGCTGGGCCGCGCTGCCCGCACCGCCAGCCGCGAACTGGCCAAAGCCGACACTCAGCAAAAAAACCGCGCCCTGCACGCCATCGCCGACGCCCTGACGCGCGAGGCCGACGCGCTGGTGGCCGCCAACCAGGCCGACCTGGCCGCCGCCCGTGACGCCGGGCTGGAGCCGGCCATGCTCGACCGGCTGACACTGTCGGCGGCGGGTGTGGCGCAAATGGCCGAAGGCCTGCGCCAGATTGCCGCGCTACCCGACCCGGTGGGCGAAATGGGCGAATTTGCTTACCGCCCGTCCGGCATCCAGCTGGGCAAGATGCGCGTGCCGCTGGGCGTGATCGGCATCATTTACGAAGCCCGCCCCAATGTGACGGCCGACGCCGCCGGCCTGTGCCTGAAATCCGGCAACGCCTGCATCCTGCGCGGCGGCTCGGAAGCCATTCGCAGCAACCAGGCCATTGCCGCCTGCGTGCATGAAGGCCTGCGTGAGGCCGGCCTGCCAGAAGGTGCCGTGCAGGTGATTAACACCACCGACCGCGCCACCGTGGGCGAGCTGGTCACCATGACAGAATATGTGGACGTGATTGTGCCGCGTGGTGGCAAGGGCCTGATTGCCCGCGTGTCCGCCGAGGCGCGCGTGCCGGTGATCAAGCACCTGGACGGCAACTGTCATGTGTATGTGGACGTGGACGCCGACCTGGTGAAGGCCGGGCGGATTGCCGACAACGCCAAAACCCAGCGCTATGGCACCTGCAACACCATGGAAACCCTGCTGGTGCACCACACCGTGGCAGCCGAGTTCCTGCCGGTAATCAGCGCCATCTACCTGAGCAAGGGCGTGGAGCTGCGCGGCTGCCCGCGCGCGCAAGAGATCATCGGCGCTCAGGTCAAACCGGCCAGCGAAGACGACTGGTTTACCGAATACGCCGCGCCGATTGTGGCGCTGAAAGTGGTGGACAGCCTGGACGAGGCCATCAACCACATCAACCACTACGGCAGCCACCACACCGATGCCATCGTCACCGAAAACTACACCACCGCCCGGCGCTTCTTGCGCGAGGTGGATTCGTCCAGCGTGATGGTCAACGCCAGCACCCGCTTTGCCGATGGCTTTGAATACGGCCTGGGTGCCGAAATTGGCATTTCCACCGACAAAATCCACGCCCGTGGCCCGGTGGGCCTGCATGGGCTGACCAGCCAGAAGTGGATTGTGCTGGGGGATGGCCAGGTCAGGGGATAAGCCGTGTGATGTTTCGCCACTCAGAACCAGACCGGTTGTGGCCCTGTTCTGAGTGGCGATAGCGGGCCAAGGTAGCCAGTGCCGTCAGCCGAGGCGCGCCTGGCAGAGGATAAGACCACAGCATCAACGCACACAGCGACCTGATTGCCAGGCCGGTTCAGGCCTGCCAGCCCGACGCGAAGCAGGGTGACGGCATGCCGTCGCATTTCTGCTGCGCGCCAGGCAAGCTGGTTTACTTGACGATCTGCGCCAGCTCGCCCTTCAGGTATTTATTGGCCATGGCATCCAGGCTCACCGGCTTGATCTTGCTGGCCATGCCGGCGGAGCCAAAGGCTTCGTAGCGGGCAATCACGATATCGCGCATGGCGAGGGTGCTGGCGGCCAGGTATTTGCGCGGGTCGAATTCTGCCGGGTGCTGGGCCATAAAGCGGCGGATGGCACCGGTGCTGGCCAGGCGCAGGTCGGTGTCGATGTTCACCTTGCGCACGCCGTGCTTGATGCCTTCAACAATTTCTTCCACCGGCACGCCGTAGGTTTCGCCCAGGTCGCCGCCAAATTCATTGATGATGGCCAGCCATTCTTGCGGCACGCTGGAGCTGCCGTGCATCACCAGATGGGTGTTGGGGATGCGGGCGTGGATTTCCTTGATGCGGTCGATGCGCAACACGTCGCCGGTGGGCTTTTTGCTGAATTTGTACGCGCCATGGCTGGTGCCAATGGCGATGGCCAGCGCGTCCACGCCGGTATCCTTCACAAACTGGGCGGCTTCTTCCGGGTCGGTCAGCAGTTGGCTGTGGTCCAGCACGCCTTCGGCACCCACGCCGTCTTCTTCGCCGGCCATGCCGGTTTCCAGGCTGCCCAGGCAGCCGATTTCACCTTCTACCGATACGCCGCAGGCGTGGGAGAAGTTCACCACGGTGCGGGTCACGTCCACGTTGTAGGCGTAGTCTGCCGGGGTTTTGCCGTCGGATTTCAGCGAGCCGTCCATCATCACCGAGCTGAAACCCAGCTGAATGGAGCGCTGACAGACATCCGGGCTGGTGCCGTGGTCTTGGTGCATCACCACCGGAATATGCGGAAACTCTTCGACGGCGGCCAGGATCAGGTGGCGCAGAAACGGCGCGCCGGCATATTTGCGCGCGCCAGCCGAAGCTTGCACGATCACCGGGGCATCGCACTTGTCGGCGGCTTCCATGATGGCGCGCATTTGTTCCAGGTTGTTCACATTGAAGGCCGGCAGGCCGTAGCTGAATTCTGCTGCGTGATCGAGCAGTTGGCGCATTGAAACGAGTGCCATGGGTGTCTCTCCAAAAACATGATCGGTGCGGCGGTGTGCCGCACGGTAAAAATCCGGGCTTGGTGCCGGCTTGTGGGGCGTGGGCTAGAGCCGCCCACACAACTCAGCGCAGCAATCCTGGCTAGGCGCGCAACCGCAGACAGTACGAGAAGTACGGCAAGGTCGGGCAACAACGCCAGGAGGGTTGTGTTCGCCGCGCTTACTGGCGGCTGGCGCTGGACAAGGCCAGGCCGGCAGCCACAAACGAACCGCCCGCCACACGGTTCATCAGGCGCAGCCGGCGCGGGGTGTTCAGCCAGGTTTTTAGCTTGGCTCCGCCGGCGGCATAGGCGCATTGCCAGCTGGTTTCCACCACAAAGAAAGTGGCCGCCAGCACCAGCAGCTGCGGGCCTTGCGCGGTGTTGGGGTCCATGAACTGGGGAAACAGTGCGGTAAAAAACACAATGGCTTTCGGGTTGCTCATGGCCACCAGAAACCCGGTGCGAAACCCGGTCCAGCCACTGCCGGTCAGGGTGTCGCTGCTTTCATCCAGCGCCTGGGGCTCGGCCCGCCAGGTTTTGATCCCCAGCCAGAGCAGATACGCTGCCCCGGCGTATTTTACCCCGGCAAACAGCCATTCCGAGGTGGCCAGCAGCGCGCCCAGGCCGGCGGCTGACGCGGTCATGATCAGCGCCAGTGCCAGCAATAGGCCCAGCAGCGTGGGCAGGGTGCGGCGCAGGCCGTAGCGGATGCCGTGGGTCATCGCCAGCAGCATGTTTGGGCCGGGGGTGGCGGACACCACCAGCACGGTGGCCAGGTAAATCAGCCAGGTGGATAAGGTCATGCAAGCTTTCCGGGTGGGAAGGGGTCAATCAATGGCTTTTGCTGCCCGGTTTTTCTGGCATGGCCGACGAGTGATGCTCGACAATCAGCCATTCTTTGCCGGTTTTGCGGTACACAAAGGTATAGCGGGCGGGGACTCGGCCACTGGTGGTGTCAAAAGCATAAGTGCCGGAGTCGATGGCCACATGATTGGCCGGGAAGCGGATATTGCGCTCCAGGATGACGCCACGCGGTTTCTTTTCCAGAAAATGGACAAAGTAGTCGCGGATTTCTGCGTGGTTGTGGCGCACCTTGTTGGAAACGGTCGGCAGCAGGATGGCGTCCACCGCATAGTTGGCCGCCACATCGTCGGGGTTGCCGGTGGCCAGCGAGGCGTTCCAGCGGTCGAACAGCGCGGCAATTTCGGCTTCGCTGGCAATGGGGGTGACCTTGGTGGCGCTGCTGCTGACCTGGGCCGCCATATGGCCAGGGTTGACGCTGACATTGACGCAGGCACTGCTCAGTGCAGCGGCGGCAACAGCCACCGCGAGGGAACGGGCGAAACGGATCATCAACAGCTCCTTGCTCGGGGTCAGTTCAGTGATGGCGGGGGCGTATGCCCCCGCGCTGGGGTCAATCAGGCGCGTTCAGCCAGAATGGCCACTGCCGGCAGCTCTTTGCCTTCGAGAAACTCCAGAAAAGCACCGCCGCCGGTCGAGATATAGCTGATTTTATCGGTGACGCCAAACTTGGCAATCGCCGCCAGGGTGTCGCCACCGCCAGCAATCGAGAAGGCCGGGCTGTCGGCAATCGCCTTGGCCAGGGTTTGCGTACCTCTGGCAAACTGGTCAAACTCAAACACGCCCACCGGGCCATTCCACACCACGGTGCCGGCCTTGGCAATGATGTCGGCCAGCACTTGCGCCGATTGCGGGCCAATGTCGAGGATCATGTCTTCTTTGGTCACTTCGCTGACCGGCTTGAGGGTGTCGTCGGCATTTTCCGAGAACTCCGGTGCCACCACCACGTCGATCGGCAGCGGCACCACGCCGCCATGGGCCTTGATCTTGGCCATGACTTTTTGTGCTTCGCCCACCAGCTCGGCTTCGGCCAGGCTCTTGCCAATGGCCTTGCCTTCGGCCAGCAAGAAGGTATTGGCAATGCCGCCACCGACAATCAGCTGGTCCACCTTATCGGCCAGGGATTCCAGAATGGTCAGCTTGGTCGATACCTTGGAGCCGGCAACAATCGCCACCAGCGGGCGGGCCGGGGCTTCCAGCGCCTTGCCCAGGGCCTCCAGCTCGGCGGCCAGCAGAATGCCGGCGCAGGCCAGCGGGGCAAACTGGGCCACGGCGTGGGTGGAGGCTTCGGCGCGGTGAGCGGTGCCAAAGGCGTCGTTGACGAACACATCGCACAGGCTGGCGTAGGCGCGGCCCAGGTCCTGGTTGTTTTTCTTTTCGCCCTTGTTCAGGCGCACGTTTTCCAGCATCACCACATCGCCAGCGTTGAGCGTCAGGCCCGCTTGCCAGTCGGCCACCACCGGCACGGTTTTGCCCAGCAGCTCACCCAGGCGGGCGGCCACCGGGGCCAGGCTGTCTTCCGGCTTGGGCTCGCCTTCGGTCGGGCGGCCCAGGTGGGTCATCAGGATTACCGCTGCGCCGTTGTACAGTGCATGCTGGATCGAGGCCAGCGAGGCGCGGATGCGGGTGTCGTCGCCAATCACGCCGTTTTTCACCGGCACATTCATGTCCACGCGAATCAGCACGCGCTGGCCGGCCAGGGTTTGGTCAGTGAGTTTTTTGAATTTCATCATGCATTCCGTGGCAACGCCGTTGCCGGGCAGGCCTGGCAACGGCGAAGAAAAAACCGGGTTGGGTGCAATCGCGGCCCAACCGCTTCAGGCCAGTCAGGCGGCAAACATCGCGCGGGCGGTGTTCAGCATCTGGCAGGAGAAGCCCCATTCGTTGTCGTACCAGGCCAGCACCTTGACCATATTGCCGTTGGAGACTTTGGTCAGGGTGGCGTCAAAGTGCGAGGCTTCCGGGGTGTGGTTGAAGTCCATCGACACCAGCGGCAGCACGTTGTAGCCCAGCACGCCCTTCATCGGGCCTTCGGCGGCGGCTTTGACGATGGCATTCACTTCGGCCACGGTGGTGGTGCGGCCGGCTTCGAAAGTCAGGTCAACCAGCGACACATTGATGGTCGGCACGCGCACGGCAAAGCCATCCAGCTTGCCGTTCATTTCCGGCAGCACCAGGCCGACGGCCTTGGCGGCGCCGGTTTTGGTCGGGATCATGTTCTGGGTGGCGCTGCGGGCGCGACGCAGGTCTTTGTGGCGCACGTCGGTCAGCACCTGGTCGTTGGTGAAGGCGTGGATGGTGGTCATCAGGCCTTTGACGATGCCCAGGCCGTCGTTCAGCGCCTTGGCCACCGGGGCCAGGCAGTTGGTGGTGCAGGAGGCATTGGACACCACGGTCATGTCGGCGGTCAGCACATTGTGGTTGACGCCGTAGACGATGGTGGCGTCCACGTCATCGCCGCCCGGTGCCGAAATCAGCACTTTCTTGGCACCAGCGGTGATGTGGGCCTGGCATTTTTCCTTGCTGGTGAACGCGCCGGTGCATTCCAGCACCAGATCCACCTTCAGCGCGGCCCACGGCAGTTCAGCCGGGTTGCGGGTGGAGAAGAACGGAATCACATCGCCATTGACCACCAGGTTTTTGTCGTCATGGCTGATCTGGGCGTTGAAGCGGCCATGCACGGTGTCAAACTGGGTCAGGTGGGCATTGGTGGCCAGGTCGCCGGAGGCATTGACGGCCACCACTTCAAATTCGCTGCGCAGATTGTTTTCGTAGATGGCGCGCAGCACTTGACGACCGATACGGCCATAACCGTTGATGGCGATGCGAATGGACATGAAACTTTTCTCCTGTGAATCATCATGGCGTGGCCCGCGTCCTGCGCGGGCCATCAGGGGATGGGGGAAATCAGAGCACGGACTTGACGGTCTGTGCCACGTTGTCAGCGGTAAAGCCAAAGGCTTCAAACAGCTTTTTCGCCGGGGCCGATTCGCCAAAGTGGTCAATGCCCACCACGGCACCTTCCAGGCCAACGTATTTGCGCCAGATGTCAGTGACACCGGCTTCCACCGCCACGCGCGGCACGCCAACCGGCAGCACCGAGGCAATATAGGCCTTGTCCTGGCGGTCGAATACATTGGTGGACGGCATCGACACCACGCGCACGGCAATGCCTTCTGCCGCCAGCTGGGCCTGAGCCTTCAGCGCCAGTTCCACTTCCGAGCCGGTGGCAATCAGCACGGCACGGGGGTGGTCGGCATCGCTCAATACATAGCCGCCACGGCGGATGTCGGCAATCTGGCCGGCGCTGCGGGCGAGGAAAGGCAGGTTCTGCCGGCTGAAAATCAGCGTGGACGGGCCATCCTGACGTTCGATGGCGGCCTGCCAGGCCACGGCGGATTCCACCGTGTCAGCCGGACGCCAGGTGTCCATGTTCGGGATCAGACGCAGGGTGGCAATTTGCTCGACCGGCTGGTGGGTCGGGCCGTCTTCGCCCAGACCGATCGAGTCGTGGGTAAAGACAAAAATCGGGTTGATCTTCATCAGCGCTGCCATGCGCAGCGCATTGCGGGCGTATTCGCTGAACATCAGGAAGGTGGCACCGTAGGGCTTGAAGCCGCCGTGCAGGGTGGCACCGTTCATGATGGCGGCCATGCCGAATTCGCGCACGCCGTAATACACATAGTTGCCGCCATGCTCGCGGCTGACGCCTTTGGAGCCGCTCCACAGCGTGAGGTTGGAGCTGGCCAGGTCAGCCGAGCCGCCCAACAGCTCCGGCAGCGCCGGGGCAAACGCTTCAATGGCGTTTTGCGAGGCCTTGCGGGTGGCGATGGTTTCGCCCTTGGCGTTGATTTTCTCAATCGCGGCGGCGGCATGTGCGGCCCAGTTGGCCGGCAGTTCACCGCGCATGCGGCGCTCGAACTCGGCGGCTTCAGCCGGGAAGGCGGCACGGTAGGCGGCAAAGCGGCTGTCCCACTCGGCTTCGTGCGCGGCACCGGCCTCGCGGGCATTCCAGGCGCTGGCAATGTCAGCCGGAATCTCGAACGGCGCGTAGGGCCAGTTCAGGTGAACGCGAGTCGCGGCAATTTCGGCGTCGCCCAGCGGTGCGCCATGCACATCGTGGCCGCCCTCTTTATTGGGCGCGCCCTTGCCGATTTTGGTGCGGCAGCAGATCAGCGTCGGGCGGGTGGTATCCGCCTTGGCGCTAGCGATAGCGGCGTCCAGCGCGGCAAAGTTGTGGCCGTCGATGGCCGGAATCACTTGCCAGCCGTAGGCTTCGAAGCGCTTGACGGTATCGTCGGTAAACCAGCCTTCCACGTCGCCATCAATCGAAATGCCGTTGTCGTCGTAGAAGGCAATCAGCTTGCCCAGGCCCCAGGTACCGGCCAGCGAGCAGGCTTCGTGCGAAATGCCTTCCATCAGACAGCCATCACCCAGGAACACCCAGGTGTGGTGATCGACAATGGCGTGACCGTCGCGGTTGAATTCAGCAGCCAGGACTTTTTCTGCCAGCGCCATGCCCACCGCGTTGGTGATGCCCTGACCCAGCGGGCCGGTGGTGGTTTCCACGCCCGGCGCATAGCCGTATTCCGGATGGCCAGGGGTTTTGCTGTGCCATTGACGGAAGGCTTTCAGGTCGTCAATCGACAGATCGTAGCCGGAGAGGTGCAGCAGGCTGTACAGCAGCATCGAGCCATGGCCGTTGGACAGCACAAAGCGGTCGCGGTCAAACCAGCCAGGGTTGGCCGGGCTGTGCTTCAGGTGATGACGCCAGAGGGATTCGGCAATATCAGCCATGCCCATGGGCATGCCCGGATGACCGGAATTGGCTTTCTGCACGGCATCCATGGACAGGACACGGATGGCGTTGGCAAGATCGCTGCGGGAGACCATGAAATACGAACCTCTTGTGCAAAGTGAGGGCCGGCAAAGCCGGTAACAAAATCATGCGATTATCGCCGATTGCAGCCATGGGCGGCAACTTTCCGGGCAATCGCATGAATTCACACCCCTCAAGTCCGAAGCGCGGTTCACGGTATTCATCCAGCGTCGCCGCCACCAAGCGACGTACCTTGATGCCGCGCCCAAAAAAGCGGGAGCTGACAATCAAGGGCGGGTGAACAGCCATTGCGCGGGCATGAAGACCATCGGAGGGGCGCTGCTGTGGCATGGCCGCAGCAATTCGCCCCCGAGCGCAACGGGAAATCCACGCTCAGTGCCGGGTGTCGCCAAACACCTCATCCAGCGACTTTGCCTCCAGCACCCGGTCACCCCAGGTTTCCAACTGAGCCGGCGTAGCGGCAGCAATACTGGCCAGCTGCGTGGCCGACAGCGCGCCAAAACGGCGGGTCAGCAGTCGTTGCAGCAACAAGGCTTCGCCCTGTTGCATACCCTGCTGGATACCTTGCTGCATGCCTTTCTGAATCCCCTTTTGCATGCCTTGCTGCATGCCTTTCTGCATGCCCTTCTCAATTCCCTGCTGCATCCCCTGAAGCATGCCCTGCTCCATCCCCTTGGCAATCGCCTGCGCTT
>ERZ724525.525-NODE-525-length-21901-cov-7.009979_pt1 | contig 21901 bp, 19 predicted proteins | sample MGYA00376058_ERZ724525 | MGnify/ENA primary metagenome ERZ724525 (study PRJEB28724, sample SAMN07190888) | wastewater metagenome | isolation source: influent of sewage treatment plant in Hong Hong | place: USA: Christiansburg, Virginia | collected 2016-03-01 ... | reverse complement strand
TGCCCGGCATTGAAGAAGCTCACGGCCTGCTTTTGCAGTGGCTCAATGCAGGTGGCGGCTGGGATGGGGCAGGCGGAATCGGTCATGGGCCGATGATAGTCAGTGAGCCGTTTCCATGTCCCCAAAAGGTGGAGGTGGCTAGTCCAGCAGCGCCATGCCCTTGATCTGTGCAAACAGCGGCAGACCCGCCTGCAACTGCAAGGCTCTGGCCGAATGCTGGGTAATGCGTGCCAGCAGGCGGGTGTTGCCCGATTGCAGCGACACCATGACCTGCCCCGGCCCGTCTTCGCGCAGATCCAGCACCTGCGCGGGCAGGATGTTGAGAATGCTGCTGCTCTCGGGTCTGCCAAGGCTCAGGCTCACATCGCGGGCTTGCACGCGCAGCTGTACCTGAGTGCCTAGGGCGCGCGGGTGAGCCATCACCAGTTGCAGCTGCCCGCCATCAAAGGCCAGGGTGCTCAGGTGGTCAGCCACATCGTGGCTTTGCACCGTGGCGTGCACCACGCTGGAGGCAATATCGCCATGGGCCAGCGGCAAATCAAGGCTGGACAGGAGATCAGTCACCGCGCCTTGCGCCACAACCCGGCCTGCATTCAGCAGCACCATGTGCTGGGCCAGCCGCGCCACTTCATCGAGCGAGTGGCTGACGTAGATGACGGGTATCTGCAGATGGCGCTGCAACTGCTCCAGATAGGGCAGCACCTCGGCCTTGCGCTGTGCATCGAGGGCGGCCAGCGGTTCGTCCATCAGCAGCACTTCGGGGCTGGTGGCCAGTGCACGGGCAATAGCCACGCGCTGGCGCTCGCCGCCAGACAGGGTGGCGGGCATGCGGTCCATCAAATGCGCAATGCCCAGCAGCTCGACAGCGCGATCGCGCGAGACCTTGCGCCGCTCCACCGGGGTGCGCTTCAAGCCATAGTCAATGTTCTTCTGCACCGAGAGGTGGGGGAACAGGCTGGCTTCCTGAAACACATAGCCCAGTGCACGCTGGTGTGTGGGAAGCCATTGCTTGCGGGCGTCGTCCTGCCAGACATTGCCGTTGACGGCGACACGGCCCTGTGCGCGCTCCAGACCTGCCAGGCTGCGCAGGCAGGTGGTCTTGCCGCACCCCGAAGGCCCAAACAAGGCGGTGACGCCGTGGCCAGGCAGCTGTAGATCGACATCGAGCGAAAAGTCCGAGCGGCTCAGCTGGAGCTGGGCGGAGATGAAGTGAGAAGTGCTCATGCGCGGCGCTCCGCCTTGGGTTGCAGCCAGTTGAGCGCCAGCAGCACGATGAAGGAGAACACCACCATGCCTGCGGCCAGCAGGTGGGCATGGCCGTACTCCATGGCTTCCACATGGTCGTAAATCTGTACCGAGACCACGCGGGTCACGCCGGGGATGTTGCCGCCCAGCATCAGCACCACGCCAAACTCGCCCACGGTGTGGGCAAAGGTCAGCACGGCGGCGGTAATAAAGCCGGGCCGCGCCAGAGGGATGGCCACGGTCAGAAAGCGATCAAGCGGACTGGCACCCAGACTGGCTGCGGCTTCCATGGGGCGTGTGCCCAGCGCTTCAAAGGCGCGCTGCAGCGGCTGTACGGTAAACGGCATGGAGTAGATCAGCGAGCCTATGACCAGACCGGCAAAGGTGAATGGCAGATTGCCGATACCGATCGCCTGCGTGAATTTGCCGACAGGGCCGTTGGGTCCCATGGTGACCAGCAGATAAAAGCCGATAACGGTGGGCGGCAGCACCAGCGGCAGGGCCACCACGGCTCCAATCGGCCCGCGCCAGCGCGAGCGGGTGTGGGCCAGCCACCAGGCCAGCGGTGTGCACAGCAGCATGAGCAGCACTGTGGTCACGCTGGCGAGCTTGAGCGTGAGCCAGATGGCGGCGTAGTCTTCGGCGTTCAGTTGCATGGAATCAAAAAAAGACCCTTGGAGTGCTCAGCTTAGCCGAGCAGCACCAAGGGAAGAGCGGAGCAGTTGGGGTGAAGAACCGTTAACGCCACCCTTGATGCGTCGGAGCGAAGCCTTGTCGTACGCTTGTACTGCCTGTGGCTTCGTGCCTCGTCTCAACCGCAGATATGCGGTTTGCTGGGTTGCGTTAGTCGTTCTGAATCGGCCTCTAGCGCTTATCTATCAAGCGTCAGAAGCTATAACCATAGGAGCGGATGATGTCGTGCGCCTTGGGGCTGCGCAGGTATTTCATCAGCGCGGTGGCGGCTTCGTTGTCCTTGGCGCTGTTCAGCACGATGGCGTCCTGGCGAATCGGCTCATGCATATTGCCGGGAATTTGCCAGGCTGAGCCTTCGCGAATCTTGCCGTTTTCCATGACTTGGGACAGCGCCACAAAGCCCAGTTGCGCATTGCCGGTGGCGGCGAACTGGTAGGTCTGGGCAATGTTCTCGCCCATCACCACCTTGGGTTGCACCTGGGTGGTCAAGCCCAGTTTGTTCAGCACTTCCATGGCGGCTGTGCCGTAGGGCGCCAGTTTTGGGTTGGCAATGGCGATGTGTTTGTAGTCGCCGGTCTTCAGCACTTCGCCCTTGTCGTCGACATAACCGGCCTTGGGGCTCCACAGCACCAACGTGCCGATGGCGTAGGTAAAGCGCGAGTCCGCCACGCCCTTGCCCTCTTTGGCGAGCTTTTCGGGCGTGGTGTCATCAGCGGCCAGCAAGATGCCAAAGGGCGCGCCGTTGTTGATCTGGGCGTAGAACTTGCCGGTGGCACCAAACGACAGTTCGGCCTTGTGGCCCGTGTCTTTTTCAAACTCCACAGCGATCTTCTTCATGGGCGCGGTGAAGTTGGCGGCCACGGCAACGGCCACTTCGGCGGCCTGCGCCTGCGCTGACCACAAGCCCAGCACGGCCGAACTGGTCACGGTCGCGATCACGGCCGCAGAGCGGGCCAGTTGAAAGGAAAAACGCGAGGAGCGGGCAGTGATCTGAGTCATTGAGGTATCGCTATTCATAAAAGGAATAGCGAAGTGTAGCCTTTTTGTAAAGGCAAGAGGCAGCCAGGAAAATCCAAGGCAGGCATGATGGCTGCTTATGTCAGAACCCGATCATTTCGAACAAGAACAATTTGATGCGTTTGACGATGAGGCTGCGCCAGGCCGCTCGCTCTCGTCAGACTCCGTATCCCAGGCGCTGGGCTACGACATGGCAGACCGCCGCATCGCCATCCTGCGCGGCATTGCGCAAAGCGGCTCCATCTCTCAGGCGGCACGCGATGTGGGCGTGAGCTACAAGGCCGCGTGGCAGGCCATTGATACCTTGACCAACCTGGCCGGCGCGCCGCTGGTGGAGCGCAGCGTGGGCGGAGCCGGTGGCGGTGGTGCCCAGATGACGCCTGCGGGCGAGGAATTGCTGCATGCAGCCGAGGCCATGATGCGCTTGCGTACCGAGCTGATGCAGCGCATGCAGTCTGGGACGCCGGGCGGTACGCAGCCGAATCTGGGTCTGATGACCAGCATGCGCAACCAGTGGCCCTGTACCGTGCTCAAGGTGGAGTCGATGGGTGGCCAGATCCGGGTCTGGCTGCGCGCTGCGATGGAGGCAGGCTCAGACTGGACGATTGCCGCTCGCATCACCCCCGAAAGCTATGAGCTGCTGGGCCTGGCCCCTGGTGTGAAGGTGCTGGCGTTGTGCAAGGCCACGGCCGTCAAGGTCTGGCTGGGCAATGAGCGCCCGGCAGCTTCCATGCAGAACATCAACCTCTGGCCCGCCGTGGTGCAGCGTGCTACCTATGGCGCGGCCACGGTGTCTGAGGAAATCATGGCCTCTGATGAAGCCATTTGCCGCCTGAGCTGGGGCGCGCAGATCGTTGGCTTTGCACCCGCCATGAGCGGGCTGGTGGCGAACGATAGCGTGTGGCTGGAAGTGCCTGAATCTGCGGTGGTGGTGGCGGTTACCGCTAGCTAACCACGACCCGCCATAAAAAAGCGCTGCAGTGTTTTGGCACTCCAGCGCTTTATTGATGGGCGGTAGCAGCTATCTTTATTGAAGTAGCTGCCACCTTTGGACAAACTGGCCTGTCAGTCCACCTTCAGGCCAATGGCCTTGATCAGGGGCGCAAAGCGGACACGCTCCTTGGCGTGGTGGTCTACAAACGCCTGGCGGCTCATATTCGGCTCAGGCGTAGAGCCAAGGCCTTGCAGCACGTCGATCACATTTTTTTGCTCCAGTGCCTTGAGCACGCTGGCGCGCACCGCCTCCACCACGGGTGCAGGCGTGCCTGCGGGGGCGTAGATGCCGAATAAAGTGTCGGCATCAAAGCCGGGCAGACCGCTTTCGGCCAGCGTGGGGACTTTGGGGTAAAGCGGGGAGCGTTGCGGGCTGCCAATGGCCAGCAGCTTGAGTTTGCCGGCCTCGACCTGCTTGAGGCCGGGACCCGGATCAAACCAGTACTGGAGTTGGCCGCTGAGCACATCGGTCAAAGCCGGGCCTGCGCCTTTGTAGGGGATGTGGGTGGCATCGACCTTGGCAGCGCGCTTGAACATTTCGCCCGCCAGATGGGGCGAGCTGCCGGGACCGGGTGAGCCGTAAGACAGCTTGCCGGGGTTGGCCTGCAGGTGCTTGATGAAGTCCTGCACATTGCTCACGGGCAGGCTGGGGTTGGTTTCCAGAAAGACATGCACGCGGGCCACGGCTGCGACAGGTATCAAATCCTTCTCGGGGTTGAAGGGCAGCTTGCTGTAAATCATCGGATTGATGCTGATGCCGCCGCCAGAGCTCAGCAGCAGCGTGTAGCCATCCTTGGGCGAGCGCACGGTTTCACCAATGCCGATATTGCCGTTGGCACCGGGCTTGTTGTCCACCACCACGGACTGGCCCAGCACCTGACTCATGGTGGGGGAGATGGCCCGGCCCATCACGTCGGCAGCGCCGCCGGGGGCGAAGTTGACGATCAGGCGGATAGGGCGGTCTGGCCATTTTTCAGAAGCCATGGCCGGGGCCGTAAATGCACTGCAAAGCAGCGCCGGAATAGCGGCCAGGCTCAGGCGGCGCAGGCGGTTGATGAGGGGTTTTGAAGGCATGTCTTGTCTCCTTGGACAGGTTTTTTATCAATCCGCCTCGAACGGGCGGTCATTTTTTGAGATTTTTCAGGCCACCTCGACCTCAACCACGATGGGGCGAGGGTGGGCAATCGTTTCCGCCAGGACTCGGCTGAGCTGACCGGCGTCTTCCACATGGATGCCATCGCAGCCGTGGCCCTTGGCGAGAGCAACGAAGTCGAGATCGGGCAGCTCAGTGCCTTCTACCTTTTCACCTTCGCGGTAGCCAAAGACTTTGGAGAAGTCTTGCAGCGCGGCGTAGCGGCGGTTTTTGAGAATCACAAAGGTGATGGGCAGGCGCAGATTGGCCGCAGACCACAGTGCCTGAATCGCATACATGGCGGAGCCGTCGCCAATCACGGCAATCACTTTTTTCTCGGGTTTGGCCAGAGCGATGCCGACAGCCGCTGGCATGCTGTGGCCTAGCCCACCGCTGCACATGGTGAAAAAGGTCTCGCTGTGAAAGATGGGCAGATAGGTCTGAATCGTGGAGCGTGAGCTGGGGGCCTCTTCCACGATGATGCTGTGTGGGTCGCGCACGCTGGCCAGTGTGTGCATGGCAAACGCGACCGACATGCGCTCACCCGCAGCGGGGGCAGCAGGCACGGGCGGCGTGGGCTTGCGCGCTGGCGCTGGGCGCTGCGCCAGTTGCGGGCGACTCAGCAATTCTTCGACACCCAGCTTGATATTGCCCACGGCTGCGGTGCCCACGGGTGCCCAGGCCGCGATGGCCGGGTCTTCAATCAGCTGGAACAGCTCGGAGCCAAGGGGGATGAACGGACCCTCACCTTCCACGTGGTAAGTGAAAGCGGCAGCGCCAAGGGCGAAAATCTTGTCATAGGGGCCCAGCAGGTCCACGATGCGCTCGCGCATGGCGGGCAGAAATCCGGCAAACAGCGGGTGATCTTCGGGGAAGCTGCAGCGGCCGCTCATGGGCGCTACAAAGACGCGGGCCTGATGGCGCTCGGCCAGTGCCACGACGGCATCCCACGCGCCAGCGCGGTCTACGGCTGCGCCCACGACAAAAACGGGTGTCTTTGCGGCATCAAGCGCATGGCCTATGGCGGCCAGCGTTTGCGGGTTGGGGCGGGTTTCAAAGCCAATGCTGCGCAGCGTGATGGGCTCGCAGGGCTTGTCCCAGTCATCCGCAGGAATGGAGACAAACACAGGGCCGCGTGGTTCTTGCATGGCGATGTAGTAGGCGCGGGCCAGAGCCTGGGGGACATCTTCGGCGCGCGCGGGTTCGCAGCTCCATTTCACATAGGGCTTGGGCAGCTCTGCAGCGTCGCGCGAATGTAAAAACGGGTCGAACTGCAGCAAAGAGCGCGTTTGCTGGCCGGCCGTGATGACCATGGGCGTGCGGTTCTTGAAGGCCGTGAAGATGTTAGCCATGGCGTGGCCCACGCCAGCGGCCGAGTGCAGGTTCACAAAACTGGCATGGCGTGTGGCCTGTGCATAACCGTCGGCCATGCCGACAACGACTGCTTCCTGCAGGCCCAGCTCGTACGAGAAGTCTTTGGGGTAGTCACGAAACAGCGGCAGCTCGGTCGAGCCGGGGTTGCCGAAGATGCGCGTCATGCCCAGCTCGCGCAGCATGGCGATGACGGCATGGCGGACGGTGTGGGTGTCTTGCGGGAGTGTGGTTTGAGGCGTGACTTGCAAAGTGTGTTTCCTTGATCTGGCGGCTCTTCATGGGGTGGAGCGCTTCTGAGGGAATCTTGCATGGCCTCATAATTTCCAGCAATTGAATAAATCATCTAAGAGATATTCGTTTCATGGATATATCGGGTCTGGATCTGAATTTGTTGCGCGTCTTTGATGCGGTGTTCAGGCACGGCAGTGTCAGTCGTGCGGCGCTGGAGGTGGGGCTATCGCAGCCTGCAGCCAGTCAGGCGGTGACGCGGCTGCGCCAGTTGCTCGGTGATCCTCTGTTTGAGCGCATGCATGGCGGAGTGCGCCCCACGCCGCGTGCCGAGAGGCTGGCCCGAGCGGTGCGTACGGCCTTGGCGACACTGGAGGTGGCGCTGGCCGAGGCGCATACTTTTGACCCCATGCAGGCGAGTCAGTGCTTTCGCATTCATCTCAGCGATATTGGCGAGGCCCGCTTTTTGCCGCCGCTGATGGAGGCCTTGAGCGAGAAAGCGCCGAACGTGAAGCTGGAAACGTTGCCCATGCCCATGGGGGAGATTGCCGATGCGTTGGACCGAGGCTCACTGGACATCGCCATCGGCTTTTTGCCCGGTGTGACGGGAACCAAGCAGCAGGTCTTGCTTTCGGATCACTATGCCGTGCTGCTGCGGCAGGCCCACCCGGTGCTCAAGGGCTTGAAGAACAAGCGGCTTGGCCCTGAGCATTTGCAGGGGCTGGACTATGTGGCGGTGCGTTCGCACTCGGAGACTTTGCGCATTTTGCGCACGCTGGAGTTGCAGAACCAGATTCGCCTCTCGGCGGCGCACTTTATGGCCGTGCCTTCCATCGTGCGCCAGAGTGATCTGGCCGTCATCATGCCGGCCGAGATTGCGGACACGTTTGAGCAATTGGGCGGCTATGCGGTGCTGCAGGCCGATCTGCCAGAAAGCGCGTTTGATGTCTCCCTGCACTGGAGCTGGCGCTTTGAGCGTGAACCCGCCAACCAGTGGCTGCGTGCACTGGTCAGCGAGGTATTTCAGCTGCACACATAAACAGGATCAGAAAAAGGGTCAGGTATGAAAAAAGCGCCAGGCTTTTAAGGCTCTGGCGCTTGATTGATATGCGGTAGCAGCTATCTTTATTGAAGCTCTTTGCCCTTGAGCTCAGGAATCAGGAAAGCCGTGGCCAGCATGTCCAGCACATAGATGGCGGCCAGCAGGGCGATGGCGACCTGGAAGGAATAGGCCATGGCCAGAGCGCCAATCACCACAGGGCCAAAGCCGCCAACCGCGCGGCCGATGTTGAACAGCACGTTCTGCGCCGTGGCACGGGCTTCGGTGGGGTAGGCTTCGCTGATGACGGCACCGTAGCCGCCCATCATGCCGTTGACGAACAGGCCCATGATGGCACCCACCCACAGCATGGCGGTGGGGTCGCTGAGCTGGGAGTAGGCCAGTACCGAGATGACCGAGCCGACCTGGAAGATCAGGAAGGTGGGCTTGCGGCCGATGCGGTCGGCCATCTGGCCAAAGACCCAGATACCGACGGACATGCCGATGATGGTGGCGGCCGTCCACATGGAGGACTTGGTCAGGCTGAAGCCCATTTGCTTGGACAGGAAGCTGGGCATCCAGATCATGATGCCGTAATAGCCGAAGTTTTGAACCGAAGTCAGCACGATCACGCCCAGGCTGATTTTGGTTGTGGCCTTGTCCTTCATCAGCAGCTTCAGGCATTGCATGGCTGAGGGCTGGTCTTTGGGGTTACGCGTTGTAAAGACTTCGGGCTCATGCAGCTTGTTGCGGATGACCCAGGCCACGACCGCAGGAATCACACCCACCAGAAACATGCCGCGCCAGCCGATGGAAGGCAGCAGCAGCGGCGTCAGCACGGCAGCGCCGAGCACGCCCAGTTGCCAGCCCAGTGCCACATAGGACGAAACGCGGGCACGGTGGCGGGCAGGCCAGGCTTCGGCGGCCAGCGCCATGCCAATGCCGAACTCGCCGCCCAGGCCAATGCCGGCAATGGTGCGGTAGATCAGCAGATCCCAGTAGCCCTGCGCAAAAGCGCACAGGCCGGTAAAGACCGCGAACAGCACAATCGTCCAGGTCAGCACGCGGATGCGGCCGTACTTGTCGCTGAGAATGCCAAAAAAGATGCCGCCGAAGACGGCGCCGATCAGCGTCCATGTCACCAGCGAGCCGGCTTGACCGGGGGTGAGGTTCAGGTCGGCTGAAATAGCCGAAAGCATGAAGCCCAGAATCAATAGATCAAAGCCGTCCATGGCGTAGCCTACGGCCGAGCCCATGAGTGCTTTCCAGCTGTATCCGTTGACTTCTGTTGGAACGCTGGGCGCGGCTGAGCCAGCCACAGCGCTAGTGGTTTTAGTGGTCACGGGTGAGTCCTAGAGCAAAGGCGGATTCTCGTGAGCTGCGGCTGCTTTTTCCGGAAAAAGCACAGCCCTCGCCGGGCGAAAGACCGGCGCGTGGGCACGCGGCGTGCGTGCAGCATCCTTGGGGTGCAAGGGGCACGAGAAAATCCTTGAGAGAGGGGGTGAGCGGCTGGAGCATTGCAGCGCCATCTGCACGCATTTCTGCAAGCTGCAAAAAAGGGCAGGGGCACAATGAGGCCTCTGTAAAAAGCGAAAAGCCCCAAGAGCTTGCGCGCTTGGGGCTTAAATTTGGTGGTCGTAGCGGGACTCGAACCTGCGACATCAGCATTATGAATGCTGCGCTCTAACCAACTGAGCTATACGACCGACAGTTGGTAATTTTAGAGGGAAAAAAGTGGCCCGGCGACAAACTGGGGAATTTTTTTGTGCGGTAGTGCGCCGCACAAAGAAAAAACCGCAGTGCTTTTGCAAACACTGCGGTTTCTTGTCTGGTGGTCGGGGTGGGACTTGAACCTACGACATCAGCATTATGAATGCTGCGCTCTAACCAACTGAGCTACACGACCTAAGACAGCGATTATATGCAGAAAAATGACCGGCAGAAGTAAAAAAGGTGTTTTCGCTTCAAAAAACGGTCATCGGTTGCACAGAACTTACTGGTGGGTGAAGTTGGCAGGGCGCTTGTTCATGAAGGCGTCCATGCCTTCCTTCTGGTCCTGTGTGGAGAACAAGGCCTGGAACAGGCGGCGCTCAAACATCACTCCATCATTCAAGCTACCTTCAAAGGCGCGGTTCACGGATTCCTTGGCGGCCATCACAGCCAGTTGTGAGAAGCCGCTGATGATGATGGCGGCACCCAGTGTCTCTTCCATCATTTGCGCGTAAGGCACGACGCGGCTGACGAGACCTGCACGCTCGGCTTCGTTGGCATCCATCATGCGGGAGGTCAGCGCCATGTCCATGGCCTTGGATTTGCCCACGGCGCGGGGCAGGCGCTGTGTGCCGCCAGCGCCAGGGATCACACCCAGCTTGATTTCGGGCTGGCCGAACTTGGCGGTGTCTGCGGCAATGATGAAGTCGCACATCATGGCCAGCTCGCAGCCGCCACCGAGTGCAAAGCCGCTGACAGCGGCAATCACGGGCTTGCGGATGCTGCGAATGGTTTCCCAGTTGCGGGTGATGTAGTCGCCGCCGTAGGCGTCTGCAAAGTTGTACTTGGCCATGGCACCGATGTCGGCACCGGCGGCAAAGGCACGTTCGCTGCCGGTGATGATCATGCAGCCAATGCTTTTGTCGGCATCAAACTTCTTGAGCGCATCGCCCAGCTCATCCATGAGCTGATCGTTCAGCGCGTTGAGCTGTTTGGGGCGGTTCAGGGTGATGATGCCGACTTTTTCCGCTTCGACGCGGACTTCGATGGTTTCGTAGGCCAAGTTTGTCTCCTGCTAAAGATGAATTGTTGTGCCAAGAATAACCGCTGAGGCTGGCTGCCAGCTACCCTGCCGCAGCCAGTCATCGGCACTGCGTTTTATTCGGAAACGCCCGTCAGCCAGCGCTCTGCCGCAGTTTTATCGCTGATCTCCAGCCCCAGATTGCTGATGGCTTTGGCGCTATCTGCATCCTCGCAGGCGGTTTTGGCCGCTAGCGGGCTCAGGTTCAGTGGCAGCTCAAGCATCAATCGGTCGCGCGCTACCCAGGCGGTGACTTGATTGGAGCCTCCGGCGTACAGCAGCACATCGTCCAGTTTGCCGATACGCCAGCGCTGGCCTTCTGCCTCAAGGGCCAGCCATTCGTCGCCCGCCATCATGCCGGCCTGCTCGGCAGGGCCGCCGCGCAGCACGGTCTTGATTTGCACGCTGTGGTTCTCCTGCACTCGCAGGCCCAGTTTTTGCGCCAGCTGAGCGGGCTCCACCTTGGTGTTAATGCCATGCTGGGCCAGCAGCTCGCGCAGCGGCAGGTCGTTGGTGGAGTGCACCCAGCTTTGCAGTTGCTGGGCGATGTCGGCATTGCCCAGTTCGGTCACCACGGCCAGTACATCGGCTTCGCTGATGGGGCCACCTTCGCTTTTGCGCCACAGGCCGCGCATGACATCGTCGAGGCTGCTGCGGCCCTTGTCTCCAGCGTTATTGCGCAGGGTCAGATCAAGGCATAGCGCCACCAGAGAGCCTTTGGTGTAGTAGCTGACCGTGTGGTTGGCCGTGTTTTCGTCCTGGCGGTAGTACTTGACCCATGCGTCAAAGCTGGACTCGGCCACGGACTGCACATGGCGGCCCGGCGTCTGCAGCACCTGATTGATGGTGCGGGTGATGAGCTTGAGGTACAGGGCGCTGTCGATGAGCCCGGCGCGGCGCAGGAATAGGTCGTCGTAGTAGCTGGTGAAGCCTTCAAAGAACCACAGCAGCTCGGTGTAGTTTTCCTGCTCGTAGTCGTAGTGGGCAAATTCCGCCGGGCGCAGGCGCTTCACGTTCCAGGTGTGAAAGTACTCGTGGCTGATCAGGCCCAGCAGGGTGTTGTAGCCCTCGCCAGCCTTGGCCTCACCCTTGCGAGGCAGGTCGCGGCGGCCGCAGATCAGAGCGGTACTGTTGCGGTGTTCCAGCCCGCCGTAGTTGTCGTCCACCACATTGAGCATGAAGACATAGCGATCCATGGGCGGCTGGCTGCCATCGGCATGCCAGAAGGCGATTTCGGTTTCGCAAATCTTTTGGGTGTCGGCCAGCAGGCGCTCGCCATCAAAGCTGGGGGCGGCACCGGCCACCACAAACTCGTGCGGCACGCCGCCGGCTACAAACTCCCCGCGCCAGAAGTTGCCCATCTCGACCGGGCAGTCAACCAGCTCGTCGTAATGGGCGGCGGTGTAGAGGCCAAAGCCGTTGGCATCGACTTGGGCTGCAGTCAGGCCGGTGGCGACTTGCCAGTCTTGCGTGGCGGGGCTGCTCAGCAGCTCCAGCGCATGGGGCTGGTTTTCTTGGCCATGCACGCGCAGGCACAGGCTGGTGCCGTTGAAAAAGCCACGGCGGCGGTCCAGCCATGCGGTACGAACTGAGGTGTCGTAAGCGCAAACTTGATAGCTGATGACGCATGCTGCATCTGGGCTACAGGCAATTTTCCATTGATTTTTGCTGAGCTGCTCTGCTGGAACGGGCTGGCCGTTTTGCGTGGCGCTCAGGCTTTGCAGGTTCTTGGCGAACTCGCGCACCAGATAGCTGCCGGGAATCCACACAGGCAGCGACAGAAGCTGGTCGGCTGCAGGCTTTGTGATGTGCAGCTGAACATCAAAAAGATGAGCATCTACCGCGCTGGCCTGCACGGTGTAGCGAATGCCGGGGGCATGGGAAACGGTCGTCATGGCAGCTCCAGAAATGCGGCCGGAGCAAGCGAACCTATCGCAGCGCGGTGAGGTCACACAGACCTGACGCGCGCTGCTCCGGCAGAGATTGAGTCGTTATTTTGTGGAATTACTTGGCAGCAGCCAGGTGCTTTTCCACCTCGGCGGCAGAAATGGCACCGGGGACGCGCACATTGTTGGAGAACACGACGGTAGGGGTGCCGGTGATCTTGTACTTGCGGCCAAATGCCAGATTGCGTTGGATGGCTGCGGTATCGCACTGCACGGCGGAGGCATTTTTGCTGTTCAGCATCTGCTCATGCCAGGCCTTGGCCTGATCCTTGGCGCACCAGATGTTGCGCGACTTCTCGGCGGAGTCGGGGCTCAGTATTGGGTAGAGGAAGAGGTAGATGGTGACGTTATCCACGCTCTGCAGGTCTTTTTCAAAGCGCTTGCAGTAGCCGCAGTTCGGGTCTTCAAACACGGCCATCTTGCGCTCGCCCTTGCCGTGCACGATGGTGATGGCGTCCTTGAGCGGCAGCTGCTTGAAGTCCACAGCCGTCAGCTGGGTCATGCGGTCTTCAGTCAGATTGCGGCGCGCCTTGGTGTCGATCAGCTCGCCCTGAATCAGATAGTTGCCCTTGGCATCGGTATAGAAAATGTCCGTGCCCACGCGCACTTCATACAGGCCTGACATGGGGGTGGCGCGGACCTCGTCGATTTTTTCGAGCTGAGGAATGCGCTCGGTCAGCGTCTTTTTGAGGTTGGCATCCTGGGCGTGAACATTCAGGCCGAAGGTCAGGCTGGCAGCAGCCAGAAGGCAGGCAACAAGTTTCATGGGTGATCTGTCAGGCCGCTGAGGCGGCGGGTATGGCTAACGGTTTCTGCCGTCCCGGGTGTGCCGGGAGGCAGGGCTGAGGGTTGGAGTCTGATCGGTCTCAGGGGTTCCATGAAGTTGGCGTCAGAGCAAGCCCATGGCCTGCTTGGCCATCCAGGACTTGAGCGGGCCACTACGCTCAAAGCCCTTCATGCCCCAGTTGCGCAGCATCTGCATGGGCACTTCGGGGCGAGAAAACAGCTGCTGCAGGCCATCCATGGCCAGACCCATAGGGGCCAGAGCCGCCTTGCGCTCGCGCTCGTATTGGCGCAGCAGCTTCAAATCAGCGGGGCTACGCCAGTAGTCGCGCTCTTGCAGCACGCGGGCCAGCGCCTGCGCATCGGCAAGGCCCAGGTTCAGGCCCTGACCTGCCAATGGGTGCACGTTGTGGGCGGCATCACCGGCCAGCACCCAGCTCTGGTTGCTCTTTTGCGCAAACGGGCCGCACCATCGGTCAGCCACCGCCTGCTGCAGCGGCCAGGTGGCGCGGTCAGCAATCATCTCCAGCTGGCCCAGCGCATCTTGACTGATGGCCTGCAGGCGGGTGGTGAAACTTTCTTCGTCGCTTTCCAGCCACTGGGGCACCAGCGCTTGCTCCAGCGACCAGACCACGGCCACTTCATGACCTTCTGGGCCGCCCATGGGCAGCAGGGCCAGAATTCCTTCGGGCGTAAACCACTGGCGGGCGATGCCGCCGTGGGGCAACTCACAGCTCAGGCGCGTGGCAATCGCGTGCTGGGGGTAGGGGGTGACTGTGAACTCCACGCCAAACTCGCTGCGCGTGCTGCTGGAGCGGCCTTCGCAGACGGCGGTGAGGGCCGCTTCTACCGGCTCTTTGACGATTTCGACCTGCGGCTGGTAGCGCACGGCCTCGGCCAGGCGCTGCTCCAGTGCGGGCACATCGACAATCCAGGCCAGCGCTTCCACATCTTGCGATGCGGCATCAAACTGCACCTGGCCGTCCAGATCGCCAAAGACCTGCATGCCGACCACGGGCGTGGCATCTTCATCATCGGGCCAGCAGCGCAGAGACTGCAGCACGGCTCTGGAGCTGGCGTTCAGCGCATAGGCCCGTACATCCTGCTGCTGTGATCTGGCCTGTGGTGGTGCTACGAGGGCGACACGCAGACGCTCACGCGCCAGCAAAAGGGCCAAGGTCCGGCCCACAATGCCGGCTCCACGAATACATACATCAAAGGTTTGCGCCATGGCCGTCATTGTAGAAGGCGCAGGCGGGGCCTGCGGGCATAGAGGGAACCCCAGCGACCTGCTGGTGTATCGGGCGCGCAACTATATTGTTGATAGCGCCTTGCGTATGACTAGCAAGGGCTTGAGTGAAAAATGCTGTGAAATTTAGCAAAGGACATGCGATGACGGACTCCACCCACGACGTGCAAGGCCAGATTGCCGAGCTCTGGATTTACCCTGTCAAATCCTGCGCGGGCATTGCCGTGCAACAGGCCCGTCTGTCGCGCCACGGGCTGGAGTGGGACCGGCACTGGATGGTGGTGGAGCCCAATGGCGAGTTCTTGACCCAGCGCAGTCACCCACGCATGGCGCTGATTCGCCCTGAAATCACGGCCGATTCATTGCTGCTGCACTTTGCCGGTCAGCCCAGCCTGCAAATACCGCTGCTGGCGCAGGGTGAAAAATGCCGGGCCCGGGTCTGGAGCGACACGGTACAGGCTTGGGATCTGGGTGAATGGGCGGCACCTGCCCGCGCATGGCTCAGTCAAGTGCTGGAAACGGACTGCCAGCTGGTGCGCTTTGACCCGGCCCAGCCCCGCCAGGCCAGCGAGCGCTGGGTGAGCAGTGGTCAGGCCCCGGTGCATTTTGCCGACGGCTACCCGCTGCTGGTGCTCAGCCAGTCGGCGGTTGATGAGCTGAACCAGCGGCTTGCGCAGGCGGGCGAGACGGCAGTTGATGCACGGCGCTTTCGCCCCAATATCGTGATTGCAGGCATCGAAGCCCACGACGAAGACCGGGTGGAGCAGTTGGATGTGAAGGAGCTGCCGGGCTTAAGCCTGCTGCCCTGCAAGCCTTGCACGCGCTGCCCCATCCCCGATATCGACCCGGATACGGCGGTGCCAGGAACCTCGGTTGGGCAGTCAATTGGCAGCTACCGCCAAGATCCACATGTGGATGGTGCTATTACTTTTGGTATGAATGCGATTGTGCTGGGCCTGCCTAAGGCAGAGGACGCAAGCGTTCAGCTGGCGCTGGGCCAGCAACTGGCGGGCAATTTGCGCTTCGATTAGCCACCTCTTGGTAATGACGGGCGCAATCTACGGCGGATAAGCAGAGATTGCCGGGTCATTACAATCGAGGGCTTTCCGTGACAAAACCGGCACAAAACTCTGCAAGCCCAGAGCGCTATGCCGTCACGCTCCCAAGAGAACCAGATTCGCCTCAATGCGGATCGGGCACTTCGGCCACGATGGTGTGGTGCCAGGTAGTGCATTGATACATAAGGAAAATTCCATGAGCCTCAAATGCGGCATCGTTGGCCTGCCCAACGTGGGCAAGTCCACTCTTTTCAACGCGCTGACCAAGGCTGGCATCGCTGCTGAAAACTACCCCTTCTGCACGATTGAGCCCAACACCGGCGTGGTGGAAGTGCCCGATCCGCGTCTCGATCAGCTGTCCGAGATTGTCAAGCCCGAGCGCGTGGTTCCCGCCATTGTGGAATTCGTGGACATTGCCGGTCTGGTGGCCGGTGCCTCCAAGGGGGAAGGCCTGGGCAACCAGTTCCTGGCCCACATCCGCGAAACCGACGCTATCGTCAACGTGGTGCGCTGCTTTGAAGACCCCAACGTGATTCACGTGGCCAACAAGGTGGACCCGATTGCCGACATCGAAGTCATTCAGACCGAGTTGTGCCTGGCCGACATGGCTACGGTGGAAAAGGCAATTCATCGCTATAACAAGGCCGCTCGCTCTGGCACTGACAAGGATGCCGCCAAGGTGGTTGCCCTGCTCACCCAGATCCAGGACGCCCTGAACGAAGGCAAGCCAGCACGCACCGTGCCCGTCTCCAAGGAAGACGCACCCCTGATCAAGCAGTTCTGCCTGATCACCGCCAAGCCCGCCATGTTTGTAGGCAACGTGTCGGAAGACGGTTTCGAGAACAACCCTCTGCTGGACCAGCTCAAGGCCTACGCCGAAGCCCAGGGCGCACCTGTCGTGGCCATCTGCGCCAAGATCGAAGCCGAAATGTCCGAGATGGACGACGAAGACCGCGACATGTTCCTGGAAGAGCTGGGTCTGGAAGAGCCGGGCCTGAACCGCCTGATCCGCGCTGGCTTCAAGCTGCTGGGTCTGCAAACCTACTTCACCGCTGGTGTGAAGGAAGTGCGCGCCTGGACTGTGCCTATCGGCGCAACAGCCCCTCAGGCGGCTGGCGTGATTCACGGTGACTTTGAGCGCGGCTTCATTCGTGCCCAGACCATTGCGTTTGACGACTTCATCCAGTTCAAGGGTGAGCAAGGCGCCAAGGATGCCGGCAAGATGCGTGCCGAAGGCAAGGAATACATCGTCAAAGACGGCGATGTTCTGAACTTCTTGTTCAACGTCTAACTTCGGACTGTTGCCTCACGGGATGTCGTGAGGTTTCAAATAACCCTGCAAGTCATTGATTTGCGGGGTTTTTTATTGTTTTTGAATCGTTATGTCTCACTGTGTCTTTTTTGAAAGTGGGTACGAAGGTGGGTATGGTCGCGGTGTACCCGCTTTTAAAAGCGGGTACGATGATTTAAGGAAGGGGATGCCATGTTGAATGACACACAGTGCCGCACGGCCAAGCCGAAAGATCGTGCATACAAGCTCGCTGATGACAAAGGGCTGTACCTGGAGGTGAAGCCAAATGGCACCAAGGCTTGGCGCTATCGGTTCAAACTTGACAAAGATGGGAAGCTCAAAGAAAGCGTTTTTGCGATTGGTGACTACGGCAGTGCTCCTGCGGGAGAGACAGCTGAAGAGGCGGACGCAAGACGTGCTGGTGGATGGTTCACACTGGCCGAGGCTCGTGCTGAGCGCATGAAGGCACGAGGCTTGGTTAAGCAAGGCATTAACCCAGCCCATCAACGGCAGCTGGATAAGATCAAAAGGGTTCAGCAAAGCGCAATCACTTTTGAAGCTGTGGCGGCCGAGTGGTTATCTATGAAAGATTGGGAGGATGTCACCAAGAAGCGCCGTTTGGATATGCTGCGTCGAGTGGTATTTCCCAAAATTGGTGCGCTACCCGTAAGGCAAATCACACCTGCACATATTCTTGATGTGCTGCAAACAGCACATAAGCAGAATGGACCTTCAGTTGCGGCTGAAGCACGGCGCACAATGGGTGGTGTTTTTGAGCTGGCAATCTCGACATTGCGAGCCGACACTGACCCTGTACATCCTGTCCGTAAGGCTCTTCCTGCCAATAAGACCCAACACAAACGCCCGTTAACTGCTGAGGAGATTGGGCAGCTTTTGAGAGACTTGGGCAGTCATGGTGGACGGTATGAGACTCGCGGTGCTTTTATGTTGATGTGGTGGACTTTGTGCAGGCCCAGTGAGGCAGTGGAGGCTAAGTGGTCAGAGTTTGATTTGGACAGAGCTCTTTGGAAAATTGCTGCAGAGCGTATGAAAAAGCGCAAGGAGCACATCATTCCACTGCCCATGCAAGCTGTAAAAATGTTGCGAGCGCAGCATGGCCTTACAGGGCATTTTGAGCACGTATTTCCGGGCAGGGATGACCGATATAAGCCAATGAGTGTGGCTTCGTTTCGGCAAATGTTGAATGTACTGGGCTGGGCCGGAAAATTCAGTCCACATGCCACACGTACAACTGGTAGTACACGTTTAAATGAAATGGGCTATTCCGCTGACTGGATTGAACGTCAACTTGCACATACTGAACCTAATTCAGTGCGGCGTACATATAACCATGCTGACTATTTGCTTGATCGAGCCAGGATGATGCAAAAGTGGGCAGATATGTTGGAATCCCTAGAGAACGGCTCTATCAAAATTCCAGCACCAAAGACAGCGCTAAATTGAGCACCTTGCCAGGGTCTATGGTGACCGCTAGTACGCCTTTCGCTTTTCTATGGAGGGGAGAATTCTCCGAATTTTCACCCGCAACCGGAATGTGGCCAACTATGCTGAGTGACCGTATCGAAGAACTGCAAAACATAGGCATGCTGCGTGCACACAGTTATGTTAGATCTCGTCAGGATAGCCACTTAACATGCTCTGCTGTGGTGATGTCAAATGTCTCTGAGAACGATGAAAAAATCTGAAAAAATCGAAGCTTCTGCAAAAAATAAGCCCGCTAAGCCAGAAAGAAAGAGAAAACCAGCAAAGCTTCGAGCATGGGAAAAAGATTACCCTGATTACAAGCTTTGGGACAGTCAGCGTTGGGCATGGGAATTTTTGAGAAGAAATACTGACTTCATTGGTGATTGCAAATCAATCAAAGGTCGAAACTCTTCACAACAAGAGCAAGCTATTTGTGATAAATATGGGATAAGCTTTTTTAAGCACTATTCTGAAATAGATGGGCCATTTCCTGAATTTATCAATAAAGTAATAAATTCATGGAGAAATGAAGACGAAAAAGAAAGAAAAGTCGAAATTAACCTCAAGCATGGGCAGATGTTGATTTTATTCAACGTTGATCAAACACTTGAAACCAGTTTTGAGCTTCGTGCACAAATAAAATCTGCCACAGAAGCCTTAGAAAAATATAGAGACAACCTGATTGAGTCGTTAGAAAAATCCCCCGGTGCTGATGAGCAGCCTCCAAAAAGACGCAGTAGCTCACCCATGCACTACTTGAGGCACCTTAAGGTTATTGATTCAAGAAACGAAGATGTACCCGTACCTTGGGCCGATATCGCTAAGCTTGTATTTAATGAGAAAATTAAGGTTGATGAAAAAATTAAAGGCCGAGAACTGACAAATATTGAAATCACGCAAAAGTACTACAAAACTTTGGTTGCTTCCTTGGAGAAGCCAAAAGACTACCGAAGTATTGCGATTAATACCCTAAAAGTTGGCTTGGGTAGAAGACTTTGGGAAAATAAGCTTCATAAAAAGAAGCTTAATGCGAAGCTAGAGAGATTAAAGACTTTGAAAGCTGCTAAAGCTGCTTCTCTAAATTAGGAAGCAGCTCAAGCAACAAATCCTAATCAAAATTAATTTAATGTGTAGTGTCCAAACTTTAAACCCTCAAGGTAGCGCTTTACTGGCACTGTAGCAAGTGAACGTGCTTCTGAGGGAACACGAACATTAACACCAGCTTTCTCGCGAATCGCCTTAATGTGTGTTTTAAGTTGGCGGGCATTGGGAATTACTGTTGACACATCTACCCCAGCGGCATGTAAAGCAATAATGCTATTCTGCAGATTGGATAAGCCTAGTACAGGTTCACCCTGCAATAAAGATTTGTCCAAGAGATTTAATGCAAGGATATCGTCCATGAATACCCTTCTTGCTTTCTGTTTGTCCCAATCTTTAACTTGTGACATTTTTATTCTTCGCAAGAATCGACTACGCAATGTGATTTCGATTCGCACCAAGTTTTTGGCATAATTTTCGATAGCTTCTCTGTCTGGTAAATTCTGAGGTAAAGGTCGAAAGGCAATTTCCTCACCCTTCCCGTAAATTTTGATGGGTCTCATATCACTGTGTTGATTGACGTATAAAGTTTCATCAGCATAAGTAGAAAATGACCTCTGCGTGAAAGCCAGTTGCATTTTTAATGCGAGCTGAAAACTCCGGACGGTAAACTTGCTTGGAAGCCGAAAGTGAGCAGCAAGGTCAGCGCGAAAAAGCCGCACATCACCAGCTTTTATAGCTTGCTTTTCTCTGGGTGTTGGCTCAATTTTTAAATATTGACACACCTGCTTTGATATATCCAGAACGATCTGGCTCAAATCTTCTGAGCCAAATACATTGTGACCTCTTAAGAATTTTGCAGCGCTACATTCAATCTGTAGTACTTTTCCGTTCTTTTTTGACCATACCGTAGCCTCCATACCATACGCACCTGGCACTTTAAATTTACGAGAAGACCCAGCCATGGCATTGGTTAGTCGATTACTCACACCTTGGGCTTGTAGCCGTTTGTGTTCATCAATCAAAGAACCATGCTCAACCTTGATGGAAAACTTTACGGTATCAATCAGGGAATTTCTCATTTCTAAAACCTTTTTAGTAAGCAGCGACCATCCTTTTGGATAGTTGCTGAATGCACTGTTGTTACTTAATTTTTACAGTTATTGGTAAGCTTTTGGGTTTTAAGTAAAATCCACTCTAATAAGTCTTTTATATTGGCTTTTAATTTTCTTTTGCTAGTAATACAAGTGTTGGTCTATCGTAAAATCACTATTAATTGAGCTATCTACATAAAACAGTATTAATGCTTGGTATTACATTTGAATTCGTTATGTGACGTGCAGCATGCACCGCAAGCACATGTCACAAGAAAACGTTGTGACATGGCTTGCTGCCTAGCTTAGAGGGTAGGTCACTCGTTCATGATGGCTGCCGAAATCGCTACGAAGCTCGCACGACGTCCATCAGAAAGACGCTTCTGGTACTGGTGTCCACGATCAGCAGAGACTTTAAGGAATCCAGCTTCTTTAAGGTGCTGATAGGTTTTTCGACTCAATCGATCGCCCATGATCTCCTGAAATGCTTCAGGTTTGATTAGGTAATATCGACCATCTTTTTCTTCTACATCAAAACCAATAATTGCAGCATTTTTTAACTGGAGGCTAAGCTTGATTCCAAGCTGAGGCTTCTTTATTTTTCTTAGGTTTCGATTGAGTGCATGACGTACTGCTGTTATTGTTGATTTAATTTCAATAGCTAGCTCTATACTGCTGGAATACTTGCGGGACAGGTGCTCTCCAAAAAGTTTGCCAATCCCTGAATTAATATTCATGTTTCTAATAAGTAAATGATTTTCCTTCACCGCGATATGGCCTATAAATGCGCAAAAGACAAGACTGTTAAATAAGCGCTGATCCTGGCCATCCCAGTTAACATCGATTTCTATATGCTTGGAAATATGACGAGCGATAATTGATTTTCGATCTTCCCATTTCTGTTGATAGAGAGGGAAATTTTCACAAATGGACTGGGTTACGAGTTCACCTAGAACTCCAGGATGTTCAGCTCCTACTTTGTCAAAATAAGCAGCTAAGCTTGCTCCATCATTAAATCCACAGAGTTCGTCGAACATACCAAACTCGCCGCTAAAAATCTCAAACACACGAGAAACAACGCCGGGCTGCATTGGAAGCTTAGCCTCTTTTGCTGATGCTGCTATATTTTGTTCTGCCGAAACAATCAACGTTGCTGTGACAGGCTTTGTGGGTTCCTTGCCATACTGTGATTTTTTGCTGCGCACACGATGCGCAGAATTACCTGCATCCATAAATGCCGAAAGCATTGCCTGCGCAACTGTTTTTCCATGACCATCTTCAATAAATACTGGCTGCGTGCCTTGATGTGCAAGTTCATCATGTAAACCAATCGTAGTAAAGTTTCCAGAAATAATTTTTTCCGTACCCTTGACCAGTTGTGATGCAAGGCGTTGAGAAACAGATTTACCTGTTGAAGTCTTTCCAACTAACATGAGTGCCAA
>ERZ724525.523-NODE-523-length-21931-cov-5.382383_pt1 | contig 21931 bp, 10 predicted proteins | sample MGYA00376058_ERZ724525 | MGnify/ENA primary metagenome ERZ724525 (study PRJEB28724, sample SAMN07190888) | wastewater metagenome | isolation source: influent of sewage treatment plant in Hong Hong | place: USA: Christiansburg, Virginia | collected 2016-03-01 ... | reverse complement strand
CGGCGGCGTGTCGATCATCGCCTCGATCATCGGCTGCTATTTCGTCAAGGCAACCGACGGCGGCAAGATCATGTCGGCGCTCTATCGCGGCCTGGCCGTGGCCGGCATCCTGGCGCTCGCCGCCTACTACCCGGTCACGCAGTGGCTGATCGGCGCCGGTGACCCCGCCGCCAAGATTACGACCATGAGCATGTTCGGCTGCTCGATCGTCGGCCTGGTGCTGACAGCCCTTCTGGTCTGGATCACCGAGTACTACACCGGCACCGAGTATGCGCCGGTCAAGCACGTGGCAGCGTCCTGCCAGACCGGTCACGCGACCAACATCATTGCCGGCATCGGCATCTCGATGAAAGCTACCGCCTGGCCGGTTCTTTCCGTCTGTGCGGCCATCTACGCCGCCTTCACGCTGGGCGGCCTGTTTGGTATCGCGATCGCCGCCACCTCCATGCTGTCGATGGCTGGTATCGTCGTCGCCCTCGATGCTTACGGCCCGATCACCGACAACGCCGGCGGTATCGCTGAAATGGCCGGTCTGCCGAAGGAAGTACGCGACGTTACCGATCCGCTGGACGCCGTCGGCAACACCACCAAGGCCGTGACCAAGGGTTATGCCATCGGTTCCGCCGGCCTTGCCGCGCTGGTTCTCTTCGCCGACTACACGCATGGCCTTGAAGCGGCGACCGGCAAGGTGTTCACCTTCGATCTGTCCAACCACCTTGTGATCATCGGCCTCTTCATCGGCGGCCTGATTCCCTACCTCTTCGCGGCCATGGCCATGGAAGCGGTCGGCCGTTCGGCGGGTGCCGTGGTTGTCGAGGTCCGTCGCCAGTTCAAGGAAATCCCGGGCATCATGGAAGGTACGGCCAAGCCGGATTATTCCCGTGCGGTCGACATGCTGACCGTGGCGGCGATCAAGGAAATGATGATTCCGTCCATCCTGCCCGTCGCCGTGCCCATCGTCGTCGGTCTCGTGCTGGGCCCGGTTGCCCTTGGCGGACTGCTGGTCGGCACCATCGTTACCGGCCTCTTCGTGGCGATCTCGATGACCACCGGTGGTGGCGCCTGGGACAATGCCAAGAAGTACATCGAGGACGGCCACTTCGGCGGCAAGGGTTCCGATGCGCACAAGGCGGCCGTGACCGGCGATACCGTCGGCGATCCCTACAAGGATACGGCTGGCCCGGCGGTCAATCCACTGATCAAGATCATCAATCTGGTCGCACTGCTGATCGTGCCGCTGATCGCCTGATCCACCGGCACTCCCCGAAAGGCGGCCACGGCCGCCTTTTTCATTTCATCGACACTGTCGGTGACTGTGTTCCTTGCGGGTTGTCAGATTTTTCACGGGCGCTACAGCACCCCTACGCTAAAATCGTGCGTCAATGGAGATTGCATGAACGAAACCGAGAATCAGTCCGTAGTTGCGTCAGAAGCAAGCAATCCGGGCGTGCGTGAGGACATCCTCCACTACGACCCCCTGCTCGACTGCCTGGTCGAACTCTCGCGCTTCCACGGGCGCCCGGCAACGCGAGCGGCACTGACCGCCGGCCTGCCGCTCGAAAAGGGCTCGCTGACGCCCTCGCTCTTCGCCCGGGCGGCAAATCGCGCCGGCCTTTCAGCAAAAGTCGTGCGCCGTCGGCTCGACCGCATCGATCTGGCCTTGCTGCCCGTCGTCTTGCTGACTTCCGGCGACGAGGCCTGCGTGCTGCTTGGCTGGGACGAATCAGGAGAGACTGCCCGCCTGCTGTTTCCGGAAACCGGCCAAGGTTCAGTCCAGCTCTCGCGCGACGAACTCGCCCAGCGCTACAGCGGCGTCGCGATTTTCGCCCGGCCGCATTTCCGCTTCGACAAGCGCACGCCTGAAGTCGGCGACGTCAAGCTGCGCCACTGGTTCTGGGGCGCTCTGGCCGACCAGTGGCCGGTCTACCGCGACGTCCTGAGTGCGGCACTGCTGATTAACGTCATCGCACTGGCCATGCCGCTGTTTTCGATGAACGTGTATGACCGGGTGATCCCCAACCGCGCCATGGAAACGCTTTGGGTACTGGCCCTCGGTGTGCTGCTGCTATTCGCGGTCGACCTGATGCTGCGCCTGCTGCGCGGCTATTTCATCGACCTCGCCAGCGCGCGGATCGACATGCAGCTCTCGGCGCAAATCATGGAGCGCGTCCTCGGCGTGCGCATGGAGGCGCGGCCGGCGGCGGTCGGCGCCTTCTCGTCCAACCTGCGCTCGTTCGAGGCGGTGCGCGATTTCATCACCTCGGCCTCGGTCACCGCATTCATCGACCTGCCGTTCGCGCTGCTCTTCGTCTTCGTCATTGCGCTGATCGCCTGGCCGCTCGTCCTGCCCGTGCTGCTCGCCATCGTCGTCGTTGTCATCTATGCCTACATCCTGCAGCACAAGATGCACGAACTCTCGGAGACCACCTACCGCGCCGGCGCCCTGCGCAATGCGACGCTGATCGAGAGCCTGACGGCGCTCGAGACGATAAAGACCCAGGGCGCCGAAAGCGTCATGCAATCGAAATGGGAAAAGTCGGTGGCCTTCGTCGCCCGCGTCAACAACCAGATGCGCTTCCTTTCCGCCGCTGCGACCAACGGCGCCCTCGAAGCACAGCAGGTGGTGAACATCGTCGTCATCATCGCCGGCGTCTATCTGATCAGTCTCGGGCAGCTCACCATGGGCGGCCTGATTGCCTGCACCATGCTGGCGTCGCGGGCGGTCGCCCCGCTCGGGCAGATGGTCGGGCTCTTGATGCAGTACCACAACGCCAAGACCGCGCTGACCTCGCTCGAAGAGATCATGAAGAAGCCGGTCGAGCGGCCCGCCGACGCCAGTTTCGTCCATCGCCCCGAACTGCGCGGCGACATCGAGTTCAACAAGGTCGAGTTCAGCTATCCCGGCTCCGCGCTGCCGGCGCTCAAGGGCTTCAGTTGCCGCATCGAGGCCGGGGAAAAGGTGGTCATCATCGGCCGCATCGGCTCCGGCAAGACGACCCTGCAGAAACTGCTGCTCGGCCTCTACCAGCCGACCGAAGGCGCGGTCATGATCGACGGCGTCGATACCCGCCAGCTCGACCCGGCCGACCTGCGCCGCAACATCGGCTATGTCTCGCAGGACCCGACGCTCTTCTACGGCACACTGCGCGACAACATCGCCATCGGCGCGCCCTATGCCGATGACGCCGCGATCGTCTCGGCCGCCGAGATCGCCGGGCTGACCGAGTTCGTCAATCGCCACCCCGACGGCTTCGACATGCTGATCGGCGAGCGCGGAGATTCGCTCTCCGGCGGCCAGCGCCAGAGCGTCGCCATCGCCCGCGCCTTCCTGATGGACCCGCCAATCCTGCTGCTCGACGAACCGACCAGTTCGATGGACTATTCCTCGGAACAGCAGTTGAAGCTGCGGCTGAAGGCGGTCGCCGCGCACAAGACGGTGGTGATCGTCACCCATCGCAACAGCCTCCTCGACCTCGCCACCCGGATCATCGTCGTCGATGACGGGCAGGTGGTCGCCAACGGCCCGCGCGACCAGGTTATCCAGGCGCTGCAGAGCGGCCAGATCGGGAGGGCGTCATGAGCCGCCTGAAGGTACTGGCCGCCTGGCTTCAGGAAAAGCTCGAAGCGATGGCCGTCAAGGGCAAGCCCTATGTCGAAAAGGTGCTCGGCCGCCTGCCGAGCAAGGAGGAGGGCGAGGCGGTCGATTTCTCGACCGATTCCGATGTCGCCATCCTGCGCCAGGAACCTCTGCGGGCGCGGGTGCTGTTACGCAGCGTCGGCATCGTCATGGCGCTGTTCATCTTGTGGGCCGCGGTGGCGCAGCTTGACGAAGTGACGCGCGGCGAGGGCAAAGTCATCCCGTCCAGGCAGGTCCAGATACTGCAGAGCATCGATGGCGGGCTCGTTTCCGAGATCCTGGTGCGCGAAGGCGATGTCGTGCAGGCCAACCAGTTGCTGATCAAGATCGACGAGACGCGCTTCGTTTCTTCGGTCAAGGAAAACCGCGTGCAGTACCTCGGCCTCGTGGCCCGTGCCGCGCGCCTCAAGGCGATGTCCGATGGCAAGCCGTTCGTGCCGCCGCCCGATGTGCTGAAAGACGCGCCGGATGTCGTCGAGCAGGAACTCCAGCTATACGAAGCCAAGCGTGCCGAGATGAATGCAGCAATCTCGATCGCCAGGCAGCAGCTTGCCCAGCGCCAGCAGGAACTGAACGAGGCGACGGCACGGCGCGCCCAGGCGTCGACCGGATTCGACCTGACCTCCAAGGAGCTGACGGTCACGCGCCCGCTGATCAACTCCGGGGCGGTGTCCGAAGTCGAGCTGCTGCGCCTGGAACGTGACGTTTCGCGCTACCGCGGCGAGCGCGACATGGCCTCGGCGCAGATCACCCGGGTGCAGGCTTCGATCAACGAGGCACAGCGCAAGATCGAGGAAGTCGAGCTCAATTTCCGCAACGACGCCGGCAAGGAATTGTCCGAAACCACCGCCAAGCTCAACAGCCTGGCCGAAGGCAGCGTCGCGCTGTCCGACCGCGTCAAGCAGTCGTCGATCCGTTCGCCGGTCAAGGGTACGGTCAAGCGGTTACTGGTCAATACCGTCGGCGGCGTTGTCCAGCCGGGCAAGGACATGATCGAGATCGTTCCGCTCGAGGATGCCCTGTTGCTGGAAGCCCGCATCCTGCCCCGCGACATCGCCTTCCTGCGTCCCGGGCAGCCAGCCATCGTAAAGTTTACCGCCTATGACTTTTCCATCTATGGCGGGCTCGACGGCACGCTCGAGCATATCGGCGCCGACACGGTCATGGACGACAAGGGCAACGCCTTCTACACGGTGCGGGTGCGCACCAACAAGCCGGGTTTCGGCGACGCCAACCTGCCGATCATCCCGGGCATGGTGGCAGAGGTCGACATCATCACCGGCAAGAAGAGCGTGCTGGCCTATCTCCTGAAGCCGGTGCTGCGCGCCAAGAACGTGGCCCTGACCGAACGCTGATGCAGCACTGGATCATCGACCGCGAGGTCAGCCCGATGGCGGGCTGGCTCGAAGCCATGCCGGCGGCCGAGTTCCTGGCCCGCGACCAGCTGGGTGCTGCCCGTTTCGCCGGGGCAGGAGTCATCTGGTCACGGTTGCACGCCGGCGAGCCGGTCGAAAGCGCACTCAATGGCATCGACCGTAGCGGCCGCCAGCCGGTCGTCCTGCTCAGTGACGTGCCCGACGAAGTGCAGGTCCTGCAGACGCTGGATCTTGGTGCGGCCGGCTGCTGCAATTCGCGGGCGGCGCCCGAGGTGTTGCGCCAGGTCGCCGTGGTGGTCAGCAACGGCGGCCTCTGGGTCGGCCAGTCTCTGCTCCGGCAACTGGTCGGCGCGACCACGCGTCGTCTCGGTCAACTGCCCGCGGAGGCCGAAAATGACGACTGGCGCCCCGTGCTTTCCGAGCGCGAGATCCAGGTCGCCCGCCTGGTCGCCGGTGGCGCCAGCAACAAGGAGATCGCCGACCGGCTGGCCATCACCGAGCGCACGGTCAAGGCGCACCTGACTGCCATCTTCGAGAAGCTCGGGGTGCGCGACCGCCTGCAACTCTCGCTTCGGGTCAACGGCGTAAAAATCTGACGCCGGGCGTGAAATTCCTCACGCAAAGGCCCCCGGACTGTACCTTGGTTCAATAGATTCGGTCCCGGTTAATCCGTAGACTCCCGGCATCGCTAATTGTGCTGGAGAACTGTCATGGCTGAAATCATCGCCCGCGTCGGAAAAATCACCGGTGAAGCAATCGCTCGCGACCTTGACGGCAACGTCCGCCGTCTGAAGGCCGGCGACCCGGTCCGCCAAGGCGATGTCGTCCAGGCTGCGGATGGCGGGCAGGTTCAGCTGAAACTGGCCGATGGCCGCGATCTGGAGGTGCGCGCCAACGAAGCCGCCAAGATCGATGCCGAAGTCGCCGCGCCGGACCTGCCGGGCGCCACCGACAGCGCAGTACAGGACAGCCCCAAGGGCTTTGCCAAAGTGGTCAAGGCCATCGTCGGGCCTGACGGCACCTTCAGCTTCGACGATGAAGCCGGTCTGGTCAAGGCTGTCGACCAGAAGGATGGGCACACCTTCATTGAACTGGTGCGCATCGTCGAGAACGTCTACCCGCTCGCCTTCCAGTTCGCAACTGAGCGCGGCCAGCGTCTGGATGAAATCAGGGGGGGGGGGTCACGGGTCTTTACTGTCCCCAATAACCCGCCAGATTCGGTTGATCTGAAAATTGCGGGTAGCGAAGATCGGGTAGTCGAGGTGCGTCTTGCCGGCAGCGACGGGGACGGCTTTGTTGTAGGCTTCGCGATCATTTCCCTGCCGGAGAACGGGGTTCTCTATTCCGATGCCGCATTGACCGTGCCAATCCGGGTTGGTGATACGGTCACGGGGCCGGTTTTCTTCAAGCCGGATGCAAACTGGAACGGCCAGGCCTCGTTCCAGTATGCCGCCATCGATAATGTCGGATTGCAGGATGCGACGCCCGCCACGGCGACCATCACTGTCGCTTCTGTGGATGATGATGTCAGTCTGGCTGTGCCGGATGTCAATGGCAGCGCCACAGGCCAGTTGAGTGTTGCTGAAAACGCGACGACGACGGGTACGTTCGCCATCAATGCCCCCGACGGGCTAGACCCATCGGCAGCCCTGACCATCGCCGGCGTGCCGGTCAGCAAGGCTGCGCTTGAAGGCAGCGGCACGACGCCGGTCGCGATCGTCACGCCGGAAGGTCGGCTGACCGTCACCGGTTTCAATCCGGTGACCGGTGTCGTGACCTACAGTTACGACCCGAGCGGTAGCGCCAAGAACCATACGGCTGGCGAAGTTGCCGACCGCATCAGCATCGTGGTCAAGGACGAGGACGGCGACATCCAGAGCGGTACGCTGAACATCAACATCACCGATACCGTGCCGGTCGCCAAGCCCGATGCCAACGCCATTACCGAGGACGCGGCCACCGATGTGGTCGTCGGCAATGTCGTGTTGACCGGGGCGGGCGCGGATATCCTGGGTGCGGATGCGACGGCGGTTACCGGTGTTGTCGCTGGCAGCGCGGTACCGGGCAGCAACGTTGCGGCGGGCAGCACGAGCGTGGCCGGCGGGACGGTGGTTGCAGGCCTTTACGGCAGCCTGGTGCTGGGTGCTGACGGCAGCTACAGCTACCGTCTGGACAACACCAATGCTGCGGTCAACGCCCTCAAAGACACGGAAACGCTGAGCGAGACCTTCACCTACACGATCACCGACGCTGACGGTGACCCGAGCACGACGACGCTGACGATCACCATCAACGGCACCACGGACGGCGGGCCGAGCATCGTACCTGCTGACGGCAACGCCGGCGCCACCGGCCAGGCCACGGTGCTCGAAGCGGGCCTCACCGGCCCCGCCACGACCGAAACCACCGCCGGCACGATCAATGTCGGCAGCCCGGACGGTCTGACCAGCGTCAAGGTCGGCGGCGTCACCCTGACGGTCGCCCAGCTGCAGGCACTAAGTGTCGGCAGCCCGCAGGTCATCGACACCGGCGAAGGCACGCTGACCCTGACCGGCTTCAGCGGCACCGGCAGCGCGCCGCTCAGCGGCGTGATCAGCTACACCTACAGCCTGAAGGCCGCGCTGAACCAGCCCGGCGCGAGCGAAAGCAGCGACCTGATCGCGCTTGAAGTCACCGACCGCGGCAACATCACCACGACCGGCACGCTGACCGTCCAGATCGTCGACGACACCCCGACCGCCAACGCCGACAGCAACAGCGTTGCCGAAGGCACGACCAGCGCCGACAGCGCCGTCACCGGCAACGTCTTCAGCGGCAGCACCCCCGACGTCGCCGACCGCCTCGGCGCCGACACCCGGGCCAACCCGGTCACCGCCGTCAGCTTCGGCGGCGCCCCGCAGACCGTCGGCAGCGCATTCGCCACCACCTACGGCCAGCTCACGCTCAACGCTGACGGCAGCTACAGCTACCGTCTGGACAACACCAATGCTGCGGTCAACGCCCTCAAAGACACGGAAACGCTGAGCGAGACCTTCACCTACACGATCACCGACGCTGACGGTGACCCGAGCACGACGACGCTGACGATCACCATCAACGGCACCACGGACGGCGGGCCGAGCATCGTACCTGCTGACGGCAACGCCGGCGCCACCGGCCAGGCCACGGTGCTCGAAGCGGGCCTCACCGGCCCCGCCACGACCGAAACCACCGCCGGCACGATCAATGTCGGCAGCCCGGACGGTCTGACCAGCGTCAAGGTCGGCGGCGTCACCCTGACGGTCGCCCAGCTGCAGGCACTAAGTGTCGGCAGCCCGCAGGTCATCGACACCGGCGAAGGCACGCTGACCCTGACCGGCTTCAGCGGCACCGGCAGCGCGCCGCTCAGCGGCGTGATCAGCTACACCTACAGCCTGAAGGCCGCGCTGAACCAGCCCGGCGCGAGCGAAAGCAGCGACCTGATCGCGCTTGAAGTCACCGACCGCGGCAACATCACCACGACCGGCACGCTGACCGTCCAGATCGTCGACGACACCCCGACCGCCAACGCCGACAGCAATGAAATCACCGAAGATGCAGCCCCGAATGCCGTGAGCGGCAATGTCATGACGACCGGTTCGGGCCAGGATACCCTGAGTGCGGACGCCACCCGGGTAACCGGTGCCGTGGCCGGAATCGGGATGCCCGGCAGCAACGTTGCGTCGGGCACGACCAGCGCCAGCGGCACGACGATCGTGGGCGTCTATGGTTCCATCAGGATTGGCTCCGACGGCAGCTACAGCTACACGCTGGACAACACCAAGGCTTCCGTCCAGGCACTCAATGCAGGAGAGTCGACGACCGAGACATTCACCTACACGATCACCGACGCCGACGGCGACCCGAGTACGACGACGCTGACCATCACCATCCGTGGCACGGACGATGGTGTCGCTCTGACGGTTCCCGATACCAACGCGGGTGTGACGGGCAATGCCAGCGTTCCGGAGAACGGCACGCTGACCGGCCAGACGTTCACCATCAGTGCGTCCGACGGCCTCGACGCGACTGCTGCGCTGACCATTGCCGGTACCCCGGTGACCAAGGCCGCCCTCGAGAACAGCGTAACGTCGAATGTCACGATCAATACGCCGGAAGGCGTGCTGACGATCACCGGCTACAACCCGGTGACCGGTGTCGTGACCTACAGCTACGATCCGAGCGGCACCCGCAAGGATCACACGGGCGGCGAGGTCCTCGACACGATCAGCATCGTCGTCAAGGACGACAACGGCGATACGCAGCCCGGGAACCTGGTCATCAACATCGTCGATACCGCGCCGCTGGCGAGGCCGGATACCAATACCGTCACCGAAGACACGGCGCCGAACCCGGTCGCCGGCAATGTCATCACCACGGGCGGTGGGGCCGACACGTTGGGTGCCGATGCCACGGTGGTGACCGGCATCATGGCGGGCTCCGGCACGCCGGGCAACAACGTCGCGTCTGGAACGACCAGCAGCAACGGCGCGAGCGTCAATGGCACCTATGGCACCCTGGTACAGGGTGCCGACGGCAGCTACAGCTATACGCTCGACAATGCCAGGCCGGCGGTTCAGGCCCTGGCTCGCAACCAGGCGGTGAGCGAGAGCTTTACCTACACCATCACCGATGCCGACGGCGACCCCAGCAGTACCACACTGACCATCACTGTCACCGGCACCAACGATGTGCCGATAATCGACGTGCGCGCCGGTGACGCCGACAGTGCCAGCCTGACCGAAACCAATAGCGGTCTCATCGTCAGCGACACGTTGAGCGTCTTCGATGTCGACACTCAGGACACTGTCGCTGCCAGCAAGGTGGATAGCCTTGTTGTGGGGGGAACCTATTCTGGCGCCCGTCCCACCGACACTGTGCTCAAGGGCATGTTCTCGGTCTCAGGGGGTGAAGGCAGTGCCGTTGCCCAGGATGCGCCCAATGGCATTATCTGGACCTTCAACTCGGGCAGCGAAGCCTTCAACTCGATTCCCGCCGGGCAGACCCTGATTCTGACTTATACCGTCCGGGCCACCGACAGCCAGGGGGCATCTGTCGATCAACCTGTAACCATTACCATCACCGGCACTAACGATGGCGTAGTAGCCGTAAATGACACCCTGACCATTGCCGAAAACGCCACAGGAGCAGCTCTCGGCGGCAATGTGCTGAGCAATGATACGCTCGACCCTGATGTGGGTGCGACAACGACCGTCAGCAGCTTCAGCCTCGATGCAGACGGCAACGGTTTGCAAGACGTATTTACGCCTGGCACACCCGTCACCGTGACGACTCCCAGTGGCACCCTCGGTGTTCTTACGATGGCGAGCAACGGTGCATACACCTTTACCCCGCACCAGGCAAACTACAGCGGGCCGGTGCCGGTAATAGCCTATACGCTTTCCAGCAGCACCGGCGAGACAGCTACGGCAACGTTGACCCTGAACGTGACGCCGGTTTCCGATGCCCCGGGCGTGACACCCGATGCGCCAGGGGTAACGACCAATGAGGACACGGCCGTGGCGCTCGGTTTCAACGCGCCTACCGTCACGGACGCGATCGACCAGAACGGCATCGGCGGTTCCGGCGATAACCCGGAAATGCTGTCACTGATCACGCTATCGGGTATTCCAAGCGGCGCTAAGCTTCTGGACGCTACCAACGGCGATGTCACTCTGTTCATTTCAACCGGTGGCAACATCACCATCCGCCTGTCAGACGCCAGTAACCTGATTGCCAGCCCTGGCGCGGCAACGCTGACGATGACGACGGCACAATTCGAGGCGCTCAAGGTGCTGCCACGGGCAGACAGCGGAGCCAACTTTACTGTCACTATGACGGTGACCGAGTACGAAGTCGATACCTCGGGCAATCCGTTGTCAGGCATCGCCGGCGTAAGCGCAAGCACGACGGTTGCGGTTAACGTGCTTGCGGTCACCGATATAGTCGATCTGAAGATCGGCGGGGTTGACGCGCCTCCAGCCGCGCCTTACAACGCGACGATTTCCGAAGATAGCGCACTCAACCTCACAGCGTTGTTGTCGGCCACCTTTGAGGATCTAGATGGCAGTGAGCGGCGGGCGATCATCATCAACAACCCGGCCGGCAACGGCACCATTCTGGTCAACGGCACCTCGGTTGCAGGCGGCGGATCCATCACCTTTGCTTACAACGATTCAGGCAATAACTTGGAAACTTCGCAGAGCGGTTTCCCGGCTATGTCGATTGTTCCGGCGAGTAATTTCAGCGGCGATCTGAACGGCATTACCGTGACCTTGAGCGCCTCGGATAGAGACAGCGATCCGACCGCGTTCAACGCGTCGCCGCAGATCGACCGCGTGACGCTCAACCTGCACGTTACGCCAGTCGCCGGCGATGTGTCGGTTTCGAATGTCAGCACTCCGGAAGATACGGCGGTCAAATTCCTTCAAGGTGTGGCATTGACCGATACCGACGGCAGCGAAAGCATTACCGGCATCGTCGTAAAGAGTGTACCGACCGGTTGGGTGCTGAAGGATGATGCCGGCACTGTCGTGTTCACCGGCAATGGGGTGGCCACCTATACCTTGCCGGCGGGTGAAGTTTCCAATGGCGATTTCCGCAATTACACGTTGACCCCGCCAGCGCACAGCAGCGCCAATGCGACGATCTCGCTGGATCTGACGACGACCGACACCCAGACGGTGAATGGTTCGCCAGTCACGAGTGTCCAGACGGTGACCCGCAGTGAAACCATCACGGTGAATGCCGTGGCCGAGATCGTGGGTGGCGACAGCAATGGCGATTTGGTGCCCGATCTGAGCATGACCCCGGGCTTTGTCTACACCAGCCAGGGTGCGGAAGACCAATGGTTCATTCTGAACAGCGACGGCTTCAACCTCAAGGCAAACTGGGCCAACCAGGATGCCGATGGCAGCGAGCAGACCTTCGCGCTGCTGACGCCGGTGCTGAGCGGTGGTTCCGCAATCGGTTCGCAGTTCCGATATACCGATGGCAGCGGGGTGCATGTCCTGACCTACAACGGTACTGCGGTCGAGATACCCATGGCCTACCTGAATACTGTCCAGTTCATGGCGGCACCTAACGTCGCCGGGGCGTTCACGATCGGTGTCCAGGCCAGGACGGTCGATACCGACTCCGATACTGGCGCCAGCGTCAGCGCCGTATCCGGCAGCGCCACCTTGACCAATCTCTTCATCGCGCCAGTGGCCGATGCCGTGACTCTGGCGGTTACCGGTTCGGTGACCGGCAACGAAGATTCGCTGATTCCGCTGCGTATCAAACCCACCAGCGCGGATCCGTCGGAAACGTTCAATGTGACGATCAGCAACATTCCGGCTGGTTCAACCCTGGTCTATGACGGCATGCCGGTGACCATCACCGGCAACAGCGCGACGATCGCCAATTTCGACTCGACCAAGTCGCTCGCCATTCAGCCGCCGGCGAACAGTAATACGGATTTCTCGCTGAATGTCTCGGCCGTTTCGATCGATACGGTTGGCGGCGTCACCAGCACGTCGTCGCCAACGGCGCTGTCGATTGCGGTCGACGTCCGTGGCGTGGCCGATTCGCCGGCGATCACGAGCGCTTCCCTGCCGTTCGTCACCACCGAGGCGGCCGTCGATTCCGGGGCCAAGCGCATCGCGCTCAGCAGCATCATTACTTCGGCAGCGCTGACCGATAGCGATGGTTCCGAAACCCTGTCGTTCGTCCTGAGCGGGTTGCCGGCCGGCTTCACGGTCGAAGGTCTCACCTTCACTGGTGGCGTCGGTGCCGCTCGGGTTTGGGCTGGCACTGCTTCGGAATTCGCCAGTGCCAGGATCGTTGTGCTCGACGATAACTACAGTGGCAGCTTCGACTTCAAGTTCCGCGCGATCACCACGGAGAACGATGGCAACAGCCTGACCGGCAACTGGACCACCGTTCCGGTTCAGGTGACGCCGTCGCCGGAGGCGACGATCAATGTGACAACGACCGCCAGCGAGGATACGCTGACCCGGGTCGATTTCGCGCTACAGAGCCAGAATGGCGACAGCAATGAAACCCTGTCTTCCGTCTGGATCAAAGCTGCCGAACTCGTTGGCAAGCCGTTCACGCTTTACCTTGATTCTGCGGGTGCGACCCCATTGACTTCGCTGGCCGTCGATGACGGCTGGTACAAGCTCACGGCTTTGCAGGCCGCCAATGTCTTCGTCAAGGGAACGGCCAACAGCGATGCCGATGGCACCTTCGGCGTTCGTTATGGGATCACCGATCCCAGCAATGACGGCACCTTGGCGGCTGTCACGCAGCAGTTCGATACGAATTACAGCATCACGGTCAATCCAGTCACCGATGCGGCCACGAGCAGCAACGACTTCGTCAGCAGGGTGATCGCGTCGACCGAAGTGGTGACGGTCAATGTGACGGTCACCCAGAGCAATGACCCGAATGCCGGCAATGCCAAGGATATCGACGGCAGCGAAAAGCTTCTTTACTTCATCGTGGATAGCGTGCCGATCGGCGTCACGGTCGTCGGTGGCAAGTACATCGGCAATACGCCCGGCAACCCGAATACCGGCCGCTGGATACTCGACATTCCCGACAATGCCTTCTCTGGGCCATCGCTAACCCAGGCGGTTCAGTTCTCGCTCGACGGCACAGCTACGCAGTTGTCCAGCTTGAGTCAGGCGATCAGCATCACCGCCTATACGCAGGACACCGGCGCCAGCGCAGCGGCGACGTCGACGACCAGTTGGACGTTGCAGACGTCGTCCTCCTTTACCGACGCCTCGCCGGCACCGACGACACCGGCGGCGACCATCGCCACGTGGGCAAAGGATCCGGCTGTCCCGTCAGTGACCGAGGACACGCCGGTCACGTTGAACACCTTGCTGGACGCGAGCATTAGCGGAACTTCGCCGTTTGCGGTCACCCTGACCGGGCTGCCGGCGGGTGCTGTGGTGACCGGCATGATGATGACCATGGTCGGCGGGGCGCCTGTCTGGAGCGCCCAGGGTACTGGCGACAACAATGCGCTGCAGGCCTTGCTGAATGGCATCACCGTGACGGCGCCGGCAAATGCGAACAGCAACACCGGGCCGCTTGGCTTTTCGGCAACCCTGACGACCTACGATGATGGCGGTGGCCGGCATGATTCGAACCTGACGGTCAGCCTGCCGGTGACGCCGGTTTCCGACCCGATCGTGCTGGTGGCGACCGACAGCAATGTCGGCGAGGATGCCACCGCCCCGATCTCCATCGTCTTGTCCAACGCAGCGGATGGCGCCAATACGAACGTCGTCAATGGTACGGTCTATGTGCAGCTCGACGATTCGGGCATGGAGGCCTCTGGCGGTGTATTGCGCTTCAATGGCAATCCCGTGACGGCGACGACCGTCTCAGGTGTTTCGGGTATCGCCGATGGCACTTATTTCGTGCTTAATGGTGTCAGTAATGGCTCGACCCTGAACCTTACCTATCAGCCTGCCGCCAATGCCTCGGGCACGGTCGGCTATACCGCATTCGTCCAGAATCAGGAGACCGGGGCGGCCAATGTGGTGACCAGCTCGACTTCCGGAAGTTTCGACATCAACAAGGTCAATGATGGCGTGACGCTGAGTGCCGGTAACGTGACCGGTGCGGAAGATCAGGCGGTGCAACTGGCCATTTCGGCGGCCTTGATCGATTCCGGCGAGCGCATCCAGTCGGTCACGTTGTCGCACGTGCCGGACGGCTTCCAGGTCTATTACGGCAACGGTGCGCCGGGTACGGCAGCCATCAACATGGGTGGCGGCGTCTGGAGCATTCCCGCCAGCGCCGGCGCGGTGCCGGCCTATATTTCGCTGGTTCCGCCGCCTAACTGGAGCGGTACGGTTTCCGGCGTCACGGCCGAAGTCTGGAGCGGTGAAACCGGACTGGATCAAACCGTCAATTTGGCAAATTTCGACGTCACCTTCAATGGCGTGGCCGATGGCATTCTCATCAGCCCGACACTGTCTTTCGGCAACGAAGGGCAGGTCGTTCTGCTGAACCTGAACAGCGCGATGCCGGATATGGATGGTTCGGAAACAGCGATCATCACGGTCAAGGGGCTGGGCAGTTTCGCGGCCTTCTACGCCGGCAGTTCCCTGTTGTCGGCAAGCTATAACAGCGGGAGCGATACCTATACGCTGTCCGGCCTGACCCCGGCGCAAGTCAGCGGTTTGGGCGTGATCCAGAAGGATGGCAGTTTTGATCTGGTAATCACCGCGCAGACGGCGGATTCGCCGGGTGGCAACCTGTCAGCTGTCGTCAGTGCCAGCATGCACGTTGACATCAACCCGGTGGCGGAAACGACCGGGGACGACCGGCTGCTCTATGACGGTAGCGCGCTCAATGGGCTGGCGGGGGTCGATACCATCGAATTCCGCCTTGGCGAAAACCTCGACTTTTCGGCGTCGCCGGTCAAGCCAAGCAACATCGAGCGTTTCGATCTGATGCCGGCCGGCCAGAATCACAGCCTGGGCCATCTGTCGGTGCAAGATGTCCTCGACATGACCGGTTCCGGCAAGTCGCTGACCATCCTCGGCGACAGCGGCGATTCAGTCAGTCTGAAGGGTACTGTTGGCGGCACCTGGTCGGCTGGCGGCAGCCAAACGGTTGATGGCCATAACTTCGACGTCTATTTGAATACGCAGGATCCGGCAGTCAGGGTTCTGATCGAGCAGCAGATCGTCAAGAGTATCGATCCCTGACGTATGAAGGGGTGGCGATGAGCCACCCCAAAGGTGCTGAAGGCGCTCTCTGGAGCGTCTATCTGCTCTGCCTTCGTGCTCGCTGACGGGCTGCTGCGGTCGACAGCTAATAAAGCACGAATATTGATGGCTTATCGGTAAGTGCTGCTTGTCAGTTGTAGGTGACGATGACGGAAATAGTATCCCCATAGCTGCCGGCACTGGGTACCGGGCCTGCGGCAATCGCTCCAGCAACTACCTGCGTTCGGACCTGCGAAAAATTAAACAAGGGGAAAGTGATGACCCCGTTTGCTGTAACTGTCCCACTTGTTCCATCTCCCCAAACGCTGGTGTTGAGTACGCCCGGGACAGTTGTGAGATAAAGGTTGTAATTGAGGGTGTCGGCCGGCGGGCCGACATGGGTCAGGCGGCGTTGCGCATACGTACCTGAACCACCAGTCGACAGCGTGGCTGTGTAGGTCAAAGTCAACGGGTCAAAAACAACTCGCGTACAGGTAATCGTCATCGTTGCAGAAGAATTCACCTGAGCGCCTGAGTAAGCGCCAAACGCGAGCGTTCCGACAGCCACGTTACAGCTGAGCGCAGCGTTGGCAATGCCCGCCTGCCCGAGCAACAACACCGAAGCAAGCAACTGAGTCGATCGCTTTATCATTGAACGTTCCTCTTGCAGATATAGGGGCCGAGATCCGATACCGCCGAGGCGGTTGGGCTCAGTTCAATCTCTATCTCGCACAACGCGTTGGCAGATTGCGCGCGCAGGCGATGGCGTCCCTCCAAGTCTGTCACGAATGCCTCGCCATCAAAACCGACATAGTAGCGCTCGTCACGTCCCTCAACCTCGACCACCGAACCCGTGGGCAAAGGCTTTCCACCTTCGTCAAGAAAACGCAGGATGGCATTGCGTTCACGTTTGAGCGGAAAATCGATCAGCACACCGGAGCGGTTGTACGAGGTGACCCATTCCTGGGTTCGGGAGATGTTGGCGTCGATGGGCACCGAGAGCGGGTCGATGGAAATCTTGCTGGCGTTATACGACGGAATGCGTGAAATGACGAGGCGTCCCGAGTCGTCGGTCTTGCCGACCACAATGTTGTCCTGGAGGACGTCTACGCCTTCGACATTACCTACGCGCACAACCCCAAAGCTCTCGGTGATCGGGCGTGCAAGGAAGGCGCCGCCGCCCAGAAAGCCGATGCCCCCTGAAATCGAGCCGCGCACCGCGTCCTGCCCGGCGTAATGAGCGACGTCGGCGCTGTAACGGGCGATTGCACTCGCGTACGTGACGCCGGCCTCCACCCGTTCATCAGTCTGCCCGAGCAACCGGTATCCGTAGCCCTCGCCGACCGGCGCCGGCTGTTGCACCGAGAACATGCCGTAACCGTTGTTCTGCCCGCCGCCGCGAGTGCTCTGATACCCGGCAGAGCCGCTCGCAGTGCCCAGCGGAAATGAGAATCCGGCAAAAATCTGGGTCTGGTTGGGGGTCCCGATGGCATGCGAGGCTGAAAGCGTGAAAAATCCAAGTGGCCCCGCCGCTTTCGAGTAGGTCACGGTGCCGACGTTGAGACTGGGAAGCTCGCGGTACTCCTGGCCGACCCAGGCGAGAGCAATTGACCCCGCCTGGCCGAGACTGGCACTGATGCTGCCGAAGGACAGACGGGAAAGACGCGGCCCGATTTCGCCGACCTCCTGGTATTCAGGGCTTGCCCAGGTCGATCGCGCATTGAAGCTAAGTTGCTGGGCTTGCCGGCTGAAGCCGAGAATCAGGCGTGACCCCGTTCCGCGGTCACCGGCGCTTGCCGCGCCGCCGACGGTGACCACCCCGATATTGCCCAGCAGGTAGTCGGCGACCACGCCGGTCCCGCGCACGCTGTTGTCGCCTTCGGCACGCCCTTCCAGGGTCAGGGAATCAGTGATGCCCCGCCGATAGACAGCCGAGCCGATCCAGCCGCTGTAGTCACCACTGCTTATGCCGTAGTTGTAGCGTGCCGATCCAAGATCGATGGCGAACTGCGACAGGCCGGGTGCCAGGAGTTGCTGGGAAACGTAAAATGGCTGCGAGATGACTTGTTCCTGCCCGAACGCATTTTTTACGACTACCGACATCTCGCCGGCACCCGAAATCATGGGCACGTTGCTGATCGAAAACGGACCTGACTGAACCGGTTGGCTTGCAATGCGCGCGTTGTTGGCGTAGATGTCGACCGTCGAGGGCAAGGTCGCGAGGCCGCCGATCGACTGCAACGGGTATGTTATGAAACCAGGCTGCAGAGAGTAGTTGGAACTGTACTGCACGCCGCCGTAACGCACGGCACGCCCCCAACTTCCGGGTAGGCTGATCGCATCGCCAACGATCAGCGTGCGCATTTTATCGATGTCGTCGTAGCGCCAGTTGGTGTCCAGGCGGACCAGCTTCGCTTGCTCGCCATAGCCGAAAACGCTGGGATTGGCGATCGCACTGATGAGCCCGGTTCCATAGGGACCGAACACGGCGACTTCGCCGGCTCCCGACAGATACTGACTGCCTGGCCCGAAGTTGTTGCCGCGATCGGCATAACCGAACACTGTGTAGTTTGCGAAGCCTCCCCAGTCCGGACGCCTCGGCCGCAGACTGGAGCCAAGTTTCAAGGCTGTTTTGGTGCCGGCAAGGGCAGTAGGCGCGATGTCGAGAACAAGTTCCTGGCGTGCGGGGTCGATTCGATAGGTCAGCCCCGCAACGCTGCCCAGGTCGATGTAACGCTTGCCTGCAAGCTCGATACTTGAGTGTGTCGCCGCCTGCCCGACAAGATCAAGCGCACCGAAAGCTGTGCTGTCGAGATATACACGATCGTTCCTGCTCACCAGATAGACGATACCCGGCATCGCCTCGCCGTTGATGCGCAGGCCCATCGTGGCGAGCTCCGGCGCCAAGGCGGATATCGTCTCGGCAGCATCGGCTGGCGCGTTCGCGATGGCCAGCACGATGCCTATGGCCGCTGTCCGCATTATGGCCAGAAATGTCGAATGATTGGCGTCAGCGCCGCGGCACGGCTTCAAGAGTTGCTTCTAAAGGTCCGACGTTGCTCTGCGCCCTTATTTTGAAGGGCTCTCCGGCGGTCAGCGTGTTCGATGGAAGCAGGAGGTGGCGCACAACACCCGGCAGCACAACGAAAACATTCTGCTCCACCAGGGTTCGCGTGCCCTGGGTAATGGCGAATTCGGTGAGGCGCAGGTGACGCTCACCCTGGTTGGAGATCCTCACCTGTATGGCACCCTCGGGTGATCGCTCAAGGGTAAATGAGGGACGTGGGACCCCATCCGTCGAAACGGGCGCCACGTACGCCGGAATATCCATGGCAAGAGCCATCCGCAGGCCAAGAGATCCAGGCGCTGCGCCTGGTTCGGGGACCGGCACCTCCCGTACCACAAGGCGATAGGCGCGTTCGGTCGTGCGGTCGGGGGCCGTGCGCAAAGCAATGCGCACGATCTGCTCGCCGCCGGGCGGCACGGTGACTGCCGCCGGGTTGACGATGAAATCCGTCGTTGGCGCCTGCTCGTCCTGACCGTTAACTTGCCGCCAGGATCGCGCCTGAATCTGGAGCGTGACCGGCGTGTCGCCACCGTTGGTCAATGTGAGCACTGCGGTAGGCGCGGCGCCCGAAAGGTCGACGCGTAAAGGCGAGAGTCCGAATGTGGCAGCACTCGCCGCCGAACAAAACAGCGCAATGGCAAGCGCTGGCACAAACCAGGAACCTGATCTCCCGGTTGTCCTTCGTGCCCTCATCATTCATCTCTCCCAGCGTGATGACGGCGGCCAGGGAGGGCCGCCGTCATCGTTTCCCAAGGCCGCTGCACTTGGCGGGCCTTGCCAAAGACTCAATAGGTGAGCGTCATCGTGATCGTGTCGGCATAGGCGCCGCCTGCAGGGAATTGGGCCGCAGGAATGGAGGCGCAGATCGCCACGTTCTTCGCGCCGCCAGTCGTCGCGAAAAGCGCCGTCAAGGTTGCACCCGCCGGGCCGGTTGTGCCATTCCACGAATTCGTGCCGGCAACCGGGCAGGTCGACAACGCAGCACCGGTCGGCACGTCGATGTTGTAGGCGAGGCGCTCGGCACCAAAGGCCATCTGCTTCTGTGTGCCAGACGGGTTGGCGCCATTGCCGATAAAGAAACTAGCGATCGTCACGCCCTTATTGCAGGTCACGACGATGTTGTTGGCGGTATTCGCCACTGCGACGCCCGTGTATGAGCCGAAGGCAACGCCGGTCGACGATACCGTGCAGGTATTGGCGACGGTTGCCGTCACGGGGAAGGTGCCGGTGGCGGTAGCGGCAAGGGCTGCATCAGTTACAAGCAAAAGGCCACCCAGCGCCAGCGCGAGGTGAGTGGTAGTGCGTTTGAAGTTCATGGCAATTCTCTCGATAAGGGCGTGCTAACGGTGAGATGCTTACCTTGGTGGCTCAGTAGGTGAGCGTCATCGTGATCGTGTCGGTATAGGCTCCGCCTGCGGGAAACTGGGCCGCAGGAATGGAGGCGCAAATCGGTATATTCTTCGCTCCGCCAGTCGTCGCGAAAAGCGCTGAAAGGTTCGCACCTGTAGGTCCCGCGGTACCATTCCACGAATTCGTGCCGGCAGCCGGGCAGGTTGTCAACGCGGTGGCGACGGGCTGGTCGATATTGTACGCGAGGCGTTCGGCACCAAAGGCCATCTGCTTCTGTGTGCCAGACGGGTTGGCGCCGTCGCCGATGAAGAAGCTGGCGATCGCCACACCCTTGTTGCAGGTGACGACGATGTTGTTGGTAGTGTTCGTCACCAAGGCGCCCGTGTATGAGCCGAAGGCAACACCGGTCGACGATACCGTGCAAGTATTGGCGACGGTTGCCGTCACGGGGAAGGTGCCGGTGGCGGTAGCGGCAAAGGCTGAGTTAGATATAACCAGAAGTCCACTCAGCGCCAGGGTGAAGTTGGCAAATTGACGTTTGATACTCATGACTTTACCTCTTTAGAAATCCATATGGCGGTTTCAAACTGTGGTCTGACCCACCAGGCAATGGGACGGTATTGCCCACGGACAAATGATAAATCCGGATCGCAGGCAATGACAGGAACTATTTCACGGTTGTCGGTCTTCCGGCGATTGTCGCGGATACGGGCTCAACGCTTGGCCTATGAAGTTGGCCGTCCGGAGCGCATTCTACCGTTGCTTCGCGTAACGGACAATTTCTTTGGTGGCAGACCATCCGGCAATGTAGATATCCACACCAATGGCAGCTCAACACCTGGAGGCCGTTTTTCACCTGATGAGCCAATGATGGGCTGAATCCATCGGCCTTTCGTCGGTGCCCGGCGAAACTCAGCCCTCGTGCTTCCGCAAATTCGCCACGCTCGGAATATGGATCTTCCTGCCCTCGACGACGATCAGCCCGAGCCCGGTCAGTTCGTGCAGGATGCGCGAGAAGTGTTCCTGGGTCAGGTTGAGGCGCGAGGCGATGACGCCCTTGTTGGCCGGCAGGGTGACGGCGACCGGGCTGCCGTTGGCTTCTGCTTCGGGCAGTTCGCGCAGCAGGTAGCCGATGATGCGCTGCTTGCCGGAGTGCAGCGAGTAGGATTCGACGTCGTTCATCAGCTGGTGCAGGCGCATCGCCATGCCGGCCAGCATCTTGCGGCACAGGGCGTGGTCGCGCGCCAGTTCGTCGAACACCGCCTGCTTGGAGACGTGGAGCAGCAGCGAGTCGGTCAGCGCCTGGGCGAAGACGATGTAGGGCTTTTCCATGAACATGATGGCTTCGCCGAAACTCTGGCCCTGGGTCAGGATTTCGACGACCTTCTCGTTGCCCTGTTGCGAGGTGAAGGCCAGCTTGACCTGACCATAGACCAGCAGGTGGAAGCCGTTGCAGGAGTCGCCCTTGTGGAACAGGATGTCGCCCTTGCTGGCGTGGATCTCACGGGTGCCGTGGGCGATGCGGGCAATTTCCTCGGGTGCCAGCCCGTTGAAGAGCGGAATGTGGGTGAGCAGCGCTTCGATGTTGATCGGGTGGTTCGAGTTCATTTTTGACTTGGGTTAAATCCGGGTGCCGCGATGGTGTCACTCGCCTAGTGCCGAAACAATACTCCTTTGTGACTATTTATTGCCGCGTAAGTTGCGCATAAAGGAGCGGCAGACGGCGCGGCAACTCCTCCGGCTTGCGGATGACGCAATGGCCGGCCGG
>ERZ724525.517-NODE-517-length-22084-cov-15.390576_pt1 | contig 22084 bp, 21 predicted proteins | sample MGYA00376058_ERZ724525 | MGnify/ENA primary metagenome ERZ724525 (study PRJEB28724, sample SAMN07190888) | wastewater metagenome | isolation source: influent of sewage treatment plant in Hong Hong | place: USA: Christiansburg, Virginia | collected 2016-03-01 ... | reverse complement strand
CGCCCATCACGTGCCAGCTGACTTCGGGCTGGCGGCGGAAGAAGGCTTCCTCGCCCGTATCGGAGCGGCCCTTCACGAATTGCACCACACCGACCTTGAGGCCGTGGCCGATGGCCCGGGCCAGCACGCCAAAAGCGGCGCTGGACTTGCCCTTGCCGTTGCCGGTGTTGATCAGCAAGAGGCCGCGCTTGTCGGTGGCCGCGGCGATGCTGGCATCCACCACCGCCTTCTTGCGTTCCATGCGGGCCTTGTGGCGGGCGTTGCGTTCGGCTTCGGCCTCAGTGGCGGGCGGGTTCTGGTGTTCGCTCATGGTTTCTCTCGGGGAAGGAACAAGGCCGGTTCAGACCGGCACGAATAAGGTCGAGTTGCCATCCACCACCGCCCGCAACGGGTGACCGAAGGCGGCAGACAGGCGTTCGGCGGTGAGCACCTCGGCCGCCGGGCCGATCACGTGGCCGCCTTCGCCGTCGAGTAGCAGCACGTGGCTGGCGTAGCGGGCGGCAAGGTTGATGTCGTGGAGCACCATGACCACCCCGGCGCCACTGGCAGCCAGGTCGCGAAAGTGGTCGAGGACGGTGATCTCGTGGTGCAGGTCGAGGTGCGCGAGGGGCTCGTCGAGCAGGTACAGGCGCGGCTGCTGGACCAGCAGCGCGGCAATGGCCAGGCGCTGACGCTCGCCGCCGGAGAGGGTCGGCACCTGGCGTTCGGCAAAGCTCTCGAGGCCCATGGTCGCCAGGGCGGCCAGGGCGATGGCTTCGTCCTCGGGCCCTTCCCAGTCCCAGCGACCCAGGTAGGGATGACGGCCGACGAGGGCGGTTTCGAGCACCGTGGCGCTGAAAAAGTCGGGCTGGCTCTGGGCCAGCAAACCGCGCAGGCAGGCTTCATGGCCGCGCGGCCAGGCGGCGTAGGGCTGGCCCGACAGCAGCACGGCGCCGCGGGCGGCATCGCGCAGGCCGGCCAGGGTATGCAGCAGGGTGGTCTTGCCGGCGCCGTTGCGGCCGAGAATGACCAGGGTTTCGCCGGCCTGGACGGTGAAATCCAGCGCGCGGCACACGTCGCGACGACCCACTTCAACGCTGAGCCGGTCGGTGGCGAGCACGGGCGGGCGGGCGTCCATCTTCATCGCGGATGCCTCGCCAGCAGAAAGAGGAAGACCGGCACGCCGATCAAGGCGGTGAGCACGCCCACCGGCAACTGGATCGGCGCCACGACGGTACGCGCGGCGGTGTCGGCGGCACACAGCAGCACGCCGCCGGCCAGCGTGGCGGCGGGCAGCAGCAGGCGCTGGTCGTTGCCGATGAGCAGACGTACCAGGTGCGGCACGATCAGCCCGACAAAACCCACCGAACCCACCGTCGTCACGGCGATGGCGGTGAGCAGCGAGCCCAGCCCGTACACCAGCCCGCGCAAGCGCCCGACCCGCACCCCCAGGGAACGGGCGGTGACTTCGCCGCGGGCCAGCAGATTCAGCTCCCGCGCAAAAGGCATCGCCAGCAGCAGGCCGACGACCAACAGGGCCAGCGCCGGCCACGGCCGGGTGGCACCGCTGGCGTCGCCCATCAGCCAGAACAGCATGCCCTTGACCCGCCCTTCCGGGGCCAGGCTGAGCATCAGGGCCACCGCCGCGCCGCAACCGGCAGCAACGATGACGCCGGTGAGGAGCAGGCGCGTCTGGGTCCATGAGCCGTCGCCGTGAGCGAGGCCGAAAACCAGCAGGGTGGCGCCGAGGGCACCGATGAAGGCGCCGGTGTCGATCCAGCCGGAAGCAGCACCGGCCAGGATCGCCCCCAGCGCACCCACCGCCGCCCCGCCCGAAATCCCCAGCACGTAGGGGTCGGCCAGCGGGTTGCGCAGCAGCACCTGCATCAGTGCGCCAGCCAGGGCCAGCAAACCGCCGCAGGCAAAGGCAGCAACCGCCCGGGGCAGGCGCAGGCTGCGGATGATGTCCACCTCCATGCTGCCTTCACCACCGCTGAGGGCGGTGACCAGATCATCGAAACTCACCGGCAGCGAGCCGGCCGAGAGGGACCAGGCGAAGGCCGCCAGCGCAGCCAGCACGAGGCCGGCCAGCACCCACCGGGCGCGACTGCGCCCGCGCTGCAGGCTGCCGCCTGCGGCTGTCGCCATGACTCGCCCATGCGCCATCGTCCCTCTGTTCATGGCTTTTTTACTTGGGAGCGTAGCGTACGCCGAAGAAAACGTTGGCGCCGGCAGTCTTGAAGCCCCAGACGGTTTCGTACTGCTTGTCGAGAAGGTTGTTGACGCGTCCTTCAACAGCCCACTCCTTAGTAACCGCGTACTTGGCAAAGGCGTTCACCAGACCGTAGCCGCCCATCGGGTTGATCTCGGCAGCACGGTCGTAGCGGCCACCGGAACCCTGCCATTCGGCACCCACGGTAAGAGCCTGGAAGCGGCGGCTGACCGCCAGGTTGCCAGTTCTGTTGCTGCGGCGCTGCAGGCGCTTGCCGGTGTCGAGATCCGTCGGATCGAGGAAGTCGATGTTGCCGACGACGTCAAAGCCGGCGTACTGGCCACCGTAGCCCAGGCTGATACCTTCAAGCCGCGCGTTGGCTATATTCTGCGGAATGAAGTACTGGTCGTTGGCAATCAGGTTGCTGATGCGATTACGGAAATAGGTGGCACTGACACTCTGCCCGTGCGCTTCCCACAGCAGCCCGATTTCCTTGTTGTAGGCGCTTTCCGGTTTCAAGGTGGCATTGCCATAGCCCGGATAGTAGAGCTCGTTGAAGGTCGGGGCGCGGAAGGCGCTGCCAACACCGCCCTGCACCCGCAAGCTGGGCAGTATCTGGTAACCGTAGCCAGCGTAGCCGGTGGTCTTGCCGCCAAACTGGCTGTTGTCGTCGCGACGGGCGTTGAGCTGAACCTTGTGCGGGCCGAAGCCGGCGGTCCACCCAAGCAGAGCCGAGTTGATGCTGCGGCTGACGTCGAAGGTGTCCTGATTGACCGCTTTCTGGTGCAGATTCTCATAGGCGGCGAGCAGCTTGCCGACGGGCAGGCTGATGTCGTTCTGCCACATGAACTGCTGTTGGGTCGTCTTGATAGACGCGCCGTTGGGGGCGTAGGACGCAAAATTCTTTGAGTCGTCCACCGATTCGCCGAAACGGACGGTGCTGGTCCACGCATCGCTCAAGCGGTTGCGGCTGTACAGGTTCCAGACGTTCTGCACGTCGTCGTTGAAGTTGTCGAAGCTGGCGCCGGAGTCGTAGTGATTACGGGACGTGGCGTAAAGGATCGAGGCACCCACTTCGTGGCCGGCCGCCGGGCGGAAGCTGAGGTTGGCGGAGAAGTTGCTGTTGCGGTACGGATCCTTGTCGCCGTTGTAATAAAACGGCTGCTTGGCCTTGCTGTAGATGGCGCTATAGCCGTCGTTCTCGGCATAGCCGCCACGCACGGAGTAAGACAGTTGCTGGGTGCCGCCAGACACACCGGCAGAGGCTTCGCGGGAGCCATAGCTACCCATGCCGACAAAGGCATCGACCTTCGGCGCGCCCTCGCCCTTACGGGTGAAAATCTGTATGACGCCGCCGATGGCGTCCGCGCCATACAGGGCAGAAGCCGGGCCGCGGACGATTTCGATGCGCTCGATCTGCGACAGGGGAATGTTCTGCCAGCCCGGCGTACCGAGGGTGGCCGAACCGAGACGCATGCCATCGACGATCAACAGGTTCTGCCGCGGGCTGGCGCCACGGATGAAGATGTCAGTGGCCTTGCCTGCGCCGCCGCTGGACGACATCTGGATTCCGGGCTGGCGGGCCAGGAGTTCGGGCAGAGAAAAGCTGGGGCCGGCACGTTCGATCTGCTCACGGTCAATGACCGTCACGTCAGCAAGGGACTCCTCGGCGCGCTGGACCTGACGGGTCGCGGTAACCACCACGGTAGGTTGCTCGGTCGGGGCCGCGGCAAGCGCGCTGAACGGAAAGGCGGTAGCCACTGCAATGGCAGCGGCGGATAGGCGGATGATCATGGTGTGGTTTCTCCCTGCCCCGGCGGCGTCCCCGCCTCCGGGTGAATTACGCATGGAAGCGCCGGGGAGAGGGGAGAGAAGGTCGGGAAAGATCCATGACCACGCTCGTCGCCACCACCCCGTGGCACTTCCGCTTTGTGTGATCAAGGCCGGTATCCGGGCTCACAAGCTGTGCCGGGCGGCATGGATGCCGGACCGGACGCGGTGTATCGCCTTCCCAGACCCGAGGGGCCCAGTGGCTGCGTGACACACCTTGCGCTTGCTTACCGTTGCGGGGGCAGCACAGGCATTACGACCTCCGCAGAGAAGATCGTGCACCTGTTTCCCGTTTAACTCCTGGGCCGGAAGGCCCGTGGAGCACCTGGAACACGTTTGTCGGCAGCGAGCATGCCCGCAACACGACAGCCTGCGATAATACCACCAGAATCAGTCACTTCCTGCAATGAGTTGACGTGCACGGAACACACACGAGATATCCTTATGCCTTCTGAATTGATCCTCGGCGGCGCCCGTTCGGGCAAGAGCCGCCACGCCGAACAACTGGCCGCCGCCAGTGGTCTGCCGGTGCATGTCATCGTTACCGCCGAAGCCCTGGACGCGGAGATGGCGGCCCGCATTGCCCGCCACCAGGCCGACCGCCCCGCCGGATGGACGCTTGTCGAGGCACCCAGAAACCTCGCCGCCGCCCTCGCCGCCGAAGCCGCCGCCGAGCGCTGTGTGGTGGTCGATTGCCTGACCCTGTGGCTGGCCAACCTGCTCGAGGGCGCCGAAAACCTGCCCCCCGCGGCCAGCGCAGATCAACTCCCCGCCTTTGCCCGCGAGCGGGCCGCGCTGCTGGAACTGATCCCGACGCTGCCCGGGCGGGTCATCTTCGTCGCCAACGAAGTCGGCCTCGGGCTGGTGCCGGAAACGCCGCTGGGCCGCCTCTTTCGCGACGAAGCCGGACGCCTCAACCAGGCTGTCGCCGCACTGTGCGAACAGGTCACCTTCGTGGCCGCCGGATTACCTCTCAGGCTCAAGGGCTGAGCAAAAAAATACCAACAACAACAACAACAACAACCGGACCAGCCCACACCATGCCCCACCAACGACTTGCCAGCGACATCGGACAGACCTGCCGCATCGCCCTTCCGTCCTATCCCGGCAGCGGAGCCACCTGGTACGTGGATTCAGCCCACGCACCAATCCGCATCACCCTCGAAGAGACCCTGCCGGAGGCCGGCCGGCTCCGGGCGGGCAGTCAGGTTTTTGCGCTCATCGGTGACATTGCCGGCGATTACGAACTGCGCTTCGTCCTCAAGCGCGCCTGGCACAAGGAGATCCGCAACAGCCGCCGGATTGTCCTGCAAGTGCGCCAGGCCACCCTTGGCGGCGGCGGTCACTGAAGACAGCGGCGCGGCGGCGCTTGATGTAAACGCCGCCGCGCCCTAGCATCCGCGGCCTCTACCCCGCCCACAGATGCGCGCCATGACCTACGCAATCGTCCGTCCCGACCAGACCCTCGCTGCAGCCCTCCAGCAGCGCATCGACACCAAGACCAAGCCCCTCGGCGCCCTCGGCCGCCTGGAATCGCTGGCCAAACAGATCGGCCTGATCCAGCAAACCGTGGCCCCCGAACTGCGCCGGCCGCACATGCTGGTGTTTGCCGGCGACCACGGCGCAGCCAAGGCCGGCGTGTCCGCCTACCCCCAGGACGTGACCTGGCAGATGGTCGAGAATTTCCTTGCCGGCGGCGCTGCCATCAACGTTTTTGCACGCCAGATGGGCATGGACCTGTCGGTGGTGGATGCCGGCGTCGCCCATGATTTCGGCACCCGACCCGGCCTGATCGACGCCAAGATCGCCCCCGGCACCGCCAACTACCTCGAAACCCCGGCCATGGACGCCGCCCAGCGCGATGCCGCCATCGCCCGTGGCCGTGAACTGGCCCGCACGCTGGCCAGCCAGGGCTGCAACGTGATCGGCTTTGGCGAAATGGGTATCGGCAACACCGCCGCCGCCTCCCTGCTCACCCATTGCCTGACCTGCGCCGAGCTCGACGTCGTGATCGGCCGCGGCACTGGCCTCGACGACGCCGGCCTAGCCCGCAAGCGCGAACTGCTGTCCCGCGCCGTAACCCGCGGCGGGCGCCTGTCCGAGCCCCTCGCCGCCCTCGCCGAATACGGCGGCTTCGAGATCGCCATGATGGCCGGCGCCATGCTCGGCGGCGCAGAAGCCGGCATGCTGCTGCTCATCGACGGCTTCATCGTCACCAGCGCCCTGCTGGTGGCCTACAGCCTCGCCCCCGCCATCCTCGACTACTGCGTCTTCGCCCATCGCTCCGACGAGGCTGGCCACCGGGTTCAGCTCGCCCACCTCAACGTCGAACCGCTGGTCCAGCTCGACCTGCGCCTGGGCGAGGGCACCGGCGCTGCGCTGGTTTACCCGCTGGTGCAGGCAGCGGTCAATTTCCTCAACCAGATGGCCAGCTTCGAGTCGGCCGGCGTGGCTGGCAAGGCGTGAGCAGAACGCCGCTCACCACCATGATCCGCACCCAGATCGAGCTGTTGTTCATCGCCCTCGGCTTCTTCACACGCCTGCCAATTCCCGGCTGGGTCGCGTTTTCGCCGGACAAGCTCGGCCAGGCGGCGCGGTTCCTGCCGCTGGTGGGCTGGATCATCGGGCTGATCGGGGCGACGGTGTACTGGCTGGCCGTGCAGGTTCTGCCCGTCGATCTGGCGCTCGTCCTCTCGATGGCGGCCACCATCCGCGCCACCGGCGCCTTCCACGAGGACGGCTGGGCCGACACCTGCGACGGGCTCGGCGGCGGGTGGACCAAGGCCCAGGTGCTGGCCATCATGAAGGACTCGCGGATCGGCAGCTACGGCGCCATCGGGCTGGTCCTGGTACTGCTCGCCAAATACCTGGCGCTGGCGAATCTCGCAGCCGGCGACGATTACCCGGTGATCGCCGCCCTGCTGGTCGCCCATTCCCTGTCGCGCCTCGCCGCAGTCAGCCTGATGGCGGTACTCGACTACGCCCGCGCCGACGACAGCGCCAAATCGGCCTCCGTCGCGCGCCGCCCGACGAGTGCCGAACTCGGCCTGGCGACCCTCGCCGGCATCCTCCCGCTGCTGCTGCTCAACCCACGGGAAGCCCTGACGGCGCTGGTGCTGACCGCCATCGTGATCGTCTGGGCGATACGCACTTTCGCCCGCCGCCTCGGCGGCTACACCGGCGACTGCCTGGGCGCCACCCAGCAGGTCGCCGAACTCGCCATCTACTTCGGGATACTCGCCGCATGGAGCTCTACCTGATCCGTCATCCCCGGCCCGATGTGCAGCCGGGCACCTGTTACGGCCAGACCGACCTGGGCCTGGCCGAATCCCCTGTCTCCGTGGCCGAACGCCTGCGCCCGCTGCTGCCGCAGGATTTCGCCCTCTACGCCAGCCCGCTGGCCCGCGCCCGGCTCCTCGCCGAAGCCCTCGGCACACCGCAGCTCGACCCGCGCCTGAAGGAAATCCACTTCGGTGAATGGGAAGGCCGCACTTTCGACGACATCGGCAGTGCCATCGACGCGTGGGTCGACGCACCTCTCGACTTTGCCCCGCCGGGAGGCGAATCGCCGCGCCAGATGGCCGCCCGCGCCCACGATTTCCTCGCCGAACTGCGGGCCGCCAACCCGGCTCCGGCGGTGGTCATCGTGGCCCACGGCGGGCCGCTGCGGGCGCTGGCCGGCCAGCTCCTCGGCCTGCCGCCGGAACACTGGCTGGGACTCGACTTCGCCTGCGGCGAAGCGTCCCGGCTCGACATCCATGAATGGGGCACGGTGCTGCGCTGGTTTAATCGCTGATTAAGGTCGATTAACCCCCACAAAATCCGACCTGTTTGCGCGGGATACCGCTCGCGCTACCAGAACGAACTGATGGACAGCGCAGGGATTCGGGCAGAATCGGGTTTCCCCGGACAGCCCGAATCCGCGCGCCATGAACGTCATCTCCTGCACCCACGCAGCCCACGCCGAGGCGATCCTGGCCATCTTCAACGAAGCCATCGCCACTTCCACCGCCCTTTACGACTACCAGCCGCGCACCGCCGACAGCATGGTCGCGTGGTTCGCCGCCAAGGCCGCCGGCAACTACCCGGTGATCGGTGCCGTCGACGCCGACGGAACCCTCCTCGGCTTCGCCAGCTACGGCCCCTTCCGCGCTTTTCCAGCCTACAAATACAGCGTCGAGCATTCCATCTACGTACACCGGGAACACCGCGGCCAGGGCCTCGGGCGGGCGCTGCTGGAAAGGCTGGTCGAGGCAGCGCGGGCGCAGGACCTGCACATGCTGGTGGGCGTCATCGACATGGCCAACAGCGGCAGCATTGCGCTGCACGAACAGCTCGGCTTCCGCCATGCCGGCACGCTGCAGCAGGCCGGCTTCAAGTTCGGGCGCTGGCTCGATGTGGGCTTCTACCAGCGCATTCTCGACACACCGGGCGCACCCGTGGACGGCTGACCTTCCGTGCACGTCATATACTCGGGCTCTCACCTCATTACCCGAGCGATCCCATGGACCACTTCCTCACCGACGATGGCGAAAAACTCCACCTGAAGATTTCCGGCGAGGGCCCGCCGCTGGTGCTGCTGCACGGCTGGACCTCCACCCACCGGGACTGGAACCCCTTCCTGGAAGCCTTCGAGGCCAAGCATCGGGTTTTTCGCTGGGACGCCCGCGGCCACGGTGGGCATGCGCTGAAGTCGGCCACCGTGCCCACCGTCGAGCGCATGGCCCGCGACCTGCAAAACCTGCTCGATCACTACGAACTCGAGCAGGCCGTGGTGGCCGGCCATTCAATGGGCGCCCTGACCTTGTGGCAATACCTGCGGGATTTCGGCAGCGCCCGCCTGTCGCGCCTCGTCTTCATCGACCAGTCGCCCAAGCTGCTCACCGATGACAGCTGGAAGCGCGGCATTTACGGCGATTTCGACCACCGCCGCAACGCGGCCTTCATCGGCGAGCTGGAAAAGGATTTCGCCGAGACAGTGCTGCGCCTGGCCGCCTTTGGCCACAACGAGCGCTCGCGGGCCAAATACCTGGAAAACGGCTCCGGCATCGAGACCGCCCGCCAGCGCCTGCGCGCCCTCAACCCGCGCCCGCTGATCGACTGCTGGACCAGCCTGACCGCCGCCGACTACCGGGACGTGCTGGCCCGCATCCCCATCCCGGCCCTGCTGGTGTACGGCGGCGCGAGCAACTTCTATTCGACCGGCACCGCCGAATACGTACGCGACAGCATTCCCGACGCCCTGCTGCGCATCTACGAAGGCGTGGACCACGCCCCCCACTTGTGGGAGCGCGAACGCTTCGTGAAGGACGTGCTGGATTTCATCGACGCCGGGACGACCTGAACACAGGGCAATCCCTGCACGCCCCGGCACGTAGCCGGATACCGGCTGGCACCGACAAGGGTCGGAAGAAAAGCGCAAAAGAAAGCTGGAAGGCGTGGATGCATGGTCTAGGATCAGCAATAGGGGATAACACGCTGCAAGGATGGCCGCTTGTCCCATTTTCCGGCCGTAACGGATGAAATCCCGTTAAGCACCCCACCTCCTTCAAGGCACTTATCGTAACTTTGGTTAAATGGGTTAATCCGCGTTAAAGCGATACAGAAAGGGAGTGGAAGGCGTGTTACGGTGAAACACACTCCATGGCCGATGGCATACAGGCCACCTAAAAAAGAGATTTTCATGAACGGATTCGATTTCAAACGCCTGCAGAAAATCCTCCTGAGCCTTGGTGTTCTGGTGGTTTCGGTACTGTGGATTGGCGAAGAAATGGGGCTGCTGCTGGTGGTCAATCCCTCCACCCCCCAGTTCATCGAACGGCCTCAGGCCGACCCCCCGCTTGGGCTCGTACTGCAGGGGGTGATCATCGGCAACGACAGCGCACCGGGAGTGGCCATCCTCGCCGAGACCGGCAAGCGTCCCGTGCTGGTGCCCGAAGGCGCCTCCTTCAGTGAAGACATCCTCGTCGATCGGGTGCTGGCCGACCGGGTCGTCCTGCTCCAGCGCAGTACCAGTACCCCCATCGTGCTCCCTCTGGCCCCGATGGCGGGCGGTGACGCGCCCACGCCTCCCATGACCACCTCCCGCAACGCCCTGTCTGCACAGCGCGACGAACCTCCCCTGCCGCTCAACCGTACCCCGGCCTCCGCCGACGCTTCCGGCCCGTCGCCCGGACCAGGACTCAGCGGCCCCGCCCTTCCCGGGCCAGTCGCGGCAACGCGCTAGGCACTACCAGCCGCAAACCCCGCCGCCCTTGCGCCCGGCGGGCAGGCCCCGCACAATTGGCCGTCATTTCCCGGGGCCACGCCATGCCCGCACCCGCTGCGCATCCGACCCTGCCCGCCGACCTGATCGCCTGTCACGAGTGCGACCTGCTGCAAACCGAACCGCAACTCGCCCCTGGCGAGACGGCTCGCTGTGCGCGCTGCAAGGCTTTTCTCGCCCGTAACCCGCCCGACAGCATCGACCGGACCCTGGCGTTGACCCTGTGCGCCGCCATCCTCTACGTGCTGGCCAATGTCTATCCGCTGGTAGGCCTCGAGATGCAAGGCCGCCGGGTCGAGGTGACGCTGCTCGAAGCGGTGCAGGTGCTGTGGCGCGACGGCATGGGACCGGTGGCGGGGCTGGTCTTCGTCACCGCGCTGCTGTTCCCCGTGCTCGAATTGCTGATGATCCTGCTGGTGCTGGTACCGCTGCGCCTCGGCCGGGTATCGCCCAGGCTGGCAGCCTTCTTCCGGCTGGTGCGCTCGGTCCAGCCGTGGGGCATGACGGAAGTCTTCCTGCTCGGCATGCTGGTATCGCTGGTCAAGCTGTCGCACCTGGCCAGCGTGATTCTCGGCACCGCCTTCTGGGCCATGGCAGCGCTGATCGTCGCCCTCACCCTCGCCGGGCGCGCCTTCGACACGCGCCTGCTGTGGCAGACGCCCCTCGCCGAGGAGCGCCCGTGAGCACGTCCCGCGCCGCGCCACATCTCACCGCCCGCCAGGCCGGGCTGATGAGTTGCCACATCTGCGGCCAACTCGCCCACCTGCCGGACGGCGACAGCCACCACCTGCGCTGCCCGCGCTGCAACGCACCGATGCACATGCGCAAACCCGCCAGCATCAGCACCACCTGGGCGCTGATCCTCGCCGCCGTCCTCCTTTATGTTCCCGCCAACCTGCTGCCAATGATGGTCACCACTTCGCTGCTGGGCAGCCAGGAAGACACCATCATGAGCGGCGTGGTGTTCCTGTGGCAGTCGGGCTCGTGGCCGCTGGCGGCGGTGGTGTTCTTCGCCAGCGTGATGGTGCCGCTGCTCAAGATCATCGCCCTGATCTACCTCACCGCCTCGGTGCAGCGCCGCTCGCGCCAGAACCTGTTGCAGCGCACCCGGCTGTACCGCATGGTCGAGTTCGTCGGACGCTGGTCCATGCTCGACATCTACGTGATCACCATCCTGGTGGCCCTGGTGCACTTCCAGGGCCTCGCCATCATCCAGGCCGGCCCGGCGGCCGTGGCCTTCGGCGCGGTGGTGGTGCTGACCATGTTCGCCGCCATGAGCTTCGACCCGCGCCTGATCTGGGACCCTCTCACCGATACCGACGCACCCGACCATGACTGAACCCGCTCCCCCCGCCCTGCCCGTCGCCGCCGTGGACAAGCCACGGCGCTTCCGCATCCCGCTGGTGTGGATCATCCCGCTGGTCGCCGCGCTAATCGGCCTTTTCCTGGCCGCCCGCACCTACTACGAGCAAGGCCCGACCATCACCATCCACTTCAAAACCGGCGAGGGCCTGGAGCCTGGCAAGACGCGCATCAAGTTCAAGGACGTGGATGTCGGCCAGATCACGGGCGTGGCCCTTGACGAGGACGGCGCCCACGTCATCGCCACCGCCAAGCTGGCCCGGGAGGCGGCCCGGCTGCTGGTGGACGACACGCGCTTCTGGGTGGTCAGCGCCAAGGTTTCCGGCAGCGCCGTATCGGGCCTCGATACCCTGCTGTCGGGTGCCTACGTGGGCATGGACGCGGGCAAGTCGGCCGAGGAGCGGCACCATTTCACCGGCCTCGAAGCCGCACCGATCATCACCTTCGACATCCCCGGCCGCGCCTTTGTCCTCCAGGCGGAAACCCTCGGCTCGGTCGGGGTCGGCACACCGGTGTATTTCCGGCGCATTCAGGCCGGCCAGGTCACCGGTTTCAAACTCGGTGAAAACGGCCGGCAACTCGACATCCAGGTCTTCATCAAGAGCCCCTACGACCGTTTCGTGACCACCGACAGCCGCTTCTGGAACGCCAGCGGCGTCGACGTGAAACTCAGCGCCGACGGCGTGCAGGTGAATACCGAATCCCTCGCCTCGATCCTCGCCGGCGGGCTGGCCTTCCAGACCCCCGACGGCCCCAACGACGAACCGGCGCCCAAGGATCACCACTTCCGTATCTTCCCCAACCGCACCGAAGCCCTCAAGCAGCCCCACACCACCGTGCAGAACTACCTGCTGCGCTTCACCGAATCGGTGCGCGGGCTGTCGGTGGGCGCGCCGGTCGACTTCCGCGGCATCCAGGTCGGCGAAGTAACGGCGATCCATCCGGACTTCAACTCCCGCACCACAGAGCTGGGCCTGCTCGTCGAGGTGGCCATCTTCCCGGGGCGCATGCAGGCCCGGCCACGGCCCAGCAATACGACGTTTTTTGGCAAGGACGCCGGAGACAAGGATTTCCGCGCCTTTATCGACAAACTGATCGCCAATGGCCTGCGCAGCCAGCTGCGCAGCGGCAATCTGGTCACCGGCCAGCTCTACGTGGCGCTCGATTTCTTCCCCGGCGCCAAGCCGGCCAAGGCCGACTGGAGCCAGACCCCGCCAGCGCTCCCCACCCAGCGCGGCAGCCTCGACGAACTGCAGACCACGCTGCTGCGCATCGTCGCCAGGCTCGACAAGCTGCCGCTCGACGAAATCGGCCAGGACACCCGCAAGGCCATCGTCGGCCTCGGCCGGACCATCGACGAGGCTGAAGGCCTGGTCAAGCGCCTGGACGGTCTGGCCAGCGGCGATGTGCGCGACACCGTGGTGGAAGCCCGTGCCGCCATCGCCGACACCCGCAAGCTGCTGGCCAGCGATGCGCCCCTGCAGCAGGACCTGCGCGCCAGCCTGCAGGAACTGTCCCGCGCCGCCCAGGCCCTGCGCCACCTGGCCGACACCCTCGACCGACATCCCGAAGCGCTGCTGCGCGGCAAACCCGAGGACAAACCCTGATGCGTCGTCTCCTGAGCACCTTCGCCCTGATCGGCCTGCTGGCCGGCTGCGGCACCACCCCGCCCGTCCTCAACTACACTCTCGGCCCGCTGTCTGCCGGGCCGGCAAGCTCGCTGCCGACACTGACCGGTGCCAGCCTGGTGGTCGGCCCGGTGGGCGTGCCGGCCGCCATCGACCGCCTGCACATGGTTCGCCTGCTCGACGACAGCCGCGCCGACGTGTCCGACAGCCACCGCTGGGCGGCCCCGCTGAAAACCGAGATCGCCCGCCGCGTGGCGGTTGAACTGGCCCGCCGCACGCCCTACAGCCGCGCCGTGGCGTGGCCGCAGGCGAGCATCGCCGAACCCGACCTGAGCCTGCCCATCGACGTCCAGCGCTTCGACGCCGACGGCTTCGAGCGGGTCACGCTGGAAGCCGTATGGACCCTCCGCAAGGCCGGCAAGGATGTGACCAGCCGCCGCTTCGCCGCCACCGAGCAACTCGCCGCCCCCACCTGGGAAGCCCTCGCCACTGCCCACGGGCGCCTCGTGGACGCCCTTGCGCAGGACATCGCCGGAGCACTACCGACACAGCCCTGAACACCTTGCCGCAGAAACCTCAGATTTCCGCCTTTTTACGGGGCGTCTTGCGCGGCGCTACCTTGGGATGCTTGATGCGTCCAAGGCGCCGCCGGATCTCGTCGGAATCCATCCACAGGTCGCTGCCCTGCAGGATGTGGTTGATGTCGGTGGGACTCAGGAAAGGCGTGCACAGGCGCGTCGTGACCTTCTCGAACCAGTTGCCGAGGGCGTGCACCTCAGCCAGCTGCTCGCTGCCCTTGCCGGCGAAACTGCTCGAATAGGTGTGAAACATGAGCTGGCAGTTGTCATGCACCACCAGCTCGTCGCCGCTCAGGAAGATGAAAGCGGCCATCGAATAGGCCCGCGCCTCCAGCACCGTGACCACGTGAGCGTCCGAAGCCAGCATGTTGTTGATGATCTGCAGGCCGGTGTTGAAATCACCGCCGGGTGAATTGATGTGCAGGTAGATCAGATCGGTTTCGGAAGCCGAGCGCAGGGTGTAGAACAACTCGGTATAAAACTGGGGTGCCTGGATCTCGCCGCACAGGTAATAGGACACCTGGTGGATCGGCACCTGCCGCTCATAACGCATCAACCCGCCGAAGGGCTCGAGTTCTTCTTCGTCCGGCGGTTCGCCACCACCATTGCGGCCCGGGGAATGCTGCAGCATGGTCTTCTCCTTGTCGGCTCCACGATGCAGGCAGTATGCAACCGCCCGGCAGCCGTCACAACCAGCAGGCTCAGACCCGCGCTGGCGGGTCAGTGGCGGCTTCAGCCACCGGCAGTTCGATCTTGAATACCCCGTGATTCGCCACCTCGCCCCACAGACGGCCGCCATGGATATCCACGATGGCGCGGCTGACGGACAGGCCGAGACCAAGGCCGCTGGACTTGGTGGACTGGAAAGGCTCGAAGATGCTCGCCGCCAACCGGGCCGACAGCCCCGGCCCCGAATCCTCCACCCGCAGGCAGATCCTTCCATTCGCCTCCAGCACGGCCGCCACCCAGATCCGGCGCGGCTGGCGAGGACTGTCGCTGACCGCGTCGAAAGCATTGGAAAGCAGGTTGCGCAGCACCACTTCCATCTGCAGGCGGTCGACCAGCAGATGCACGTTCGGCATGCTGCCGGTCTTCAGGCGGATGCCGCTGCGTTCGGCACGGCTCCGGTAGGGCGCCACCGCCGACTCGACGAACGCTTCCAGGCTGATCCGTTCGAGCCGGGTCGCCCCGGTGTTGAAGAAGTCGCGCAGGCGCAGCAGCACTTCTCCGGCGCGGGCAGACTCCCTCTGCACACAGTGAATCGCTGCCTTCAGTTGCTCTCCCTCGCCCCGCTCCAGCAGTTGTTCGCAGGCCCCCGCATAGGCAGAAAGCGCCGTGAGCGGCTGGGAAAGTTCGTTGGCCAGCGCGCCAGCCATCTCTCCGGCGGCAGCCAGACGCAGGCTATGGCGCAGTTCCTCGCCGGTCCGGTGCTGTTCGTCCACCACCACGCCAACGAAGAACCCCACCAGGGCCATCGCCAGCGCCAGCAGTTGCAGCTCCTCGAGACTCACCGCACTGAGCTGCATCACCTGCACGGCAACGATCACCCCCACCTGCAAAAAGGCCGCACACACGATGGCCCCCGCCATGCCCTGGCGTGCAGCCGCCCATACAATCGGGAGGAAGAGCAGGTAAAAGAGCTTGAAGCCGTTATGCCCGCCCATGCCGAACGCCACCCACAGGGCAAGCAGAGCCAGCAGCAGGTAGGCGATACTTTCCAGATTGGCCACCGCCCGCCACAACAGCAGACGACCCCGCTCGCAGCTCAGCCACCACAACAGCGGCATCAGCACCGAAATGCCCACTGCATCGCCCACCCAGAAGCGCTCCACGCCAACCCACCAGCCCGACTTGGGCAGCAAGCCCACTGCCCGCAGCGTAAAGAGGTAAACGCACGTCACCACCAGCAAACCCGCAATCACCACGATCAACCAGGTAAACAGGCTGCGCCGGTCGTCGAGGAGGGTGTCGCGCGGCAGATGGCTGGCCAGCAGGGTCGCCAGGAACACGTAACCACCAGCCAGGATCAGCGCCGACAGAATGCTGGCCAGCGGCGCCGCCGACACCCCGCGTACCGCCAGCTCGCTGAGGAGCACCGCTACCGCCAGGGGCAGCCAGGCCACCCGGCCAAGGCGCAAGACGAGTACCAGCCCCAGAGCGGGCGCAGGATTCCACGGGGTGATGTTGAGGTCATGCAGCGGATGGATAAAGCTCGCCACATCGACAGCCACGTAAAGGACGATGAAGGCGATGAACAGCGGCACCCGCTCGAGCCACCCGACCACCGGATGTTTGACGTCGCTAATCATGGCTTGCCTTCAGCGGCTTGCCGCGTTTTTTGGGCGCCGCCGCGTCGCCTTTTATCTCCGGCAGGGGGGCGAGCAGTGCGCGGATGTCATCCTCACCAAACTTGACCGTACCTTCGTGATCCTCACCGAGAATGCCCGCCGCCAGTTCGGCTTTTTTGTCTTGCAGGGCGAGGATTTTCTCTTCGATGGAACCGGCCACCACCAGCTTGTAGACGAACACCGATTTGGTCTGGCCGAGGCGGTGAGCCCGGTCGGTAGCCTGGTTTTCGGCGGCCGGGTTCCACCACGGATCGTAATGGATCACCGTGTCGGCAGCCGTGAGGTTGAGGCCCACGCCACCGGCCTTCAGACTGATCAGGAAAACCGGCACGGCGCCATCCTGAAACTGGCGTACCGGCGTTTCCCGGTCGGCGGTATCGCCGGTGAGCATCACGAAACGGATGTCGCGGGCCTCGAGTTCGGCGGCAATCAGCGCCAGCATGCCGGTGAACTGCGAGAACAACAGTACCTTGCGGCCCTCGTCCACCAGCTCCGGCAGCATGTCCATCAACAAGTCGAGCTTGGCGCGTTCCTTGACCTTGGCAGCTACCTCGGTCTTCAGCAGGCGCGGGTCGCAGCACACCTGGCGCAGCTTGAGCAGCGCGTCGAGGATGAGGATCTGGCTGCGCGCAAAGCCGCGGGCGGCAATTTCCTCGCGGATGCGCTTGTCCATGGTGGCGCGCACCGTTTCGTAGAGATCGCGCTGGCGGCCTTCGAGTTCGACACTGCGCACGACGATGGTCTTGGGCGGCAGCTCCTTGGCCACGTCCTCCTTGCGCCGGCGCAGGATGAAGGGCGCAATGCGGCGAGCCAGGATGTCGCGCCGCACCACGTCGCCGCGCTTTTCGATGGGGCTCCGCCAGCGGGCGGTGAAGTCCTTGGCGTCGCCGAGAAAACCCGGCAGCAGAAAGTCGAACTGACTCCACAACTCGCCGAGGTGATTTTCCAGCGGCGTGCCGGTGAGACACAGGCGGTGCTCGGCCTTGAGCATGCGCACCACCTGGGCGGCCTGGCTGGCGGCGTTCTTCACCGTCTGGGCTTCGTCGAGAATCAGCGAGTGGTATTCGTGGGCGGCGAGCTGCTCCCGGTCGCGCCACAAGAGCGGGTAGGTGGTGAGGCACACGTCGTGGTCGGGAATCTGCGCAAACGACTCGGCCCGGCCGCTACCGCGCAGGCTGAGCACCTTGAGGGCCGGCGCAAAGCGTTCGGCCTCGCGCTGCCAGTTGAAGACCAGCGAAGTCGGCAGCACGATCAGGGCCGGCTTGCCGAGACGGCGGGCACGCTTTTCGACGAGCAGGTGGGCGAGGGTCTGGGCGGTTTTGCCGAGGCCCATGTCGTCGGCGAGGATGCCGCCCAGGCCGTGCCGGCGCAGGTGTTGCAGCCAGGCCAGGCCTTCGAGCTGGTAGGGACGCAATTCGAGCGCGAAACCCTTTGGAACGGCCACCTTCTTGATGCTGGCGGCGTCGCGGATGCGAGCGATCCATTCCTCGACACTGGCCATGCCGCGCGCCTGCCAGCCCTCGCCAAGGGCTTCGGCCAGACGCGGCGCGTCCAGGCGCGACACCTTGAGGCTGGCCGACGGCGTATCGAAAAGATCCACCAGCGTGCGCGCGATGGGCTTGATGCGCTCGGCCGGCAGGGCCATCCGCTCGCCATCGTCGAGCTCGACCATCACCCGCGCGTCGTCGCGGATGGCATCGATCTTCTTGCGGTCGAGCCAGCGCGGATCCTGGCGGAAAACAGCGTGGAGCATCGGCGCCAGATCGAGCCGGCGGCCTTCCACCTCGACGCCGAGGGACACCTGGAACCAGCCACCCTCGCCTTCCTCGATGTCCACGTGCCATTCGGTCGGCACCAGCACCCGGTGACGAAAATCCTTCGGGCAGTCGATGCGCCAGCCGGCCTCGCGCAGGGCCGGGGCGGTAAGTGAGAAGAAATGCGCCCAGTGGGCCTCGCTTTCGAGGCCGAAAATACTTTCCGGCCGCGCACCGGAAACCATCAGCCAGGTCGGTTTGACGGGCTGGAAGCCGGCGGCCAGAAAAGCCCGCCAGGCGGCCGTTTCCTGCTGTAGATCACGTTTGACGCGCACCGCCCGGCCGTCGTCGAGGGTGGCCACATCATGGGTGGAGCCCGCCTCGAAGCGCACTTCGCCGTAGGCAAAGAGCGGCAGGGCCACGTCGTACTCCTGCCCGTTGTAGTCCACCGGGTAACCCCGGTGCTTGCGCCAGCTCCAGCAATGCAGGGTTTGCAGGCTGAGTACCGGCTGGCAAGGCAGTTCGAGACGCGGCAGTTCCGCCGCACTGGCGCCACGGGGGGAAGGCAGCGTCGGCGCCACCTGGGCCAGGGCGCTGGCCACCACCGGCAGTTCGAGCGGTGACAGGGGTGGCAGGGCGAGCACTTCGGCCAGCACGGCACCGCCTTCCATCTGCACCCGTCCGGCCTCGCCGCGGCTGGCATCGAAATAGGCCAGCGGCTCGGTGCAGATCACCAGCGGGGCCGTGGGCACGACACGGACCCGCGCCTTGACCCCCTCTTCGCCCGGCATCCATTCAAGCTGACCGGGGCGCGATGCACCGGCGGCCAGCGGCGTAATGCGCCCGCTGTCATCCAGTTCGAGGTAAGTCCGCCCGGTGGCGAGAGCGGCTTCCAGCAAGGCCAGTCCCTCTGCCCCGCGCAACTCGGGGCGTCCGTACGAGCCGCTGCGCCGACTCGCCTCGCGCAGCAGGCGGAAGACCTGCAGGTCTTCCTCGCGCACGAAGGACGGTGGCTTGAGCAGGGCCTGCTCGTAATTGCTCCAGACGCTGGCGCTCGCCATCGGTTCACCTTCAGGCCCGACACGGCTCTTGATGAGGCTGAATTCCACCCCGTCACCCAGCATCCAGACGCTGCAGATGTAGAAGATGCCCTCCTTCGCCGGAGCCGGCTTGCGCGCCTTGTCGGCCTTGGCGACACGCTCCTGCAGGGTCCTGGCCCACGCCAGGATCTCGGCACGCGGCTTGTCTACCAGAGCCCCGGGGCGACGGGCGGCCAGAATCAGGGCCGCCGCGTGCTTGCAGCGGTTGCCCACCGGGCAGGTGCAGCGGGTGCTGAGTTCGATGGAGCTCTCGCCAAAGTACTCGCGCCGTTCGATTCTCACACTGACCCGGTAAGGCACCGCCTCACTGCCCTGCACTTGAGCCTGCAACTGGTGACCGGCAGCCTCGATATGACGTACCCGTCCTACATAGGCGCGGGCACGGCTCAGGGAGTTGGCAGAAAACAGTTCGGAGAGAAGGGTGTCGTCGAGGTGGGCGAGAAGGCGAGCGAGTTCCATGCCGACGAGATTGGGCGGGCGAAAGTCAGGATTTTAGGGCTTAAGGAGCCCGAGCGATACCTAAGCGCAGGCATCGCGACCGCTATCGAGGGAATAACCGGCCGCATCGAGCATGGCCGGCAAGGCTTCGGCGGCACGCAGGCGCAGGCGGATGGCAACCCGTTCACTGAGCGGCGAGTGACCAGGGTTGATCTCGATGGTCGGAATCCCGTTCTCCACCGCCCACAACACCGGGCCGGCGATATACGGGAAGGCGCTGCCGGTGCCAACGGAAAGTATCAGGTCCGGCCCGGCGGCAAGCACACGCTCAAAGCGATGCAGCGCCTGATCGGGCAGACTCTCGCCAAAAAGCACCACATCCGGACGCAGGATGCCGCCGCAGTGGGGGCATTCGGGAGGAATCGACAGGCCGGCATAGTTATCCACATGACGGGAGCGCCCGCAGTCCACGCAACGCAGGCGGCGCAGGGTGCCGTGCATTTCAATCACATTGCGGGAACCGGCAGCCAGATGAAAACCGTCTACATTCTGGGTCAGCACCGTGACGCCGCCATGCAGTGCTTCCAGCCGGGCAATTGCATAATGGCCGGCATTGGGGCGGGCGCCGCGGCAGGCCGACTCGATCTGCGCCAGATAGTGCCAGGTGATGTCGGGCCGCTGTTCGAACATTTCCCCCGACAGGGCCTGCTCGATGGGCAGTCCGATGTCGGTGTGGGCATCTTCGTAAAGACCGCCGACGCCCCGGTAGGTGGGCAGCCCGGAGTCGGCCGAGAGCCCGGCACCGGTGATGAACAGGATGCGCCGTGCGGTCGAAAGCAGGCGACCCGCGGCGGCAATCCCGGTGGCGTGTTCGGTTAAGGTGTTGTTTGACATGCTGGATCCCAGGCGGGAGAAAACGGGGAAAATCACGCGAGGCGTAGCGCCATCCAGACAGACTATCCGCCTAATGAGAGGCGCTGCGAAGGGTTTAATTCTGACCGACTCGTCGGTCGGAGGCCATACAGAAAAAGCGAAGAAAACCATGTGTCAGCTGTTAGGAATGAATTGCAATACACCGACGGACATCTGTTTCTCGTTCGCCGGCTTCCAGGCCCGCGGCGGGCTCACCGACGTCCACGGTGATGGTTGGGGCATCGCCTTCTTCGAGGGCCGCGGCGTGCGCGTATTCCTCGACCCGAAGGCCAGCAGCGCCTCGCCGGTGGCCGAACTGGTGCGCCAGTACCCGATCCACTCGCTCAACGTCATCGCCCACATCCGCAAAGCCACCCAAGGCGTCATCACACTGGAAAATACTCATCCCTTCCAGAGGGAGTTGTGGGGACGCTACTGGGTGTTCGCCCACAACGGCAATCTCAAGGGCTTCATGCCCGAGCTGCCTGGTCACTTCCAGCCCGTCGGCCAGACAGATTCCGAACGAGCCTTCTGCTACCTGATGGAATCCCTGCGCCACCGTTTTCCCGACGGCGAACCTTCCCGCGACACCCTGTTCGCGGAGATCCGGAAGATCGCCACCGAGATCGGCAGTCACGGGGAATTCAACTTCCTGCTCTCCAACGGGACCTGCCTGTTCGCCCATTGCGCTTCGCGGCTCACTTACATCGTGCGCCAGGCCCCCTTCGACCAGGCCCACCTGAAGGACCAGGACCTCACCGTGGATTTCCGCAAGCTGACCTCTCCTGCCGACCGGGTCGCCATCGTGGCCACCACGCCGCTGACCGACAATGAAACCTGGCTGCCGATGGCGCCCGGAAGCCTGATGCTCTTTGTGGACGGCGCCCCCGTGGATGCCGGACCAGCCGGAACTTGCGCCTTTATCCGGACCGATCCCCCCGCCTGCTGAGTCGATTTTGTCAAAATCGCCCGGAAGCACTTTTTATGAATTACGTCACAGAAAAGCAGCAGTGAAAATTTGCGATATATCCGGGCTAGAATCCTCTGATATTGCAACACCGGGCTGAAGCCGCCATGTCGACAAGCGCACCTCAAGACTGCCCCCTCTGCTTTCCCGAACGGGAGAACCTGCTTTGGCACGATGCAAGCTGCCGCGTGATCCGGGTCGAGGATCCGGATTACCCCGGCTATTGCCGCCTGATCTGGAACGAGCACGTGGCGGAAATGAGTGATCTGTCCCCTGCCGAGCAACGCCACTGCTTCAACATCCTGATGGCCGTGGAAGTAGCCCTGCGGGAATGCTTCCACCCGGAAAAGATCAACCTGGCCAGTTTCGGCAACGTGGTGCCCCATCTGCACTGGCATCTCATCCCGCGCTATCTCGACGACCGTCATTTTCCCCAGCCAGTGTGGGGCATGGCGCAGCGCAAGGGCGGCGCATCACCCGCCCCCGCTGTCGATGACGCCCGCCTCGCCCTGGCGGTACGCAACGCCATCGCCGAGCACCTTTCAGGCTGAAGCCGGAGGATCGTTCCATGACGGACAGCCCCCAAACCTACACCGATCTGCGCAGCGTGGAGCAGTACCGCAAACTCCTGCGCAATCTGCACACCCTCAACGCGACCGAGAGCCACGCCACCCTGGTGCGCATGCTCGAAGGCCTGCTGGCCAGCCCCCT
>ERZ724525.515-NODE-515-length-22118-cov-10.960069_pt1 | contig 22118 bp, 18 predicted proteins | sample MGYA00376058_ERZ724525 | MGnify/ENA primary metagenome ERZ724525 (study PRJEB28724, sample SAMN07190888) | wastewater metagenome | isolation source: influent of sewage treatment plant in Hong Hong | place: USA: Christiansburg, Virginia | collected 2016-03-01 ... | reverse complement strand
TGCGCATCCAGATCAGCCTGCCGCCTGGCAGCACCGATGCGCGCCTGCAGTCGGTGATGAAGGAAGTGCAAGAGTATTTCGCCAAGCAGCCAGACGTCATCAGTTTCAACTCCATCACTGGGCTGAGTGGCGACCAGGCCTCGGCGCGCGGCTTCCTGCGGCTCAAGGACTGGAGCGAACGCAAGCGCCCTGACCAGACTGCGGAAGCGATTGCGCGCAAGGCCACCAAAGACCTCACGGCATTGCGCGACGCGCGCATCTTCGTGACGCTTCCGCCCGCAGTGCGAGGGCTGGGCTCGGATTCGGGTTTTAACTTCCAGCTCAAGGACCTCAGTGGCGTGGGGCACGACGCCCTGGTTCGCGCACGTGACCAGGTCTTAGACCTGGCAAAGGGCAACGCACTGATCCGCACTTTGCGCAGCAACAATCTGGACGACAGCTCGCAATTGGGCGTGACCATTGACGACCGCAAGGCCGCCGCGCTCGGCGTAAGCACCGCCAACATCAACGGTGTGCTCTCCAGCGCCATGGGCGGCACCTATGTGAACGACTTTCTGAACGACGGCCGCGTCAAGCGCGTCTATGTGCAAGGCGACGCGCCCTACCGCATGCTGCCGCAGGATATCGGGCAGTGGACGGTGCGCAACGACAAGGGCGAGATGGTGCCGTTCAGCGCTTTCTCGTCTACCAGTTGGACCTATGGCGCGCCGCAGCTGCAGCGCTACAACGGCAGCCCCAGCTACGAGTTCGTTGGCGATGCGGCGGCAGGCGTGAGCTCTGGCGCCGCCATGGACTCTGTGGAAAACATGCTCAAGCAGCTGCCCACGGGCATTGGCTACGAATGGACTGGTGCATCGCTGCAAGAGCGTTTGTCCGGCGCACAGGCGCCGCTCCTGTATGCCGTGTCGGTGCTGTTCGTGTTCCTGTGCTTGGCCGCGCTTTACGAGAGCTGGACGGTGCCGCTCGCCGTCATCCTCGCCGTGCCTCTGGGTGTGGTGGGGGCACTGGTCTTCACCGGCCTGCGCGGCCTATCGAACGACGTGTACTTCCAGGTGGGATTGCTCACCACGGTGGGACTGGCTTCCAAGAACGCCATCCTGATCGTTGAATTTGCGACGCAATTGCAAGAAGCCGGGCGCAGCGTCTATGACGCCACCGTGGAGGCAGTGCGGCTGCGCCTGCGCCCCATCTTGATGACATCGATGGCCTTCGGCTTCGGCGTATTGCCGCTCGCTTTGGGCAGCGGCGCAGGCGCTGGCGGGCGCCACGCCATTGGCACCGCGGTGCTGGGCGGCGTGATCTTCTCCACCTCGCTTGGAATCTTCTTTGTGCCGATCTTCTTTTTGGTAGTGCGCAGCTGGTTTGCCAGCCGCTCACGCCACGAAGACGATGCAGCCCCGCCGCCCAAAGCGCCTGCGTTGGAGGGCGCCGTATGAAGACCCCATTTTTTCTGGCTCAACTGGCGCAAGCTTCGCTGCCAACACGCAGAGCCCCTGGCGAGCGCGTGGCGCCGTGGTGGCTCACCGCGGCAATCGCCGCGTCGCTGGCCGGCTGCGTCAATTTGGCGCCGCTCACCGGTACGCCTGTCGCACCAGTGCCCGGCACTGTAGGCGCTGGCGCCACCGCTGCGCCCGCGCAGCCCACCGCGCACAGCCTGGAGCAAGCCGAGGCCCTGGCCTGGGTTCAGGCACCGCAATTGCGCCAAGTCATTGCGCTGGCACTGGCCAACAACCGCGACCTGCGCCTGGCACTCACCAACATCGAAAAGGCCCGCGCGCAGTACGGCATTGCACAGGCGGACCGGCTCCCCACGGTTGCTGCCTCAGCCCAGGCCAACCGCACCCGGGCAGCGCAGGATCTGACCACCGCCGGGCGCAACCAAACCACCAGCCAGCTTGCTGCGCAGATCGGCTTTGCCAGCTACGAGATCGACCTGTGGGGGCGCGTGCGCAACCTGAACGAGGCGGCGCTGCAGCAATTTTTGCTGACCACCGAGAACCAGCGCAATGTGCAAATCACCCTGATGGCCGATGTCGCCAATGCCTGGCTCACGCTGGCAGCGGACCAGGCCCGGCTGGAACTGGCGCAGAGCACGCTCGCGTCCCGGCGCAAGGCCTTTGACATTACGCGGCGCATCTATGAGCTAGGTGCCACATCCGGCTTGGTATTGGCACAGAACCAGACCACGGTGGATTCGGCACGTGGCGACATGGCGGCCTATTCGAGCCAGGTCGAGCGAGACCGCAATGCGCTCCAGCTGCTCGTGGGGGGTCCGGTTCCAGAAGCTCTGCTGCCTGCGCCACTGGCGAGCAACACCCCCAGTGCGGCGGCCTTGGCAGAGCTGACAGCGCCAGTGCCGTCGAGCCAACTGCTTGCACGGCCTGACATCCAGGCGGCCGAATACGCACTGCGCGCGGCCACAGCCAATATCGGCGCCGCGCGTGCTGCGCTGTTTCCATCCATCAGCCTGACCGCATCGGCTGGCACGGCCAGCAACGAGCTCTCCAACTTGTTCGGCGGCGGCAATGGCACCTGGAGCTTTGTGCCGCTGGTGCGCCTGCCCATCTTCGACGGCGGGCGCAACCGCGCCAATGTGCAGGTGGCGCAGGCCAATGAGCAACTGGCGCTCACGCAGTATGAAAAAACGGTGCAGACCGCGTTTCGCGAAGCCGCCGATGCGCTCGCCGACCGCGCGCGCTGGGCCGAGCGGCTCGATGCCCAAGCGTCGCTCCTCGCAGCCACGCAAAAGGCGTTTGATCTGTCCGAGGCACGCTTCAAGGCCGGCGTGGACAACTACCTTTCGGTGCTGGACGCGCAGCGCAGCCTGTACGCCGCGCAGCAAACACAGATCTCGCTGCTGCTGGCCGAGCAAGTGAACCGCGTCACGCTGTACAAGGTGCTTGGCGGAAGCTGACCCTATTTTGATATCAAAAAGATAGCTGCTTGCACTTTCTGTATAAGCGTCAGGAGCCAAAAATAGCCTAAACAAGCTTCTTTGATTCCTTGGGAATCGGCGACACCAACTGCGGGTAGGAAACGGCCGTTCCATGCTCAGAAATCGCCACCTGTCGCTGCGCCTGCAGCAGCGAAAGCACAAGGGTCGCCGTGGCGTCGTTGTTGCCCTCCGGCCCTGCGTGGCTCTTGATCATTTTCAGTAAGGCAGCTTTCTTGGCCGGCTTATTGGTCGCCATCTTGCCCAGGCTATCCCGCACGCGGCGGGCAATCTGAGCCGCAGTCAGTGCTACCTGCGGCTTGGCGGCAGGGGTGTTCCTTTTTGGTACAGGCTTCGGCAATGCAATCTTTTTTGGCGACGGCGGCTGCTTTGCGACCTTCGCTGCCACGGCGACCGAAGTCTTCTTAGCAGCGCTTGGCGTGGAAACTACCTTCTTGGCGATGACCGTCTTTGCCGAAACTGCCGTAGGTGGCGCTTCTTTCGGCGCGGGCTTGGATACCGCAACCGGTTGCGGTTTCTTGACGGCTGCTGTCACTTTACCGGGCTTGCTTACCTGCTCTCGCGTCGTCGCATCCACCATCTTCGCGATGAGCGCGTTGTCTTGATCTGGCAGAGCGGGCGCACAAACTTTTCGAAACTCGCGCCGCGTCGTGAGAAAACCAAGGTCCCGTGAGTGCTCCAGCATAGGGTCGTAGCCTTTATCGTTGGATATGACGATAAAGGTCGAATTGGGCTGGCGGGCTGTGATGTAGCCGATGTAATACGACAGGTGGAAATCGAGCGCGTTCTTTCCGGGTCGGGCAATGGCGACATGCGTCACGCGATCTCCGTAAGCCGCATGCCACGCCACATCTATCCTCTGCTGCGGGGCATGAAAAACCCATACATGCGTCCCATTGGGTGCCAGTGCCTGCAGGTCGACATCCTTGGGCTGCACGTTCTCCCAGTCAATGAGCAGATGCACTTTGCTATCGAACACGCCCAGCGGCGGAACGGCCGGTGCTGCGGTGGGTTGCGGTAGTTCACTGGCCTGCGCATGCTTCGCCGGGTGCTTCACCGCGTTCTTGCGCAGCTTGTGCTCCACCGCCGCCTCCAAATCGATACCGGTGTGGTCAGCCAGTTGCAGCAAGTACAGCAACACATCGGCCAACTCGTCGGCTACGCGCTCTTTGTCTGCGGCATCGCGCGTCAGCGTGTGCGACTCGGCGGTGGTGAGCCACTGGAACAGCTCCAGCAGTTCCGCAGCCTCAACCATCAGCGCCATGGCGAGGTTCTTGGGCGAGTGGTAGCGCTGCCAGTCGCGCGCTGCGGCAAATTCGCGCAGACGGCGCTGCAAGTCCTTCACGTCCATTGCCACAGCTCCCGCTCCATTCGCTTTGATTTTTATAGCTGCTAGCGCTTGGCTGGTAAGCGCTAGATGGCCTTTTGACCACTATTTTGCTGCAACGCCCACATCTGTGCGTAGCGCCCGCCCATAGCCAGCAGCTCGGCATGCGTACCGCGCTCGACGATGCGGCCGCCGTCCATCACCAGAATCTCGTGCGCATCCACCACGGTGGACAGGCGGTGCGCGATCACCAGCGTGGTTTTGCCGCGCGCCACGCTGCGCAGCTCGGCCTGGATGGCGCGCTCATTGGCCGAATCCAGCGCCGACGTCGCTTCATCAAACACCAGAATGGGCGGGTTCTTGAGCAGGGTGCGGGCAATCGCCACGCGCTGCTTTTCGCCGCCCGAGAGCTTGAGGCCGCGCTCGCCGACCATGGTGTCGTAGCCCTTGGGCGTGCTGGCAATGAAGTCGTGGATATGCGCAGCGCGCGCCGCCTGCTCCACCTCTTCTTGCGTGGCACCGGGCCGGCCGTAGGCAATGTTGTAGGCCACGGTGTCGTTGAACAGCACGGTGTCTTGCGGGACGATGCCCAGGGCTTCGCGCACGCTCTTCTGCGTGACGCTGCGCAGCTCCTGCCCGGCAATCGTGATGCGACCCTGCTGGATGTCATAGAAACGAAACAACAGCCGCGCCAGCGTCGATTTTCCAGCACCGGACGGCCCGACCACCGCCACCGTCTTGCCCGCGGGAATCTCAAAGCTCACACCGCGCAGGATAGGCCGGTCGGATTCGTACGCAAAGTGCACGTCCTCAAAGCGCAGTGCCGGGCTGCTGCCGTGCGGCAGGACGAGTGGCTTGGCGTCCGGCGCATCGGCCACCTCGCGCTCCCGGTCCATGAGCGTAAACATCTTGTCCAGGTCGGTCAGGTTTTGCTTGATTTCGCGGTAAATCACGCCAAAGAAGTTCAGCGGGATGTAGAGCTGGATCATGAAGGCATTGACCATGACCAAATCGCCCAGTGTCATGTGCCCAGCGGCCACGCCCTGCGTCGCGCGCCACAGCATGGCGACCAGCGTGGTGGCGATGATGGCCTGCTGGCCGGCGTTGAGCATGGACAGCGTGGTCTGACTCTTGAGCCGCGCCAGGCGCAGGCCCTCGAGGCTTTCGTCGTAGCGCAGCGCCTCGAAGTCTTCGTTGTTGAAGTACTTGACCGTTTCATAGTTCAGCAGCGAATCGACCGCCTTGGTGTGCGCCGCAGAGTCGAGCAGGTTGGCCTCGCGCCGGAACTTGGTGCGCCACTCCGTCACCACGACGGTGTAACTGATGTAGAGCACCAGCGCGGCGAGTGTGATCCAGACAAACCACATATCGAAGCGGTTGCCCAGCACCGAGAGCACCAGCACCACCTCGACCAGCGTGGAGACGATGTTGAACAGCGCAAACGACACCAAGGATTCGATGCCGCGCACCCCGCGCTCGATGTCGCGCGTCATGCCGCCGGTCTGGCGCTCCAGGTGGAAACGCAGCGAAAGTCCGTGCAAGTGCCGGAACGTCTCCAGCGCAATCGAACGCGCCGCGCCCTGCGTGGCCTTGGCAAACACCAGCTCGCGCAGCTCGGTAAACATCGAAGTCATCAGCCGCAGCGCACCATAGCCCAGCAGCAGCGCCACGGGCACGACGAGCAGGGCGGTGGTATCGCCAGGCGGGAGTTGCATGGCATCGACCAGGCGCTTGAGCACCAGCGGGACGCTCACATTGGCGAGCTTGGCGCCCAGCATGAAGGCCAGCGCCGCAGCCACGCGCCACTTGTAGCGCCACAAATAAGGAACCAGGCGCCCAAGCGTCGCCCAGTCGGAGCGGGTGCGGGGCTGGCCTGTGGGAGCCGGAGGTGGGGAATCGCCGTGGTGGCGCATTGGGGGACAATTCGACGCGTTGAATCAACCCTGATTGTTGCCCATGAGCGAACCGACTGCACAACCCGCGCTACCCATCCTGCCCGCCCCCGCACTGCCCTGCGATCACGAACTGGTGCTCAAGGTCATCCCCATGCCGGCGGACAGCAACGCCAACGGCGACATCTTCGGCGGCTGGGTGATGGCCCAGGTCGATTTGGCCGGCTCGGTGCTGCCGGCCCGCTACATCCGCGGCCGCATGGCGACCGTGGCGGTGAACGAATTCATCTTCAAGCAGCCAGTTCGGGTGGGCGACATCCTGTCGTTCTTCTCCCATGTGACGCGCATCGGGCGCACCTCCATCACGGTGGAAGTGGAGGTTTACGCCGAGCGCCGCGCGGACGAGTCTGGCCAATACCTCAAAGTCACCGAAGCGCGCCTGACCTACGTGGCGATTGATGCGGATGGTCGGCCGCGCCCGGTGGTGCTGCCGAACGCCACCTGACCCCGCATTGCGCACGGCAGAGTGCGCCGCGCCAGCCCCATCAAAACGAAGCTGGCGACGGGCTATTCAGGACACTGAGGCGATGAGTTCCCCAGAAACAGATCCAGCGCCTGCTCCGTCAGCTCGTCCAGAGAAAGCACTCCGCGCGGGTTGAACCACTGCACCGACCAATTGAGTGCGCCCAGGATGAACAAGCGCGCCGTGACCGGATCGGCCTTGAGGGCCCCCTGGCGGTGCAGGGCTTCGAGTGCCGGGGTCCAGCAGGCCTCGTAAGCGTCCTTGATGGCGGCGATCTCCTGGCGCTGGGCTGTGCTGAGCGAGCGCCATTCGTAGAGCATCACCGGGATGAAATCAGCGTGCGGCCCGTGCAGTACCTCAAAATGCTCGCGGACCAGACTGCGCAACTGCTCGCGCGGACTGGCGCCCTCGGGCAGCTTGGACAGCGCGTCGCATTGGCTTTGATGAGCAAAGGCCATGCCCTCTTGCACCACCACGTAGAGCAAGGCGTTCTTGCTGTCGAAATGGTAAAACGGCGAGCCGCTGCGCATACCAGCGGCGGCCGCGATGTCGCGCGTGCTGGTGCCATCAAACCCCTTGGCGCGAAACAGGCGCGCCGCACCCTCGATCAATTGGCGGCGGCGGTTGCCTTCATCCAGATCCGAGGGCAGCTTGGGCGGCCGGCCGCGCTTTCGAGGCGTGTCAGGTACAGGAGATTTCGGCATGCATGGAACTTAGCAAAGCCGAAAAATTTAAGCAAGCAATTGCTTTGTGAAAATGCCTTGCGCTCGACCCGCGCAGGCCGTTACCGCTATCTAAGCGACTGCAGCGACGGCATCTACCGGGCGCGGCTTGGGCGCGGCACGCACGGTCGTGCCCACGTCGATTTCCCCTGAAAGCTGCCCGCCCTCTTCCACCACCAGCTTGCCGTAGCGAATCTTGCCGCTGACCTTTCCGGTACTGAAGATGACAAGCTTCTGGCGCACGGTGAGCGAACCGTCAAAACTGCCGCGGATCTCGGCAATGTCGATTTCGGCCGAGCCGCGAAACGCCCCTTCCTCGGAAATCTGGATCACGCGCGAATCCATGGTGGCTTCTACTGTGCCTTCCACCACCAGCGTGTCGCAATCCGTAATCTCCACGCCCTTGAGCTTGATGTTGGGCCCGACGGTGAGCTTGCTGCCGGCGCTGCCCGGCGCTGTGGTCGATGCACTGGCGGGCGTCGTCACGCTTTGGGCCGACTGCGTAGGCATCGTGGCGGGGGCGCTGGCATGGCGCGGCTGGAAAGTTTCGGGTTCACGTTTGCCAAAGAACGGGGTTTGCACGGCCATCGGACCTCCTGATTGAAGAAGAGACGATGGTAGGAAGGCGCGCGGTCTGCACAGCGCAGCCTTGCGCAAGTTGCGTAAGCAAACGGTTCAATGCTTGCATGCGCTTGCATCCTTTGCGTGGACTCACACCGCGTTACTGCATGTGCAGACCCACGACTCAAGAGACGATGTAAGCGCCCGCTCCGGTAGCCATCAAAGTACCGTCGGGACCGAAAAACTCCATGCGGGTGCTGGCCACCCGCGAACCCAGGCGCAGCACCTTGGCATGCAACTCGAAATGGTCACCGATGCCGGGGCGCAGGTAGTCCACCCGCAGGTCGATGGTGCCCAGGCGCGTAAAGCGGTGCAGCCGCTGCTCGAGCGGCTCGTCCATGTGCTTGGCGCCCACGGCGGCCATGACGGCCAGGCCACCCATGGCGTCGAGCCCGGCGCTGATCGCGCCGCCATGGACCCGGTTGTAGGCGTAGTGGCCCACCAGCTCAGGGCGCATGTCGATGCGCCCGATGGCGCCATCGGCGTACAGCGACATCACCTTGAGGCCGAGCACGCGGTTGAACACGATCTTTTCTTCAAAAATATCTTTCAGCGCATCGACAAATTCAGACTCCAGTAGAGGAGCAACTCCGGGTTGCGGCAAGGGTTTGGGTGGGGTCATGGGGTTTCCAGGGGTGCGCGCTGTCGCGCTTTGAAATGAAGTGTGGGCCTCGGTGCGCGCGTGCGGGCATTCGAATCCATGCGGGAGGAATGAAAAATCAGCGCAGCGTCAACCTCCCGCGCCCACCTGGAACGATTTCCCCAATCTGCGTTGCAGCGCCAAAGCCGTGGCGCGCAAACACCGCGAGCACCTCGGCCACTGCGCTCGGTGCGCACGACACCAACAGGCCGCCGCTGGTCTGCGGGTCGGTCAGCAAGGCGCGGTCGGTGGCAGAAAAATCCGGCGGCAGATCGACTTGCGCGCCATAGCCTTCCCAGTTGCGCCCAGACGCTCCCGTGACCGCGCCCTGCGCAGCCAGCTCGCGCACGCCGGGCAGCAGCGGCACCCTGGCCCAGTCGATGGCGACGTCGGCCTGGGCGCCGCGCGCCATCTCCAGCGCGTGGCCAGCCAGGCCGAAACCGGTCACGTCGGTCAGGGCGTGTACGCCGGCCAGCGCTGCGAGATCGGGGCCGGCGGTGTTGAGTTTCGTGGTCACCGCGATCATCTGCTCGTAGCCCGCCTCCGGCAGCTGGCCCTTTTTGAGTGCAGCCGACATCACCCCCACGCCCAGCGGTTTTCCAAGAATGAGCTGGTCGCCCACCTGAGCATCCGAATTGCGTTTGATTTTCTTGGGGTGCACCACGCCAAGAGCCACCAGGCCATAAATCGCCTCGACCGAATCGATGGTGTGGCCCCCGGCAATGGGAATTCCTGCTTCCCGGCAGACGGATTCACCGCCTTCAAGAATCTTGCCGATCACCTCGGTGGACAGCACGCTGATCGGCATGCCCACCAGCGCCAGCGCAAAAATCGGCGTGCCGCCCATGGCATAGACATCGCTGATCGCATTCGTTGCGGCGATGCGGCCAAACTGGTAGGGGTCGTCGACGATGGGCATGAAGAAATCGGTGGTTGCAATCACCGCAATGTCGTCGGTCAGCTGGTACACCGCCGCGTCGTCTGCGGTGTCCAGCCCCACCAGCAGCTGCGGCGGCACCGGCATCTTGTTGGTGTTTCTCAATATCTCGCTCAGTACCCCCGGTGCAATCTTGCAGCCGCAGCCGCCACCATGCGAAAGCGAGGTCAGGCGAGGCCCCGCGGCCACGGCGGCAGTCATTGAAGGTTCAGCAGTCATCGAAAGATTTCTCCAGCAATTCGTTAAATAGGGTCAGCAAAGTAGCTCGCTCTCGCGCCGGCTCAAAAAGTGGCGCACGCAGCGCACACTGAGCGGCCAATTGCGCCAGTATGGCTGGCTCTTCGCGGCAGCGCTCGATCCAGACCGCGAGCGCCCGCGCGTCGCCGAGGTCGAAATAGCCACCGTAATCGGCCCCTAGCATGCCGACGTTGCCGGAAATCCGGCTCGCAAGCACCGGCGTGCCGCTGCGCACCGCCTCCATCACGACATGCGCCCCGCCCTCCATACAGCTTGGGTGCACAAGCACATGCGCACGCTGAATGCGCCGCCGCGTTGCCTCGTGCGACAGCGCGCCCAGCCAGCGGTAATTGGGAACGCAGCCTGCCAGCGCCAACGCCTCCTGTCCGAGTGCGTCTTCAAGGGGCTCGCCAATGTGATCAAGAAGAATGTCCGGACGGTCCGCCAGACGCCGTGCAGCGTCAAAAAAAGTGCGCGGCGATTTTTCTTCGCGAAGGTGGCCCACCATGAGCGCGCGCAGATGCTTCGACGTTTTGACAAGGCTCTTGCGGGCCGTGCAGGACTGAAAGCACACCACCGCCTTGGCGCGGACTTCGTGCGGCAAGTCCAGCACCGCGTTTTCCTGCAATACGACGAGCCGGTCGGCCAACCGGACTGACGTCTGCGCGCTGGCGTCATTGGCGAGGTCCCGGTACAAATCGGTGCCAGTCAGCACCACGACGAGTGGCCTGGTGGGGGCCGCGCGTGAAAAACGCTCAATGGACGGCGCCGAGCGGCGCGCGTGCAAAGCCACCAGGAGATCGGCGTTCGGATGGCTTGCGTCCCATGCATTGGTAATCTGGACCCGATAATGGTCCGCAAGCAGCCCCGACCATCGCTTTACGGTCTGCCAATTGCCATTGTTGGCGTCGGCAAGCGCTGGCGTGACGAGGCACAGTTGAGGAAGGGCCATGCAGATGGTTATACAGGCACGCACGCCCACGCGCAGGCCAGCACCCGGCGCACCGAACAGCCCGGGACTGCGTATCCGCATCGCAAATGCGGGGCAACTCGCCCACGCGCTGCACGAAAGTCGGGAGCAGTTGCTGTCAATGTTCTCCGGCTTCGAGGCGGCGCTCGGCACCGAAGGCCTGGCGATCTCTTTTGATCCCGTGCTCAACCTGCCGCTGTGGGAGCTGGGCCATATTGGCTGGTTCGAGGAATGGTGGATTCGCCGCAACCCCGAGCGCGCACGGGGCATTCAATGCGGCTCTGCGCTTGAACGCCTTGATTCACTGCTTCCCGGCGCCGATAGGCTTTACGACTCGGCGAATGTCGCGCACGCCACGCGCTGGCAACTGGCCTTGCCGAAGGCCGACGCGACACGCGCCTACCTCGCCCAGGTACGCGAGCAAACATTGGCGCTACTGGAGAAAAATGCGGTAAGCGCGCATGCGCTTTACTTCTTTCGCTTGGCTCTGTTGCACGAAGACATGCACCGCGAGGCCTGGTTCATGATGGCGCAGCACCTGAATATTGACCTTGGCGTTGACCTGCCCGAAACCTGTGACGGCGCGCTCCAGGCCGAAGGCGAATGGGAGGTGCCCGGCGGTGCACGGGATCTAGGCGGCGACGCAGAGGGCTTCTCTTTTGACAACGAGTTGAAGGCCTTTGCGCCTTTCGTCGGGTCGTTTTGCATGGACCGCGCTCCCGTGACTTGGCGTCGCTACCTGCCCTTTTTGCAAGCAGGAGGCTACGACGACGCAGGGCTATGGACACCCGAAGGCTGGCAATGGTGCCAGCAGCACAGCGATGGCATGCCCTTGCATACGCGCTTCGCGGACGGCGAATGGCAGCAGCGGCGCTTTGGCCACTGGCGAGTGCTGGACCAAGACACCCCGGCCATGCACCTGAGCGCGCACGAAGCCGCCGCCTGGTGCCGCTTTGCCGGGCGCCGGCTGCCCACGGAAGTCGAATGGGAGAGCGCAGCGCGCCTGGCAGCCGAACAGAACGAAGCCTTTGATTGGGGCCGCGTGTGGGAATGGACAGCCAGCGCGTTCGCACCCTACGTCGGCTTTGCTCCGCACCCGTACCGTGACTATTCGGCGCCGTTTTTCGACGGCCGACCGGTGCTGCGCGGCGGCTCCATTGCCACCCATGCGCGCATGCTGCATCCGGCCTATCGCAATTACTTTGCTGCGGATCGACGGGACGTGTTTGCCGGATTTCGCTCTTGCGCCGTGAGCTGAGCAAAGCCCTGGATCAAACAATGGCGCTGCGCCGAAATGCTGTTGTGCCGAACAACGTGCGGCCCACATCACAAGCTATTATTTATATAGCTATTAGCGCTTATAAATAAAGCGCTAGGGACCATTTCTATCTAAAATTCTCCGTGCCTGCCGTCGCCCTGGACGAAGCGGGCCGCGCCGCGCAAGGCTTCGGCCAGACAGGCCCGTCCACCCTGCCATTCCTGCAGCAGCGCCTCGGTGGTGGCGAGTCCGTCTTGAGCGAGCGTGCTGGCGCGGTCGGCCCGCAAGGTGCGCTGCGGAAACGCGGCCAAGGTGCGCGCCAGTTCCATGGCAGCCGCCAGGGCTTCGCCCGGCGGAACGACGCGGGTGCACAGGCCCATGCTCAGCGCCTCGGCCGCATCGACCTTGCGCCCCGTCAAAATCAGATCGAGCGCGCGCGCCAAGCCAATGAGGCGCGGCAGGCGCACCGTGCCGCCGTCGATCAGCGGTACGCCAAAGCGGCGGCAAAAGACACCCAGGTAGGCGTCGGCTTCCATCACCCGCAGGTCGCACCACAGCGCGAGCTCCATGCCACCCGCCACGGCGGCGCCGCTGATCGCGGCAATCACGGGCTTGGACAGCTGCAGCCGGCTGGGCCCCATGGGGCCTTCGGGCTGCGCCTGGCTGGCCTCGAAATCGAGCGCCTGCGCCAGCGTCTCGGGATCGGTTCCCTGCGCCGCCAGCGCAGCCCCGGCTTGCAGATCCCAACCCGCGCAGAAGTGTCCGCCAGCGCCGTGAAACACCGCGACGTCGGCCCCGTCGTCCTGCTCGAAAGCGACGAACGCGGCATGCAGAGCCTGCGCCGTGGCGCGGTCCACCGCGTTGCGAACTTGGGGTCGGTTCAGTGTCACCAGCGTGACGCGTTGGAATTTTTCGGTATAGACGTTCATGACTTTGTGCACGACATTTCGGCCCACAGCCTTGGGGTTAGCCCCCGCTTGCCGGGCGGACAGCGTGCAGGCACATTATTTGAGCAGAGCACACGCTTTGCAAAAACCACCGGAGACTTCGTGCAGTTCCTGCAATTGTTGGTCAGCGGCACCTCACAGGGCTGCATCTACGGGTTAATCGCACTCGGTTTCGTTCTTATTTACAAGGCGACCGAAGCGGTGAGCTTTGCGCAAGGCGAGTTGATGATGCTGGGCGCCTTCTGTGGCCTGGCGCTAATGACTGTGCTGGGTTTCCCCTTCTGGCTGGCGGTGCCGGCGACCATTGTTGCCATGGGTTTGTTTGGCGTGCTGCTTGAGCGCATCGTCATCCGCCCCATTCTCGGCCAACCGCTGTTTTCCATCGTCATGCTCACCATCGGCGTGGGCTATGTACTGCGCGGTCTGGTCACCATGATTCCGGGCATCGGTACCGACACACACAGCTTGCCCGTACCGTACAAGGACATGCCACTGCGCGTAGGCGAGTTGGTGCTGAGCGCCGAGCAGGTGGTGGTGATCGGCGCCACCGCCGTGCTCTGCCTGTTGCTCTATGCCATGTTCCGCTTCAGCAAATTGGGCGTGGCCATGCAAGCGGCGTCGCAAAACCAACTGGCGGCGTACTACATGGGTATTCCGGTGCAGCGCCTCAACGGCCTGGCCTGGGGCCTCGCAGCAGCGGTGGCCGCCGTGGCCGGCTTGCTGCTCGCGCCCATCACCTTTGTGCACGCCAACATGGGGTTCATCGGCCTCAAGGCCTTTCCGGCGGCCGTGGTGGGCGGCTTTGGCAGCCTGCCCGGCGCCATCGTCGGCGGGCTGGTCATCGGCATGGTGGAGTCGCTCTCGGGCTTTTACCTGCCCGAAGGCGTCAAGGATGTGGCGCCGTATATCGTGGTGTTGATCATGCTGATGGTCCGGCCCAATGGTCTGTTTGGCGAACGCCTGAGCAAGAAAGTATAGGAATGTCACTCCCCCGATGCGCCTTCGGCGCCTCCCCCTCAAGGGGGCGATACCAGTGGCCCGGCAAAGCCGGTTCCACGGCATCTCTGGCATTCGGCCGCGCCGCTTGCAAGCGCCATGGGCAATGGACCCGCGGGGCGACGCACTGATATGCGCTTTCTCTTCAAGACTTCCTACGCGCAAGACCTGCGGCTGGCCAAGCACGGCGGACATCTGTTTTGGTACGGACTGCTGGGCGTCGCGCTGCTGGCGGCCCCTTGGTTCACCCCGGAATATTGGCTGGCGCAGCTCACCTTTGTGCTGATCTACGCCATCGTCGGCCTGGGGCTGATGCTGCTGGCCGGCTACACGGGCTTGTTCTCGCTTGGGCACGCGGCGTTTTTGGGTGTGGGGGCGTACACGCAGGCGGTGCTCACCGGCATGGGCTGGCCATTTCTGCTCTCGCTGGCCTGTGCGGCCGGCATTTCGGCGGCGGTGGGGGTCGTCGTGGGCCTGCCCGCCATGCGGGTCAAAGGCATTTACCTAGGCATGGCCACGCTGGCTTTCGGCTTCATTGTCGAAGAAGGCTTTGCCCGCTGGGAGAGCGTCACCGGCGGCAACTCCGGCAAGGCGGTGGCGATGCCCGAGGTCTTCGGCGTGTCCCTCGATTCCGCAATGGCTTTCTATTTTGTGTGCCTGGCGATCACCGTGGTCTGCACGCTGGTCATCCTTAACCTGCTGCGCTCACCCACCGGGCGGGCCTTTGTCGCCATTCGCGATTCCGAGATTTCGGCGCAAAGCATGGGCATTCATCTGGCGTATTACAAAACGCTTTCGTTCGCTCTCTCGGCCGCCTTTGCCGGGATTGGCGGTGCGCTGTATGCACACAAGCTGCAGTTCATCTCGCCAGACCAGTTCAGCATTCTTCAGTCCATCGACCTGTTGCTGATGATCGTCATCGGCGGCCTTGGCTCGGTGCATGGCGCTTTTCTGGGGGCGATTTTTCTGATCTCCATGCCGCAGCTCATTGCGCTGGGCAAAGACTGGCTGCCCGATTCCGTCGGCCAGTCGCCCGGTCTGCAGGGCCTGGTGTACGGCGTGGTGCTGATCGGTTTCGTGCTGTTCGAGCCCATGGGGCTGTATGGCCGTTGGCTCAAGGTGCGCACCTGGCTGCAGATGTTCCCGTTCTATCGCCAGGGCATGTTCAAGCGCCAGAAGTCCTTTCAGAAATCGGACAGACTCCGATGAAGCGACCCCCTACGTCGCTTCGCGCCTCCATGCGGCCGCCAGAGGCGGCAGCCCTTTGGAGACGTCCAATTCTGCGCAGGCAGGCTTGGAGCCGCGCCCCTCAGCCCCTCTCTCGCCTCGCTGCGCGATGCGGGAGGGGGACGCCCCCAGCGCGGCGGGGCGGCGCGGCCGGCGCAGGCCCTTGCGCGGGGGCACTGGCTGGGGTCGCGCCCGTTTCATGGGCTGTGGGTGGCGCACAGCGCTGTGGACAACTGAAATGACCGGTACCGTTTCCACCATGACCGACGACGTTCTGCTTTCGGCCCGCAACCTCAGCGTCCGCTTTGGCGGCGTGCTGGCCGTCAATGACGTGAGCTTTGACGTGCGCCGGGGCGAAGTGTTCACGCTGATCGGCCCCAACGGCGCCGGCAAGACCACGGTGTTCAACCTGATCAGCCGAATCTACACGCCCACCACGGGCCACATCGAATGGGCGGGGTCTGATGGCCCCATCGTGCTGACGCAGCAGGCGCCCCACACCGTCGCCGGGCTGGGCATTGCGCGCACGTTCCAAAACATTGAGTTGTTCGAGCACGCGAGCGTGCTGCACAACCTGCTGATCGGCCGCCACACCCGCCGTGAAACCGGTCTGTGGGCCGACATGCTGTTCACCGGGCGCGTGCGGCGCGCCGAAGTGCGGGCGCGCGAGAAGGCCGAGGAGATCATTGATTTTCTCGACCTGCAGCACTACCGCGACACCTTGGTGGCGGGCCTGCCCTATGGCGTGCGCAAGGTGGTGGAGCTGGGCCGCGCGCTGTGCACCGAGCCGCAGTTGCTGCTGCTCGACGAACCCTCGTCGGGTCTGAACGTCGAGGAAACCGAAGGCATGGCCTTCTGGATCCAGGACATCCAGCAAGAGCTGGGCATCACCGTACTGATGGTGGAGCACGACATGACGCTGGTCTCCAAGGTGTCCGACCGCGTGCTGGCCATGAACCAGGGCGAGTTGGTTGCCTTGGGCACGCCGCGCGAAGTGCAGGCGCATCCGGGCGTCATTGAAGCCTATCTGGGCAGCATTGACGAAGTCGCCAGCCTGCGCCGCCCGGCCGGCACCGCCCCACTGCGGAGCGCCGCATGATGATCGCCCCCACTCCCCTGTCGAGCAAGCTGCCCGGTACGGCGCCTGCGCCATTGCTGCGGCTGCAGAACGTCGAGAGCGCCTACGGCCCGATCAAGGCGATTCGTGGTGTCAGCCTCAAGGTGCAGCCCGGAGAGATTGCGGCCGTTTTGGGCAGCAATGGCGCCGGCAAGACGACGATCCTCAAAACCATCTCGGGCATCCTCGACCCACGCCGTGGCATCGTGGAGTTTGATGGGGCAGACATCACCGCCCACGACCCGGCCGCCATCGTGCGCCGCGGCATGGTGCACGTCCCCGAAGGGCGCGAAGTGTTTGCCCTGCTGCCGGTGCGCGAGAACCTGCTGATGGGCGCTTACACCCGCAGCGACAGCGACGCGGTGGCGCACGACCTGGAGCTGGTCTACAACTACTTTCCGATCCTGCGCGAACGCTCCCACCAGGAGGCTGGCCTGCTGTCGGGCGGGCAGCAGCAGATGCTGGCGATCTCGCGTGCGCTGATGGCCGCGCCGAAGTTGATCCTGCTCGACGAGCCCAGCCTGGGGCTCTCCCCGCGCCTGACCAAGGAAATCTTCGAGATCGTGGTGCGCATCAACCGCGAGCGCGGCACCACCATCCTGCTGGTGGAGCAGAACGCCAACATGGCGCTCAATGCGGCCGACTTTGGCTATGTACTGGAAAACGGCCGCATCGTCATGGAGGACACCTGCGCCAACCTGCGCGAAAAGGACGACATCAAGGAGTTCTACCTCGGCATGAAGGACGAAGGCGTGCGCGGCGAGCGGCGCTGGAAGAAGAAGAAGACATGGAGATGAACGTGGTGCACCCCCTGCGGCGCTTCGCGCCTTCCCCCTCTCTATCACCTCGCTGCGCGAGGTGGGAGGGGGACGCTCCCAGCGCGGCGGGGCGGCCCTTGCGCGGGAGCACTGGTGTGGGCCTCGCCTGTTTTATAGGCTGCGCCCAATGTGCAGCGCTTTGGGTCAATTGAAATGTCGAATCTCTGGAACTTAGACCATATCCAACCTTCCGGCGCCGACGTGCTGGCTGGCGACACCGTGACTGCCATGTTCTGGAACGCCGTAGCTGCGCGCGGGCCGAAGGTGTGGATGCGCCAGAAGCACATGGGCATCTGGAAGAGCTGGACCTGGAGCCAGACCGCCGATGCGGTGCGCGAAATTGCCGGCGGCCTGATGGCGCTGGGCCTGGCGCCGGGCGAATGCGCGTCCATCCTCTCCAACACCACCATTGAATGGGTGCTGTGCGATCTGGCCGTGCTGGCCTGCGGCGGTGTCTCCAACGGCATCTACCCCACCGACGCGCCCAGCCAAGTGCAGTACCTGTGCGAAGACTCGGCCACACGCCTGCTGTTTGTTGAAAACGACGAGCAACTCGACAAGGCCCTGGAAGTGCGTGAGCACTTGCCCCTCTTGCGCAAGATCGTGGTGATCGACATGGAAGGGCTGCGTGGGCTCGACGATGCCGACGTCATAGGCCTGGGCGCCCTGCGCGAGCTGGGCCGGGGCTATTTGCAGCAACACGCAGGCGAACTCGAACGCCGTTCCGCCGCCTGCCAGCCCGGCGATCTGGCGATTTTGGTTTACACGTCGGGCACCACCGGCAAGCCCAAGGGCGCAATGCACACGCACGGCGCCATCACGTACACCTTGCGCGGCTACAACACCTTGATTGCGCGCGACGAGAACGACGAGGCCATGTGTTTTCTGCCGCTGTGCCACATTGCCGAGCGCATGGGCGGTGAGTATTTTTCGCTCTACACGGGCAGCAAGCTCAACTTTGTCGAAAACCCCGAGACCGTGCCCGAGAACGTGCGCGAAATTGCGCCCACGGTGTTCACCGCCGTGCCGCGGGTGTGGGAAAAATTTTATTCCGGCGTGATGATTTCGCTCAAGGAATCCACGCGAATGCAGCAGCTTGCCTATGCCTGGGCCATTGGCGTGGGCACGCGCATTGCCGACCATGTGCTGGCGGGCGAAACCGTCAACGCCAGCCTCAAGCTGCGTTTTTATCTGGCACGCTGGCTGGCGCTGGACAATGTGCGCAAGCTCATCGGTATCCACAAAGCGCGCTTTCTGGTGACTGGAGCGGCGCCGATTTCGCCAGAACTCGTCAAGTGGTATCTGGCGCTGGGCGTGCCCATGCTCGAAGTCTGGGGCATGACCGAGACCTGCGGCGCCGCCACCGGCGTGCCGGCCAGCCGCATGAAACCCGGCTCCATCGGCCCGGCGGCGCAGTTCAACGAGGTGCGCATTGCCGAGGGCACCGGGGAAATCCTGGTGCGCGGCCCCAATGTGTTCAAGGGCTACCTGAACCAGCCCGAGAAAACCGCCGAGACCATCGACGCCCAGGGCTGGCTGCACACCGGCGACGTGGGCACGATGGATGCCGAAGGCTACCTGCGAATCACGGACCGCATGAAGGACATCATCATTACGGCGGGCGGAAAGAACGTGACCCCAAGCGAGCTGGAAAACGAGCTCAAGTTCAGCCCGTACGTGACCGATGCCGTGGTGATCGGGGACAAACGCCCCTACCTCACGGTCATCGTCATGATCGATCAGGAAAACGTCGAGAAATTCGCGCAGGACCACGATGTTCCGTTTTCCAACTACGCCAGCCTCACGCGCACCAGCGAAGTCCAGGCACTGATCCAGGCCGAGCTGGAGCGGGTCAACGCCAAGTTTGCGCGTGTCGAGCAGATCAAGAAGTTTTTCCTCCTCGACACCCAGCTGACCGCCGAGGACGAAGAACTGACCCCAACCATGAAGCTCAAGCGCAAGCTGGTAGAGCAAAAGTACGCGCCCCAAATCGAGGCCATGTACCGCTCGTGACACCTTGGCGCCGCCGCCCTAGGGAAATTGCCCGTGCTCGAAAAGTTGCCTCGCCCTATAACGTATTACTCACAGGAGACCAACCCATGAAACTTCACCACCTCGCCGCCCTGGCGTTTGCGCTGGGCACCTCGGGCGCCGCCATGGCGCAGGCCCAACAAGGGGTCACCAAAGACACCATCACGCTGGGTTCCATTCAAGACTTGTCGGGCCCCCTGGCCGGCTTTGGCAAACAAGTGCGCTTTGGCATGATGCTGCGCGTGGACGAAGCCAACGAACAAGGCGGCGTCGACGGCCGCAAGCTCGAACTGAAGGTAGAAGACTCGGGCTACGACCCCAAGCGCGCCGTACTGGCCGCGCAAAAACTGGTCAACCAAGACAAGATTTTCATGATGGTGGGCCACATCGGCACGGCACAGAACATGGCCGCGATGCCGGTGCAGTTTGCCAAGAACATCATCAACTTCTTCCCCGTGACCGCCGCGCGTGAAATGTACGAGCCGTTCAACCGGCTCAAGTACGCGTTCGCTGCCACCTACTACGACCAAATTCGCCAGGCGCTACCGGTGCTGATGAAGGAAAAGGGCGCAAAGAAGGTTTGCACCATTTACCAAGACGACGAGTTCGGTCTGGAAGTTGAGCGCGGCGGTGAAGCAGCCCTTAAAAAGATGGGCATGGAATACGCTGAGAAAACCTCGTTCAAGCGCGGCGCTACCGACTTTTCATCGCAAGTGGCCAAAATGAAATCTGCCGGTTGCGACTTTGTCGTGCTGGGCACCATCATCCGCGAGACCATCGGCACCATCGGCGAGTCGCGCAAAACCGGTTTCAATCCAACCTTTTTGGGCTCAAGCGCCGCGTACACCGATCTCATCCACAAACTGGGCGGCAAAGCCATGGACGGCCTTTACGCCACCATGACGGTACAAAACCCCTACTTGGATGAAGCTTCGCAGCCCATCCGTTTTTGGGCCACCAAGTACAAAACCAAGTTCAATGAAGACCCGACCGTGTTCTCGGTTTATGGCTACGACATCATTGACGCCTTCATTCGTGCAGCGCAGAAGGCCGGGAAGAACCTGACCACCGACAGCTTTATCAAAGCCATGGACACGATGGTGATCCCGCCCGATATTTTCGGCAGCCCAGAATCGACGTTCAGCCCCACCAAGCGCCTGGGCAACGATATCTCGCGCATGTCCCAAATCCAGGATGGGAAGTGGAAAGTGGTGTCGGACTACGTGAAGCCATAAACGCAGCGCCTGCGTTTTCATCAACCGCCCCTCGGGGCGGTTTTTTTATGTTCTGCGGCGCCAAGCGGGTGGTGCCGAAGGCTTGCGGGCTGCGTTCGTTCAATACACACGACGACGCCTAACTATAGTATTGATAGCTACTCACGCTTGATGGGTAAGCGCCAGAGGCCAATTTGTATCAAATTTTTTCACCGGGTGGTGCTTAGGCATTTACACAAAGCGAACGCTCTGTGAAAATCTATACTGATCCAATCAGCGCAACAGGAGACCCCGCCCCATGACCGAAGCCTATGTATTCGAAGCCCTGCGCACCCCGCGCGGCAAAGGCAAAAAAGACGGCAGCCTGCACGAAGTCAAGCCCATCACCTTGCTCGCCGGCTTGCTCACCGAACTGCAGGCACGCCAAGGTTTTGACACCGCAGCGGTGGACGACATCGTCATGGGCATCGTCTCGCCGGTGGGTGAGCAAGGCTCCGTACTGCCCAAGGTGGCGGCCATCAAGGCGGGGTGGGCTTTCACCACGGCGGGCGTGCAGATCAACCGCTTCTGCGCCTCGGGCCTGGAGGCTGTGAACATCGCGGCGCAGAAGGTGCGCTCGGGCTGGGAAGACCTGGTGGTGGCCGGCGGTATCGAGAGCATGAGCCGCGTGCCGATTGGTGCCGACGGCGGCGCCTGGGCGCAAGACCCGGAAACCAATTCGGCCACGCTGTTCGTTCCCCAAGGCATTGGCGCCGACCTGATTGCCACGCTGGACGGCTTCACGCGCGAGGATGTCGACGCCTTTGCGCTCGAATCCCAGCGCCGCGCCACTACGGCACGCGCAGCCGGCTATTTCAAGCAATCGGTGGTGCCGGTGCGGGACGCCCTGGGTTTGGCAATTCTGGAAGAAGACGAATTCATCAAACCCCAGACCACGATGGAGGCGCTCGCAGGCCTCAAGCCCTCGTTTGCGCAGCTTGGCGCCATGGGTTTTGACGCCGTGGCGCTGCAGCGCTACCCGCAGGTGGAGCGCATCCACCATGTGCACCATGCGGGCAATGCGTCTGGCATCGTCGACGGCGCGGCGGCCGTGCTCATCGGCAACGAAGCAGCGGCGAAGTCGCAGAATCTCACGCCGCGCGCGCGCATCGTCGCTACCGCCCTCTCGGGCGCCGACCCGACCATCATGCTCACCGGCCCCGTGCCCGCAACGAAGAAGGCGCTGGCGCGCGCCGGTATGACGATTGACCAAATCGATTTGTTCGAAGTGAACGAAGCCTTTGCCGCCGTGCCCATGCGCTTCATGCGCGAGCTGGGCGTGCCGCATGAGAAGGTCAATGTCAACGGCGGCGCCATCGCCATGGGCCACCCGCTGGGCGCCACCGGCGCCATGCTGCTGGGCACGCTGGTGGATGAGCTGCACCGGCGCCAACTGCGCTTCGGGCTGATCACGCTGTGCGTGGGTGGAGGCATGGGGATTGCCACCATCGTAGAAAGGATCTAGCTCCCCCTGCGCCGCTGCGCGGCTTCCCCCTTAGGGGGACGGCTCCAGTGGCCGGGCGAAGCCAAGAACTGGACTCCGCCTGTGCCGCTTTGCGGCTTCCCCCTGAGGGGGACAGCTCCAGCGGACTGGCAAAGCCAGATCCGCGGTGCCGCTGGCTTAGTGCAACGGTTCGCTTCTCGAAAAC
>ERZ724525.501-NODE-501-length-22287-cov-15.870502_pt1 | contig 22287 bp, 20 predicted proteins | sample MGYA00376058_ERZ724525 | MGnify/ENA primary metagenome ERZ724525 (study PRJEB28724, sample SAMN07190888) | wastewater metagenome | isolation source: influent of sewage treatment plant in Hong Hong | place: USA: Christiansburg, Virginia | collected 2016-03-01 ... | reverse complement strand
TGGAGAACAGGGCCGGCTGGTCGTACGGGAAGATCGCCTGGGCGTTACCCAGCACAGTCACCCACACGGACTTGGAAAGCACCACCAGCAGCACGGCAGCAACCAGACCCGAGTAGCCGCCGACAATGGCGCCACGGGTGGTCAGACCCTTCCAGTACATGGACAGGATCAGCACCGGGAAGTTGGCGGAAGCAGCGATACCGAAGGCCAGGGCCACCATGAACGCCACGTTCATCTTCTCGAAGGCGATGCCGAGAACGATGGCCACGAGGCCCAGGCCCACGGAAGCAAAACGCGACACGCGCAGCTCTTCGGTCTCGGTCGACTGACCCTTGCGGATCACGCGGGCATAGATGTCGTGGGAGATGGCCGCCGCACCGGCCAGCGCCAGACCGGACACCACAGCCAGGATGGTCGCAAAAGCCACCGCCGACAGGAAGCCGAGCAGCAGGTTGCCGCCCACAGCCTTGGCCAGGTGCATGGCGATCATGTTGCCACCGCCGATGATCTTGCCGCCAACCTGACCACCTTCGAAGAACTCGGGGTTCTGGCCGACGATGATGATGGCAGCGAAGCCCATCAGCAGGATCACGTTAAAGAAGTAGGCCACGAAACCGGATGCGTAGAGCACCGACTTGCGGGCTTCCTTGGCGTTGGTCACCGTGAAGAAGCGCATCAGGATGTGCGGCAGGCCAGCCGTACCGAACATCAGGCCAAGGCCCAGCGACAGCGCGGTGATCGGATCCGGCAGCAGGGTGCCCGGGAACAGCAGCTTCTCACCCAGACTGTGCAGCGAAACCGCCTGCCCCATCATCTTGTCGAAGCTGAAGTCGAACTGGGACATGGCCAGGATCGCCACCAGCGTGCCGCCCACCAGCAGCATGCAGGCCTTGATGATCTGCACCCAGGTGGTGGCAACCATGCCGCCAAAGGTGACGTAGACCATCATCAGCGCGCCAACCACGAACAGGGCGATGTTGTAGTCGAGACCGAACAGCAGCTTGATCAGCTGACCGGCACCGACCATCTGCGCCACCAGGTAGAAACACACAACGGTCAGCGAAGACACCGCCGCCATCGTGCGCACCCGGTTCTGGTTGAGGCGGTAGGAGGTGATGTCGGCGAAGGTGAACTTGCCCAGGTTGCGCAGGCGTTCGGCCATCAGGAACAGGATGATGGGCCAGCCGGCGAAGAAGGCGATCATGTAGATGTAGCCATCGACGCCCTTGGTGTAGACCAGCGCGGTCAGGCCGAGCAGCGTGGCGGCGGACATGTAGTCGCCGGCAATCGCGAGGCCGTTCTGGAAGCCGGTGATACCGCCGCCGGCCGTGTAGAAGTCGGCGGTCGACTTGGTGCGGCCGGCAGCCCAGTAGGTGATGCCCAGGGTCATCGACACGAAGACCACGAACATGCCGATGGCGGCGAGGTTGAGGGGCTGCTTCTCGGTGGCGGAAATCGCATCACCGGCGAAGGACAAGGCCGGAGTCAGAAGCGCCAGCAGCGCGAGGTTCAGACGGGCAAGCATTACTTCACCTCCTTGGCGGCGTCACGGATGATGTCGGTGGTCATTGCGTCAAACTCGCCATTGGCGCGCTTGACGTAAAAGGCGGTGAGCAGCCAGAAGAAGACGAACATGAACAGCTCGGCAGCGATCCCCACGGTGACGTAGGAGCTTTCTGAGAGGCGCTGGCCAATCAGTTTCGGGTTGAACGCCACAACCATGAAGAAGCCGTAGAAAATCGTCAGGACGATGATCGACAACACGGTTGCGAAGCCTTGACGCTTGGCCACCAGTTCGGTGAAACGGGGGTTGTTCCGTATGCGTGCATAAACCGCACGCTGAGAAGAAGTACTCGACATGATTTCCCTCCCTAGAGAAAGTCTGTGGATTTGGCGCGATCTGCCTGTTGGTTTTTTGATGTGGCGATCGGTAAAACTGTTTTTATGGTTAACGCTTCCGGCAGGGCGAGGCCGCGCCATTACGACGCCCGAACGGATGATATAACATATAGAAGACTCCATACTATAACGTACGGTGGTTTTTTGCGGCGCACAATTCCCAACCCGCCACACCACCAGCCAAGACGGAACAGCCCCATGCACGGTGAGATCCTTTTCGCTCAGGACGATGGCATTGCCACCCTGACCCTCTCCAATCCGGACAAGCTCAATGCCGTCGATGCCGGCATGTGGCGCGGCCTCCAGGCACGCATGAGCGCCATCAACGCCAACTCAGACATACGCTGCGTGGTCCTGCGCGGCGCCGGCGACAAGGCCTTCGCGGCGGGAGGCGACATCGAGGAATTTCTTACCGTGCGCGCCACTGTGGATGACGCCCTGCACTATCACGAGGAACTGGTGGCCGCTGCGCTCGACGCGGTACGCGCCTGTCCGGTACCCACCGTGGCGATGATCCAGGGCGCCTGCGTCGGGGGCGGGCTGGAGATCGCTGGCTGCTGCGACCTGCGCATCGCCGGCGAATCGAGCCGCTTCGGCGCGCCGATCAACAAGCTGGGGTTTTCGATGTATCCGGGGGAAATGGCCGGTCTGCTCGGCCTCGTCGGCCCGGCTGTGCTGCTCGAAATCCTGCTCGAAGGACGCATCCTGTCCGCCCGGGAAGCCCTCGCCAAGGGCCTCCTGACCCGCGTGGTGGACGACGAGGAAGTGGAAAAGGAAGCCCTCGCCACCGTCGCCCGCATCCTCAAGGGCGCCCCCCTGGTGGCGCGCTGGCACAAACAATGGGTGCATCGCCTGATGAACGGCCAGCCCCTCAGTGGCCAGGAAAAGCGCGAGGCTTTCGACTTCCTCGCCACCGAAGACTACAAGGAAGGGCTGGACGCCTTCTTCACCAAACGCACCCCGGTTTTCAAAGGCCGCTGATGCACCATTTCAGGGCATAACAGGGGGACAAAGCGGTCACAATCTTTTAACATATGCCGCCAGCACCCAAAGAGGTGTGATTCGCTCCCCTCCCCACGCGACCTGCCCCAGGCCGCCGCGCCCCACAGCGGGCTGCTGGCGGCCTTTTCTCTCTGCAGGTCGCACACGACACAAGGCACGTATGGCATACCTGACCTGGTCCGCCGACCTGGATACCGGCATCGGCGAGATCGACAATCAGCACAAGCAGATCATGGATTTCATCAATCGGCTCGATGACGCCCGACAACACACAGACCGCGCAGCCATCGTCAGCGTGGTAGACGACCTGGTGGAATACTCCCTATCCCATTTCGCATTCGAGGAGTGCCTGCTGGAGGACGCCGGCTACGAATTCGTCCGCGGCCACAAGAAGGTGCACGAACTCTTCGTCCGCCGGGTATCCGGTTTCCAGGAACGCCTGCAGCGCGGGGAGGACATTTCCCACGAACTGCACTCGTTGCTCCACCGCTGGCTGTTCAGTCACATCCGCCACGACGACCACGCCTACGTGGCCACCGTTCGCCCCAAGATGAAGGCGCTGGTGGAAGAAAAGCAGGAAGGCGGCTGGCTTGGTCGCGCCCTCCGGCGCTTCTTCACCTGAAATTCACGCAGCGCCCAGCACTGTGTGCAGCATCTTCAGCGACAGCAGGATCAGCACCGCAGCGAAGATCTTCTTCAGCACCGCCACCGGCAGCTTGTGAGCCAGACGGGCGCCGACCGGCGCGGTGAAGGTGGACACCACACTCACCAGCACCAACGCTGGCACATACACGAAGCCGACCGTCCATTCGGGCAGGCCGGCGGTCCCCCAGCCGTTGATCAGGTAGCCCAGCGCTCCGGCCAGCGCAATCGGCAGGCCGATGGCGGCCGAGGTGCCGATGGCGTTCTGCATCTTCACGTTGCACCAGGTCATGAAAGGCACCGACAGCGAGCCACCACCGATCGCCACCAGCGCCGAAATCACCCCGATGCCGGCGCCAACCCCCGCCAGCCCGGCCGGACCAGGCAGCTCGCGGGACGGCTTGGGCTTCACGTTGAGGATCATCTGGATCGACACGTAGGCCATGAAGCAGGCAAAGAAGATGGCCAGCGGCGTGGTCGGCACCCGGGACGCAATGAAGGTGCCGCCAAAGGTGCCCGCCAGTACGCCGGGAGCCACACCCTTCACGATGTCCCAGCGCACCGCGCCATGCCTGTGGTGGGCACGCAGGCTGGAAATCGAGGTCATCACGATGGCCGCCATCGAGGTGCCCAGCGCCAGATGCACCAGATGCTCGCGCGGAAAACCCTGGGCCGCGAACAGGGTGGCCAGCATCGGCACCATGATGCCGCCACCGCCCACGCCAAGCAGTCCTGCAAAAAAGCCCACAAAGGCACCCAGGGCCAGATAGGCCACCAGCCATTCGATACTCATTGGTTCAATTCACCAGATCGGTCGCGCCGAGCAGTTGCCCGACGATGAAGCGCCACTCGGCCGGTTCCACCGGAGTGATGGAGAGCCGGTTGCCGCGGGCAAGGACGCGCATGTTCTCCAGTTCCGGCTGGCTGCGCAACTCGGGCAAACCCACGAGCCGCGTCTTCCTCACGAACTGCACGTCGACATGCAGCCAGCGCGGGCTCTCGGGCGTGGCCCTGGGGTCGAAGTAACGGCTCGCCGGATCGAACTGGGTCGCATCTGGGTAGGCCGTGCTGGCCACCCGGGCAAGGCCGGCGATACCCGGCTCGGCGCAGCCGGAGTGGTAGAACAGCACCCCGTCGCCCACCTGCATGCCGTCACGCATGAAGTTGCGTGCCTGATAGTTGCGCACGCCGTACCAGGGCACGGTCTGCTGCGGCAGCGCCGCCAGATCGTCGATGGACACGTCGGCGGGTTCGGACTTCATCAGCCAGTAGCGCATGGGGATTCCTTTCGTTGCTCCGCCGGGAGCCGTCCGGCGAGGGGGGTGGGGTATTATCCGCCGCGGCGGCCGTGCCCCGGCCAGCCGCCCGCCATACCGATCTGCAAACCAGGAGCACGTCCATGAGCACGCCCCCCGAACGCCGCAAGAATCTCAGCCTCCGCGAGCTGGTGGACCAGGCCTATGTGCTCATCGAGCCCTTCTTCGATCCGGCCAACGCCTGGAACGGCCAGACCCTCGAACACCTCGCCTACCGCGTCATACGCGAGCAGTTGCCGGCGATTCCCCCACAGGACGTACAGATCGTCGTTTCCGTCGCCACCCGCATCTACCGCAGCAAGCATCGCCCCCAGTAAAGCCCGCGCAGTGAGCCGTTTCTACCCTTTTCTCTTCGTACTGCTGTGGAGCACCGGCTTCATCGGTGCCAAGTTCGGCCTGCCCTACGCCGAGCCGCTGACCTTTTTGTGCAGCCGCTACGTGCTGGTGATCGGCCTGATGGGCCTCGTCGCCCTGGTCATGCGCGCACCGTGGCCGCGGGAGCCGCGCCAGTGGCTGCACATTGGCGTCACCGGGCTGCTGGTGCACGCGGTGTACCTGGGCGGCGTGTTCACCGCCATCCGCCACGGCTTGCCGGCCGGCATCACGGCGCTGGTGGTCGGTTTGCAGCCGCTGCTCACCGCCCTCGGCGCTGGCGCCATCCTGGGCGAACGGGTCTTGCCGCGTCAGTGGGCCGGACTGGTGCTGGGTTTCGGTGGCGTCGGGCTGGTGGTGGCCCACAAGGTGGCCGCGGCGGCAAGCACGCCGGAACTCACGGCCATGCTCACCCCGGCCATCGTGGCCCTGCTCGGCATCACCGTCGGCACCCTGTACCAGAAACGCTTCTGCCCGGCCTTCGATCTGCGCACCGGCTCGGTGATCCAGTTCCTGCCCACCCTCGCCCTCAGCGCCCTCGTCGCCGCGCAAACCGAAACCATGGTCATCGAATGGACCGGCCAGTTCGTCTTTGCCCTGCTGTGGCTGGTGCTGGTGCTGTCGGTCGGGGCGATCAGCCTGCTCAACCTGCTGATCCGTGGCGGCAGCGCGGTGAATGTGGCGAGCCTGTTCTACCTCACCCCGCCCACCACCGCCCTCATCGCCTGGGCGGCCTTCGGCGAAACCCTCACCGGCCTGGCGCTGGTCGGCATGGGCATCACCGTGTTCGGCGTATGGCTGGCCCGCAAGTGAGCTGCCCATGAAACTCAACGCCGCCTCCAGCACCGTCGCCACGCGCATCCTCGGCATCGACCCGGGCCTGCGCAATACCGGTTTCGGCCTCATCGACACTCTCGGCAGCCAGTTGCGCTACGTGGCCAGCGGCTGCATCAAGACCGGCGAGGGCAGCCTGCCGCAACGCCTCAAAATCATCCTCGACGGGGTGCGCGAAGTCATCGCCACCTACAAGCCCGACCAGGTGGCGGTGGAAATCGTCTTCGTGAACGTCAACCCGCAATCCACCCTGCTTCTCGGCCAGGCCCGCGGAGCAGCGATCTGCGGCGCCGTCTCGCACGACCTGCCGGTGGCCGAATACACCGCGCTGCAGGTCAAGCAGGCCGTGGTCGGCCACGGCAAGGCCGCCAAGGAGCAGGTCAGCCACATGGTCCAGCGCCTCCTGCTGCTCGAAGGCAGCCCCTCGTCGGACGCCGCCGACGCCCTCGCCTGCGCCATCTGTCATGCCCACGGCAGCACCGGGCTGGCCGCCATGGCCGGCATTGGCACGCGCAAGCGCGGCGGACGCCTGAGCCTGTAGGCGCATCCTGGCAAATCATCCGGGTGAAACGACCTCCTTCATAGCAGGAAACTCTCCTCAAGACGCAAAACGCATTGCGTTTTTAATCGCTTCTCCCACGACCGGCGCCTAAGCTTAAATTGCTTTCGGCATAGGCGGGATTCATCCCCCGTGACCGAAACGCAGGGGGAGCTTGATGATTGACGTTTCGCTCAAGTTTTTGGCGGACGAGGCCAACGCCTATCTGCAACGACGCCTCGACTCGGACTTTGGCAAAATCGAGCTGGGGCCGCTGGTGGATGACAAGGGCAGCTGGGTGGCCACTCAAAATACACTGCGCCTGACCCTCTTCCAGATCGAGGAAGAGCGCCACGCCCGCACCCAGATCCCCCAGCAAGTCCTGGTGAACGGCCACAACGTGGCGCTCCCGCCGCCCTTGGCGATCAACCTCGTCATCCTCTTCTCGGCCAGCTTCACCACCTACACCGAAGGCCTGCGCCTGCTTTCCCTGCTGCTCACCTTCTTCCAGTCGCACCCGCTGTTCACCCCCGCCGAGCACCCCGGCATGCCGGCCGGCGTCGACCGCCTGGCACTGGAACTGATCAATTACGGCCCCGAGCAGGCCAACCAGATGTGGGCCTGCCTGGGCGCCAAGCACCTGCCGTCGGTGGTGTATCGGGTGCGCATGCTCTTCCTGCAGGATCAGGAGCCCTCCGGCACCGGTGCACCGGTGCGCGAAATCCACACCCGGACAGGCCAGCGATGATCAGTGCCTACCGCACCCTGTGGACCGTTGCCGTGCGCCACGACTTCCGCGGTGGTGCCTGCGACGATCTGGCCTTCATCGTGCCGGCGGCGACCCGCGACGCGCTGGCCGGCATGCGTGCGCTGGTCCGCGAGCGGGACGGCGTGCTGCACGTGCTGATCGGTGTCGACAGCGATGGCGAGCCCCTCGGCGAATGCACCGGTCGCCGCCTGCTCTTCGGCCTCGCCCCGCGGGACGCCTGCTTCACCCAATACACCGCGCCCTTCGCCCTCGCCGCCGGCGAAACGCCGCTATTCGCCAACGCCGCCAGCCCCGACGCCCTCGACGCGGCCCCGCGCGGCGTCGAACTGTGCGGCCCGCAACCGCAGATCACACCGCGCCTCGCCGCCCGCCCCCTCGATCTGCACATCGCCACCCCGGCAGGCACGCCGCTGACCAGCGCCCAACTCCGGGCCACCGACGCTTCATGGACCTTTCGCGGCGCCAGCGAGCCGGGCGAAGTCGTCGTCAGCGAAGCGGCCGCCGGCGGCCTCAACGCCACCCGTCACCTCCTCATCGAACCCACCCTCGCCGCCACGCCGGTGTGGGGCCTGCTCAGCCTCACCGCCAGCGCCGACCACGTCGCCACGGGCTGCGCCTTCACCCTCAATTTCAGCGCCCGCAGCGACCGGTTGCGCTACTACGTGGTGGTCAAACCGGCCAGCGATGCGGACTTCGACAGCATCCAGGTGCTCGACAAAGGCGCCGCCACCGACGCCCGCACGCCCGTCGCCTTCACCCGCCAGTTGCCGCCCTTTGCCGCCGACCGCCTGGCCCCGGCCCTGCTCGACGCCGGCGGCACCCGAAAAATCGTGCTCTTCGAAGCCACCACCCCCATCGCCCGGCGCGCCCGGGGGCCGCACGGGTTCGAACTGCACCGCAACGGCGAGGTGCTCATCGGCAACCTGCCGCAACCCGGCGCCGAACGCAGTGACGCCCAGTTCATCGTCCACCTGAGTAAGCCTTAGAGGAGCGAATCGACCATGCCCACTTACCGCACGCCCGACGTGTATGTCGAAGAAATTTCGGTGTTTCCGCCTTCGGTCGCGGAAGTGGAAACCGCCGTGCCGGCCTTCGTCGGCTACACCGCCAAAGCCAGCCGCATCATCGACGGCGACCTGAAAAACGTCCCGACGCGCATCACCTCGCTGCTCGAATTCGAGAACCTCTTCGGCGGCGCCCCGGCGCTGCAGCTCGACACCGTGGCCCTCGACGCCGGTAACCGCTTCCAGAGCGCCGCGCTGGCCGCCACCAACACCAAGTACCTCTACGACAGCCTGCGCCTGTTCTTCGACAACGGCGGCGGCAAGGCCTGGATCACCTCGGTCGGCAAGCACGGCGACAGCACCGACAAGGACAAGCTGATCGCCGGACTGGCGCGTGTGGCCACTGTCGATGAACCGACCATCCTGCTCTTTCCGGATGCCGCCGGCCTGACTGCCGACGAACTCGCCGCCGTACAGATGGCTGCCCTCAACCAGTGCGGCAAGCTCGGCGACCGGGTGGCCGTGCTCGACACCCGGCTGGCCACCGACAAGACCGCCCACACCACCGTGGTCGGCGAAATGCGCGACCGGGTCGGCATCAACAGCCTCAAGTACGGCGCCGCCTACGCCCCGTGGCTCAAGCTCAACTATCCCAAGAACGTCGGTTACGCCGACCTCAAGGGCAAGCTGAGGAAGGGCGGCGTCGCCGTCACCCTGGCCTCCCTCACCGGCGACGCGGCGATCATTACCCTCATCCAGCGCCTCGACCAGGCCCAGGCCGACATTGCCGGCCTGCCGGCCCGCCGGGCCACCGTCAGCGGCGCCGCCGGCACCCCGGTTTCCGACGCCTACGGCACCGCCGTGCTGGCCTACCAGGGCAGCCCCGACGTGGCCCACCTGCAAGACCTGTTCGCCTTCGTCTACAAGATCGCCCCGCTGGTGGACGGCATGGCTGCGGGCGCCGGCGCCTTCACCCACCCCAGCCTGCGGGCCGACGTGGGGCGGGCCGTCACCAACACCTTCCTGCCCGCCCTGTCCGGGCTGATCGCCGTCGAACGCGAACTCGACGGCAAGCTGGATGCCGCCTACGCGCTGCAATACCCGGCCGTCGGCGTCCTTGCGCTGGCCGACTGGGACACCCTGTTCACCGACGACGCCCCCGCCGCCTCGACCACCGCCATCAGCGGCGCCGACGATGCCACACGCCTCGGCGCCGCGCTGGCGGCCATCCAACGCGCTTTCGGCAGCCTGTCCTCGGCCCTCGCCAACATCGACGCCGCCGCGCTGGCCTACCAGAGCAACACCGAAGCCAACCTGCTGGAAAGCTTCGGCACCTATCGCGACATCGTGCGCGGCGTGAACAGCACCCTCACCGCCTGCCCGCCGTCCGGCGCCATCGCCGGCATCTACGCGCTGGTGGACGGCCAGCGCGGCGTCTGGAAAGCCCCCGCCAACGTCAGCCTGACCGGCGTCATCGGCCCCACCTACGCGCTGGACAGCGACGACACCGACAACCTCAACGTGGACGCCACCGCCGGCAAGTCGGTCAATGCCATCCGCTCCTTCGTCGGCAAGGGCACCCTCGTGTGGGGCGCCCGCACGCTGGCCGGCAACGACAACGAATGGCGCTACATCTCGGTGCGGCGCTTCTTCAACATGGTGGAAGAATCCGTCAAGAAATCCACCTACTGGGCGGTCTTCGAGCCCAACGACGCCAACACCTGGGTCAAGGTGCGCGGGATGATCGAAAGCTACCTGACCCAAAAGTGGCGCGAAGGCGCGCTGGCCGGCTCGACCACCAAGGACGCCTTCTTCGTGCGCTGCGGGCTGGGCACCACCATGAGCAGCCAGGACATTCTGGAAGGCCGCATGTATGTGGAAATCGGCATGGCAGTGGTTCGCCCGGCCGAATTCATCATCCTCAAGTTCTATCACAAGCTGCAGACATCCTGACCCGTCGCCGGGCCGTGCCGCTACGCCCGTAGCCCCGGCCCGCCCGCTTCCAGACACCGAAAGGAATCGACATGCCTGCCCAGTATCCCCTGCCCGTCTTTCACTTCACCGTCCAGTGGGGCGGCTCCCGCATCGGCTTTTCCGAGGTCACCGGCCTGACTCAGGAAAACCAGGCCATCGAGTACCGCGACGGCTCCTTCCCCGAGTATTCATCGATCAAGATGCCGGGGCTGCGCAAATTCAGCAACGTCACGCTCAAGCGCGGCATCGTCAAGTCGGACAACGACTTCTTCAAGTGGCTCGCCACCATCAAGCTCAACACCGTCGAGCGCCGCGACCTGACCATCAGCCTGCTCAACGAGAGCCATGAGCCGGTGATGGTGTGGAAGATCCACAACGCCTTCCCGGTCAAGGTCGAGGGGCCGCAGCTCAAGGCCAGCGGCAACGAGGTGGCCATCGAGTCCATCGAACTGGCCCACGAAGGGCTTGAGCTGCAGAACGAGTGATTCGCTGAGGCCCGGTCATGTACACCCCGCCCGTCGGATTTCACTTCAAGGTGGAAGTCCTCGGCCTCGCGCGCGCGCTTGATGACGACGTCCGCTTTACCGACGTGGGCGGGCTGTCCTTCGAGCTGGCCGCCGAGGAAGTGCCGGAAGGCGGCGAGAACCGCTTCGTCCAGCGCTACCCGCAGCGCGCCAAGTACCCCGACCTGGTGCTCAAGCGCGGCCTGCTGAAAAGCTCGGCGATCTGGGACTGGACCCGCGATTGCATCGAGAACCTCGACATCCAGCCCAAGAACGTGGACGTGAAGCTGCTCAACGAAAAGCACGAACCGCTGATGACCTGGCACCTGATCGGCGCCTACCCGGTGAAGTGGGCGGTGAGCGACCTGTCCGCCAGCAGCAACGCCTACGTGGTCGAAACCCTGCAGCTGGCCTACCAGTACTTCACCGTGGACAAGTCGTAAACCGGAGCCCCGCATGCCCATCATCGTCGATGAAGTCGTGATCTCGGTCGAAGTCGGCAACGCCGCGGCCGGTGGTGCGGCCAGCGCGCCGGCGCCGGAAGCCGACAAGCAGGCCCTGATCGCCGAATGCGTCGCCCAGGTGCTCGAAATCCTGCGCCAGGAGCGTGAGCCATGAGCGAGCGTGGCGAACTCGAACGCCTGAAGATCCAGGCCTTCAAGGCCCCGGACTACAGCGGCTCGCCCATCGACACCTTCGAGGCCTACGTCAATCCGGCCGAGATCACCCTCGCCTGGGAGATGGAGTACGACAGCGGCCAGGGGGCCGGCAGCACCGGCAGCCGCATGGACTTCAAGAAGGTCAAGCCGGGCGATCTGACCCTGGTCTTCTTCCTCGACGGCACCGGCGCCAACGGCCGTCCCCTCGACGTGCAGCAGAAGGTCGAATCCTTCCAGACCGTCACCGGCTACAACGGCGACATCCACCGCCCCAACTACCTCAAGGTGATGTGGGGGCGCATCCAGGTGAAGCGCTGCGTGCTCAAGAGCGCGTCCATCGTTTACAAGCTCTTCAAGCCCAGCGGCGTGCCGCTGCGGGCGGTCATCACCGCCGTCTTCACCGACACCTCCGACGACCAGACCCGGGTGGCGCTGGCTCAGGATTCGTCCCCCGACCTCACCCACGTGCGCATCGTGCATGCAGGCGAAACCCTCGCCGCCCTGTGCACGGCGATCTACGGCGACCCCCACTACGCGCCCAAGGTGGCCAGTGCCAACGGCCTCGACGGCTTCCGGCACCTGCCGCCGGGCACACGCGTCGTGTTCCCGCCGCTGGAGAAATGAAATCAACGCCCCGCGCACGCTCCCCATCGATGCTGAACAACGGGAGTTCACCGTGAAGGTGAACGGCAGCCCCGTGCCGCGCACCCACCAGCTCATGTCGGTCAGCGTGCTCAGCACCGCCAACCACATCGCCACGGCGCGGCTGGCCTGGCGCGACGGCGACGCCGCCAGCAGCAACTTCCCGCTCAGCAACGACGCGCTCTTCGTCCCCGGCGCCGAGGTCGAAATCCTTGCCGGCGCAGCAAGCCCGGACCTGCTCTTCAAGGGCCTGGTGGTGCGCCAGCGCCTCAAGGTGCGCGAAGGCGCCCCGCCGCAACTGCTCATCGAATGCCGCCACGCGGCCACCAAAATGAGCCTCAAGCGCCACGGCGCCACCTACTTCGACAAGACCGACAGCGACGTGATGAGCCAGCTGTGTTCCGACGCCGGCCTCAACGCCACCGTCGCCAGCACCAGTCACAGCCACAAGCACCTGGTCCAGTACGACTGCAGCGACTGGGACTTCCTTGTCACCCGCGCCCAGGCCAACGGCCAGCTCGTCTTCACCCGTGGCGCCGACATCGAAACCCGCCTGCCGGAGGCCTCCGCCACGCCGGTCGCCACGCTGCAGTTCGGCGCCACACTGCTCGAGTTCGACGCCGAGATCGACGCCCGCGAGCAGACCCAGGCCGTCAAGACCCTCACCTGGAGCGCCGCCGACCAGGCCGTACACACCCTCGACGCCAGCCCGCCCGCCTTCAGCGGCCCGGGCAACCTCACGCCAGACGATCTCGCGTCATCGATGGGCGTGGATGCCCTCGAACTGCGCCACGTAATGATCCCCGACGGCGAAGCCACCGCCGCCGCCGACGCCCGCTTTGCCCGCGCCCGTCTCGACAAGGTCAGCGGGCGCGCCATGTGCGTCGGCCTCGGCCAGGTGCAGCCCGGCGACGTGGTCGAGCTGGCCGGCGTGGGCGCGCGTTTCAACGGCAAGGTGATGCTCACCGCCGTGCGCCACGAGATGGACACCAGCCAGGGCTGGCGCACCCACCTGCAGTTCGGCGGCGTCCCCGAAGACCCGGCCCGCCGCGAACGCCTCGAAGCCCGCCGCACCACCAGCCTGCTGGCCCCCGCCCACGGCCTGCAGATCGGCGTGGTCACCGACAACGAGGACCCGGACAACGAATTCCGCGTGCGTGTGCGCCTGCCGCTGGTAGACCCGGCCGGCGACGGCGTGTGGGCGCGGGTCGCCAGCGCCGACGCCGGCAACAACCGGGGCGTGATGATCCGCCCCGAGATCAGCGACGAAGTGGTGGTCGGCTTCTTCGACGACGACCCGCGGGCCCCGGTCATTCTCGGCATGCTCCACAGCAGCGCCCACCCGGCTACGCTGACGCCCAGCAACGACAACCACGAGAAGGTCTTCGTCAGCCGCAGCGGCATCAAGCTGCACATCGACGACGACAAGGTGATCCTGACCATCACCACCCCGGCCGAGCAGCAACTGGTCTTCGACGACGACCAGGGTTCGGTGCTGCTCAAAGACAAGAACGGCAACAGCATCAAGCTCGACAGCGCCGGCATCACCATCGAAAGCGGCGCCGCCCTCCACATCAAGACCAGCACCGAAACCAAGCTCGACATCGGCAGCAGCGGCGAGATCAAGACCAGCGCCGGGCTCGACATCAAGGCTGGCGCGGCCCTCAAGCTCGAAGGCAGCGCCGGTGCCGAACTCAGCACCCCGGCCATCGCCAAGGTGAAGGGTTCGCTGGTGCAGATCAACTGAGCGAAGGATGACAACATGCCCAGCGCAGCCCGCGTTTCCGACCTGAGCGTCCATGGCGGCAGCATCGTCGGCCCCGGCGTGCCCACCGTACTCATCGGCGGCATGCCCGCCGCCGTGCTCGGCGACATGCATTCCTGCGTGATTCCGCCGCCTCATCCGCCGGTCACGCCCTTCATCATGGGCAGCGCCACCGTGTTGATCGGCGGCGTGCCGGCCCTGCGCGTCGGCGACAGCTGCGCCTGCGGCGCCAGTCCGGCCGTCGGCGAGCCCACCGTGCAGATCGGATGATGCAGCCATGAGCGACGCCCCCTCCTTCCTCGGCCGCGGCTGGTCCTTCCCCCCCAGCTTTGCCAGCGGCGGCGTGCGCATGACCGAAGACGAAGCCGACATCCAGGCCAGCCTGCGCATCCTTTTCGGCACCGCGCCGGGCGAACGCTTCCTGCAGCCCAAGTACGGGCTCGACATGCACGAGCTGATGTTTGAACCCGTCAGCACCACCCTGCGCAGCGTGCTCAAAGACCGAATCCTCACCACCGTGCTGGTGTACGAGCCGCGCATCCGCCTGCAGGGGCTCGACATCGACGACAGCCGCCTCAATGAAGGCGTGCTGACGATCCGCCTCGACTACCTGGTGCGCAGCACCAACTCGCGCTTCAACCTGGTCTTTCCCTTCTACCAGGGCGAAGCCACCGAGGCCGCCCGCGCCGCCCACCGGGGATAGACCATGGCCCGGCAAGACATCCTCGCCGCCCTCATCGCCGCCGCCGGCACCCGCCAGGCCGACCGCCGCAATCCGCATCTCGACCCGGCTGCCGCCCCGCTCGACGGGCGTGACGCCAGCGGCCTGCTCCTCGCCGCCCGCGCCCTCGCCGGCCAGCTCAACTACTACGGCACTGACCCGACCCAGCCCTCCGGCACCTGGAGCGACTTCTTTCCGCAGCCCGCCGCGGGTGAAAGCGATGCCGCCTACCGGGCCCGCCTCGCCGCGCTGGTGGACAGCGACAGCGACAGCGGCGACATGCCGCCCCACCTGGCCCTGCTGATCGCCTTCCTGAAAGTCGCCCGCCACCCCCGCGCCCTGCTCAACGACTTCACCCGCCGGCACCTCGATTTCCAGATGCAGACGGTACTCGGCTTCGCCCCCCGGGCGCCCCGCCCCGACCATGCCCATCTGCTGGTCGAACTGAAGAAGGGCGCCGCACCGCTGGAAATCGGCCCCGAGCTGCGCCTTTCTGCCGGCAAGGACGACAGCAAGCGGGAGATGTTCTACCGCCCGCTGCGTCCGGTCATCGTCAACCAGGCCCGCATCGTCAGCCTGCGCAGCGCCACCCGCAGCGCCAGCGGGCACCTGTATTTCGCCCCGGTGGCCGACTCGGCAAACGGCCTCGGCGACAAGCTCCCCGCCGACAGCCCATCCTGGCACCCCTTCGGCCTGCGTCGCAGTGGTCAGGCCCCGCTGCCCGACGCGCCGGTGGGCTTCGCCCTCGCCGCCGACCTGCTGCGCCTGGCCGAAGGGCGGCGCAAGATCGGCGTGAGCCTGACCCTCGACGGCATCAACCTGGAAATGCACGACGCGGCCACCCTCGCCAGCGCCTTTGAGATCCGCCTGTCGGGCCCCAAGGGCTGGCTCGGCCCCTTCCTCATCACCGCAGCCGACTCCGCACTGCACAGCGGTTCCTGGACTTTCAGCGTCGTCATCGGCGCCGAACAGCCAGCAGTGGTGGACGCCACCCCCGTGCTTCACCAGCAAGCCTTCCCCACCGGCATGCCGGTACTCCAGCTCCTCCTGCGGGAGGCAGCCGGCCACTTGTTCACCCGCTTGTCCATCCTGCGCATCCGGCAAGTGCAGATCAATGTCGAGGTCAGCGGCATGCGCAAGCTTGGCCTCGAAAGCGACTTCGGCCAGCTCGACCCGAACAAGGCCTTCCTGCCCTTCGGCCCGCAGCCGACGCCCGGCACCCGCTTCTACGTGGCCAGCCCGGAAGCCCTTGGCAAGCGCCTCAGCCGTCTGTCCCTGCAACTGGCCTGGCAGGGCGCCCCGAACACCCAGGCGGCCCTCACCGCCCTGTACACCAACTACTCCGGCCAGAGCGGCCTTGCCGATGGCGTCAGCGCCCAGGCCGAATGGAGCGATGCCAGCGGCAGCAATCCGACCGGACCGGTTGACCTGCTGCCCGCCCCCGGCGGCCTCGCCAGACTGGACCTGATCGGCAGCAGCGCCAGCCACCGCAAGGACGCACGCGGCGCCTACGTTGCCCTGGCCCGCTCCGGCAGCGCCTACGCCCGCAAGCAGGCCCTCTATCTCAAGCGGCGCCGCGGGCTCGCCTCCGACACCCCGACCAGCCCGCGGGCCGGCTTCATCACCCTCACGCTCAGCACCGACCTGCTCCACAGCGCCTGGCGCAGCGAAGCCGTCGCCGGCCTGCTGGCCGATCCGCCCAAGCCCCTCAAGGAACCGTGGACACCCAAGGCCAAAGAGATCGTCCTGGACTACAACGCCCAGGCCGGCCCCACCCGCCTCGACGACAGCACCGCCAGCAGCTTCACCGACGCCGAGGTCGAGTTCTTTCACGTGGATGCCTTCGGTGTGTCCCGCGAGCATCAATGGCTCACCGCCACACGCCCCTGGATGACCCAGGGTGGCGTCCCGCTGATGCCGCCCCACCGGGACGCCGGCGAACTCTTCATCGGCCTCTCCGGCCTCGCTGCCGGCGACCCCCTCAGCCTGCTCTTCCAGGTTGCCGACGGCAGCGCCGACCCGGAAGCCCAGGCGCAAACCGTCAGCTGGTCGGTGCTCGCCGACAACGCCTGGCGCAGCCTCGTGCCCGGTACCGAGCTGATTCTCGACACCACCCGCAACCTGCGCGCCAGCGGGCTGGTCAGCCTGCTGCTGCCCGCCGAAACCACCACCGACAACACCCGCATGCCCGCCGGCCTCGTGTGGCTGCGGGCCGCCGTACCCGCCTGGCCCGAGTCCGTATGCCGCCTCGTCGGCGTCCATACCAACGGCGTCGAAGTGGTCTTCGAAGACCAGAACAACGCCGCCAGCCACCTCGCCACCGCCCTGCCCGCCGGCAGCATCACCCGCTTCCTGGCCCCGCCGGCCGGCGTCAAGACAGTCTCCCAGCCCTACGCCTCCTTTGGCGGCGCCCTTCAGGAAGACCCCCTGGCCCTCGCCCGGCGGGCCGCCGAACGCCTGCGCCACCGCAACCGGGCCATCACCCCGCGGGACTTCGAACACCTCGTCCTGCAGGCCTTCCCGGCGGTGGACCGGGTCAAATGCATTCCCCACGCCAGCCCGGGTTCCTGGCTGGCCCCCGGCCACACCCTGCTGGTGGTGGTGCCCGACCTTCGCAACCGCAACGCGGTCGACCCGCTGCTGCCGCGGGTGGACCTGGACACCCTGGAGCAGATCAAGTCCTTCATCCTGGCCCGCGCCCCGATGGGCCTCGACGCCGCCACCCTCAGCGTGCGCAACCCCGCCTACAGGGCCGTGCAGGTCGATTTCAAAGTCGCCATGCGACGCGGCTTCGCCTACAGCTACTACCGGGCCAGCATCAACCGGGCCCTCGTCGAGGCCCTCTCCCCGTGGGCCTTCGACGCCACCCGCCCGCTTGATTTCGGCGGCCGGGTACTGCGCTCGGCGCTGGTCGATTTCGTCGAAGGCCTGCCGTGGGTGGACTACGTCACCGACTTCCGTCTGATCCTGGCCGACACCCCCGCCGAAGATCGCCCCGAACTGGCGCCGGACGCCCCCGACGTGATCCTCGTCTCCGCGCCGGAACACCTGATCGCCGAGGTCACCTGATGGCCGCCACGCCCCTCACCGCCGCCGTTCTTCCCCGCGCGCCGGAGCCCGCCGGCAGCAACGCCCGGGCCCTCTACGACGAAGGCCTGGAACACCTGCGCCGCCTCGCCGGCCAGACCTGGACCGACCACAACATCCACGACCCGGGCATCACCACACTGGAGCTGCTGAGCTGGGCGCTGGCCGAACTGGGCTACCGGGCCAACCTGCCGCTGACCGACCTGCTCACCCCGCCCCAGGGCTCGCCCCTCGCGCTGGCCGACCAGTTCCACCGGGCCCGCCAGGTGCTGCCCGTCCGGCCCCTCACCGCCCTCGACTGGCGCAAGCTGCTGATCGACCTGCCGGGCGTCAAGAACGCCTGGATCAGCCCGACCGACGCCCCGCCGCTCTACGCCGACCGCCTGCGCCGCGTCCTCCTGCCCAAACCGCCCGCCGACCACACGCTCTACCATGAAGTAAACCTTCACGGCCTCTACACGGTCGCCATCGACTTCATGGATGCGGTGAACACCCAGGCCGAGCGCGAGCCCGTACTGCGCGCCGTGCGCGACACCCTGGAGCGCCACCGCAACCTGTGCGAAGACTTCGTCGCCGTCGAGCTCGTCCCCACGCAGCGTTTCGCCCTGTGCGCCGAACTCGACCTGGACGCCAGCGCCGACGTTACCGAAGTGGCCGCCCGCCTGCTCTTCGCCACCGCCGACGCCATCGCCCCCACCGTGCCCGCCTACAGCCTGGCGCAGATGCTGGCCCGCCCGCAGGCCGACGGCCAGCCGCGCAGCATCGACGAGATCTTCGACGGCCCGCCGCTGGTGAATGGCTTCATCGACGAGACTGACCTGGCCGCCTCCGAATTGCCGGCCGAACTGCGCCTGTCCGACCTGATCGGCGTGCTGATGGACGTGCCCGGCGTGCATGCCATCACCGACCTGGTCCTCAACCCGCTGGACGACGCCGGCTTTGCGGTTCCGGTGCCGAACCGCTGGCGCATCCCGGTCAAGCCCGGCCACCTGCCGCGCCTGGCCATCGCCAGCGACGGCGAAACCCCCTCCGGCCGGCTGGTCTTTCGCAAGCGCGGCCTGCCGGTAGCCGGCTGGAACATCGCCCAGATGCCGCCCGCCGTGCGCGCCCGCCTCGACGCCCTGCAGGAAGAAGCCCGTCGCGCCGTCGAAACGCCGCGCGAAGAAGACCTGCCGGTGCCCGACGGACGCTGGCGCGAGCTCTCCGCCTACCGATCGGTACAGCTCGACTTCCCGCCCCTCTACGGCCTCGGGGCAGCCGGCCTGGCCGGCAACCCGGACGCCCTGCGCCAGGCCCAGGTCCTGCAATTCAAGGCCTGGCTGGCCCTCTTCGATCAGCAGATCGCCAACGACCTGGCCCAACTGGCCCAGGCCCGCAGCCTGCTGTCGATTCACCCGGACGAACTCGCCGCCATCGCCGAACGCTTCAACGGCCTGCCCGAACACGCCCACACCCTGGCCAGCCAGCGGGTCGACTCCATGGTCGGCCACGACAAAATCTACGCCGCCGGGCTCACCGACACGGCCCTCGCCGGTCTGGCCGAAACCCCGTTTGAGGCCATCGCCCGCCAGCATGGCCTGCTCGACCACCTGCTGGCCCGGCTGGACGAAGACTTCTCCGAATACGCCGCAGTAATGGCCTCCGCCTTCGGCCACAGCGACGGCGAAGTCATTGCCGACAAATGCGCCTTTCTGGCCGACGCCGCCGAACTCGGTGCCCACCGGGCCGGTGCCTACCGGCAATACGACAGCGAAGAGCAGTGGAACACCGACAACGTCAGCGGCCTCGAAAAGCGCCTGGCCCGCCTGCTCGGCATCGCCGACTTCAGCCGGCGCAACCTGGGCGCCGTGTCCTACGACACCTACGCCGAAATCGACACCACCCCCGGCGACGAATTCCGCTTCCGCGTGCTGCGTGCCGGCGACAACAAGATCCTGCTCTCCTCCACCGTCAACTTCGCCAGCCGGGAAGGCGCCCGGGCCCGCATGATCGAGGCCATCGCCCGCGGCCAGCACGTGGACGAACAACATTACCGGGTCGTCGAAGGGCGCGACGGGCGCTTCTACTTCCGCATCATCGACGACGCCGGCCGCATTCTGGCCCGCCGGGTCGAAGGCTTTGCCAGCGACGAAGCCGCCCGCGACGCCATCGCCAACCTGGCCGCCTACCTGCGCGACCACTACAGCGGCGAAGGACTTTACGTCTTCGAGAACCTGCTGCTCCGCCCGCAGGCCGACGACGACCCGCTGCTGCCCATCTGCATCGACACCGACTGCAGCGACTGCGCCGACGCCGACCCCTACTCGTGGCGCCTGCAGATCGTCCTGCCGGCCTACGCCGGGCGCTTCCAGCAGATGGACTTCCGGCACTTCGTCGAACACACCCTCCGCAGCGAAGTGCCGGCCCACCTGCTGCCCAAGATCTGCTGGGTGAACGCCGACGACATGGCCCGCTTCGAGCGCGCCTACCGGGACTGGCTGAACCTCCACGCCAGCCTTACCCGCCCCAGCCCGGCCGACCGGCAGGCCCGGCTGCAAGCCCTTGTGGACGCCCTCACCACCATGAAGAACCAGTACCCCCAGCGCACCCTGTTCGACTGCTTCGCCGAATCGCCCAAGCCGCCCTTCGTACTGGGCAGCACCGCCCTCGGCAGCGCCCCCGATCATTTCGACAACCAGGAGACGGACCATGGCTGATCCGATCAAGGTCCTTCAAAGTCTCGGCGCGCCCCTCGCCAGCCAGTACGCGGTTTTCGAGCGCGACCAGGTCCTCACCCACACCCAGCTCAACGAGGTCGCCACCTGGCTCGACCAGCAGGACCGCCTGTCGCGGGTCAGCCTGGTCGGCATCGGCATCCTCGCCGGCCTGCACCTGACCACCGACGGCACCTCGCTGAGCGTCGCCCCAGGCATCGGCATCACCAGCGACGGCGACCTGATCCGCCTCGCAGCGCCCCTCGTGCTGGCCGGCTGGCGCAGCTACGACGCCACCGCCCCCCGTTACGAACCCTTCTACGACGCCACCGGCCAGACCCTGCTGGTGACCGGCGAACTGGTCGCCGCCAGCGATCCCCTCGGCACCCCGCTGGCCGGCCTGCCCGGCGTGCTCGACAAGCAGGCCGTAGCGCTGCTGCTGGAAAGCACCGACAGCGACCCGGACCTGTGCACCGGCGCCGACTGCGACAACCTCGGCCGTGAACGCCAGCACCGTCTGCGCGTGCTGCTGCTCGGCCGCGACGACGCCGCCCGCCTCGCCGGCGGCCCGCTCACGCTGGCCGACCAGGCCCGCGCCCTGCCCGAAGCCATCGCCTACCGGCCGCAGATCGGCGCCGACCTGAACAGCGCCGAAACGCTCGTCAAGCACTACCGGGACGCCAACAGCCACACCGTCGACAGCCTCGTCGCCGCCTTCACGGCCCTCGGCGATGGCTTTGCCGGGCGCATCGGCGAGGTCTTCGCCAGCAACCCCTGCGCCGACTGGTGCTTCGTGATCCGGCGCCAGCTGGCCGACAACCCGGCCGCTGCCGTGCAAGGCTTCTTCGGCTACCTGAAGGATCTGGTGGCCACCTGCAACGAGCTGCGCGATGCCCTGCTCGGCGACGACAGCCTGCTGGTCCCCAGCCCGGACACCTTTCCCAAGCACCTGATCGCCGGCACCGTCGGCATCCTGTGGGACACCCGCACCCCCTTCTTCCCCGCCCCCACCGACGCCCACGCCCGCGAGGCCGCCGCCGCCGCGCGCTTCCTGATCCGCCGCCTCGACCAGCAGATCAGCAACTACATCACCCCCGAAGACCGCAGCCTGCGCGTCACCCCCAGTCACAGCGAAGACCGCCCCCTCGGCGAGCGGGCCATCCCCTGGTACTACCGGGCCGACATCCACGCCGCGTGGAACCGCCGCCTCAGCGCCCGCCAGCTCGGCAACCACAACCTCGGCTACCGGGCCGCCGACTACCAGGGCAGTCCCCGCGCCCGCGCCCCGCTGGCTGGGGCCATCGCCGCCCATTCCTTCTTCCGCGTCGAAGGCCATCTGGGCCGCCCGGTCGGCGACGTGAGCATCGAGCTGAAAAAACTCATCGCCGCCAACAACCTGCCCTTCGAAGTGCACGCCGTCCTCGCCCACAACAGGAAAAACCGCATCAAGATCCGCCCGGGCATCCGCTACACCGACCTGCACCGCTTCCACTACCTGCTGCGTCAGGACGTCTCCCTGCGCCTCGACGAAAGCGACAGCTTCTCCGAGAAATACGTCGGCAGCCTGCGCGCCGCCATCGAGAGCAAGGACATCCCCGAACAGACCGACACCGGCATCTCCGTGCTTGGCGCCGCCACCAGCGCCCGCAGCGCCGTCGGCATCCTGACCGCCCGGGCCAAGCCGGCCCTCGACCAGCAAACCTATAGCGCCTACCGCACAACCACCACCGAAACCCGCTGGAACAACGGCATCTCCGAAACCCTCGGTTCGGTGGGCACCGCCCGCGTCAACCTGGGCAAGCTGTCGCGCAACGACTTCGTCTCGCCGGTGGACTCCCTCATCCAGACCACCCACCCCCTGTGGCTC